>Ga0181601_10000340_pt1 | contig 37343 bp, 28 predicted proteins | sample 041ome_8_FD_133020 | JGI IMG/M metagenome (GOLD analysis project Ga0181601, IMG submission 133020) | Coastal salt marsh microbial communities from the Groves Creek Marsh, Skidaway Island, Georgia - 041407BS metaG (megahit assembly) | ecosystem: Environmental > Aquatic > Marine > Intertidal zone... | reverse complement strand
GGGAATCGTGCCGTCGGGGTTCAGCCGGTGAATCTTGCCGGCGGCCCGGCCGGGATCGGGTGCGTTGTCCGCGCGGCCCTGGTCGCCGATGGAAAAGTAGAGCCGTCCGTCCGACCCAAAGACCAGCCGGGCGCCCTGGTTGTGGTTCATCGACGCATACTGGTCGGCCGGCGCCCGGAAGAGGATCTGCTGGTCGGTCCAGGTGTTATCCACGATGCGGCCGCGGGCGACGGCGATCATCACGCGGTTGGCGGCGTCAAAGTCGGTGTAGGTGAAATAGACCCAGCCGTTGGTCGCGTAGTCCGGATCGATTGCGAGATCGAGGAGGCCGCCCTGCACGCGGGTGTTGACCGCCGGGGTGCCGGCGACGGGGGTCTCGGCGAGGCGGCCGTCGATCAGCCACTTCAGGCGACCCTCCACCTCGGTGACCAGCGCGCGACGCTCGTCGACAAACTCCAATGACCACGGGTTGCTCATGTCCGCCACCACGGTTTCCACCCGTAGGGCATACGCCTCGGTTTTCACCCGGGAGGGGAGCGGCGGTGGCGGGGCGGCGACTTCGCCTTCACGGGCCGTGATATAGGCCATGAGGCTTTCGATCCGGGCGTCATCGAGCACGGCGCCCCACGCGGGCATGCCGGCTTCGGGGATGCCGAATTTTACGTTACGGACCTTGAAATGCGGCTTCTCGCCGTAGGACCAGACGCCGTCCACGAGTGAACTGCCGGTGCCGCCGGTGAGGTCGGCGCCATGGCATTGCGCGCAATACTGGGCGTAGAGTACCGCCGGATCATCCTGCGCCGTGAGCATGAGCGCCGGGCTCAGGGCGAGGGCGGCAAGGCGCCGGATCGGGAGCATCCTGGGGTTCACGGAGCCTCGACGCGGAATCCTAGTTGCGGAACCCCATGGCCAACTCGAAGAACACGGCCGGCAGATCCTTGAGCGGTTCACGCAGCTGGGCGAGCTGCTCGGCGCTGCCGTGAATCTCGAGCCGTTCGATGTCGGCGTATTGGCTGGATTCCTCGATCAACGGGCCGACGTTCTGCAGGTGGGCGAGCAAGCCCTCGGCATCGACGTAGCCTTCCCGGCAATGGGCCGTGTCCTCGTGGAAACTGAAGCCGTAGTAGAGACACTTCGGTTCCGGCTGCGTGGTGGCGACGAAGCGCTCGCAGAGGGCTTTGAAGGCCGCGTTTTGGCCGGGCTTGATCTTGAAATAGGGGACGATGGAAACGCAGGTGTCGGTGGTCATAGGGGAGCGGGGGTGACGGGGGCATAATCAGGCGGAAGTTTGGGGCCGGGCGCAAGCGTGGGCCGGCTACTCAACGTGACGACGGGCGGAGCGGAATTCGATTTGTGTGGGGATGGGCGACCCGCAGGCTGGAGGCATGAAATGGCTGCTCACCCTGCTGGTCTCTCTCTCGTTCTGTCATGCGACGGTGGCGCAGTCCCTGCGGGCTTGGGTTCTGGGTGATGGCGGCATTCACCTCCTGTCGCTCGACAGCAAGACCGGGGCGCTGACAAAACCGCAGCTGATCGCCGAATTGAGTCCGGCGTCCTGGCTGGTGATCCACCCGACGAGTCGCGTGCTCTACGCCTCCTACTCGGGCAACGGCGACGCGGGCGTGGCGTCATTCACCTACGACATCGGCGGCCAGCTGACCCCGCAGAGCCGGATCAAAATTCCCTCGGGCTGGCCGACGCACATCTCGGTGGATCCGTTGGGGCGCAGCCTGGCCACCGCTCACTGGGGCGGCGGCACGGTCTGCCTCGTGGCGCTGAATCCGGACGGCAGCTTCCGGTCGGACCAGGAGGTCACGACCCTCGCTCTGCCGTTTGAGAAGCCCGGGCCGAGCCCGATTCAAGTGCAGTCGCGGCCGCATTGGTCGCGGTTCACGGCGGATGGCGCGCTGTTGCATGTCACGGATCTGGGCGGCGACGCGGTCTGGACCCTGAATGTTGGCCACGATCCGCTCACCCTCGCGGTGCGCGACAGGCTGCAGATGCCGGTCGGCTCGGGGCCGCGACACATGGCCATCAGCTCCGTGATTCCCTTTGCCTACGTCAACGGCGAGATCGGTAACACCATCTCGGTGCTCAGCTACGACCAGACGACCTACCGGTTCAATTTGATTGAGACCCGGCCGGTGCTGGGCCCGCAGGATATCGAGCCGTCCAACACGACGTCCGAAATCCGGGTGCATCGCTCCGGCAAGTTCGTCTACGTCGGCAACCGCGGTCACGACTCGATCTCGGTCTTCAGCATCAACCAACGCACCGGCAAGCTGACGCCGGTGGAGCGCGAATCGATCCGCGGCAGCTGGCCGCGGAATTTCAACATGGGCCCCAACGGTCGGTGGCTGCTCGCCGCCGGGCAGCGTTCCAACACGGTGGCCTCCTTTGAAATCAATCAGGAGACCGGCGCGCTGACGTTCACCCGCAGCCTGGTCAACGTGCCCGGTCCGGTGCGCGTGCTGTTCGTCGACGCGAAGTAGCCCTTATTCCGGCGCTTCACCGCCGGTGTAGCCGTACACCTCGGCCAGCTGCGTGAAAAGGTCCTCGAGCGCCTCGTAGTACTCGTGGTCGGGAAGCTCGGGCTTGCGCAGGCGCAGGCGCTCGACGGCGGCTTCGAGCCGATCGCGCTCGGCGCGCTGGGCGGGGGTGAGCGCCAGCTCCTCCGGTGACGGCACGAGCGTCCAGACCCGGGCGCGGGCGCCATCCGGGACGACGCTGGTGTCCTCGGGCTTCTTGGCGAGCCGGGTGCCGTTGAACCAATCGTAGGGCGTGCCCTGGGCGTCGCCGTTGTCGTCAATGATGGCGTGCTCGGTGGCGAGGCGGCCGGCTTCCACGTAATAGTCCTGGGTCTGCTGCGACGCGCTGACGAAGGCCTCGAGCAGGGAGGTCTGGCCGTCGCGGTCGATGTCGGCGTCGGCGTTGGCGACCATGTTGGCAAAGCGGGAACCAAAGCGGGCGAAGTTCAGTTCATAGCCGTTTTCCGTCGCGCTGATGATGATGCGGTCGGGAGCGGAGAGCGCGTTGATGATCGGCGCACTGGCGGAACCGCCGTGGACGATGACCATGGGGCGCTGCACGGGCGCGAGCCAGTCGCGCAACTCGACCGCGGTGACGTCGGGGCCGGGCAGGTTGAGCCGGGTCTCGCGGCTGTCGTAGGTGCCGTGGCCGACATACACGATCCACAGCGGCACATCGATCGCTTCCGGCGTGGCCCGGGCGGCCAGCCATTTCCGCCAGGCGTCATGGGCCGACGGCATGCTCTCGGGCGGCAGGCCGTTCTTGTTGATGACGGTGACCATGAGCCGGCCCTGGTCGGCCGCCCGGCGCCACGCCGCCGTGGTGTCGGCGAAGACCTCGGCATAGTCCGCCTCGCCGGGGGCGCCGACCACGATCAGCATTTCGGATACGGGATCGGCGGCGGGCGCCAGCAACGCGCCGCTCAAACCGAGAAGCAGGGCAGAGAGACGTCGGCTCATGGCAGGCCTTTCAGGCGGCGCCACGCCCATTCGGACAGGAAGCAGCCCAGCACGAGCAGGAAGATCAGGCTGTTGTGCCAGACCGGCCGCGAGGTGGTTTCGGTGATGGGGGCGGGCGAGCGGCTGAGCGCTTCGCCGAGCTCGGCGAGGGCGGCGGTGTCGTCGAGCTGCAGCACGCGACCGCCGGTTTGCCGGGCGATCTCGGCGAGCAGGGCGCGGTTGGGCTGCAGCGAGGCGAACTCCTCCGCGGCGGGATCGTTGACCCAGCCGGCCTCGGCCTGGCCGAGGCGCTTGCCGGTGCGGTCCGTGACCTCGACGGTGGCGAGGTAGCCGCCGGCCTCGCCGGCATGGAAGGGGGCGGTGTAACGGCCGGGCAGATCGGGATCGGGCTCCGCCGGCAGGGTGGCCTGGGTGAAGCCGGTGCCGGGTTCCTCGCCGTCGAGCGCGATGCGCCGCACGGTCAGTTTGACGTTGGCGAGATCCAACGGTTGGTAGGCCTCGTCGCGCACGGTCACCTGCAGGGTGACGCCGGCGGTCTCGGTGGCGGGGCGGACCCGGAGTTCGACGGGGCGGGCGTTGTCGGTCACCAGCCAGCGGGAGACCTGTCGCCAGAACTTGGCGAGGTCGGCCTGCTCGACCGGCCCGCGCAGGCCCCAGCGCCAGAGATCGCCGACCGCCATGGTGGCGACGCGACCGCTGCCGAATTTCTGGGAGACCAGACCGGGGAAGGTCCGGCCGGATTCGTCCTCGAGCGAAGCCAGCACGGTGGCGCCGGGCTTGGCCGTGGCCAGGCCATTGGCGATGGCGAAGCGGGGCATGTCGATCAACCGGTCGCGTTCGTCCGTTTCGACCGCGCGGACGCGGGTCCAGGGCTCCAGCCAGCCCTCGCGGGTCAGGCTCCAGGTGAGCTGACCAAAGGGCGGGGCGGTGGGCAGGCGGTCGAGGTAGACGGGCAGGGCGGCGGCCAGCGGGGTTTCCTGGTAGTTGCCATTCTCCAGGGTGTCCACGCCACCGAGCATCAGGATGCCGGCGCCGCGGTCGGCGGCGAAGCGGCGCAGCAACAGCTGCTGGTCGGGCGAGAAGAAGTCGGCCTCGATGTCGTCGAGGATGAGGGCGTCGTAGGCGAACAGCTCCTCGGCGGTGCGGGGGAAGCCGGCGCGCAGCTCATCCTCGTCGCGGATGTTGACGCGGGTGAGCACCGGCTCGTCGTAGCGCGGCGCCTCGTCGGTGGCGCGGTTGAAGCCGCGGTAGAGCGGGTTGTTGGACTCGCCGGCGCGGCCGCGGAACTCGAACTTCGGCTCGCGGCGGGCGATCCGCAGGAGGGCGACGAGATCGAGCTGCGGGTCCTCGAGCAGCGCGCGGTTGAGGTATTTGAATTCCCAATTCGGCCGGCCGCCAACATAGAGAATCCGGTAGGTCGGCTGGCCGCGGTCGACCATCACGATGCGCCGGTTGTTCAGCAGCGTGGCCTCGGCCTCGGGATCGCGCGCGGTGAGGGCAACCTCGTAGAACTGCACGCCGGTGCCGGTGGGCCGCCAATCGAAGGTGGCGTCGGCCAGTTGGTCCGAACCGGTCGGCGTGACGTTGCGGGCCGGCGGCAGCGAGGCGCCGTCGTCCGCGCCGGCGGTGAGCGCGCGCACGGCGACCTCCACCTGCTCGCGCGCCTGGTTGCCGCCCACGGTCACGCGCAGGGATACCGGCGCGTCGTCGAAAGCGGTCTGGCGCAGGTCCGCGCGCTCGATGCGAAAGTCGTTCAAGGTCGTGTCGTCGCCCACGACCACCGGGTAGACGGGGGGCAGGCCCTCCGCGTCGGTGAAGCCGGTGGGCAGATCGGTGGCGTTGCCATCGGTCAGCAGGACGATCGCGGCGAGAGGCTGGCCGGAGAACCGTTCGCGGAGCGCGTGCAGCGCACCGCCGATGTCGGAGCGCTCCCCGCTGAAATCCAGTTCGGCCAAATCGCGCACCCGGCGCAGGGCCCGGTCAAAGGCGTAGGGGCGGACCTGAAAATCGAGGCCGAGCAGATCGACCCACGACACGGCATCGGCGGTGCCGTTCAGGCTGGTGCGCATCTGTTCGGCGCGCGTGGTGTCGGCGCCGGGCGCGGAGATCTGCAGGCCCTGGCTGTTGTCGGCCACGACGGCGACGAGGTTGGCCCCCTGTTTGGCGCGCGGGGAAACCCATTGCGGGTCGAGCAGCGCGAAGAGCACCAGCGCGACGCCGATGAGACGCAACCCGAGGCCGACGGCGAGTGCGCCGCGATCCGGTTCGGCGGGCCGCAGGGCGAACCACGCCAGCGGGACCAGCACCGCCGCGCCGAAGAGGGCGACGATGATCCATGGGGAGGTGGAGATGGTGAGGGCAGCGAGCACCGGGATAATCAACGGGAGTCGGTCGGCCGGCGGCGCTCGGCTTCGGCCAGGGATTCGTAATAGCGACTCACGGCTTCGGCGTATTTCTCCGGGACCGGGTCGCGGTCGATCGGCTGCAGCACCTCGGGGTCTTCCCGGCGGGCAAGTTCCTGTTTCAGCCAGGCGCTGGCCTCCTGGAGCGGAGCCACCACGCCGCTTTCGAGCAATTCCCACTGGGGCGTTTCACCGTGCCGCTGAAAGTCGCCGCGCATCTCCTCGGCCTGTGCGCGCGCGGCCGCGAGTCGCTGACGCAGCTCGGGTTCCTCCAGCAACGATTCAACCGTGCGCAGGCGGTCGGCCCACTCGCCAAAGCCCTGGCCGGTGATCGGGCCACGCCGATCGCCACCGCCCCCGCCGCCGGGCGAGAGCGTGCGCTCGCCCAGGGCTTCGGCAATGTCGCCGAGCCCACCGGGAGTCTGGTTTTCGCCGCCGCCTTGCCCGCCGCCCTGGCCCGGCGATTGACCGCCGGGTTGTTGGCCACCGGGCTGCTGACCGGGTTCACCGTTCTGGGCCACGGCGCTGCCGGGCGTCTGGCCGGGCGTCATGCCGGGCTGCGTGCCGTTTTCGCCCGGACTGGTGCCGGCGAGTTGCTGGCCGGGTTGGGTGGAAGGATCGGTGCCGGCGCCGGGCGCGGTCTGGTCGCCTTCGCCGGGACGAAGGCCGCGGCCCTGGCCCTCGGGATCTTCCTCGCCGCTGCCGGCGGCACCCGGGCCGGGTTGTTGCCCGTTGGGCAGCATACCGGCCAGTTCCTCACCGTCGGTGCCACCGGGGGTCCCCTGACCGGGCTGTTGACCGGGTTCATTGCCGGGCTGGTCGGCCGGCCGTTCGCCGCCGAGTTCGCGGGCGAGATCGGAGAGTTCGTTCTGGGCGAAACGCAGTTCGGTGCTCTCATCGCCGAGCACGGAGTCGGCGGCCCGCTCGATCGCCCGCTGCAGTTGTTCGAATTCCTGGCCAACCCCGTTTTGCTGGCGGCGGGCCTCGTCAGGGAAGCCGCGGCGCACCAGTTCGGAGCTGGCGGAGAGGCGTTCGCCCGGGCCGCTGATGCCCTGGTCGCGCAGCAGGTCGTAGAGCTGGCGGTGCAGGGTGGGCTCAGTGCCTTCACTGTCCTCGGCGATGTCGCGGATGGAATCGAGCAGCTGCTCGTGCCGTTCGATCTGTTCGTCGATGGCACTGGCCAGTTGACCGTTGCGGTCGTTCGATTCCTCGAGCGAAGGCGGCGCCTCGGTGGCGTCGTCCCATTGCTCGTTCAATTCGCGTTGCGCCTCGGTGAGTTCGCGGGCCTGGCGGCGGGCCTCGCGCATCTGCTCGGCGAAACGGGATGACGACGACTGGCGCAGCTCCTCACCGGTGTCCTCCAGCGACTCCTGGGCGCGGCTGCCGGCGGCGAGGGCGGAGGAGACCTCGCCCCGGGAAAGCTGCTCGCCGGCGCGCTGCATGTCGTCGCGGGTTTGCTCCAGCTGGTCTCGCGCCTGTTCGCGTTGTTCGCCGGCCCGCATCTCGTCGACGCGCTGCCGGGTGTCGTCGAGGTCGGCGAGCATGCGGCGCTGCTCCTCCTCGAGGCGTTTGAGTTCGCGGCGGATTTCCTCGCGCTCGGCCTCATCGGCGGCCGCGGCGAGGGCGGTCTGCAATTCCTGCAGGCGCTCATTGAGGTCCTGCTGGCGACGGGCCAGGTCGCGGAGGCGGGACAGGACGTTGAGCTGGGCGCGATCCTCGGGCGAGGTGGGGGCCTGGGCTTCGCTCTCGGTCGCGTAGCGGTTCTCGTCCTGACGGAAGCGCAGTTGATTGAGTTGCTGCTGGCTGCGCCGACCGCCGCCCCCGCCGCCGTTGCCCTGGGCGACGTTGGTTTCGCGGGGTTGGAGCTTGAGCAGCGCGCGGTAGGCGCTTTGGGCGCCGGTCCAGGCCGGATCGAGCGGAGTGATGCTTTCGTCGTCAGCCGCGTTGCCGAGCTCGTTGGCGGCGAGATTCATGGATTGGTCGGCCAGTTCGGCGGCGCCGAGCAGGCGCGGGTTGTCGAGCTGACCGCGCAGCTCCGCGAGCTGGGCGCGGGCCTGTTCCTGGCTGTCACGCAGCACGGAGACATCCTCGACGTAGCTGGGGCCGGGGTCGCCGGCCTGCTGCAGTTTCCAGATTGCGATGGAGATCTGGCGCTGGATTTCGATCAAATCGCCCGCGGGACCGCCGCCCCCGCCTTGCTGGCCCTGCTGGCCGCCTCCGCCGGCGTTCTCGCGGAAAATCTCATCGAGCGAGCGGACCTCGGCAAAGAAGAGGTCGCTGGTGGTGCGACGCTCCTCGCCATCCGGCCCGAGGTCGTCGGCCCAGATGAACCAGGTGATCAACTCGTCGACCTCGACGTCGCGCGGCTCGAGCGCGAGCAGGTGGTTGAACGCGACCTCGACGGTGCGACCCTCCGCGTTGAGGGGGGCGAAGGACAGGTATTCGGGGTCCTCGACGCCGATGGCGAAGGCCAGGCCGTAGTTGGTGATGCCAAAGTCGTCGCGCACGTCGCCTTCGAGTTGGATTTCCTCAATGGGCGAAACGCGCTGGTCGCCGCGCGGGAAGGCGAGCTTGAGCTCGGGTCGCTCGTTGGGAAGCACCTCGATGCGGAATTCAGCCGGGTCGGGATCGGTGCGGCCCTCGGCGGTGGCGAGCTGGAGTTCAAAGCGCAGTGACTGCTCCAGCGTAAGTTCGAGTCCGAAGAGGGTGCGTTCGGGATTGCGCGAAAGCAGTTCGATCTGCTCGCCGTCGTCGGTCACCAGAATGGCGTCCTGCACGGGCCGGCTGACGGCGAACTCGTAGTTGAGCAGCGTGCCCTCAACGGCGGAGACCCGGCGGGTGTCGGCCAGGGTGCGGTCGGTCAGACCGGTGTAGTCGGGGTAGTCGAGACTGGCGTCGGCGCGCACGAGGCTGGGCAGATCGTAGACGGTGAGGGCAAAATCCGCCGTGCTGCCGCCGTCATACTCGACGTGATACACCACGTCGGCCGGCACCTCCGGGAGGGTCAGGGCGAACACCGGATCAGACAAGCTGCGGGCCATCGGGTCGCGGCCGGTGGCCCCGTCGGCGCGTTGCCAGACCAGGGTGGCGGCGGCGGGGAACTCGTCATTGAAGCGGGCGGCGATCACGACGGTGGAACCGCGTTCGACCTCGGTGTCGCCGGGCGTCACTTCGATCCCGCTGCCGGCGATGGGCCCGCGCGGGCCGGCCATGGCGGGGAGGCGGAGGGAGAAGGGCGTGGCCTGCTCCCAGGCGAGGGTGGCGAAGCCGATGGCGGCGAGGATGGCGACCAGATGGGCCGCGCCCAGCCAACGGGCCTGGCGCTGCGGGGCGTCGCCCCACAGCTCGGCGGTGGCGTGCGCCAAGGTCTTTTCGATGAGCCGGCGTTGCAGGAAGTGCAGCTGGCCGTCGCTGCCGGGGGTCTGCTCGGCGGCGGTGCTGAGGGCGGACTTTAGTTCCGGGTGCTGCTGTTCGATGCGCCGTGCGGCATCGCGAAGGTCGAGCTGATCGCCGACAATGCAGACGAAGACAGCGATGCCGGCTCCGGCCAGGGCCGTGATGAGGAGCGGAGTCAGCCAGGCGGCGGCCGCGGGCCAGAGCTGCGCGGTGCCGACGGCCGCGGCGAGGAGGACGGCCGCCGTGGTCCAGATGGCCACGCCCCGCTCGTGCACCCGGATGGCCTGATGTTTGCGCGCGATCGCGCTCAGCTCCTCATGGAGGCGGTCGTTGACGGAGAAGAACAGGCGAAAGGGGCGGCGCATGGGTAAAGGGGGTCAGGTCGTGGGGACGGGTTGGCGGCGCGCGAGGGTGAGGGAGAGTATGCTTTCGGCCACGAGGAGCAGGGCGACGAGCAGGAGCAGCCAGCGCCATACCTGCTGCCGGCCCTCGAGCGCGGCGGCGGATTCGGCGGCGAGGCGGCGTTCGGCGAGTTCGGTGGTGGCGGCGCTGACCGCGGCCTCGAGAGGCAGGCCGAGATTTTCGAGGGTTTCCAACGGCATGGGATCCGTCAGCGACTCGGCCGCCGGGACGTTGAGGGCGAGCGGGCGGGGACGGTCGCCGGTCGTGCGGTACAAGCCGGGCTCGCCGGAGTCGCCGGTGACCGTCTCGAGGGCGGTCAGTGATTCCACGCCGGCCCGGGTGAGCGTGCCGAATTCGACCACGCCCGCCTGGCGGGCACCGCCGACGGTGCGTTCGCCCAGGGCCTGCAGCCAGGGCACGAACTTGGTGGACAGGATCCATTGACTGGCGCTGGGGCTCCAGTCGCCAGGCCAGACGATCAGGCGGCCCTGGCCGACCGGCACCTCGACCACGGCGACCTGATCGTTGTCAAAGCGCGCGACGACGGTGGCGGCGGTATCGGTGGGCAGCGTGATGGGCCTGGGTTGCCAGAAGCGGATGCGGCTGAAGTCGCTGTAGTGCGGGTCGGCAAAGGGGGCGAACAGCGGGTGTTCGAAATCAACGCGACCGAACAGGGAGTAGGCGCGCGAGGTGGGTGAGCCGGCGGACCAGCCGCTTTCGCCGGCCAGAGCGGCGGCGGTCGCCAGGGTGTTGCCATTGTGTGCCAGCACGAGGGCAAAGCTGCCGGACTCCAGGCGCGAGCGGATCGCGGCCAGCCGGTCTGCGGCCAGGGGATCGGTGATGACGAACAGCGCCGGTTGCACCTCGGCGGCCGGGTCGAACGGCGTGACGGCGGGCTCCGGATCACGCCAGCCCATGGTGGCGGCCTCGACGTAGAACCGGGAGGACTGCGCATCACCGGCCTCGGCCGGACCGAGGTAGTGGACGGGCAGCGTGCGCGCGGCGTCGCGCACGATCCAAAGTTGGTTGTCAAAGGTCTCGTCGTTGCCGCTCAGGTCGATGCGCAGCGCGGCCGGAGCGTTGGTCGGTACGGGGACGAGCGCGACCTGCGTGCCCCCGGCCGGCACGACGAGTGAGACGGGTTCGCCGACCGCCGCGTCGGTGGTGGCGTCATGCAATTGCAGCGTGACCGCGCGCGTGCCGGCGCGCTGGTCGGCCACGACGCGAACCCGCGCCGGGGCGCCCTGGCCCTGGTCCGCGCCCCAGCCGAGCCATTGCAGGCCGAGGTTGGGTTCGGTGGCGGATGCCAAGGTTTCCAGGCGCACGAGGGTGCCGATGGGCCAGGTCAGGCCGGCAAGTCCCGCGACGCGGGAACCGACCGTGAGATCGGACACCAGGACGATTTCGGTGTCGCCCGGCGCCTCGGCGTTTTCGTTGATCTCGCGGGACAGATCGAGGGCGGATTCGATGGCGGCATCGAGCAGGCTGGGCCCCCAGCTTGGCTCGGTTTGATCGAGCACGGCGGCGAGCAGGCTGGCCCGGTCACCGGGCAGGCTGTTCAGCCACTGTTCGGCGGAGAGCAGGGTCGACACGCGGTCCGCCGCCGAGACGACGATGAGCCGGTCGTTGGGGCTCAAGTCGGCGGCCACGTCGCGGACCCGTTCGCGAGCCTCCTCCCAGAGGTCACCCCGGCGTAGGGAGGCGCTGGCATCGAGCACAATGGCGACGGTGCGTGGTGCGGTGGTGGCGGGCGGTACGATCGAGGTCTCGCGCAGGTAGGGCCGGGCAAAGCCGAGGGCGAGCAGCAGCACGACCAGGCAGCGCAGCGCGAGGAGCAGCGGATGTTGGATGCGGCTGCGCCGGTCGAGCCGCGGGGCCGAGGGATTCAGGAACCGCAGGGTGCTGAACGGCACGCGATCCTTCGTCGCCCGGCGGATAAGATGGGCGATGATCGGACCGGCCAGCAGGGCGAGGCCGGCGAGAAACCAGGGCGCGAGCAGGCTCATGGCGTGGCGGCGGCCGGCGGCCGGACGGTTTCACCGGACAGGAAACGGATGAGTGCCTGGTCGAGGGGTTCATCGGTGGTGATGGTGGTCGACGCCACGCCGTAGGTGGCGAACACGGCGCGCAGGGCGGTCTCGTGCGCGGTGAACCGCTGCTGGTAGCCCGTCCGGGCCTGGGCCGGGTCGATGTAAAGGGTGCGACCGTCCTCCAGGTCTTCCCAGACGGCGGCCTTGCCGAACTCAAGGGAGCGTTCCGCCGGATCGATGACCTGCAGGGCGCGGACATCGTGCCGGGCGGCCGCGAGGTGGCCCAGGGCGGTGGACCAGTCCTCACTGGGGGCGAGGAAGTCGGAGAGGATGAAGATCAACGTCCGCTTGCGGCACATGCGGGCGACCTCCTCCAACGCCTGGGTGAGGTGCGTCTCGTGCGCGGCCGGTTCGCGGTCGAGGGCGGCGAACACGTGCTGCAGGTGGCCGGCCCGCCAGCGCGGCGGCACGACGTGATGGACGGTGCGGTCGAACAGGGCGGTACCGACGACATCGCGCTGCTCGTGCAGGAAACACGCGAGCGTGGCCGCGAGCGTGCGGGCATAGTCGAGTTTGGTGTAGCCCCGCGAGCCGAACTGCATGGAGCGGCTTGTATCCAACAGGATGAGACACCGGAGGTCGGTCTCGTCCTCGTACTTCTTGATGTAGTGGCGGTCGGTGCGAGCGAGCGCCTTCCAGTCCAAGTAGCGCAGGTCGTCGCCGGGGGTGTATTGACGATATTCGGTGAACTCGACCGAGAAGCCGCTGTAGGGACTGCGGTGCAGGCCGGCCTTCAACCCCTCCATGACCGCACGCGCCCGCAGCTCGAGATGCTTGATCGCGAGCAGGGCGGACGGATCGTGAGAGGAGGGCATGGGGAGAAGGGAGGTTGAGAGACTTGAGACCTGAGACCTGAAACTTGAGACCTGAGACTTGAGACCTGAGGGCGTGAGGGGTGGACGGCTAGGCGTTGGAGCGGGTGTTTTTGGCCATGGTGACGAAAATGGAGATAAGTTCGTCAGCCTCTTTCCAAATTGGATCGAGAATGTGTGCGGGGATCCCGCAGTCGTCGCGGAGTAGTTCCAGCCAGAGCTGCGTTTCGTCGGCCTCCTGCGCGCACAGGTTGATTTTGGAGATGAATTCGGCAGGGCTGCGGGCCCGTGACGCTTCGCGGTAATTGGCCGCCACTGAAGTGCCGGCCCGGAGGAACTGGCCACCCAGGATGCGGAGCTCGTCGCGCTTGCGGTCCAATGAGCAATAGGTTCCCACCACCAGGCTGGCGAAGGCCTTGGTGCGCTGTCGCAAGGCTTCTTTTCGCTCGGCATTGGAACTCATTTCTCATCTCCGGTACATCAACCTCAGGTCTCAGCTCTCAGCCTTCGGGTTTATTTGGCGACGTGCTCGAGCAGCTTCTCGATGACGGTCTCGACGGTGACGCCGTCGGCCTCGGCGCGGTAGTTGAGGAGGAGGCGGTGGCGGAGGACTGGACCGGCGAGGGCGCGGATGTCGTCGGCATCGGCGTGGGTGCGGCCCTGCCAGAGCGCGCGGGCCTTGGCGCCGAGCACGAGGGCCTGGCCGGCGCGGGTGCCGGCCCCCCAGTTGAGCCATTGGTTGACGAAGTCGGGGGCGCCGGGACGGCTGGGGCGGGACGCGGCGGCGAGACGGACCGCGAAGCGCACGTTGTCCTCGGAAATCGGAACATTGCGCACGAGGGACTGAAACGCGATCGCGTCCTCGGCGGTGAACAGCGGCGTGATGGCAGCGGCCGTGCGCGACGTGGTCTGGGTGACCACGGCGACCTCGTCCTCCTCGGGCAGGTAGTCGATGAGGACGTTGAAGAGAAAGCGGTCGAGCTGGGCCTCGGGCAGCGGATAGGTGCCCTCCATTTCCACCGGGTTCTGGGTCGCGAGGACGAAGAATGGTTCGGCCAGGGTGTGGCGTACGCCGGCGGCGGTCACCTGGTGCTCCTGCATGGCCTCGAGCAGGGCGGCCTGGGTCTTGGGCGGCGTGCGGTTGATTTCGTCGGCAAGGAGCAGGTTGGCGAAGATGGGACCCGGCACGAACGTCAGGCGCCGGCCCTCGGGTGTGTCGGAGAGGATCTCCGTGCCGGTGATGTCGGCCGGCATCAGGTCGGGCGTGAACTGGATGCGCTGGAATTTCAGCTGAAACGCGCTCGCCACGGACTTCACCAGCAGGGTCTTGGCCAGGCCGGGCGCACCGGTGAGCAGGCAGTGGCCACCGGAGAGGAGGGAGATCAGCAACTGCTCGATCACGTCGTGCTGGCCGACGATGACCTTGGCGAGTTCGGCGGTCACGCGCTCGCGGTTGGCCTGCAGGCGTTCGAACGCGGCTTCGGCGGTGAGCGGCTGGGGCGCTTCGTTATCGGTTTCGGGCAGGGGCGGCGGGGATTCGGGAAACGACATGGAGTATGGAAAGGGTGATGGTAAGAGGTTGGGTGCAGGTGGCGCTCAGTGGGTCATGGCGTAGTAGATGATGTTGATCGCCATCGGGTAGGCCATCTTCTCGGAAAAGCGGTGGAAATAGGTGGCGTCCTCGCCCTCACGTTCCCAGCCGTCGCCGAGATCGGTGTTGTGACAGATGATGGCCATCATGCGGCCCTTGGGGTCGCTGTAGGTCCAGTAGTGCACCGGGCCGGAACCGCGCTCGGAAGTTTCGCCGGAATAAAGGAACGGATCGATGCCCGGCATCTGCGGCTTCTCATCCAGATCGAAGACGATGTGGAAGATCGGATGATCCACCTCGATCTCGACCGGCTCGATGTCGGGAAACACCCGCTTCATCTCGGCGCGGAAGTTATACCAATCCTCGGCGCCCCAGAAGTCGTCGACCATGAGAAAGCCGCCGTTGAGCAGGTAATTGCGCAGGGCCGTGGCCTCCTCGGGCCGGAACACGAGCGTGCCGGGCTCCACCATGTAGACGAAGGGATACTGCGCCAACTGCTCCGGCTCGATGTCGATGTAGGTGACGTCCGGATTCACCTTCAGGCTCGTCATCTGCTGCAGCCGGAAGAGCAGGTTCAGGTCGGCGTCGGGTGCGTCGGTGGCCCAGCGGCCGCGACCGCCCCAGCCCCAGTTACGGCCCCAGCTTTCGTAGCGGAGCCGGGCGAAGGAAAACACGTCCTTCTCAAAGCGCGGATCAACCGTCCACTCCGGCACGCCCTGGCGGCCGCCGGGCTCACCGCGACGGCCGCGGCCGCCGTAGTTCTGGGCCAGCAGTCCGGCGCCGGTCACCAGCGCGGCGAGGAAGAGGAAGAAGGTGAGACGGCGAAACTTCATGGGGAAAGGGGGGCGTCCATCGCGGGCAAGGGGGACGGCGCCGGCGGGGCGGGGGGCGTGGGGTTTTGCAACGCGTGGAGCAGCCGGTAGGCGTCGCGGAAGCGCGGGGCCTCCTCCAGCGCCTCGAGCACGTGACGCCGGGCGTCGGCGGGGGCGTCGGTTTCGAGCTGCTGGGCGAGGGCGTAGTGAATGGCGGCGCGGTCGGGCGGATCGAGTTGCAGCAGCGTGCGGCCGGCGGCGACGGCGATGGCCGGGTCGTCGAGTTCGATATGGGCGTTGAAGCGGGCGCGCCAGGGCGTGGGGGCGAGGGGGTTCACTGCCAGCCAGGCGTCGCTCCAGTGGGCAATGGCGGGCCAGTCCTCCTCGTCCTGCGCCAGCGACAGCAGGCGTTGGAAGGCGGGCAGCGCGTCGGCCTCGTGCTCGGCGATCTGGGTCAGGGCGGCGATTTCGCCGGCGGTGTCGTCGAGTTCACGGTACGCGGCGGCGAGGTCGAAGTGGTAGTTTTCGTCGTCCGGCAGGTAGAGGCCGGCGTCGAAGAGCGGTTGCAGGGTGTCGCGCACCTTGGCCCAGTCGCCGGACTCGACGAGGCTCTCCACGTTGGCGAGTTCGCGGCGGAGGTTGGGGGCCTGGAACGGCAGGGCGGGGGTGGACATGACCGCCCCCAGCACGCCCTCGGGTTCGCGGAGGTCGAAGCCGGGGGCGAAGCCTTCGGCCAGCTGACGGGCCCAGGCGGCGAAATTGTTTTCCAGCTCGTCGAGCGGTTCGTAGTGCAGCGCCAGCGCCTCGTTGATGGCGGTGCCGGTGCCAAGATCCTCAAGCAGATCGCGGAGGGCGTCGAAGCCGTGGGTCTCCACCAGGTAGCGGACCACGAGGTAGGACTGGTAGTAGGCAAACATCGTATCCTCCGGCTCCTGCGCCTCCATGAAGGCGGCGCTCATCCGGCTGATCGGCTGGGTGCGCTCCTCAACGATGCGGTCCCGGTAGGCCAGCGACATGTGCTGCCCCCACGCCGGGTTGTGGCGCAGCTCCTCGAAGACGGAGATACCCTCGCTCAACCAGCGGGGCATTTTGTTGTTGGTCAGCGTGAGGGTGATGACGTGGGCGAACTCATGCCACAGCACGGCTTCCCAGTTGGCGCGCGAGGTGGCCGGGCTGTTGACGGTGAAGACCGGACCGAAGCACACGCCGAGGTAGCCGCCGATGTCGGGGATGCCGAAGGTGCGCACGCCGAAGTCCTTCGGGTCGGGGTAGATCTCCACCGTGGTGCGGGTGGGCAGCGCGATGCCGTAGCGGACGCTCAGGTCGGTGTGCGCCTGCTCCAGCAGGTTCAGCGCGCGATGGCCGTAGACGGCGGCCTCGGCGGCACTCATGCGCACGCGGAAGTTTTCATTTTCCACCGTCGTGAAGCCCTCGATGCGATCGTGCAGCAGGGTCAGGTTGTAGGCGTCGATGTTGTAGCCGTCGGCATTGTGCGCCCATTGCGCGAGGTCCCAGCCTTCGTCCTCCTGCCCGAGCCGCAGCAGGTCCAGGGCGAGCTCGACGCGGGCCGGCACGTAGGTGGGGTCGAAGGTCAGTGCGCGACGCTGGGCGGCGGCGGCCTCCTTGAAGCGATACTTGGCCGAGAGCTTGCGCCCGATGAGGTGATCGACCGCGGGATTATCGGTCCAATGCGCGAGGGCCCGATCCCGGAACTCTGCGGCGGCGACGGTTTCATTCTGCAGCTCGGCGATCACCGCGCGCAGGGCGAGGGCCTCGGGGTGTTCGGGATTGGCGCCGAGGATGGCGAGCAGCTCCCCGGTGGCGACCGTGTAGGACTCCGAGTCGATGTAGTGTTCGGCCAGCAGCAGGCGGGCGCGGGGATGGCGCGGGTTGATCTCCAGCACCTGCTGGGCAAGGGCCAGGGTCTGGCGGCGGTCGCTGTTGCGAAACGACGCGGCGAGACCGGCGATCATGTCGGGATCCTCGGGGAAGGCCTGGAGGCCGGCGGAAAACGTCCGGGAGGCCAGGGCCGGGTCCTGCTTGGCGAGGGCGAGATCACCGGCCACGATGAAGGCGTCGCGCGAGGGCGGGGAACCCTCCTGGGCGGGCTTGAGGAAGTTCTCGAGTACGAGCTTGGGCTCGATGCCGGCGATGAGGGCGGCCTTACCGACCGCGGCGCGAAAGTCCGGCTCGCCGGTGGCGGCCCGGCCGCGAAAGGCGGCAGCGTAATTGATCGCCCGGACGATGTCCCCCTGGGTCAGTGGCGTGTCCCGGGCGTCCGGGACATAGTGGGTGGCTTCCCGCCGCAGCAGGATGAGCCAGAGGCTGTCGGGGACTTCGACCACGCCCCGGCTCAGCCGGTCGTAGGCGTCCCGATACCGCCCGAGGGCGAGGAGGGCCTGCCCCTCGAGCCGCCACCAATGCTCGTTGGCGCTGTCCGCTTCGCGACCCGCGGTGGCGTTGTAAAGGGCGTCCTCGTATTGGCCGCGCCGGAAGAGATCGACCGCGTCTTCATAGGCATCGGCCCGCAGGCCCAGCGGCAGCAGCAGGCAGCTGACGAGCAGGGAACCGACGAGTCGACGCCGGGTGGGGAAGCGGGTCGTCAGCCGGCGGTGGGGTTCTGCCAAAGTGCGACGCACACCCCAATAGACGTCCCAAAAAATTATTCTGCGAATGCAAAGCGGAATATTGTGCGGAAAACGTTCACAATGGCCGGCTTTAGAACGTGCTGAGGCCGGTCGCCTCCTGAAACCGGTAAACCAGGGCGTGCCAGCGGGACGCATCGGCATAGCGTTCGTAGGCGACGCTGAAGGGGGCGTCCCGGTTGCTCCAGAGGCGTTCAAACCAGTCGCGGGCATCACGCAGGGCGGGGAGGTCGCCCGGGCCTTGGAGCAGCAGGTTGCTCTCCAGATTGTAGTCACCGAGGTTGCGGGAGGTGAAATTGGCCGATCCGGCGAGCAGGGTGACAGTCCCATGGCGTTCCAAGAGGAACAGCTTGGCGTGGAATTGTTCCCCCGTGGTGTCGATCCAGCGCACGGCAATGCGTCCTTCCGTCCGGCGGCGCAGCTCCGCCGCGACCGGGCGGTTCGGAATACCGTTCTTCTCGTAGCCGAAGGCGTCCTTGTTGGGATCGAGCAGGAGCCGCACGGTCGCGCCGCGGTTCGCGGCGGCGGCGAGGGCGTCGACGACCCACCGGTCGGACAGGTAGAAGACCGCCACGTCGACCTGGCTGGCCTCATCGGCGGTGGCCAGCCCGGCCAGCAGGGCGTCCCGGATTTTGGATTCGGTGACCAGTTGCACGGTGGCCGCGGTCTCCGTCGGGGGCACGGGCTGCTGGCCGATGGGCAGCGTCTGGAAGAGGTCGATCGGGTTGCCGGAGAAGTTGAGCACCCCGGCTTCGCTGTTCAAGGCGGTGAACGCCAGGTCGCCCCGCACTTCCAGCGCGACATTGCTGTGGCGGCTGGAGCCGTCATGCGGGTTGGCCGACATCACGAGCGTGGTCCATTGGCGGTCGGTGCCGTCAGTGGTCGGGCTGTCGACGACGATGAGTTTGCGGTGGTTGGCCTTGAAATTGAGCAACGCCAGCCAGGAGCGCAGGGAAACCTGGGGAGCGTTGGCGGACAGCGGATGCGGCAGGCTGCCCGCGCCGCCGGGACCAAACGGCCGCACGCACCAGCGCCAGAAGGCGGAGTAGGCGGGATTGGAGTCACGCAGCCGCGTGTGGTCGGTGAGGGTGACCGGGATGCCGGCGGCCCGCAGGCGCTCGAAGCCCGGCCAGGGCGTGCCGCCGTAGGCTTCGTTGATCGGGTCGCTGATCACGTGGATGGGCAGGTCCGGCCGGGCGGCCCGCCGGGCCAGCAGGGCATCGACCATTTCTTGGCTCAGCGAGCGAAAGGGCGGGCCGGGATCCTGGCCAAGGTAGTCGTTCCAAAGAAAGAGGTCGACGAGGATGAACTGCTCGGCGCCGGCGATGAGTTCCAGGGCGCGGTCGTAGATTGATTGCTCGACCCGGTCGCCATGGGTGATGTCGGCGAGGAAGCGCACGTCGTCGGCCCGCACCGGTATCGGGGCCGAGGCCACGGAGACCCCCGGCGGGAGGGGCAGGTGGCGGCTGAGGTAGTTGAGACGCACCACACCCAGCAGGCTAAACCCGAGCGCGCCGGCGGCGAGCGCGATCCAGGTCGAACGGTGACGGAGCCAGGCGGGCAGGCGGGGCATGGGAGGAGTTAAAAAAAACGCGCCCCGCGAAAGGCGGGACGCGTTGAAAGGCAGGGGACCGGGCGGGGTCGCTCAGAGCGACTTGCGCAGGTCCTCGAGCTGGCCGGCGGAGCCGAGCAGCTCGTTGCGGCTGGCGATGAACTTGGCGTATTCGGCCATGAAGATCTTCCCGGGCGGGCGGAAATCGAACTGCTCGGGATTGTCGCGGAAGAACTCGCGGTGGACGCGGGTCCAGACCAGGCGGCCGTCGGTGTCGATGTTGATCTTGGTGACACCCTTCTTGGCGGCCGGGAGATACTCGTTCACGTCGACGCCCATGGAGTCCTGGATCGTGCCGCCGGCGGCGTTGATCTTGGCGACTTCGTCCTGCGGCACCGAGGAGGAGCCGTGCATGACCAGCGGGAAGCCGGGCAGGCGGGCCTTGATCTGGTCGAGCACATCGAAGTGAAGCGACTGGCGGCCCTTGAACTTGAAGGCGCCGTGGCTGGTGCCGATGGCGCAGGCGAGGGAGTCGCAGCCGGTCTGCTTGACGAATTCCTCAGCCTCGGCCGGGTCGGTCAGGCACGCGTTGCCTTCGTCGACCTGGATGTCTTCCTCGACGCCACCGAGCATGCCGAGCTCGGCCTCGACGGAGATGCCCTTGGCGTGAGCGCGCTCGACGACACGCTTGGTGATGGCGACGTTCTCCTCGAACGGGTCGTGCGAGGCATCGATCATGACCGAGCTGAAGAAGCCGGAATCGATGCAGTCGTAGCAGGTTTCCTCGTCACCGTGGTCGAGGTGGACGGCGAAGATGGCCTCGGGGAAGATCTCGGAGGAGGCACGGATGATGGCCTCCAGCATGCGCTTGTCGGTGTATTTGCGCGCACCCTTGGAAATCTGGATGATGAACGGGGCCTGGGAGTCGATGGCGCCCTTGAAGAGACCCATCGCCTGCTCGGCGTTATTGATGTTGTAGGCACCGACGGCGTATTTGCCGTAGGCGTGTTTGAAGAGCTGAGCGGTGGTGACGATCATGATGGTTGGTAGAAAAGGATGCGTCCGAACGGCGAGGCTACCGAGCCGCGGAAAAGCCCGGCAAGGGCATTTTAGCATGAAGTCGGCCAGCGGGGCCGCGCGCCGCGGGCCGGGGGAGGGGTGGAAATCGGCCGCCGGGGCAATCAGCCGCCGTCGTTGGGTGAAGCCGGCCGCGGGGCGCGGTCGCGCAACTGGGAACGCATCATGGCGCCCACAGTACGCTGGGCGGCCTGCTCGGCCTGCAATTGCTGGAGGGCCGCGACTTGATCGGGCGCCAGCACGCCCTGGGCGCGGGCGATGATTTCGTCGGTGATCATCGGGCTGCCGGAGCTGGCGAAAGCGGTGCGATCACCGCCGGGGCCGGTGGAGGTCACCTGGAAGCGGGTGGCGCCGGCGCCATCGGTGGAGGCCGGGGCGGTGAAAATGGCCAGCAGGGCCTCCGTCTGCCCCGAGTTGAGGGGCGTGCCGGAGTAGCTCAGGCGATTGGCGAGCTGGTCGATCATGCCGCGCTGGGCGGTGGTGGCTTCGTAGCGCTCCAACTCCGCCAAGCCGTTGTCGCCGATCAGCTGGCGGATGTCGGCGGCGATCTCATTCTGGGTCATCTCGACCAAGGTGCGCAGCTCGTCGCGGTTTTCGCGGCCGGACAGGCCTTCGGAACGGGCCGCGCCCACTACATCACGCCAGGCATTTTGTCGTTCGACCAGCAGCGTCTTGAGCTGGTCCAGGGCGGCGGGGGAAAGGTTCAGTTGTCGAAACAGTTCGGCGTAGCGGCCGTCGAGTTGCGACGTGGCCTGCAATTGGAAGGCTTGGGCGAACTGCGGGTTCTGCATCAGCTCCTCCAGCCGGGCGGTGCCGTTGCGACGGTTGAAACGCTGCGGCGGGCGGTCAACGGGCTGGGGTGGCCCGCTGTTGTCCTCCATGAGCTCTGCCGGGTCGCCCGCTTCCGCGAAGGGATCATCCTCCGGCATTGGACGGGATCGGCTGAGGCGGTCGGCCAGCCGGAGTTCCGACGCGGCCTGCGCCTCGCGGCTGGCGGCCAATTCGTGGGCCAAGGCCTCCGCGCGGCGGTGGTTGTGCCAGGCAACGCCTGCCGCGGTGACCGTGGTTAAAGCCAGAATGGCGATGGCGGTGGTGCGGGTTTCAGGCATCGCTAGCTAAGACGGCCAACCCGACGGAAAGTTTCATGGCCGGGGGCTGGCCCTGACCTGCCTCAGCGAGGCGGAAACTCAAAATCCGCCTTGGCCTTGGTTTTCGAGAGCACGAGGTGAGCGGAGAATTTGGCGCCGCGCTTGGAGACAAAGCCTTCGAGCAGCGGGGTCTTGCCGTCCCGGAGCAACTGCGCGACCTCGGCGCGGGTGATCTCGCGGTCGCAGAGTTGCTGCTTGAGCTCGAACACCACGCGGGGCTCATCGTTGGCGCCGGAGGGCTTGGTGACCACGAACGCTTCCTGGGTCGCGTGCAGAGTCGCCTCCTCGCCATGGGCCGGACTGGCGCCGAGCTTCTCGGCCGTGCTGGGATCAAAAGTTTTTTTGGCGCGCGGCGACTTGCCGCCGGGCTTCGCCTCACGGGGCGGGAATTCCCAGCGCACGCGGTTGCCGGCCTTGAGCAGGAAGGCATCGAAGGGCCGACCCCGCTTGGAGATGAAACCCTTGATGAGATCGGTCTTGCCCGCGGTGACCATCTGCACGGCCTGGTCGCGGGTGATCTCCTGCTGACACATGCGGCGGCCGACCTTGAAGGCCTGCTTCCAGTCCTCGCCGTCGCGTTCGCGCAGCACGTAATTGGTCGCGTCCTCGCACAGCTCGGCGCCGGTCTTGGGGTCGGTCCAGAACGGGGTGAGATCGGCGAGCTCCTCTTTCTGGCCGAAGTCGAGTTCGACCTTCTTCTTGCCCTCCTCGCCGTTGGCGACGAGGCGGAGCTTGGCGGGAAACTGCTTGCCGGTGCGGGCGGAAACAAAGCCGTCGACCGGGCCGATTTCACCGGCCGTGACGAGTTCGCGCACCTCGGTTTCCTCGAGGCGCCGGCCGCTGGTGACCTTGTAGACGGTGATGAAGCCGTCCTGGGACCGGTAGGTGCGGAGGGTCTCGATCAGCGGCTTGCCGTCGGTGGGGGAGAGGATGTCGGTCTCGCGGGTCTCGCCCTTCTCCTCCTCGAAATTCTTGGTGCGGTCGACGATGCCCTTGGTGACCTCGACGATCTCGGCCATGAAGCGCGGCCGGTCGTAGCGGCCGAACTCCATCTCACGCAGCTTGAATTCCCATTCGCCGGTCATGTCCGGCTTGGTCAGCGCGTCGGCCTCGACGGCGTGGAGAAATTCCAGCAATTGCTCGGCCTTGGTGGTCGGCTGCAACTCGCGCTGCTGGCGATCGAGATACTTTTGGTTGATCAGGCCGTCGATGGTGTCGGCCCGGGTGGCCGGAGTGCCCAGGCCGCGTTCCTTCATTGCCTCGGCCAGTTCCTCGGCGTCGACCAGCTTGCCGGCGGTTTCCATCGCGGAGAGCAACGTGGCCTCGGTGTAGCGGGGCGGCGGCTTGGTCTGCTCGGCGTGAAGGGTGGCCTCGACCGTGGTGGCGGATTCGCCGGCGGCGAGCGCGGGCAGGGTCTTGTCCTTGTCGTTGGCGACACTCTCGCTCGGTGAAGTATCGCGACCGTAGACAGCGAGCCAGCCGGGGTTGGTCAGCACCTTGCCCTCGGTCTTGAAGGCGTGCTCGGCGGCGACGGTGGAGATGCGCGTGGTGACATCAAACTCGGCGACCGGGTAGAACGCCGCCACGAAGCGCCGGGCGATCATGTCGTAGACCTTGGCCTCCAGATCCTCGAGTTTTTTGGGCTCGGTGGGGGTCGGGATGATGGCGAAGTGGTCCGAGATCTGCGCGTTGTTGAAGATGCGCTTGTTGGGCCGCAGCCAGCCGTTGTTCAGCAGGGTGCGGGCGTGCTCCGACAAGTCGCCGCCCAGCGCCTGCAGCGTTTCCCGGCAGGTCGGAATGTAGTCTTCGGGTAGGGCGCGCGAATCGGTGCGCGGGTAGGTGATGACCTTGTGCTTCTCGTAGAGAGCCTGCGCGATCTGGAGCGTGCGCCGGGCCGAGATGCCGAAGCGGTTGTTGGCCTCGCGCTGGAGGGTGGTCAGATCGTAGAGGCGCGGGGCGATCTGCGTGGTGGCCTTCTTTTCCTCGGTGACCGCGGCGGGTGGCTGGCCGGCGCAGGCGGCGGCGACGGCCTCGGCGGCAGCCTGGGCCCAAATCCGGTCGATCCGGTCCTGATCATCGGCCTTCTTGAAGTTTGGCCGCTGATAGGTGCCCTCGTAGGTGCCTGCGCCGAGCTTGAAGATGGCGGTGACGCGCCAGTAGTCGCGGGGCTGGAAATTGCGGATCTCGAGTTCGCGGGCGACGAGGAGGGCGAGGGTGGGGGTCTGGACGCGGCCGACGGAGGCGACGTTGCCGGCCCGGGAGCCGAACATGCGCTTGGTCAGGGCGCGGGTGCCGTTGATGCCGACCAGCCAGTCACTCTCGGAACGGCAGCGGGCGGCATCGGCCAAACCGGCCATGCGGTCGCAGTCGCGCAATTTCTCGAAGGCGGTGCGGATGCCCTCGGTGGTCATGGTCTGCATCCAGGCGCGCTTCACCGGCAGCTTGGCGCCGGCGAGCTGGTAGATGTAGGTGAAGATGAGCTCGCCCTCGCGACCCGCGTCACAGGCGTTGATCGCCTGATCGATGTCTTTTCGCTTCAACAGCTTCTTGAGCAGCTTGAAGCGGTCCTCGGATGACTTGATCGGCTTGAGGCCGAAGGTCTGCGGGATGATGGGCAGGGCGTCGAGGCGCCAGTAGCCGTATTTCTTCTTGTCGATGTCCTCCGGCATCTCGAGTTCGACGAGGTGGCCGACAGCGGAGGCGATCACGTATTCGTCGTTCTCGTAGACGTCGCCCTTCTTGGGGACGCGGCCGAGGGCCCGGGCCAAATCGGCGGCAACACTGGGCTTTTCGGCGACGACGAGGGATTTCATGCAGGGGCGGAGCGGTAAGCGGTCGGCTAGGCGGATTTCAAGGCTTTGTTTTGTGACCACAAAAACGGGCGGACTAAAGTCCGCCCGAAATCGACCATCGCTGGAGGCCGTGAAATCAAACTGTGAGCACGGGGGTTTTCGCCATGGCGCCGGTGACCGCGGCGAGCATCTCGGCGATGGTGTCGTCGGTTTCGTCGCCCATGTTGGAGATGCGGAAGGTCTTGCCCTTCAGCTTGCCGTAGCCGCCGTCGATCACGAGGCTGTGTTCGGACTTCAGCGTCTTGTTGAGCGCCGGCAGGTCGAGGTTGCGGGTGTTGGCGAAGCAGTTGAGGGAGATCGATCCGTAACCTTCGCGGGGGAACAGTTCGAAGCCGAGTTCGTTGATGGCGGCGCGCACCGTCGCGTTCAGCCGGGCATGGCGGGCGTAGCGGTTGTCCAGCCCTTCGGCGGCGATGTCCTCGAGCTTCGAACGCAGCGCATAGATATGCGGGATGTTCGGCGTGCTGGGCGTCATGCCCTTCTCGTGGTTCTTCTGGAATTCAATGAAGTCGAAGTAATAGCCGCGGCCGCTCAGGGTCTCGGCCTTGGCCAGGGCGCGGGCGGAGACGCTGCACAGCGCCAGGCCGGGGGGCAGGGCGAGGGCTTTTTGCGAACCGGTGATCATCACGTCGATCCCCAGCTCGTCCTTGGGGATCGGCATGGCGCTGAAGGAACTGACGCAGTCGACGACGGAAATGACGTCGGGGAATTCCCGGATGACCGCCATGAGCGCGGGCAGGTCGCTCATGCACCCGCAGGAGGTCTCGTTGTGTATCAGGGTGATCGCGTCATAGGCGCCGGTGGCGAGTTCCGCGCGCACCGCCTCGGGGTCGACCGGTTGGCCCCAGTCGAACTGCAGCGCGCCGGCGGGGATATTGCCGCGCTGGGAGACGTCGTTCCACTTGTCGGAAAAGGCGCCGTTCATGCAGTTGAGCACCTTCTGGCCGACGACGTTGCGCAACGTGCCTTCCATGATGCCCCAGGCACTGCTGGTGGAGAGGTAGACCGGATCGGCGGTGCCGAACAGCTCCTGCAGACCGGGTTGCACGGACTGATAGAGCTTCACAAAATCGGGGCTGCGATGCCCGATGGGCGCGGCCGTCATGGCCTGCAGCGTTTTGGCGGATACGGCGATGGGGCCGGGAATAAAGAGTTTGTAGGACATGAAAAATGAGGAGGCCCGTTCAGGCGGCCGGGCGCTTGATGATCTTGGTGTTGGCTTCGCCGAGGAGCAGCACCTTGGGCTGCCAGGTGGTGGCCTCGTCGGCTTCGACGGTGGCGAAGGCCATGATGGTGAGCAGGTCCCCGGCCTTGCCGAGGTGGGCGGTGGCGCCGTTGAGCGAAATGGTCTTCGAACCCGCCGGGGCCGGGATGGCGTAGGTCTCGAACCGTTCGCCGTTGGCCATGTTGCCGACGAGAATTTTTTCGTATTCGCGCAGGCCCACGAGGTCCATGAACTCGCGGTCGATGGCCAGACTGCCCTCGTAGTGCAATGAGAGATCCGTCACCTCGGCGCGGTGAATCTTGGACTTCAACAGTTTAAGTTGCATGAGGCGGGAGCGGTCGCGATAGAGAACGGCCAGCAAAGCGATTTTCGCCAAACTTCGTCAATGGCCTATTAGTCTACCGCGTCCTCCCTCCGCCTCATGTCCGCCCCGTCCTGGTTGAAGCAGCGCCTGATTGCCCTGGAGCAATTCGCCATCGATGTGGTTTACGGGCGGCGGGATGATCTGCCCGCGGTGGTGCTGTCGGCGCTGCTGCAGGCCCTGTCCTACCTCTTCAACGGCATCGCTCAGGCCCGCTGGTGGCTCTACCGGAAGCGCATCCTGCACGACCAGCCGCTGGGTTGCCTGGTGGTCGTGGTCGGCAACCTGACTGTCGGTGGCACCGGCAAGACCCCGGTGGTGGAGAAGTTTGCCCGCGCCCTGCGAGACCGGGGCCGCCGGGTCGCCATCCTGAGCCGCGGCTACAAGAGCAAGGCGCCGCCGTTGTGGAAGAAGTGGTGGTTTTGGATCACCCACACCTCGGAACCGCCGCCGCGCATCGTCAGCGATGGCGAGACCGTGCTGCTCGACAGCGCGGCCGCCGGCGACGAGCCCTACATGCTGGCCCGCAACCTGCCGGGCGTGCACGTGCTGGTGGACAAGAACCGGGTCAAGGCCGGCGAATATGCCATCAAGAAGTTTGGTTGCGACACGCTCATCCTGGACGACGGTTTCCAGTACCTGCCCCTGAAGGGGCGGCTCAACCTGCTGCTGGTCGACAAGACCAACCCCTTCGGCAATGGCTTCCTGCTGCCACGCGGCATTCTGCGGGAGCCGATCAAGCACCTGAAGCGCGCCAGCTACGTCTTCCTGACCAAGAGCAACGGACAGCGCGACGCGGAGCTGGAGGAACTGATCCATCGGCATAATCCTGAGGTGGACATCATCGAATGCACCCACCGGCCGCAGTATCTGCAGTTGCTCGGCACGCCGCCCGATGACGCCGGTTCACGTCAGCCCCTCGAATTCCTGCAGGGCAAGCGGGTGGGGGCCTTCAGCGGCATCGCGACGCCGGAGAGCTTCGAAAAATTCCTCCGCGACCTCGGAGCGGAGATCGACTACCGCAAACGCTTCCTCGACCACTACCGGTTTGGCGAGGAGGACCTGACGGAGATATTTGCCGGGGCGGAGGCCGCCGGGGCCGAGTTCATCGTGACGACGGAAAAGGACGCCGTGCGCATCCGGCCCGACCTGACCGGCCCGATCCCGATCTACTACCTGCGCCTTGAGATCGACATCATCCATGGGGCGGATGACTTCGACGAGGCCGTCGCCCGGCTCTGTTTCGGACGACAGTCGGGCACGCTACCGGGCGGGCCCAACCGCGAGTAGCACTTTCGCTTGCGACGGGCCTATCGGCTGCCGATAGCTTCCGCATGATCATTGATCCCCGTTACGACGAACTGGCGGCTGGCCTGGCCGGTTTTTCCACCAAGCTCGAGGCTGGCGAACGCGTGCTGATCGACGCCTTTGACGTGCCCGATGCGATGGTGGTGGCGCTGGTGCGGGCGGCCCGGGCACGCGGGGCGATACCATACGTGCAGCTGCACCGGGCCCGCATCACCCGCGAACTCATGCTGGGCGCGACCAAGGACATGTACGCGCCGCATGCCGCGGTGGAGCTCGAGCGGATGCAGAGTATGGACGCCTACATCGCCCTGCGCGGTTCGGAGAACATTTTTGAGAATTCCGACATCCCGGCGACGCGCGTGCAGACCGTGGCCCGTGCGATGAAACCGGTGCTCGACCACCGCGTGAATGACACCAAGTGGGTCGTGTTGCGCTGGCCGACGTCCGCCATGGCGCAGCAGGCGGCGATGAGCACCGAGGCATTCGAGGATTTCTACTTCCGGGTCTGCACCCTCGATTACGCACGGATGATCCCGGGCATGAAGGCGCTGGCCAAACTGATGGAGAAGACCGATCGCGTGCAGATCACCGGTCCGGGCACCGACTTGAGTTTTTCGATCAAGGACATCGGTGCCTGCGCCTGCGGCGGCGACCGCAACATCCCCGACGGCGAAGTGTTTTCCTGTCCGGTCAAGAACAGCGTCGAGGGCGTCGTGCAGTACAACGCGCCGACGGTGTATCTCGGTTCGTCGTTCGACGGCATTCGGCTCGAGTTCAAAAAAGGCAAGGTCGTCAAGGCCACCGCGAGCACGCCCAAGTCGACCAAACGTCTGAACGAGATTCTCGATAGTGATCCGGGCGCGCGCTACATCGGCGAGTTTGCCATCGGGTTCAATCCGCACATCCTCGAGCCCATGCGCGACATCCTCTTCGACGAGAAGATCGCCGGCTCCTTCCACTTCACCCCCGGCCAGGCCTACGCGCACTGCGGCAACGGCAACAAGTCGCAGGTGCACTGGGACATGGTCTGCATCCAGCGGCCGGACTGGGGCGGGGGCGAGATCCGCTTCGACGGCAAGCTCGTGCGCAAGGACGGGCTCTTCGTGCCCAAGTCGCTGCAAAAGCTCAACCCGGCCTACCTGCTCGGCGGCAAGAAGTGAACGCACCGGCGGCCGAACCGAGTCTGCGCGCCTTTGTCGACGCGCTGCCCAAGACCGAGACCCATCTGCATTTCGAGGGGTCACTGCCGCTGGAACTGCTGCGCCGGGTGCGGCCGGAGTTTGCGACCCCGCCGGCCTCGTGGGCGCCGGATTTCAAGTTCCGCGACTTCGCGCATTTCGAACATGAGCTGCTCGACATGGCATTCAGCTGGTTCACGTCAGCGGAGCGGTACCATGAGGCGGCCCAGCTGATCTTTGCCCGCCACCTTCAGCAGAACGTGCGTTACGTCGAGACCAGCTTCGCGTCGGGCGTGGTGGAGTTTGGCGGCGTCAACGGCCGCGAGGTGCTTGATGCGATTCTGTCGGCCGTGCCGCCGGGACTCGAGGTGCGGCTCTTCTTCGGGATTCATCACAATGGCGCCGGTTCCAACATGATGCCGGTGCTGGAGGAGGCCCTCACCTGGCCCGAGCTGGCCGGCATCGACCTGCACGGCGTGGAGAGCCTGCCGATCGAGCCCTGGACCGCGCCCTATTGGGCGGCCGCGCGCGCCGCGGGCAAATACACCAAGGCGCATGCCGGGGAATTCATGGGAGCCAACTTTGTGCGCCGCATCCTCGACGAACTGCAGCCGCACCGCATCGAACACGGCGTACGGGCGGCGGAGGATCCCGCGGTCATGGCCGAGCTGAAGGCACGCGGTGTCGCGCTCGATGTCTGCCCGATCAGCAACCACAAACTGATGCAGGACGTGACGCTTGCCACCCATCCGATCCGCGAACTTTTCGATGCGGGTGTCACCGTGACCGTCAGTGCGGATGACCCGGTTTCCTTCGGCAATGGCGTCAACGACGACTACGTGGCGCTGGCCGAACGCCGGGGCTTCAGCCGGCGCGAATTGATTCAGCTTGCCCGCAACGGCTTTGCCGTGGCGCTGGTCGAGGAACCGCAGCGGCAGGCCTGGCTCGCTGAATTGGACGCCTTCGCCGCGTCCTCCGGTCATGGCTGAGACCTTCGTGGTGCCCGATGCGATCGGCCGCGGCCGCGCCGACAAGGTGCTCGCGGTGGCGTTTCCGGAGCACAGTCGCACCGCGTGGCAGCGCGCGCTCGATCAGGGTCTTGTCACGCGGGGAGGCGTCGCCCTCGCACGCAAGGACGACGTTTCACCCGGTGACGAACTGCACTACGCCTTACCAGCGACGACACCCGCGGAAGTGAAGGCCGTCGCCATCCCCCTCGACGTGCTGTTCGAGGACGAGCATCTGCTCGTGGTCAACAAGGCGGCCGGCATGGTCGTGCATCCGGGGGCTGGCACGGAGGATGACACGCTGGTGCATGCCTTGCTCGCGCACTGTGCCGGCAGTCTCAGCGGCATCGGCGGCGTCGAGCGGCCCGGCATCGTGCACCGCCTCGACCGCGAGACCAGCGGGGCGATCGTCGTGGCCAAGCACGACGCCGCGCATCGCGGACTTTCGGAGCAGTTCGCCGGTCGGCACCTGCACAAGGAATACCTCGCGCTGGCCTCCGGCGTGCCGCGCCTGCTCAGCGGCTCGATCGACCGCGCCATCGCGCGCCACCCGCAACACCGGCATCGCATGACGACCGGCGAAGGGGGCAAGCCCGCCCGCACGGACTGGAAGGTCGAGCAGGCGTTTCCCGCCCACGGCGTAACCCTTTTCCGTTGTCATATCCTGACCGGCCGCACGCATCAGATCCGGGTGCACCTGAAGTCCATCGGTCATCCGCTGCTGGGTGACCGCACCTACGGATGGCGGGCGAACGAAGCGCTGCCGATGGCGCCGTCGCGCGTGATGCTGCACGCCGCCTACCTGAAATTTCTGCACCCGGTGACCGCGCAGACCATCGAGATCAACGCCCCTCTGCCGGACGATTTTTCCGCCCTGCTCGCCGCGCTGCGCGGCTGAGACTTCTTTCGCAAAGTCTTGTGCCTGATTCACCCGTAGGACGAATGCTGGACTGAGGGATTTAGACTAGTTGCAACGCCCTTGCCGCAAGTCCCCAGCGCAGGTTGTAAAAGGAGTGCTGGAAGTCTTCAAAACCCGCCCCTTCCGCGAGGGTCAGAATGGTCGCCAGTGCCGTCGGCATGACGTCCGCTCGCCGCGCCGGCAGGCCGGGTACAATCTCACGTTCCGCCAGGGGCAGGGCCGCCAGATGTCGAAAGGTGGCCGTCAGCGTGGCGACGCTGACTTGGGCAGATACCTCGGCGAGTTCCACGCCGGCGGCGGCAGCGAGCATGAGTCGAACCGAAGTCATGCTGCCGCCGGCAAAGACGGCGGGCTGTACGCCCAGGTCGAAGCTGAATCCGGCGGCCAAGGTGGCGCGGACATGGGTGCGGATGGCCAAGTCCTCCGCCGGGAGCAGCGGTCGGGCTGGATCGGCGACAAACCGTTCGGTGAGCCGGACACAACCGAGCGGCAGGCTGGTGGACTGACGCAGGGTCCCGTCCTGAAAACTCAGACACTCAAGGCTGCCACCGCCCAAGTCGAAGACGTAGAAGTCACGGGCGTCAGCCAACGCCGGGTCGCAGCGCATGCCGCGGCCGATGAGTTCCGCTTCCTCCGCGCCGGACAGCACGCGCAGGGGTTGACCGGCCAGAGTAGCGATCCTGTCGGCGAATTCCGCCCCGTTGTGGGCGTCGCGCACGGCACTGGTGGCGACGAGGGTGAGCGAGTCGGGCTCGTAAGGGCGGATCACTTCCAGCAGCACCCGCACCGCGTCCAGACCGCGTTGCATCCCCTCCTCGGTCAGGCGCGGCTCGGCCTGGCTGATGCCCCGGCTGATGCGGGCGTCTTCGGTTTTCTGCACCAGCGCCTGCAGCCCGCCCGCGGCGTCGCGGGTGGCGACCAGGGCTTTGATGGAGTTGGATCCGATGTCGATGACGGCGGCGCGGCGCATGGCGTCAAAGCGTGAAACCGGCCGGGGCGATCAGCAGGGTGAATTCACCCTTGCGGCTGATGCGATCGAGCTGGGCGGCCACGTCCTCCGCGCGGCCGACGAGAAAGGTTTCGTGCAGTTTGGTGACCTCCTTGGCCAGGCAGACCACCCGATCGGGGCCGAGCACGGTCACGATCTCGCCAGCAAACTTGTCGATGCGGTGGCAGCTTTCGTAGAGCGCCAAGGTGTAGGTAAAATCCCGATACTCGATAAGGAAGCGTTCCCGCGCGGCGGACTTCGGCGGCAGGAAACCGACAAACAGGAAACCGTTGGTCGGCAGGCCGGCCGCGCTGAACACGGCGGTGAGGGCGCAGGGCCCGGGCGCCGGCACGACGGGCAGGCCCCGCCGGCGGCACTCCCGCACGAGGCGGAAGCCGGGATCACTCAGCGCCGGGGTGCCGGCATCGCTGACCAGGGCCACGGACTTGCCAGCGGCGAGCTGGTCGGCGAGGCGAAGCGCGGCCTCGGTCTCGTTGTGATCGTGATACGCGACGAGGTCGCGGCGCAGGCCGAGGCGGGTGAGCAGCGCGCCGGTTGTGCGGGTGTCCTCGCAGGCAACGAGATCAACCTGGGCCAGCAGGGACCGGGCGCGTTCCGTCAGGTCGGCGAGGTTGCCGATGGGGGTGGCCACCACGTAGAGGTGTCCGGGCAGGGGCGTGAGCGACGCGTTGGTGGCCGGTTCGGACATAAAAAAATCCGGCGCCCGCGGGCGCCGGATGGCGAGTGCAAAATCGGGCGGGCGCCTCAGCGGATACCGCTGCCCGGGGTGCGGCCCATGCCGGGAACCTGACCTTCCCAATTGGCTGGACGGCTCCACGGAATGGAAGAGTCGGCCTCGGTCTTGGAGGTGCAGCCGGCGAAGACGAAGGTGCCGGCCACGGCGGCGAGGGCGAGCAGGAGGCGGAAGATGCGGTTCATGGGAGTCAGTGTCAGAGGGTCAATGAGGCGGCATCGCCTTTACGAATACTGCCAGAGAGTGAATCCGGTATGACCTGCGCAATGGAATAATTCTCCATCGTTTGGCTAATTTTGACGATCGCGAGTACGTCGGCCCCGCGGGTGACATCGAACTGCTGATCGATGCTGGCGCCGTGGCGCGTGCCAAAATTGATGATCACGAAGGCGTTGCGCGGACCGAGACCGACGACCTGGGCGTGTTGACCGCGATTGGCCGTCAATTCCACCCGGGCGGTGGCCGTGAGCTGCTGCAGCTCGCGCGTGGTTTCCTCCAACCGGGCCACCTCCGCCTCCAGGTCCGCGATGGTGGCGCGAAACTGGGCGGCATCCTCGGGAGGCAGACTGCGGGCGAGGCGGTTGCGCTGGGTGATGAGCTCGGTGCGCAGCGTCTCGTTCTCCGCGGTCAGTCGTTCTGATCGCGCGGTGACTTCGGCGGCGGCCTGCACGGCGGCGTCATGTTCATTGAGCAACGACGCGGCGCGTTCGCGGGCGTCGGTCGCGGCAGACCTGGCGGCGGTCAGGTCGGCATCGGTGTTCTGGAGCATGCGGCGCAGGCGTTCCTCGGCTGCGGTGGCCGAGGCGAGGTTGATCTCCAGCGAAGCGGCCCGGGCGCGTTCGCGGGTGAGCTCTTGGGTGAGCCGCTGTTGGGAATCGCTGAGTCGCCACCCCAGCACACCGGAGGTGATGCTCCCGGCCAGCGCAACGAAACAGAGGATCAGGTTCAGGTTGCGCATGACGGGGGTGGCGTTTGGGGCTACGGGGCTGTGTAGCTTGAATCGAACCAAGGATCGGCCGGATTTTTCCGCACCGCGCCGTTGGCCGCGAGGTGTTCGAGGATCTTGTAGGCCAGCTCGGCATCGCCCCCGACCAGGCCGGCCAGCGCCTCGGCGGTGAAGGCTTCACCCGGGGCGGCGGTGAGAGCGGCCTGCAGTTTACCTTTCAGTGCGATGACGCCCGTGGCGGCCTTCTTACCGGCCTCGACGCCGGGCTGGTGGTAGGCGTTGATGCCGACCAGCGAGGCGTAGAGTCCCACCACGCGTTCGTAGAGGGCGATGAGCATGCCGAGGGTGCGGGGCGATACGTCAGGTACGGTCAGTGTGACGGACCAACGGTCCTTTTCACTGAGCGCATCGCGCGTGCCGAGCAGGAAGCCCTGCAGGTAATCGCCGGCGGTCACGCCGGGTTCGACCTCCAGGGAGTCCCTGGCGCGGTCCTTGAGCACCTCGATGAAGGTGACGAAGAAATTGTTCACGCCTTCGCGGAGTTGTTGGACGTAGGCGTGCTGGTCGGTCGAGCCCTTGTTGCCGTAGACGGCGATGCCCTGATTGACCACGTTGCCGGCGAGGTCGAACTCCTTGCCGAGTGACTCCATCACGAGCTGCTGCAGGTAGCGGGAGAACAGCAGCAGTCGGTCCTTGTAAGGCAGGACCACCATGTCCTTGGCGCCGCGCCCGTCGGTGGCGAAGTGCCAGGCGAGGGCGAGCTGGGCCGCGGGGTTGGCGGCCGTGTCGGCCACGCGGGTGGCGGCGTCCATGGCGGCGGCGCCAGCGAGCAGGGCGTCGATGTCGATGCCCTGCAGGGCGGCCGGCAGCAGGCCCACGGCGCACAGTTCGGAGGTGCGGCCGCCGACCCAGTCCCACATCGGGAAACGGGCGAGCCAGCCCTGCGACCGGGCGACCTGATCGAGTTTGGAGCCATCGCCGGTGACGGCGACGAAGTGCCGGGCCGGGTCGAGGCCGGCCGCGGTAAAGGCGGCGGCGGCCTCCAGCATGCCGTTGCGGGTTTCGACCGTGCCGCCGGATTTGGAAATGACGACCACCAGGGTGGCGGCGAGTTGATCGCCGATGGCGGCCAGCGCGTAGTCCATACCGTCCGGATCGGTGTTGTCGAAAAAGTGGACGGTCAGCTTGTCCGCCCCGGGTTGGCCGAGGGCGTGGTGGACCAATTGCGGACCGAGGGCGGAGCCGCCGATGCCGACGACGAGCAATTGACGGAAGGCGCCGGCCGGGCCGGCGATCTCCCCGCGGTGCACCTTGGCGCTGAAGGCCTTGATGGCGGCCAGGGTATTGCGGATGTCCGCCTGCAGCTCCGGGGTGGGCGCCAGGCTGGCGTCACGCAGCCAGTAGTGGCCGACCATGCGATCCTCGTCGGGGTTGGCGATCGCGCCGCCCTCGAGTTCAGCCATGGCGGCATAGGCCTGCTGCATGGCGGGCTCCATGGTGGCGAAATAATCGTCCGGCAGGGGCAGGCGGCTCAGGTCGAGCGCCAGGCCGAGTTCAGGAAAGGGGTGGTGCAGTTGCTTGAAGCGATCCCAGGACATGTTCGTAAAGTGAATGCGGAAACCGGAATGGTGAAAGGCGGGGGTTCGGAAACGACGCAAAAAAAGGCGCGATCCGTTAAGATCGCGCCTCAAAAGGATTAAAGATACTTGTCGGTGACGGCCCCTTCGGAGGCGCTGGCGACAAGCTTGGCGTATTTGGCCAGCACGCCGCGGGTCTCCTTGGGTGGGGGCGGGGTGTAGGCCGCGAGACGGGCGGCGTAGTCGTCCTCCGGGATAAGCAGGGCGATGGTGTTGGCGACGGCGTCGATCTCAATCAGGTCGCCGTTGCGCACGATGCCGATCGGGCCGCCGGTGGCGGCTTCGGGAGTGATATGGCCGACATCGAAACCGTGGCTGCCGCCGGAGAAACGGCCATCGGTGATGAGTGCGACGTCCTTGATCAGACCGCGGCCGGCGACGGCTGCGGTGGGCGACAGCATTTCGCGCATTCCGGGTCCGCCCACCGGGCCCTCGTTGCGGATGACCACGACGTCGCCCTTGACGACATCGCCGCGCAGGATGCCCTGCAGTGCGTCCTCCTCGCCTTCGTAGACCTTGGCGGTGCCCTTGAAATACAGGCCCTCCTTGCCGGTGATCTTGCCGATGGCGCCCTCGGGAGCGAGGTTGCCGCGGAGCACGCGCAGGTGGGTGTCCTGTTTGATCGGATCGTCGAAGGGATGAATGATGTCCTGTTCGGTCGGATACGCGCCGTAGGGTTTTACGTCGGCCAGGGTCTCGGCCAGGGTCTGGCCGGAAACGGTGAGGCAGTCGCCGTGCAAGAGGCCGCGGTCCAGCAGGTCCTTCATCAGGGGGCGGATGCCGCCGATGCGCACGAGGTGGCTCATGTTGTATTTGCCGAACGGCTTCATGTCGCCGAGCACCGGCACGCGTGAGCCGATCGCCTTGAAGTCATCCAGGCTCAGGGGCACGCCGGCGGCGTGGGCGATGGCGAGCAGGTGGAGCACGAGGTTGGTCGAGCCGCCGAGGGCGGTGCAGGTGATGATGGCGTTCTCGAACGCCTGCCGGGTCATGATGTCGCGGGGTTTGAGGCCGCGCTGGAGCATGGCCATCACCGCGGCGCCCGCGCGCTGGCAGTCCTTGCGCTTGTCCTCGCCGATGGCGAGCTGGGCGGAGCTGTTGGGTAGGCTCATGCCCAGCGCCTCGATGGCGGAGGCCATGGTGTTGGCGGTGTACATGCCGCCGCAGGATCCAGGGCCGGGGATGGCGGAGGACTCGACCTCCTTGAGGCCGGCGTCGTCGAGTTCACCCTTGGCGTGTTTGCCGACGGCTTCGAACACGGAGACGATGTCGAGCGGCTTGGTCTTGTCGCAGTCGCCCGGGGTGAAGCCTGGCAGGATGGTGCCGCCGTAGATGAAGACCGCCGGGCGGTTGAGCCGGGCAATGGCGATCATCATACCGGGCATGTTCTTGTCGCAGCCACCGATGGCGACGAGGCCGTCGAAGCCCTCGGCCGCGACGGCGGTCTCGACCGAATCGGCGATGACCTCGCGGGAGACCAGGCTGTAGCGCATGCCCTGGGTGCCCATGCTGATGCCGTCGGTGACGGTGATGGTGTTGAAATAGACCGATTTGCCGCCGGCCTCGTTGATGCCGCGCTGGGCATGCTCGCTGAGTTCGCCGAGATGGACGTTGCAGGGCGTCATGTCGCTGGCCGCCGAGGCGACCGCGATCTGCGGCTTGGTGAAATCCTCGTCGGTGAAGCCGACGGCGCGCAGCATGGAGCGGGCGGCGGCGCGATCGTTGCCATCGACAACGACGGAGGAATGGGGGCGGTGGGAGGGTCGCGGGGAAGCCATGGGAGGGATAACGACCTCAGCAAACGCGCCAGCCACCGGCAAGTGGTGTTTTCGGCATTGCTTAGCCGGTGACGGGTGCCCGATGTTCGGGCGTTTCGACCCCCATGGCATTCGACCTCCAGTCTGTTCTCAAGGCGCTGCTCTTCTCGTCCGGCCACCCGCTCAGCATCAAGGATGTGCAGGCGGTGTTCACGCGCTACCATGAATCGGCCCAGCCGGCGGACGCGGCGACCGAGGTGGAAGTCACGGCGCCGGAGGAGTCCGCGGAGTCTACTGAGACCGCCGAGGAAGCGGCGGACGAGCCGGTCGACGCCAGTGTGCCGACCCTGGTGACCGCGGCCCAGATCCGGGAGGCGATGGACGGCATCGCCGAAGGGCTGAAGGCAGCCGGCGAAGTTTACCTGCTCACGGAAGGCCCGCAGGGCTACCGGATCGTGACGCATCCACGGTTTGCCCGCTGGATCCGCGCGTTGCGCGATGAACCGCCGCCGGCCAAACTGTCGCCCTCGGCGTTGGAGACCCTGGCGGTCATCGCTTATCGCCAGCCGGTCACCCGCAGCGAGATCGAGGCCGTGCGCGGCGTCTCGGCCGACGCCGGCCTGAACAAGCTGCTCGACCGCGAACTGATTTACATCACCGGCCGGGCGGAGTTGCCGGGGCGGCCGATGCAATACGGCACCACCGAGCAATTCCTGGAATTTGTGGGAGTGAAATCGCTCGTTGAACTGCCCGCTTCCGACGTGCTGACGCCGCGGCAGATTGACGAATGGCTCAAGAACGCGACCAATCCCAGCACTCCCGGTGATGCCGAAATGGGCCTGCCGCTGGAGGAGGGTGAGGGGGAAACCCCGCTGCAGGACGAGGCGCATATCGATCATGTGGATGATGCCGCGGTCGCGGTGTCGGAGGAGCCGGCGGCGGATGCGCCGGAGCAACCCAAGGCCGAGTCATGAGCGATGAACTGGCACCCATCCG
>Ga0181601_10000334_pt1 | contig 37575 bp, 34 predicted proteins | sample 041ome_8_FD_133020 | JGI IMG/M metagenome (GOLD analysis project Ga0181601, IMG submission 133020) | Coastal salt marsh microbial communities from the Groves Creek Marsh, Skidaway Island, Georgia - 041407BS metaG (megahit assembly) | ecosystem: Environmental > Aquatic > Marine > Intertidal zone... | reverse complement strand
CCACGTAGCTATCGCCTTAGCATCTCCCAGTCCTTGCTTAACTTTGAAACCAATGCGGGAGTTCGTCAGGCCGAGGCAGGCCTGAGCGCCTCGCAGGCCGCGCTTGAAAACGCCCGTCAGCAAACCCTTCTGCGGCTCGCCAGGGCCTACTTCGATATTCTGGCGGCCCAGGACAGTCTTTCCACCGTGCGCTCTGAAAAGGCTGCCATTGCCGAGCAGCTCGAGCTTGCCAAGCGCAGCTTTGAGGTGGGTACTGCCACCATTACCGACCAGCAAGAGGCCCAGGCTCGTTTTGACCTTGTTCAGGCACGCGAAATCCAGGCGCAGAACACCTTAAGCATTCGCAGAAACAGCCTGGCTGTTCTCATTCGTCAGCCCTCCCCCGAGCGGCTTGATGGCATTGGCCAGTCCATTGCCATTCCCTCGCCCGAACCATTAAACATCGATAGCTGGATTCAAGAAGCCCTGCGAGCAAGCCCGGCCCTTATGCAGGCTCAGGCGGCTGCCAAGGCTGCCCAGGAGGCCGTTGAGAAAGCCCGTGGTGCCGAGCTTCCAAGCCTTGGGCTGCAGCTCAGTCATGGCCGAAGCTGGGAGTCCACCGCGCCCGGCCAAGATGTACGCAGCAATGCGGTAGGCGTTGAGCTCTCGGTGCCCATCTGGCAGGCTGTGTCTCGGGCTGCCACACGGCAGGCCCAGGCCGCTGCGGACGAGGCCGGTCACCAGGCTGAGTTTGCGCGGCTTTCGGCAGAACAGGCTGCTAGGACAGCCTTCTTAAACGTGACCGCAGGACTTGCGAAGGTTGCTGCCCTTGAGGCCGCGGAGACCTCAAGCAAGCTGGCACTTGCCTCCAACAAACTTGGCTATGAGGTGGGTGTAGGAACAAACATTGATGTTTTAAATGCGCAGCAACAGCTCTTTGCCGCCCAACGTGATCTCTTTCAGGCCCGTTACGACACGCTTTTGGCAAGCCTTGAGCTTCAGGCCGCCACCGGCCAGCTTCAGCTTGCAAACCTCGCCTCCATGAGCGAACTTATATTAAATTCGGCTGCAGCGACCAAGAAGGCGCCTTAATTCATCAAGGCATCAAGGGCGTCTAGGATTTTTTGTGTTGCGCCTTGGCGGGCCACCACAAAGTCTAAGGCAGCCCGGCCGGATGATCGAAGTCTTGGTAGGGAACGGCCAAGCTCATAGGCCTCACGAACAAAATTCTGCGCTGATGCAATTCGAAACCCTGCGCCAGAGTCGAGTAAATCTTGGGCTAGGCTTTCAAAGTTAAACATGTGAGGTCCAAAGAAAACGGGACGGCCCTGAGCACAGGCCTCGATGGGGTTCTGGCCGCCAAGTGGCAATAAACTTCCGCCAATTAAGCAAAGATCACTCGCGGCTACAAAGGCCTGCATCTCGCCAAGGCTGTCACCCAAGAGTAGCTGCATGTCTTGATCGAGCGTGTCTGGCAATTGGCTGCGGCGGCAGCGACGTAAGTTATAGCCTGCCGCCATTTTGTCGACCCGGTCAAACCGCTCGGGATGCCGAGGGACAACAATAAGCAAAACGCCCTGCGGACGTTGCTCGGCAAAGGCTTGAAGAAGAGCCTCTTCCTCATCGTCGCGCGTGCTTATTGCAAGCCAGACCTGACGGTGCGACCAGCGACTGCGCCAGCCCTGCCCCACAGCAATCTGATGATGATCGAGCTGCACATCAAACTTCAGGCTTCCGGAGGCCTCCAGAACCCCTTTCGCCCCCGCGGCCTGAAACCTGTGGGCATCGGCCTGCGACTGAGGAAGTACCGCAGCAAGTCCACCTAAGGCCGGGGAAGCAAGCCATGAGAACTGACGAAAACGTTTGAGCGACCGTTCGGACATGCGTGCATTAACAAGTGCCACCGGCACTTGATGGGCATGGCAGGCCGCAAGTAAATTGGGCCAGAGCTCGGTCTCCATAAGAACCAGTGCATCGGGTCGCAGTTCACTCAGAAACCGATGTACCGCCCAGGGAAAATCAAGCGGGCAATAGGCCAAGAAAACGCGGCTACCCAGCAGATCTTCAAAAAGCGTCTGCGCCGTCTGACGGCCCGTGGGCGTCGTCTGAGTGAGCATGACCCTTGCCCCGGGATGCCGCGCCAGCCATGCCCTAAGAAGGGGGGCGGCGGCTCGAGTCTCACCCACAGAAACGGCATGCAGCCAAAGCCTCGGGCCAAGACTGTTGGACGTCTCGGCATGACCCGCGCCCAAAGCAAGCAATCGCACGGGCACCCTTCCTAGGAAACGCTGAGACCACGCCTTGCGATAGGCCGGTTGAGCAAGGCTTCGATAAAGAAGACGCAGGGCTATGAAGGGAAGCAGTCCAACCAAAACAAGACTGTAGCTGGCACGCGCAAGCCTTTCAAACCAACGCTCCGAACGCATCAAATGGGCGCGTGGCTGGGGCGACCGAACCAAGGGTAGGCCAAGGAGCGCCGTGGGCGGCTAAAAGGGTAGACTCGCGCCGGGCATGACACGAGCGAAGGCCTGGCGGAACTCCGCCTGGATACGCGCAAGGGCTTCGCGAGTGTCCGCCTCAAACCGCAGCACCACTACAGGTGTAGTGTTGGAGGCGCGAGCAAGTCCAAAGCCATCGGAGTACTCCACGCGAATGCCATCGATAAAAATTTTGTCGATGGCCGAATCAAAAACCCCCTGCCTGGCAAGCTGCTCCACTGTCTTGTGATTCTCACCCTCGGCGGTGCGAACCTGCAGCTCGGGCGTGCTGCTGGAGTTGGGCAGGCTTTCAAGAACCTCGGTCGGATGCTCAGGGCGGGCCGAGAGAATTTCGAGGAGTCGTGCCGCGGTGTAAAGGCCGTCATCAAAGCCATACCAACGGTCATTGAAGAAACAATGGCCGCTCATCTCGCCGGCCAAAGCTGCGCCCGTTTCTTTGAGCTTGGCCTTAATTAAGGAATGCCCCGTCTTCCACATGGTGGGCCTTCCGCCATGCTGAGCAATAAAGCGGCTTAAGAGCCGGCTGCACTTAACATCAAAAATTATCTCGCTGCCCGGCCGCGCCTGAAGAACGTCCTGGGCGTAAAGCATAAGCTGCCTGTCGGGCCAGATAATTTCTCCCTTGCGGGTCACAACCCCTAACCGATCACCATCGCCATCAAAGGCGAGGCCAAGATCGAGATCTTTCTCGGCCACTGTGCGAATAAGGTCTTCAAGATTGTGCGGGTCAGCCGGGTCAGGGTGATGATTGGGAAAGTGGCCGTCAATCTCACAGAAGAGTTCGGTGACTTCGCAGCCAAGCCGCCGAATGAGTTCAGGCCCAAGCTCGCCCGCCACCCCATTGCCAGCGTCCACTGCAACCTTTAAAGGCCTCGCCAACTTAACATCCGAGAGGATGCGATCAAGGTAGTCGGCGCGGCAGTCACGGGTCTGGTCCGTGGGTGGGAGTGGGCCGGAGGCTTCAACGGCCTGACCTGCCTGAGCAGACTGAACAGCCTGCGCAGCCTCAAGCGCCTCCCCCGAGGCAATTGAACGGTAGAGGCCTTGAATGGCCTCTCCTGAAAGGGTTGTGCCTGCCACCATCATTTTGAGGCCGTTGTAATCAGGAGGGTTATGGCTTCCCGTTATGGCCACACCCGTTCCGGTCTCAAGCAAGTGGGTGGCGAAATAAACCACCGGCGTGGGCACCTGACCAATTCGAATAACTGAGACGCCAGCCGATAAAAGACCATGGCAGAGAGCCTGCTCAAGGGCTGGCCCGGAAAGCCGGCCATCACGGCCCACCACGCAGCGCTGCAGGCCCTTTTGGCGGATAAGAAGACCAAGCGCCTGACCAATGGCGTAGACCACTGGCTCGGTCAGCGTCTGGCCCACCACGCCTCGAATGTCGTAGGCCTTAAAAATCGAGGCAGGAAGATCGGTGGCGTGAACGGGTGCGTACTGGGTCATGGCGGGCTTTCAGTTTCAGGCTCAGCCTGATGAAGAGGTGTGAAATGCCTTGAGATGCGTAAGACGTCGATCTATTTTACGATGGACCGCATGGCAACTTATGCAATTGGTGATGTTCAGGGATGCGCCGATAGCCTCGCGGCACTGGTGCATCGACTGCCCTTTCGTCCTCAAAGAGATCGGCTCTGGTTTGTAGGCGACCTAGTCAACCGTGGTCCCAAATCTGCCGAGGTGCTACGCATGATTCGCGCGGCGGGCCCTTCGGCCCAGGCAGTGCTGGGCAACCACGACTTTCATCTTCTCGCCATGGCCTCAGGTGCACGGCCTGTGCAGGCCTCCGACACCGTCTCCGCTCTCTTGCAGGAGCCCGATGCCGATGACCTGATCGACTGGCTTCGCCATCAACCCCTTTGCGTTGCCGATGGCAAAACCCTCATGGTGCACGCAGGGCTGCTCCCCGAATGGAGCAGCCGACAGGCCCTCGGCCTCTCGGAAGAGGTCTCCAAACGGCTACGTTCAAGTCAATGGAAGTCCTTCATGCAGTCCATCTATGGCAACAGCGAAGGCCGTTGGCGCGAGAGCCTACGAGGTGCCACACGATACAAAATGATTGTGAATGTCATGACTCGCATGCGCTACCTGCAGGCCGATGGACAGCTTGAGTTGAAGTGCAAGGTAGCACCCAGTCTCGCCCCCAAAGAGCTCTCCCCCTGGTTTGAACGACGAGCGCGTCGAAGGTCAAATGAGCGGATTGTCTTTGGCCACTGGTCAACACTGGGGCTGATGCGTCGACCCGGCCTCATCGCCACCGACACGGGCTGCGGCTGGGGAGGCTATCTGTCGGCGGTTCGGCTCGAAGACGAAGCCATCTTTCAACAGCCTGCTATCGACACTCTCTTCTCAAGCCCCTCGCGCACTGCTGTGTAGGAGAGCTCAGCAAGCTGCTGGCGCGGTATACCTTGCGGGTCAATCACCTCATGAACAAGGGCATCGGCTTGTAGCCCTGGCTGGCCCATGATTTGAATCATAGAGCCGACAAGGCTCATGTCATCCACATAGGCCACCTGATTCATGGCCTCGGTCATCAAAGTCCTACCCTGCCCAGTACTCTGCCCCGTCTCGCGACTGTAAAAAAGAGTCATGGGCACGACAACAAGACCGGGCCGCTGCTCGGCAAGCCCGAAGAGACTGGTATGAAACTTCAAAACAGTCTCGCCTCGACTGGTCGTCCCTTCAGGGAAAAAAATAACACGCTCTCCCGACTCCAGGCGCACCATTGCCTCCTTCATTAAAGAACGGACGGCATGCCGATTGCCCCGTTCAACAAAAATGGTGCCGGAGGCTTGCACCAAGAGGCCTGCCAAAGGCCAGGAACGGATCTCGGATTTGGCAATAAAGGTTGCTGGAAGCGCCGCATGGACCAGAAAAATATCAAGCCAAGAGATGTGATTGGCCACCACCAGACAGGGCGCAGGCACAACCGTTGAGGAGGCTGAACCGGAGAGCCGGCCCGATAAGGCCCGCAGGTTTGGGCCAAGGCTAACGCCACACAGCCAAAGAACGCCCCGAGCAAAGATGCGAATGGAGAGCTGCCGATGAGCCTTGGATAGGACTCGAAAGCCTGTTGTGGCCCAGAGCAAACCGAGTAAGGTCCAGACAAGAAAGCCTGGAAGCCTCAGGCCAAGCTGTAAGGCTTTTACAACCACAGACTATAGGTTGAGTCGAAAGACCGGTCGGCCTTCAACCAGCGTGGCCCGTGTTCGCCCCAGGAGCTCTCGGCCAATGAAGGGGGTGTTGCGACCCTGCGATTTCAGGGTGTCGATGGTGACCAGCCAAGGCTCCTGGGGGGCGAAGATGCAGAGGTCCGCCTTGCCCTCTTCCTGAATACGCCCCGCATTACGGCCCAAGATGGCGGCGGGCTTCTCGGTGACCCGAGTTAAGGCGTCGCCCGCCGAGAGCTTCTGTTCGGCCGCCCACTGCAGGGTAAGCGGCAGCAACAACTCAAGACCCGTGACCCCAGGCTCGGCCTCGCCAAAAGGCAGCTGCTTGGCATCGTCGTCCACCGGAGAGTGATCGGAACAGATGGCGTCAATGGTGCCGTCAGCCAGCGCATCACGCAGCGCCTGCCGGTCGCGCTGGCCCCGAAAGGGCGGGTCCACGCGCAAATTGGCATCGTAGTCACCAATATCGATGTCAGTAAGGTGCAGGTGATGAACAGCCACGTCTGCCGAAACAGGAAGGCCCTCGGCCTTGGCCTGGCGCAGGAGCTCAACGCCCGCAGCCGAGGAAAGCCTGCAGATATGAAGTCGCACGCCGGTCATGCGACAGAGCTCAAACAGGGTGTAAAGCCGCAATGTCTCATTGGCCACCGGGACCCCCGCCAGACCAAGGCGACCGGCCATTGCACCACTGTGGGCAACCCCCGAGGCACCAAGCCAAGGGTCGCGGGCATACATCCAGACCGCAAGATTGAAGCTGCTTGCGTATTGCATGGCCCGATAAAGTACCTGGGTGTCCAGCAGGGGGCAGACCGACTGGGAAAACCCAATGCAGCCCGCCTCACTAAGCTCGGCCATCTCCGTTAGCTGCTCGCCTTTCAGGCCGACGGTGAGGGCACCCAGCGGATGCACATGCACCAGCCCAAGATTTCGAGCACGGTGCTTAAGCATTTCCACCAGCCCGGGCTCGTCAAGCGGTGGGTCAGTGTCGGGAGGGCAGGCAAGCCGGGTGACACCACCCGCCGCGGCCGCCATCATTTCCGACTCGAGTGTGGCCTTGTATTCAAAGCCCGGCTCGCGCAGTCGAGCGCTCAGATCAACAAGGCCAGGAATAACCGTAAGGCCATTGAGCGCAAGAACCTCGTCGGCCTGAAAACCCTCAAAGCCCTGACCAGCAGGACGAATGGCTACGATGCTGCCATTGGCAAGGTAAAGGTCGGCAATGCCGTCGAGACCCGAGGCGGCGTCCAAGACATGACCGCCCTTCAGAAGCAGGCGCTGAACGGGCTGCGTCGTTGTCATGCCAGCTCCCCGGCCTTGTTTAGGGTGTCCATCACTGCCATGCGCACAGCAATACCAAAGGTCACCTGCGAGAGAATGACAGACTGCGCGCCATCGGCCACCGCCGAATCAATTTCAACCCCACGGTTCATAGGACCCGGATGCATCACAATGGCCTGCGGGCTTGCATGAATAAGCTTCGCCTCGGTTAGGCCGTAATGTTTGAAATACTCCTGAGGGCTTGGCAGCAAGGCGCCTCGCATGCGCTCATTTTGCAGTCGAAGCATCATTACAACATCCACTCCCTCAAGCCCTTCCTCGAGCCTCGTAAAGGCATGCACGCCCATCTCTGCAAGGCCAGAAGGCAATAGGGTTTTTGGCGCAATCACTCGTATCTCAGGTGCACCAAGCGTTGTGAGGGCATGGATCGCTGAACGCGCCACACGCGAATGCAAGACGTCGCCCACAATCGCCACCCGCAGCTGATGAAAATCGCCCTTGTAGTGACGAATGGTGAACATGTCGAGAAGGGCCTGGGTGGGATGGGCATGCCGCCCATCGCCTGCATTCATGATGTGAATCTGCGGCGCCACCTGGTTAATGTGTCGGGCAATTAAATAGGGGGCCCCGCTTTGACTGTGCCGGACCACGAACATATCGGCCTGCATGGCCGCCAGGTTGTCGATCGTGTCAAGCAGAGACTCACCCTTCGCGGTGCTTGAGGCATTCACGTTCAAATTCACAATGTCAGCCGAGAGCCGACGGGCAGCGATTTCAAAGGTTGTGCGTGTTCGTGTGGAGTTCTCAAAGAAGATGTTGAAGATGGTCTTGCCCGAAAGTACCGGCGCGTTCACCACCTCGAAACCACCAAGCCCGTCCGAGCGCAGAAAGTCCTTCGCCCGATCAAGAATGGCCAGCAGAATCGCGCGGGGAACGCCTTCAATGGACAGAAGGTGGGTGAGCTGTCCTTTGGAATTAAGCTGAATCGATCGGGCCATAAAAGTAACTCTGAAGAAGAATTGCGGCCGCCTCGGCGTCTTTACCAGCATCACCCATCACGCCCGGCGCTAGCGCAGAAGTGTAACGCTCATCGGCCATGGTGACAGGCAGCCCAAAGCGACCTTCAAGCTGCCGAGCAAACCTTTGACAACGCGGGGCAAAGGGATGAGCCTGGCCATCGGGCATGACGGGCAGACCCACCAAGATCTGCTCGGGCTGCCACTCGGAAATAACGCTGGCAATTTTTTCAAAACGGGTCGCTACGGGGGTCGCCGCCACCACACACAGGGGACGCGCACCACCCGTAAGCCGGTTGCCGATGGCTAGGCCAATGCGTCGCTCTCCAAAATCGAAGGCAAGCCAGACCGCATGGTCCGATGGCTTGCGGGCGAGATCAGGCGTGCCCAACGGCTCCGGAAAGGTTGAGGGGGTCGACGCCCAGCATTCGAAAGGCTGCGCCAAGCCGGTCTTCGGCGGGTGTGTCAAAGAGCAGCGAGGTCTGCGAGATGGGCACGTTAAGCCATGCATTGGCGGCCAGTTCGGCATCAAGCTGCCCTGCGGCCCAGCCCGAATAGCCAAGTGAGACCAAGAAACGCTTCGGGCCACGGCCATTGGCAGCCGCCTCGAGAATATCGCGCGAGGAGGTCAGTCCAAGGCCTGTACTAATAGGTAGGGTGGATGACCACTTGCCTAAGGGCTCGTGCAGAACAAAGCCACGATCGGTCTGGACAGGGCCACCCACAAAGACAGGAAGCTCGGAGAGCTCGGAGCCCGAAAGGCTGAGGTCAATGCGAGAAAAAAGACTTCCCAGGTTCATGTCGGCAGGCCGATTCACCACGATACCCATGGCACCCCGGGCGGTATGTTCGGCCACGTAAATCACCGAGCCGCCAAAATGGGGGTCGATGAGCGATGGCATAGCCACAAGTAGCTGCCCTGCCACACTAGGAAACTCAGAGGATGACTCTGTCATATCAGGGTCGCTTTCTGAGGGCGAGGGCGAAGGCGAGTGAAGTTCATCAATCCAGCGTTGGGCCATTCGTGACATTCTAACCCTCTATTTAAAAGGAAAGGTAACGCAAGCCATGCCAGGTCCAACGAAGCCACTCATTGCCAAGGGGGTCTTGACCGGCCCTGCCCCTCAGCTTGTCTGGCTGAGAAGAGACCTACGCCTTGTCGACCATGCCACCATTCATAAAGCTCTTGAGCAGCAGAACCCTATTTTAGTGGTCTTCGTCTTTGACACCACCATTTTGGAGCCCCTTCGCACCGAGCATGGTCTTGCCCAGCCTGTTGACCGACGGCTTGGTTTTATTCATGCAAGCCTGCAGGCCATTGACGAGGCACTTAGGCAGATGGGAAGCCGACTGATTTGTGGCTACGGGCCCGCCGACCAACGCATTGCCGAGCTTGCTCATGCCCTTGGAGCCTGCCGAGTGATCTGCGCCCAGGATTTCGAGCCATCTGCCGTAGTCCGTGACCAGCAGGTTGCCAAGCGGCTAAAGGCGCTTGGGGCCGATTTTGTTCAGGTAAAGGATCAGACGATCTTTCAGGGCACCGAGTTGTTAACGGGTGCCGGTCGGCCTTTCTCTGTCTTTACACCTTACAAAAAGGCATGGCTGAAGGCCTTTGAGCCCTCAATGGCCGCTGACAAGGCAACACTCAGCCTGCCCGAAAGGGCTTTGCCCAGCGAGTCTCTTGAAACGATGGGACTTCCAGAACACACGCCGGTAACAACGGTAAGCAAGGAGGGCCTAAAACCAGCCGACTGGGGGCTTGGGTTGCCTTGTCTGAGTAGCATGGGCTTTTCCGAAGAGAGCCTTAAGTCCGTTCCCCTTGAGCCCGCAACCGTGGGCGCCCAGGCGCTTTTAAAAGACTTTGAAACCCGGGCCCAGCACTACAAAGAGGCCCGTGACTTCCCGGCTGTGAAGGGGCCGTCCTACCTTTCCACCCATCTGCGATTTGGCACGATCAGCCTGCGCGAGTGTGTGCGAAGGGCCATTGAACTTGGGGCGGAGCTCACGCCAGCGTCAGATGGTTCGGGCAGTGCAGGTCCAAGCACCTGGCTCTCGGAATTAATCTGGCGCGAGTTCTACATGCAGATTCTGGCCAACTTCCCCCATGTGGTGAACGCAAGCTTTAAGCCTGCCTACGATCAGCTCGCCTGGAATGAAGGGCCAAAGGCCGACCAAGACTTTGCCGCCTGGTGCGAGGGACAAACGGGCTACCCGATTGTGAATGCAGGCATGCGACAGTTGAATCAGACTGGTTACATGCACAACCGGCTGAGAATGATTGTGGCCAGCTTTTTAACCAAAGACCTGGGTATTCATTGGCTGCGCGGCGAACGGTATTTCGCGCTGAAGCTCAATGACTACGACCTGTCAGCGAACAATGGAGGCTGGCAATGGGCCGCCTCCACAGGCTGCGATGCCCAGCCTTACTTTCGAATTTTTAACCCCACGAGCCAAAGCGAAAAGTTTGACCCCAAGGGGCAGTTCATTGCTCGCTACGTGCCAGAGCTTGCAGGCCTTCCTGAGAAAAAACGTCATGCCCCCTGGCTTGCGGGGGACCTGACCCTTCAGGCATCGGGTGTTGCATTAGGCAAAGATTACCCAATGCCCTTGGTGGATCACGACCAGGCACGTAAGGCCACACTGGCCCGTTTTGCTGTCCTAAAACAGGCCTCCGACTAGACCTCAATCATTTCAAAGTCAGACTTCTGGGCGCCGCACTCGGGGCAAGTCCAGGTAATGGGAACATCTTCCCAGGCTGTTCCGGGGGCAATGCCTTCCTCGGGAAGGCCAGCGGCCTCATCGTAGATCCAGCCGCAAATTAAGCACATGTAAGTCTTCATACTTCGCCCAGGCAAATGAACAAAAGGGCCATTTCACAGCGGTCTGCCGATTAAAGTGGGTCCCTCACAACGGCATGGCCCCTAAAATGGTGGTCAGCACGCATTCTAAACTTTTGGAGGAATCTTTCTGCCATGCCCCGCCAGATCATCGACCGCAGTCAAAAACTTTTTGATCATGCTCAAAAATTCATCCCTGGGGGTGTGAACTCCCCCGTGCGTGCCTTTCGCTCCGTAGGAGGTACCCCACGATTCTTTACCAAGGCCAAGGGGGCTTACCTATGGGATGCCGATGAGAACCGCTATGTCGACACCATCTGTTCCTGGGGTCCCGCCATCGTGGGCCATGCCCGAAAAGAGGTGATTGACGCGGTCAAGAAGGCCGCCGAAGGCGGTCTTTCCTTCGGCGCACCCACAGCGGGAGAGGGCGAGCTGGCGGAATGGGTAAGCAAACATCTCCCCTCCATTGAGATGCTTCGACTTACCTCAAGCGGCACCGAGGCGACGATGTCGGCCATTCGCCTTGCCAGAGGGTTTACCGGGCGCTCGAAGATTCTTAAGTTCGAGGGCTGCTACCACGGGCATGTAGATAGCCTTCTGGTCAAAGCCGGCTCCGGGCTCCTAACCTTTGGCAACCCCACATCGGCCGGCGTGCCCGAGAGCTTTGCTGCAGAGACCCTGGTTCTTGACTACAACGACACGGATGCAGTGAAGGCCTGCTTTACCGAGCACGGCTCTGAGATTGCGGGAGTCATTGTTGAGCCCATCGCCGGCAACATGAATCTGGTGCGCCCTGTTCCCGGCTTTCTAGAGACCCTGCGTGAGCAATGCACGGCCCATGGTGCCGTCCTTATTTTTGACGAGGTCATGACGGGCTTTCGCGTAGGCGCCCAGGGTGTTCAAGGGCTTACAGGCATTACGCCTGACCTCACCACCCTGGGCAAAGTCATTGGCGGGGGCATGCCCATGGGGGCCTTCGGTGGACGCTCAGACATCATGCGCCAGGTTGCTCCCCTGGGTCCGGTCTATCAGGCAGGAACCCTGTCTGGAAACCCCGTGGCAGTGGCCGCAGGCGTTGCCACACTTAAAATTGTCTCCGAGCCCGCATTCTTTGAAACCCTTGGAAAACTCACCGGCGACTGCATGCAAGGCCTCACCCAGGCGGCACGCGAGGCAGGCATTGAACGGTTTTGTGCCGACAGCGTCGGGGGAATGTTTGGTATCTACTTCTCGCACGAATGCCCGAAGTCGCTCGACGACGTCACCAACAGTAACCGCGAGGCCTTCAACCGGTTTTTCCACGCCATGCTCGAGCGCGGCGTTTACCTAGCGCCTTCGGCCTACGAGGCGGGCTTTCTCTCCATCGAGCATCTTGGCGACCCTATCGACATCATTCTTAAAACCGCGCGTGAGGCTTTTAAAGAAATAGCCTCCGTTGCGAATGCCTAACAATCTTGGCGGGCCGTTTTGCGCCGTCCCCAACGGGGCCTTTGCATTTAGGCTCTCTTGTTACGGCCCTGGCAAGCTACCTGGATGCCAGGGCGCATTCCATGCCTTGGCTCCTGCGCATGGAGGACCTCGACCCGCCCCGTGAGGCGCCGGGCGCAGCCAATGCAATTAAGCAGCAGTTGCTGGCCCACGGGCTGAACTGGGATGTCTGGCCCAGCAACAAAGGGGGCCGCGAAGACGGCATTCTCTACCAGAGCGATCATGCAGGCGAAAAAGGGCCCTACGCCCAGGCCCTACAAAGGCTTCTTCAAAAAGAGATGGCCTTTCGGTGCCAATGCAGTCGTTCAACCCTTCAAGAGTTTTTCAACCGTGAAGGGGCCCCACCCGGCTCGACCAACCTTGATGGCGAGAAGCCCTACCCTGGCCTGTGTCGTGAAAGACGGCTAAACCGGGGACGGGCATGGCGCTTTAAAAGCTCCGAGGCAATGGCAGGCCACGGTGAGGACGACTTTATTCTGCAACGGGCCGACGGCCTCTGGGCCTACCACCTGGCTGTGGTGGTGGATGACCACTTCCAAGGCATTAGCCGCATTGTTCGCGGAGAAGACCTTGCTTCAATGCAGCCTAAACATGGCTGGCTGCAAGACGCCCTCGAACTGCCCCAGCCAAGCTACCAGCATGTGCCTTTGGTCGTGAATGACCAGGGCCAGAAGCTCTCAAAGCAGACCCAGGCCAAGGCCCTGCTCACCGATGAGAGAAACGTGGGGTTTCAGCTTAAAGAGGCTTCAACACATCTGAAAAGGACCATGCCTGCGCAATGGCTTGAGCGGGTCAGCCCTGCGGCGAAGTCGATGGGACTAAGCTGGGGCTAAATAAAAACCCCCGCGCGAGATTTAAAACTTTATGAGTCAGCAGACTTGTCGCTGGGCTTGCCACCCAACAAAACTGACTTGGGGTTAGCCGGGCGACGAACACCCAAGAGCGCAGAGGACCTTATTGCTGCCACCGAGGCCGCACCACCTGGCTGCGGAACACCCCCGGGAGTCTTGGGTGCATCAGACGGCGGGCCGCTCGCAGCGCCCTTACTCGAGGAGGAATCGTCGTACGGTGCATAAAAAATGGGGTCGGCAGGCATCGCAGGTGGCTTAGCTGACGCCGGTGCGCGAGAGGACTGCGCACCTGAATACGAGGAAGACGATCGAGGGCCTCGGTCATTGAAGGAGCGCGAAGAGACAGCATGGGCGGGGGCCACAAGCGCCAGACGCTCTCGGCCCAGGCTTTTCCCAATAAGCGCCTCCACCCCCGCAACCTGTCGCTCTTCGGTTGCAACCATGAGCGACAAGGCAAGCCCTGAAGCACCGGCACGGCCAGTTCGCCCAATACGATGAACGTAGTCTTCAGGTGAATGGGGCATATCAAAATTGATGACCGCCGGAAGCTCGGCAATGTCGAGTCCACGAGCGGCAACATCGGTCGCGACCAAGACAATGACCTCGTTGTTCTTAAACCGCTCAAGGGTTGCGAGTCGCTCGTTCTGCGATTTATCTCCGTGTATGGCGTCGGCTGCAATGCCTTCGCGGATGAGCTCGCGGGCAAGGCGACTCGCCCCAATTTTTGTGTTGGTAAAGACAATCACCTGCTCAAGCTTTTCTTCCCGTACCAGGTGGATCACCGCCTGACGCTTCAACTCGGGGCTGTCGACACGGTAGAGTTTTTGGGTGAGGTTCTCGGCCGTTGCGTTGCGCCGCGCCACCTCAACCGTGACAGGCTTGTCATTCAGGAACGTTTTTGCAAGCTTACGAATTTCCGGTGAGAAGGTGGCCGAAAACAAAAGACTCTGCCGGCTTGACGGCAGAAGGTTCACGATGCGTTGAAGGTCGGGCAAGAAACCCATATCCAGCATGCGATCGGCCTCGTCGAGCACCAGAATACTGACCTGAGAGAGGTTGAGGGTCTTCTGCTGAACATGGTCAAGCAGTCGACCGGGCGTGGCCACCAAAAGCTCAACCCCTGCTCGTAGGGCTTGGGTCTGAGGGTTCATGTCCATGCCACCAAAAACCACCGCCGAGCGCAGCGCCGTGTAGGTGGCGTACTGCTGCAAGTTCTGGTAAATCTGATCGGCAAGCTCACGTGTGGGTGCGAGCACCAGACCACGCACCGGATGCCGTGCGGGAGAGGCGCTGGTGTTGGCGTGGGCCATCAACCGATGAAGAATGGGCAGGGTGAAAGCGGCTGTTTTCCCCGTGCCCGTTTGAGCCGCGCCCATAACATCAAGGCCCGCCATGATGTGAGGGATGGCCTGGGCTTGAATGGGTGTCGGGGACTCGTAGCCGGCTTCGGTAACGGCCTTCAGAATGGCCGGATTAAGGCCAAGCTCGGAAAAATGCATTCAGGCATTATCCACCATTATGTCGCCAAGGCTTCGGGCCAGCTTTCCCATCCTATTTGTCCTTTTATGGAGCACAGGTTTCATCGTGGCCCGCTATGGCATGCCCTATGCCGAGCCCATGACCTTTTTGTTGCTTCGGTTCCTGTTGGCGCTAGGCATTCTTTTGCCCCTCATTCTCCTTTTGCAGGCCCCCTGGCCCGAACCGCGACTGGCTCTGCGCATTGCGCTGGCTGGCGCCCTTTTGCAGGCGGGCTACCTGGGTGGGGTCTGGGCCGCTGTGCGCGATGGCATGACCGCTGGACTTGTGGCGCTGATTGTTGGCATGCAGCCCATTATCACGGCCTGCCTGGCAGGCCTTGTAAATGAGCGACTGCGGCCTTACCAATGGCTTGGACTTGCCCTTGGGCTGCTAGGGGTTGGGCTTGTGGTTTGGGCCAAGCTGAGTCTGACGGGCCTCACTGCTTTAAGCCTTGGCCTTTCTGTACTTGCCCTTGCAAGCATTACCGCAGGCACCCTGTATCAAAAGAAGTTCTGCCCACAGTTCGACCTGCGCACAGGTACGGCCGTTCAATACCTGGCTGCTGCCCTCATTTGTCTGCCCTGGGTCTTTGGTGTGGAGACCCGCGACATTGCCTGGACGGTCGAACTTATTGGTGCGCTAGCCTGGTCTGTCTTAGCCATTTCCTTAGGCGCCATCTTTTTGCTTTTTGTTCTTATTCGGGAGGGGGCGGCCACCCAAGTCACAAGCCTTCTCTACCTGACGCCACCCACTACAGCCCTCCTGGCCTTTTTCTTGTTCGATGAGCCCATCACGCTCCTTACCGTTCTTGGCACACTCTCAACGGCAGTCGGCGTATGGTTAGTCATGCGACCTTCAAGGAAACGCTACGCTTAAATCTCCAACCTCAACAGGAGAAAAATAATGATCAAACGCAGCGCTTCACGCCTTGCAATGGGCCTTGGCCTTGCCGCCCTTAGCCTCTCGGCCGCTCAAGCCCTTGAATTCAAAAAGCCGGGCGACGCCATCAAATACCGTCAGTCCACCTTTGCCGTCATGGGTGCGCACTTCTCAAGTGTGGGTGCCGTTGTGAAAGGCGAAAAGCCCTTTAATGCCCAAGATGTGGCGGCCGATATCGCTGTGGTGGCGAGCCTTGCAGCCCTTCCATGGCAGGCCTTTGGTCCAGGCACCGAAGGTGGCAAGGCTAAGCCGGAGATCTGGAAAGAAGGCGACAAGGTGAAGGCAGGTATCGAGAAATTTCAAACGGCCGTTGTTGCCTTAAACGACGCCGGTAAGTCGGGCAACCTGGATGCAATCAAAAAGGCTTTTGGCAATACAGCGCAGAGCTGCAAGGGCTGTCACGACAACTATCGTAAGAAGTAAAAAAACAGCGGTCTTCGTTCCGGTGCGTTTCGGTGGCGGTTTACTTTATTCGAAAAGTAAACTGCCACTGATTCCTACGATTCATGGGCTCGAGCTTGATATCTGGTAGCCCAAAAAGCCAATCACCACCAGGCCCACAAGTATCCATCCCAGTCGATCCACCCAACGGTTAAGCCACTGCTCCATGGGTGCACCCCCCCACTTCATTAACGCGGCAACCAAAAAGAACCGGCCACCACGGCCTAGTATTGAAGCAATTACAAAAGGAAAGACGGCCATCGACGCCGCCCCCGCTGCGATGGTGAATACCTTATAAGGAATGGGCGAGAAGCCAGCAAGCAGCACAGCCCAGACACCATAGTCGACAAACCACTGCTGGGCCAGGGCATAAGCCTGGGCGTACTTCGACTCCAAGAGCCAAGGAAGAATTATCTCCATCGCCCAAAGGCCAAGAAAATAGCCCAGCAGGCCACCAAGCACCGAACTCACGGTGGTTACAAAGGCAAGCCAGTAAGCGCGGTGGGGGCTCCCCAGGCACATGGGTGCAAGCATGACATCGGGCGGAACGGGGAAGAACGATGACTCTGCAAAACTAAGCGCTGCAAGATAGCGCGTGGCCCTCGGATGGCGCGACCAGCCCATGACACGCTGATAAAGGTTCGAAAAGAGTTTGCCCACGCCGTGCATCATACAATCGCGACATGTCACAGCCGTTGCCCGAACTGCAGTTCCAGTCAAAACAGGAGGCCTTTCGTCGAGGGATGCGGCATGCCATTGGTGCACCCGCCGGTGTCTTGTTTGCCGGTTATATTGGTTTTGGCGCCCTCTGTTACAGCCTCAATCTCTCCATATGGACGGCAGCAGGCTCAGCCTTTTTTGTTTACGCCCTCCCGGGACAAATGGTGATGGCCGAGATGTTTGCCCTGGGGGCAACAACACTGCTGACCACCTTGGCGGTTGGGCTAACTGCCTCAAGGTTTCTTCCCATGACCCTTACCGTGCTTCCACAGCTTGATAGCGAGCACCGGGGTTCAAAGAGCCTTTATGCCATGGTGCACCTACTGGCCATGACCAGCTGGGCGGTGGCCATGCGCGACCTTCCCAAAATGGAGCCGCAGTATCGCAAGGCCTACTTCTGGGGCATTGGTCTTGTCTGCTGGGCCGTCTGCGCACCGGGCTCGATCATTGGCTACCTGATTGCAGATCAAGTTCCCATGCCACTTACCATGGCCCTGGTATTTCTGAATCCTTTGTTTTTTATGTTGAGCTTTACCGAGGTCAAGCCAACCGCCTATCGACTGGCCATTTTGTTTGGAAGCCTGCTTGGCCCCTTAAGCCATAGCGTCGTTCCCGATTACAGCCTACTGATTTCTGGGCTTGTTGGGGGCAGCCTGGCCTATCTCCTCATTCATCGACGACGTCCAGCCTAACCAGGCCATCATGAGCTACGAACTAAACGTGCTACTGGGAACCATTTTTGCCACTTACCTCTGGCGAGGTCTGGGTGTCTTACTTTCTGGACGAATCAATGTGGAGACCGAGCTCTTTAAATGGGTCACCTGTATAACCTATGCCATGGTGGCAGCCCTGGTGGTCCGCATTATTATTCTTCCCGTTGGTCTTTTAGAAGAGGTTCCTCTACTCGTCAGGCTTGTCGCCCTTTTGGCGGGCGTCTTTGTCATGATGCGGCTGCCACGTCCCTGGGGTGGTCTGGTTCCAGGACTGCTGGTAGGCTCTGGCTTAATTGCTTTGGGCTACAGCTTGAGCCAGCTTACTCAGACCTAAGCCCTCTTCCCTTCAAGGCCCTAAAGCTTCGATCCATGACAGACATTCTCGCCCCCTTTATTGCTGCACTGCTACTTGCCTATCTGCTTGAGCCTGTAGCCTCTCGTCTTACCAACAAGGGGCTTGCACGCAGCCTTGCGAGCATTGTTGCCATTGTTATCGGCATCTTGCTCGGCATCGGCCTTGTTCTTGTTGCCGTTCCTATTGTCGAGAATGAACTTAATAGCCTTAGAGAACGTTTTCCCGACGCGGCGGTGCGGCTCTACGGGCTTATCTATCCCTACCTCATTGAGGCCGGTCTTCCCGTTGATGACAGCCAGGCCCTGAAGGCCAAAATCATCCAGTGGCTACAGGGTCAGTCCTCCGCTGTTTCTCAAACCGTCTTCGCCACCTTGCAGTCGGGTCTTGGAATGATTGCGGCGGTTTTGGGCTGGCTGGTTCTCGTGCCGGTGCTCCTTTTCTTTCTTATTAAAGACTGGTCAAACATCTGGGGCAATACCCTCGCCCTTGTTCCGAGTTCAAAGCGAAGCTATGTTCGTGAGACAAGCCTGGAAATCCATATAACCCTTCAAGGCTATCTCCGCGGTCAAGGCATGCTCATTCTGGCCATGGCTAGTTTTTATTGCCTGGGGCTTTTGCTTGCGGGGCTCTCAAGCTGGTTTTCCATAGGACTCTTATCGGGGCTGTTGGTTTTTGTGCCCTACCTTGGCTTTGCCTTCTCTCTGGTGCTCGCCATGGTCTCTGGCATTCTCGAGCTCGGTCTTTTGCACGGGCTCATTGCCATCGGCATTGTCTATAGTCTGGGCCAGTTTCTTGAAAGCTTTGTCTTAACGCCTAAGCTCGTTGGCGAGCAGATTGGTCTTCATCCCCTGGCCGTTATTCTTGCTTTGATGGTCTTTGGTGGTCTGCTTGGTCTTGTCGGTGTTTTGCTTGCACTGCCCCTAGCCGCCTGCGCGGTGGTTCTTGGGCGCAGGCTGATTCAGAAGCTGCATGATGATGATGCTTTAGAAGACCGCTCCTCTAAGGACTAGAAGAAGACTGCGACCATAAGGGCTGTCAACGCTAGTAAGAGAATCAGCTGGCTTCGATAGTCTTTTAAAAAGCCATAGGGTTTTGACATGGGAAGCATGGCCTTTGACCACAGGATGGCCTGCCGACTAGAGGTTTTCGCTACCGCGCTTGATCGACTTGCCAGAATCTGAACCACAAGACAGATGGCGGTGGTGAGTCCCGCAGTTTCAAGAAAGTGCAGACTCCACAGCTCGTACTGAGTTGCAACCACAAACCCAATGCCCAAGCCATGACCGATGAGCAGGCACCACCAAGCCGCCCTCGCGGTCGCGCCCCGCCAACCAAGGCCAAGGCAGTAGACCACCACAAACGGCGGCACCGCCACGGCAAACATCTGCTGAAGGTAGGCAAATAGGCCGGGAAACCCCTGAATCACTGGAGCCCAGGCCATGGCAATTAGCATGAAGACCATCGTGAGCAGTCGGGCACGCGGAAGGTCGGTCTGGCCAACGGCTGAGCCGTGAGCCGCATGGGCTTGTGAGGCCCCCTTGGTTTGCCCCTCTGCATGAAGGAAGTCGTAATGCACCAAGGCAGAGGCTGCGTTAATGGTGCTGTCGATGGTCGACATAATGGCAGCAAGAAGAGCCGCAAGCACGAGTCCGCGAAGTCCAACCGGCAGAAGGTCTTTGACCAAGGTCGGAAAGACCTGATCGCCCGAGGTTAAGGACGGGTAGAGACTTAGGGCCATGGCACCCGGAAGCACCATGATGAAGAGGGGCAACAGCTTCAAGGCAGCAGCCAGAATCGCTCCCCATCGGGCGTGGTCTTCAGACCTTGCCGCAAAGAAGCGTTGGCTGATGTAGTGGTTCATGCTCCAGTAGTAAAGGCCCAATATGGGTACGCCCACAAGAAGACCCGTCCAGGGCATGGACGGGTCGTTAGCCGGCCGCACCAAGGACAGGTGCCCATCGGGAAGTCCTGCCGTGGCAGCAGCCCAGGAGAAGTCAAACTGTTTGAAGACCATAAAGGCAATCACCGAGCTGCCTGCAATAAGCACCAGAGCCTGAAGCGCATCGGTAATCATTACAGCCCGAAGACCGCCCACCACGGTATAGAGGCCGGCAAATAAGCCCAGCCCAATAACCACAGGCCAGAGCGGCAAACCTGGCACCAGGACTTGCAAGACCAAGGCGCCTGCAAAAAGACTGCCTGCCGTGTCAACGAGCACGCTAAGCCCAATCATCCAGGCAGAGACATACCGGCGCACACCCTTGCTGTATCGCAGCCCAAGAAATTCCGGGACGGTACGACACCGATTTCTTAGGTAGACGGGAATAAGAAAAATGGCAGCAAAGGCCATGACAATCGCGGCCATCCATTCGTAATTGGCCACTGCAATACCCGAAGCGTAGGCCGCACCCGAAAGACCAATGAGTGTGGTTGACGAAATATTCGATGCGAACAAGGAAAGTCCAATCACACCAAAGCCAAGGCCCCTGCCGGCCAGAAAAAGATCCTCCGGTGTCCTGACTCGTCGAGAGCTTGCCCAGGCCACAAGCAGAATCGCAACCAAGTAAACGAATGGGATGAGGCCGTCTAGCCAATGGAGGTTCATTATTTATATTTTCACAAATATTTTTGGGTCAAAAAGAAGTGGGTCATGAGACCTTCGCTAGTCGCTAGGCAGAGCGGGTTTGTCGGCGGGCAGGTTGTCGTGCGCTGGCAAGGTATAGACCGTGCGATGGGGGAAGGGAATTTCAATGCCCTCGCGGTCAAAGGCTTTTTTGAGTCGACCCAAAAAAGCCCGTCGAACCGCCCACTGCTCCTGCGCGATGGTTTTTAATCGGCACTTAATCACCACGGCAGAATCCGCCCACTGATCAACACCTGCAATATCAAGATCGTCAAGAATTTTGTCAGCCCAGTCGGGCTCGGCGCGAAGTTCCGTGGCGGTGTCCTTCATCACCTGGCCCACCCGCTCGATATCTTCTTTGTAGGCCACACCAATATCCATCACGGCAAAGGCAAACAAACGACTACGGTTTGTCACGGTCACAATTGCCCCATTGGGTACGTAGTGCACGGAACCCTCATAGTCACGAAGACGCACATAGCGAAGCGTAAGTTCTTCAACAGCACCCACCTTGCCCGCAACTTCGACCACATCACCCACGCGAATCTGGTTTTCGATAAGCATCACAAAGCCTGTGAAGTAGTCCTTTACAAGGCTCTGGGCACCGAAACCCACGGCAAGACCCGCCACACCTGCTGTGGCGAGAATCGGGGCAATCGAAATGCCAAGCTCGGAGAGCACGAGCATAAAGCCAACCACGGTGACCACCACCGAGGCAATGTAACGAAAGACACGCTCCAGAGTCTCGATACGTTTACGCTCTTCGGGTCCTTCAGCACGGGCAGCCAGCCGCTGGTGAGAAGCCACAATAAATCTTCGCACCAGGACTGCGCTTAAAAACGCAAGAAAAATAATGAGAAGGACGGTCACGCCAGACATAACAGGCTTTGTCCAGCCTGCCGTCTGACCCAGCCCAAGATCGGACCAGATCGATTGCAAAAAAGAGTTAAGCATAGGCCTAAGTGTATCGGCTCAGGCGCAAGGGCAACATACAATCCCTCATGACTTCCGATAATCACTCAACCTCCGCTGTGTCCACTCCTACCCTTCTTAGTCTATCCGACCCGCGCGCAGGCCTCTGGGCGGTCTGTGTTTTTTGTGGATCGCGCCTCGGCCACGACCCCGACTGGACAGCCATGGCCAATGAAACTGGACAGGCTATTGCCCATCGTCAGTGGCGGCTTGTATACGGGGCCGGACGCTGGGGGCTCATGGGCACTGTGGCTCAGGCCGCGCTTGAATCGGGGGCGCATGTCACCGGAATCATTCCCGACTACCTGATTAAGATCGAACCTGTGCTGCCTGGTCTTGATCATTTGGAAATTGTTGAGACCATGATTGAACGCAAGGTTCGAATGATGGACCTGTCGGACGCCTTTTTAGTGCTGCCCGGGGGCATAGGGACCCTTGAAGAGTTGTTCGAGGTCTGGACAGGACTTCAGACCCATGCCCACGCTAAGCCCGTGGTCCTTGCCAACCTGAAGGGCTACTACGACCCCCTGCTTCACTTTATTACGAAGGCCACCCACGAGGGATTTCTAACACCCTCTCAACAAAATCGACTGGTGGTGACATCGTCCATTCATGAGGCACTCGAGCGACTTGCGTCCTTCGCATCAGCTGCTGCGGGCGCAGCCGAGCGCTGAACCAGTAGGCTTGAGAAGACAACCAGGCCCAGGCCAGCGAGCACAGTTGGGGTAATCACCTCATCCAAAAAAATCGCCCCCCAGAGGAGTCCAAAACCTGGAATAAGAAAGGTGACGCTGCTTGCACGTACGGGACCGAGTTCACGCAGCAGCCAAAAATACAAAAGGTAGGCAAGGCCTGAGCCCAGCATGCCCAGCATGAAAATTGAAACCCAGCCTGCCATCGAGGGCATAGCCACGGCTATGTCGGGAATTGAAAACGGTAGCAGCGCCAGGCTGGCATAGCCAAGCGTCGATCGCGCCACACGTATGGGCGAGACATCGGCGAACCAGCGTCGTGTCCATTGCGCCGCCAGGGCATAACAGAAGGTTGCTGCTGCACAGGCCAGACCCCCAAGCACTGTCTGCATACTGGTCTCGAGAGGCCCAAGGTTAACCAGCATAGTGATACCTGTGGCAGCAATCACGACGGCCATCACCAGCGACCAACGAAACGGCTGGCCAAGCCAGACGCTGGCTATGAGGCCGCCCCAAAGAGGGACCAAGGCATTCAGAATGGCCAGGTAACCGGCTGACAAGTAAAACGATGCCGCCCCGTAGAGCGCAAAAGGGATGGCACTGTTGGTCAGGCCAAGCACTAAAAGGCGTGGTTCAAACCTTGGTCGTTGAAAGCATTGGCGGGGGCCGAGCATAAAAATAGAAACCAGCCAAAGGCAGGCCCATGCGATGACAACCCGAAGCTCTGCCGAGAGGATGGCACCGAACTCCGGGGCCGCAATGCGAATAAATAAGAACGAGGAGCCCCAGATAGCCGCCAATGCAACAAAGGCAAGACCAGTGGTCAAGGGTTGGTAACCAACCCTCTTAGCATTGATCGCGAATAACGCGCGTGGTTTTTCTCGTCGTCATTTCGACGTAGCGTGACAGACTGATTATTGACCGTGACGGTGTGCTGATCTGGGAAGGGAACAACAATAAAGATGGGGAGTTCATTGAAACGAACCGTCTGACCCTGCTGAACTACAAACTCTCGAACGTTATCGTCGAACTCGCGTACCCATACCCAGCCTTTCACATTAAACCGAATGGCCATGGCCGAGCCCGCTGTAAAGCTAGCTGGTGCATCGAGAGCACTAATAAGAGTCGACTCCGAGACACGACGCTCTTTAGGCGGCTCAGGAGGTGGCGCTAAGACGGGTTCTTGCTGCTCGGCCTCCGATGTGGAGGGTGAAGATGTGGGTATTACGGCTGGGGAAGTCAGCGTTGCGGCGGTCGCCTCTGCAGACGTCGCAGCGGGTGCTGGCTCGGGCGGCTTGGAGGGCTTCTCAGGCACTGTAGGCTTGACCAACACCTGGGGTTTCTCCACCACCACTGGGTTTGAGGCCTCGGGGCTGGGCTCAAGCGTGAGAATCACCACGGCCAAAACCAGACCAATGGCAATCGCGCCCCAGAACCAAAGGGAGCCCAAAGATTGGGAAGCGTCCGAGGAGCGTGTTGGCTCGGGCTCTAGCTGAACCTTCTGCTTCGCTTCTTGTTCGGATGCGGGGTCGGACTCCGGCGCAGGACTCAACTCTGCCGCAGGACTCAACTCTGGCTTCGCGTCTTGTTCGGGTGCAGGGTCGGACTCCAGCGCAGGGCTCGACTCTGGCTTCGGCTCGGAATCGTGCTCGGGCTCCAGCTCGGACTCGATCTCCTCGGGCTCAGACGCCACAAGAGGGCCCTCGCCATGAAGCGCAAGCCGCATGTCTTGGGCCTGCTCAGAGGAAAAGCCAAGCTGCACCGCGTAACGCGTGAATAGATCACAAAAGAATGAGTCGGAATAGAACAACCGCATCTGACCCTCTTCAATGGCCAGAAGGTGTCGGTAGGTAGTTCGCAGCTCTGTTTCAAGATCACGCGGATTAATGTCGCGTGCAAGCCGCGCGTCGCGAAGTATCAGGCCCATGGCCCTTACCTGATCAAGTACAAGCTGCGATTGATTCACGACGAACGCGCCACCTTGAAAAATGCATGAAATAAAAGATGGCTTTGGTTAGCCAATAAAACTTGTTGTGCCGGATGAACCGGCAGCAGTCGAAAAAAAGCCCACCCTAACGGAGGTGGGCTATTTGAGAACAGCAAAATCTAGCGAACGATAAGGTCTGCGCGACGGTTCTCTGCATAAGCAGCATCTGACTTGCCACGGTTACGTGGCTTTTCTTCGCCATTGCTAATCGCTTCAATGTTGTCCGCGTTTGCGCCAATGGCCTGCAAGGCAATACTGACAGCCTCGGCGCGCTTTTGACCAAGGGCAAGGTTGTACTCAACCGTTCCACGCTCATCGGCGTTACCCTCGACCAGAATTTTGGCCTCTTTCACCACAGCCAGATAATTACCATAGGCCGATACGGTGTTATGAAACTGGGGCTTGATGTCGAATTTATCGAAGTCAAAATAAACGGCAGGCTCAATGCTGCTGATGCGCTTACGGGCAAGTTCACGTGCGTTCGCGTCAGCAGATTTCGGGGTCGCGACAGAGGCGCCACTGGCAGACGATGCGGAAGAAGCGCCCGAGGCGGCGCCCGCGCCAGCCTTTTGCTCGGGCTTGGTGGCACAACCGGCAAGAACAGCCAGAGAGATGGCAGCGACAAATAATTTCATTAAAACTCTCCCATAATTTAAGTACTAGCAGTCCCTACTATAGCCCAAAATACTGATAGAACATGCCTTTACGTCATTAAAGGCTAAGGCAAATGAGCAAAAGAAGGGCAAAACCCGATCAAAAGATCAGCCTGACAAGCCCTTGAGAGCCAAGGAGTAGACTCCTAGCTACCCTGACGAACCCAGGCCCACCGCCAGATCCGCTCGGGGTGGATAGGCAGAACAAGGAGAAGGTGCTCCAAGATAGCAAGGGCTAACAAGCTGGCAACGAGGCTTGATGCCGCAATTTCGTAAGCTGACTCGCCAAGCCAGGCCTGCTCCCAGAGAAATACTGCCACCAGGGTGGCAAGGCTAAGGCTCACGGGGAAAAACAGGTTGAATGAGCGTCGCGAGAAATATGTAAGGAGGTAGTGCAAGGACGGGGGAAGAAAACTCTCATAAAAGTTCTTCACCCCAAGAAACAGGTTGAGCTTCGCGGACAAGCGCATGGCCCAGAGCACCAAAAAGGTCTGGTAGGCAACCGGGTTGGCTGCGTCCCAGCTTGGAAGGATAACGGCAGCCCCCAGCAGAACCAGGGCAGCCTCATGATGCGCAATGGTTCGAAAGGCATGCCAGGCCCGTGCCCAGCCCTTGACCTCGGGACAGGGTTGTCGGTTTGGGCCCGTTACAAGGCCCACCAAAAATGTAATTTCCTGCCAGGACCAGACGAGCAGCGCCGACACAAAGGCAAGGTAAGCGCCCAGCGGCGTTGTCATATCGCGCGTGAGTACAACCCCGGCAAGGCCAAGCGTAAGCGCGAGGCTGGCCGCCACAAGCGCACGGGTCTGACGGCCAGGGCCTGCACCATCCACCAGCCGAAGGATGATTCCTGTTGAGAGCCACCAGACCGCAATGGAGAAGACCAAAGGCATCCAAAGATGCAGGCTTGATGGCTCGATGTTCATCTACCAGCTCGGCGCAAGGCGCATGTCATCGGGCAGGGGCTTACGATTCACAGGCAAGAAGTAAAGCCTTGTGAGGGTAACTGCCGCCTGAGCACCAAGCAGGCCACGGCGTACCCAGCTTAAAAGCCCACCCCTGGCCTTCGCGGCATTCACCGCGTCCTGAATCTCGCAAAGCCGCTTGATCGAGCGAATAAAAACAGGATGGTCGTACTGCAAGGTTACCGGGAAGACCTGCTTACAGATTTCCGAGGTGATCTCAAAGACGCGCAGGTCGTACTCGGTAGGGTCAAGACCAAGGGCCTTGTGCATCTCGGGCCGAGTATGGTCACGAACAAACATGGTGGCAAAAACAGCCAACTGGAAGAAGCGAATCCAGTAGACGTTCACGCCCTTCAGCAACTCGGGGTTGGCACGCATGATGAGGGCGAAGGCCTCGCCATGACGAAACTCGTCGTTGCACCACTTTTCAAACCACAAGAAGATGGGATGAAACCGCAGCTCGGGGTGTCGCTCCACCTGCCTGTAAATCGCGATATAGCGCGCGTAGCCAATTTTTTCAGACAAATAGGTGGCGTAATAAATGTACTTAGGCTTGAAATAAGTAACCTTTTTGGCCTTGGTAAGAAACCCAAGGTCAACGCCAATGCCAAAGTCTTTGAGCCACTGATTAATAAAACCCGCATGACGGGATTCATCGCGGGCCATGTAGCCAAACAAGGCCCGCATGTCAGGGTTCTTCACCCGCTTCTTAATTTCCGCGTAAAGAACACAGCCCGAAAACTCGGAGGTGCAAGAGCTGATAAGAAACTCACTGAATTCCTTATAGAGCCCCTCGGGCAGGCTAGAGGAATAGTCCATACCCTTCATGTCCTCGGGCCGCTGAAAATGATCGGTGTTGCTGTCGGCCTCAAACTCCGCCATCAAGGCATCCCACTCTTTACGAATCGGGCTGACGTCCAGCCTGTCGATGGCATCGAAGTCGGTCGTATAAAAGCGTGGTGTTAATAGGCCGTCTTCGAGCGCAATCTCGGTGGCGGCGTTGGGAGTCTGCTGGCCCTTAAAGGCTTCATGAAGCTCGGCATAGCCGGCAGGTTCGCTATCGGCAAGCGCGGCGCGGGTGGCCTGGCGTGTCTGTTCATCGGGTGGGTTCATGGTGAGGTCCTCCTTCTTACTTACTTTGTATTGGGTGCTTCACCGACAAGCTGTCGGGCAACTGACTTTTCAACAGGCTCGCGTCGCTCAAGGTAAGTGGCGAAAACAGCCAGGTTGGATGGTCCAAAACTTGTGAGATCGACCTGACGGCCGGAAACAGGGTCGGCCAAGGTGAGGCCACCCTGGGTGTTGACCGACAACCAGAATGGCTCAGACGCCGAGCCACCTGCACGCATCCTTGCCTGGGCAAGGCTTCGCAAGACACCGCGAGCAAAGCCCGCCTCGCCTTCAATGGGGGCAAGCCTTTGACCAGACTGGGCATCGGTCACCCAGACGCTGCCGTCGGCTCCGTCAGAAAAAAGCAAGGCACGCTGCTCAAGCCAGCCCACCAGCTGAGTGTCGGGCTGCTGCGCCTTCTGCCATTGAGAGTAGCCCGCAAGTAGAAGGCTTCCCAGAATGAGAATGGCAAGGCCGATAAGGGGAAGCCCCTCCACCTTCGGGCGTGACACCAGGCGGTTGGAAATCTCATGCGCCATTAGGCGGGCTCCATGTCATTGATGCCAGACTGCCCTGCGACCTGCTGCGCGGAGGGCTGACGACCGCGGGCTGAAGCATGCGCACCGGCTGGGCCGAGAGCCGACTCGGCCGAAAGACTCGCAGGCTGATTGGCCTGCCAGGCTTGCGTTAACAGCTGGCCAAGGCCTTTGACAGCAGGCAGTGCGCGAAGCATGGGCTGGGGTTGTGCAAAGTGCCAGGGGCGTGCATGGGGCCACAAGTGCGGATAAGCCACCTTGTCCTCGGCATGCAGAATGAGAGCAATTTCACCGGGGCCGTCTTCATCGGCAGGCCTTTGCGTTAATGGGCGAACCTGTGCAGCCTGCATGCGCGCTAATGGCAGGTTGAGTGTTAGGTTTAAAACAATGCCAATGCGCATGGCAACACGACGACTTGTGAGTGTGTAGACGGTGGTCTTTGCCACCAGGTAGGCCATGGCCCAGAAAAGCAGCAGGCCTAGGGCAAAGATGGGCACAAGCCATAAGGCTGCTGCCAAGGCCTGAGCCGCGCTGCCCGAGTCCGCATACTGCTGGCCGCCACGCGCCAACAAAATAAGCCCAAAATAAATGGCAAGCCCCCGGCCATGAAAGACGTGGCGAAAGACAAGGCCAGTCTCGGGGCTGCCTTGCCACAGAATACGTTCATCCTGTGGCAGCTTCTCGGGCAGCCCGTACTCGGGCTCGAACTCGTGCTCGTGGCCGTTGTGATGGGCCTTCAAAACAGGGGCTCCCTCCGCTGGGCATCCGCGAACAAGGTGCCTGCGCCGTAGTAAGCCATAACCTTTTCCTCCTCGAGCAAGGTGATCTTCTCAGAGCTGGAGATGGCTGGAACACCCTCAAACTGACCGCCAAGAATGGACTCCACGGTCACGCGGTTGCCACGAATGCGGTCGCGACGTACACGACAGAAATTCATGGGCAGGAGCACCTGACGGCCGCCATTGGTCTTGATTTCTAGGTAGCGAATCAGATGCTCGGATCGATCCACCCAGACCTCGGCCACGGTACCACCGGCCTGCTTGTCGGCACCAAACACCGTAAGGCCCCTGGGGTCGAGGTCTTGCTTGGCCATCTCAAAGCCGTGGGCGACGCGCAGAGGAACAATCTTGTCCTCGCCCTCCCAGGTCTTGTCGGTGACATTGGCACGGCGGGTGTATGCCCCGGGCCCAATGCCAATACCACCCGCATTCATCGGGTCGCCAGTTGGCTCCAAAGGCATACCTGGAAAAGGACCAATGGCCTTACCCGGAGGCATGGGGTCTTCGAAGTCACGCTCGTGAGGTGCGGGGAAGTCTCCATGAAACTTGGTCTTATAGACCTTGACCGCAGGCATGGGCAGAAACCCTGTCTCACGCCTCACTGAACCATCGGGACGATCATGTTCAATCGGAAAGCCTTCGCGCTTGCTCTCAAGCGTTAAATAAATCACGAGCCCTGCAAAGAAAATCCAAAATAAATACAAGACCAGCTGGGCCACATCCACGTAACCGGTAATTGCGCCTGTTCCCATTTTCTTTCTCCTTTAAAAAAGACCTAGCCGGGGAATTCGGCCAGACCAAATTTCTGTGATGAGGGGGCCTTGGTTCTTGCCAGTCGGACAAGCGGACCAATGGCCACCAGAGTTGCAAACAAAAGAATCAGTTCCAGGTGATAGACCATGCTGTAGCCCACACCCGGAAAGTTCAGTACCTCGCCCAGTTGACCGTGCACGGCCATTGCACTAAAGGCATCGCGAAGGGCGCCACCTGCAAAAACAGCCAGCCCTGCGGCGGTTGCCTGCACAGCGCCCCAGGCGCCAAGCGCAAGACCCGTAAAGCCTTGGCTATCGAGGCCCATGGCAGCGGTGAGCGTTGCCACCGAGAAGAGCCCACCACCAAATCCAATGAGAAAAGTGCCCGCGCGAAAGACCGCTGCAGAGCCCAATGGCTCGGCAAAAATAACAAGTGAAAAGGCGATGGTTCCAACCAGAGCACCGGCTGCCGCAAGTCGATGGGGATTAATTCCGTTTTGCAGCCAGCGCGCTGACAGGCCAAAGGCAAGAAGGGCGCCAACGGCCATGATGGCTGTGAGTAGGCTTGTGGCAGAAACCGAAAGCCCAAGAATCTCGCCACCATAAGGCTCAAGAATGATGTCCTGCATGCTAAAGGCCGCCGTGCCCATGAAAAGCGCCACTAGAAAACGCTTGTGACCGGGTTGCTGCAGAAACGCGCCCCAGGTGGCGCGAAAGCTTGGCCGCTGAAGCTTCGGTGAGGTGAGCGCCGGGTTACGCACCTCTTGCTTCCACAAGGCAATAACATTGAGAAAGAAGGCCACAAAGGCAGCGCCCTGCACCACTTGAATGAGTCGGAACTTCGAAAAATCGGCCAGTAAAAAACTAAAGACCAGGCCCGAGACCAGCATGCCCACTAGGAGCATGGTGTACATCAGGGCCACCACACGAGGCCGGTTTTCTTCACTGGCAAGATCGGTGGCCAGTGCAAGGCCGGCGGTCTGCACGGTTTGAATGCCTGCGCCAACCAGCAAGAAGGCAAAGCCAGCGCTGAGTGGGCCCACGGCGGGATGCCAGTGGGTGTCGCCCGAGAGCAGAATGAGCGAGAACGGCATGATGGCGAGCCCACCAAACTGCAGCATGGTACCCATCCATATATAGGGCACACGGCGCCACCCCAGCACTGACTTATGCGTGTCGGAACGAAAACCCACAAGGGCGCGAAAAGGTGCAATGAGCAAGGGCAGTGCAACCATCATGGCCACAAGCCAGGCCGCCACGCCCAGCTCAACAATCAGAACACGGTTTAGCGTGCCCACCAGCAACGCTGTGGCCATACCCACGGAGACCTGAAAGAGCGAGAGCCGAAACAGGCGTGAGAGCGGAAGGTCGGCCGTTGCGAGGTCTGCAAAGGGTAGAAACCGTGGATCAATCTGCGACCACCGCCGCGGATTCAGAAGGGTCAAGAGCCCAAAGGGACCAAGCCCATTTTTCATGTCAGGCTCCCGAGGCGAGGAGCAACAGGCTCAGCAGGCATCTTGTTGGCCTCACTCATGCGTGCTGTCATGCTCGGCGAGCAGAGCATGATGGCCTCCGAGGTATAAAAGCCCTTTGATACACGCTCACGCCGGGTAAGGGTCCATCCCGCAAGGGCAGGCTCGGCGGCAATAAGCTCTTGAAGCTGCCGAAAAGCCGTGGGCACAATGGCCGGCGATCGATCGGACTTTGGGAAGAGCCTTCCCACATAGAACATGGCTTTAAGCAAAGGGCTGCTAGGTGCAAAGGTAAAGCTCATGGCCCAGCGAATACGCGGGGCCCACTGCGCCAAGGCCGACACCACCTGCTCGGGCGCGTAGTGAATAAGGGAGTCCATGGCCACCAGGTAATCGAACTCGCCCAGCGACGCATCCAGCATGTCACCCGAACGAAAGTCAATGCGGCAAAACGGAATGTCTTGGGGAAGCCGCTCATGGGCAAGCGAGACAAGGTTGGGGGAAAGGTCAACCGCCGTGACTCGCGCGCCAAGCCTTGCAAGGTCAATGGCGAGAAGGCCTGTGCCACAGCCTGCATCAAGAACGCTGCAGTCTGCGAATCGGTCATCAAGCCCCAGCCAGCTTACAAGCATGCCGCGCATCTTGGCGCGTCCTGCACGCACGGTTGCCCGAACGCCACTGACAGGCGCATCCGAGGTCAGCCGCGCCCAGGCCTGAACGGCGGTGCGGTCAAAGTAATGACCAATGCGGCGGCGGCGTTCCAAATAATCCATCAATCGAATCCCAGTAAATCGAAGATCTCACGGTCTTTGAGCGACTGCGGCGCAAGCGGCTCGGTACCCGCCCAAAGCCTTGCAGCCAGCCGCAGGTACTCTTCCGTCACGGCCTCAAGCTCGGGCGAAGACTCCATTTCGAAGAGCGTGGATTTCTTGAGCCGGCTGCGACGAATGACATCAAGATCAGGAAAATGGGCAAGCCGCTCCAGACCCACGCGACTTGCGAACTTGTCGATCTGGTCGGTATCCACACTGCGGTTCGCAATGACACCACCGAGTCGAACCTTGTAATTCTTCGCCTTGGCACCAATGGCCTGAACGATACGGTTCATGGCAAAAATGGAGTCGAAATCGTTGGCCGCCACAATGAGGGCGCGCTCGGCATGCTGCAAAGGGGCTGCAAAGCCTCCACAGACCACATCACCCAGTACATCAAAAATCACTACATCGGTCTCATCAAGCAGATGATGTTCTTTAAGGAGCTTCACGGTCTGACCGACCACATAGCCACCACAGCCAGTGCCTGCGGGCGGGCCACCAGCCTCCACACACATGACCCCGTTGTAGCCCTCGTAGACGAAATCTTCAATGCGCAGTTCTTCGCTATGGAAATCCACCGACTCAAGGACATCAATAACGGTGGGCATGAGTTTTTTGGTGAGCGTAAAGGTGGAGTCATGCTTGGGGTCGCAGCCAATCTGCAAAACACGCTTACCAAGCTTGGAGAAGGCCGCTGATAAATTGGACGAGGTTGTGCTCTTACCAATGCCTCCCTTGCCATAGACCGCAAAGACCTTGGCATTACCAATTTGCAGGTTGGGATCCAGCTGAACCTGCAGGCTACCCTCGCCATCGGGTGGCGCCCCTCGCTTAATGTCAGTAAATGGAACAGAAACGGTGTTCATGATGCAGCCCCCTGGTAGACACCTTCAATACGATCTTCAAGCTCTTCACCTGCACGACGCAGGGCCTCTAAAGTTTTTTCATCGGGCGACCAGTAACGACGCTCCGAGGCCTCAAGCAGTCGGCCGGCAAGCTTGGCAGAGGCTTTCGGATTTAATTCCGCAAGCCGGTGTCGCATGGCCTCATCAAGCACGAAGGTCTTGGTGAGCTGCTGATAGACCCAGGGCTGAACCTGACCGGTTGTAGCGGACCAGCCCATGGTGTTGGTGAGATGCGCCTCAATTTGACGAACCCCCTCGTAGCCGTGATCAAGCATGCCCTCGTACCACTTGGGGTTGAGCATGCGGGTGCGTGTCTCAAGAGCCACCTGCTCCGATAGGCTGCGCACAAGGCCGCTGCCTGTGGTCTGGTCGCCAATGTAAACAGGTGTCTCGCAGGGTGCCTGGCCGGCCTTTACGGCAACCTGCCCAGCCTGCTTGGCGCGACGCACGGCACGACTCACACCGCCCAGGGTGTCGAAATAATTGTCGACACTGGTCACACCAACTTCGATGGAGTCAAGGTTTTGATAGGCCAGTGAGACATCTTTTAAGACCGAATGCAAAAGGCCAGGCTGCTTCAAGGGCTTGCCTGCTCGGCCATAGGCGAAACCTTTGCGCTTGGTGTAGGCCTCGGCGAGCTCGTCTTCGTCGTTCCAGCAGCCTTGGTCAATAAGATGGTTCACGTTGGCACCGTAGGCACCGTCGCAGTTTCCAAAGACACGCAATGCAGCTGTCTCCAGGTCGCAGCCGTGCTCGGCCATGTAGGCCAGGCAATGACGACGCACAAAGTTTTGGTCGGTGGGCTCATCGGCGCTTGCCGCAAGAAAAGCGGCCTCAGCCAACATGCGAATCTGTAAGGGTAGAAGGTCGCGGAAGATGCCCGAAAGCGTCACCACCACGTCAATACGCGGTCGGCCAAGCTCTTCAAGGGACATCAGCTGCGCACCAGCAAGTCGGCCAAAGCTGTCAAATCGGGGGGCTGCGCCCATAAGGGCGAGGGCCTGCGCCATGGGGCCGCCACCGGTTTTGAGGTTGTCGGTTCCCCAGAGCACCATGGCCACCGACTCCGGCAGCCCGTGGCCATCGGCCTTGTACCGATCTAAAAGCCGCTCGGCCTGACGCGCGCCGTCCGAAACGGCAAACCGACTGGGCATCCGAAAGGGGTCAAAGCCATGCAGGTTGCGGCCTGTGGGAAGAATCTCGGGGGTGTGAAGTAGATCGCCACCCGGGGCGGGACGAATGAATTCGCCATTGAGTGCTTTAAGAATCGCAGCCACTTCGGCATCGGTCTGCGTCTCACGATTCACACGTTCAAGAATGCCAAGCAATGTGTCGAGCCCCTCGGCACCCAACTCAGGCTCAAGAAGCCGACGAGCTGTCTGAAGCCCCTTGCTGCCAAGAGGGGCAGCCTCTAGCGTCTGCGAGGGCGACTCTTGCATCAGCGCATCAATGGCCTCACCAAGGCTGGGCAGGGTCTTTAAGGGTGCGTAGGCCTGCGCCATGGCAAGCAGCAGCTCGCGACGGGCCGGGGCCGACATGGGCTCTCCAACCACATGCAGGCCTTGAGGGATAAGAGCCTGGTCACATTCCATTAAGGACTTGTGAAGGGCATAGACCTCTTCATCCAGTGTTTGAAGCCTCTTCGCAAGAGGGCCTTCCTGATCGCGCGCTGCACCGACCTTTGTGGTCGTCTGATTGCGGCCCTGCGCAAACACCATAAGCGTAGGAATGACCTGGGTAAGTTCCACTGCCTTCGCCTGCTCCACCATAACCTCAACAAGACCTGCCGCCTCGCCGTTGGATTCAAGCCACTGCTCCAACGGGGTGTCGCGCGGCATCGAGCGCCAACGATCCACCGTGGCCTTTAGTTCTTGTAGTCCTGCATAGAGCCCGGCCTGACCCACGGGCGGCGTCATATGGCTGATAAGGGTTGCCGCCGCACGTCGCTTGGCAATGGTGCCCTCCGACGGGTTATTCGAGGCATACAAATAAAAATTGGGAACTGGGCCAATCATGCGCTCGGGCCAGCAGGCCCCGGAGCTTCCGGCCTGTTTGCCGGGCATGAACTCGAGTGCGCCATGGGTTCCGAAGTGCAAAATAGCATCGGCCTTAAAGTCTTCGCGCAAGTAACGATAAAACGCTGCAAAGGCATGGGTGGGCGCCATGCCCTCTTCAAACAAAAGCCGCATGGGGTCGCCCTCGTAGCCAAACCCCGGCTGAACCACAAGGGCCACGTCACCAAGGTTCAGCCCAAGCACAAAGAACTCTTTGCCGTTCGTAAGCTGCCGACCAGGGGCCGCGCCCCAGACCTTTTCAATATCAGCAAGGTAAGTCTCACGTTCAATGTAGTCGGCCACAGGAATGCGGGCCAGGCAGTTGGCATCGGTGCCCTGCTGCGCGGCATTTCCATTGAGCAGGGCTTCGCGAAGTTCATGAGCGGTTTTCGGAAGCTGCAGGCTGTAGCCCTCCGCTTGCATAGCCTTCAAGGTGTTAAAAACCGACTCAAAGACGCTTAGGTGAGCTGCGGTTCCAACACTGCCGCCATTGGGCGGGAAGTTAAAAATCACCACGGCAACCCGCCGTTGCTCGACGGCGCGACGACGCAGGCTGACAAGCCCAACCAGTCGGTCGGCAAGGCGCTCGGCCCGGTCGGGGCAGCTGACCATGTCTTGTGTGGAAACTAAGTTGTCGAAGGTGCAGTGCCGGTCGCAGCCCTTACAGGCCACGCCCTTGGCACCCGGTCGGCCACCGAAGACCATGGGCGCCGTGGCGCCATCGAGCTCGGGAATGGCCACCATAATCGTGGACTCCACGGGCAGAAGGCCACGCGATGATCCACCCCACTCGGCAAGGGTCTGAAACTCCAAGGGGTGTGCAGCAATGTAAGGCAGGTTCAGGCTTGCCAAGACCTCTTCAGCGGCCTGCGAGTCGTTGTAGGCGGGGCCGCCCACCAAAGAAAAACCGGTTAAGGAAACCACAGCATCCACCGAGGGCTTGCCGTTTTTCATAAAGAAGGCCTCAATGGCAGGCCGCGAATCAAGGCCCATCGCAAAGGCGGGCACCACCGAGAGACCACGCGCCTCAATGGCCTGAATAACACCGTCGTAATGGCCGGTATTGCCTGCAAGAAGGTAGGACCGCAGCATGAGAAGTCCTACACGTGGCCGGCCTGGCATGGCCTGACGCGAAGCGACCGAAGGTAGCGCTGCAAGTCGATCGGTAATGCGGCCCTCAAGCCTTGGGTGATACAGACCAAGCTCGGGGTATTCGATAGGCTCCACCGACTTAAAGCTATTGCGAAAGACCTCGCGAGGCCCTTTGGCATAGCGATTCACCAAAAAGGCCGCCAGGTTCACCATGTTGTCTTCCGAGCCTCCAAGCCAATACTGCAGGCAGAGAAAATAGGCGCGTACGTCTTGGGCGGTACCCGGAATAAAGCGAAGAATTTTGGGAAGCCGACGCAGCATGCGCATCTGCCGGGCACCACTGGCCGTACCGCTCGAGCCAGAGCCGTCTTTGGAGTCGCCTGGCTTTGAACTGCCGCGCAGCCGCTTTAAAAAGGCAAGCGCACCGGAGGCAGGCTTGGACATATCAAAGCGACCAACTTTGGTAAGACGAACCACTTCGGCCGCCGACATGGCGCAGACCATGGCATCGACCTCGTCGCGGCGCTTTTCAAGAAGGTCGATGACCGGAAGAAAATGATCTTCAAGAAAAAGCATGCTGACAAACAGAATGTCAGCGTTCTGAATAGCCTCGCGACAAGAGGCGAGTGCCCGGGCATCGCTTGCATACTCTGAGGCTGCATGCATCTCAAGCGTGAGGCCAGGCATCGCCTTGGCGAGCTTGGCCGCAGCCACCGCGGTGGCACTGGCCAGGTGGGTGTCCATGGTGACCACCACCAGGCGTAACGAGGCTTTGCGTTTAGCGTCCATAGTGCGCCTTCGCCTCGTAGAGGGTGTCCTTGGTAATGGCCGAAATGCCCTGCATGACTGCAAACGCCTCGGTGTTTTTACGGGCCTTTTTGCGAACAAAGAATGGGATCTTGCCCAGTTCTTTTTCGGCGTCAGGGGTCCAATGAATTTCGTTCGATGCTTGTGCTGAATTCGTTAATGCGTCGGGTGTGGCTTTTGTGAGCGGCCCCTCGATCGAATCGAAGTGCGTATGACCAGGAGGGGCTGGAGAGATGGGTTCCGAACGCGTGAATTCTTCGCGTGAGGAAGCTGTCTCTCCAGCCCCCGGAGGCAAGGACGAGGCAGTAATACTGGAGCCATGCCCGCCCAGATGCGAGGCCCCTGCCCCTTCGTGAAACTCAAAATCTTCCCGGAACATGCCCAGCAGGTGCTCTTCAAGCCCCATCATCAGCGGATGCACCCAGGCGTCAAACAGAACATTCGCGCCTTCAAATCCCATTTGGGGCGAGTAGCGTGCAGGAAAATCTTGCACATGCACCGGCGCCGAAATAACCGCGCATGGAATGCCAAGCCGCTTGGCAATATGCCGCTCCATCTGGGTGCCAAGAACCAGGTCGGGCTGTGCCTGACCAATGGCCTGCTCCACCTCAAGGTAGTCTTCTGAAATAAGCGCCTGCAGTCCATAGCCCTGCGCCGCCTCGCGCAGCTCACGTGCGGACTCACGGCTGTAACTTCCCAGACCCACAAGCTCAAAGCCAAATTCTTCTGTGGCCACGCGTGCGGCCGCCAAGGCATGGGTGCCATCCCCAAAGACAAAGACGCGCTTGCCGGTGAGGTAGGTCGCATCCACCGAGCTTGAATACCAGGCCATATGGCTTGCGCAGGCGGCATAGGCCTTGGCCAGGGCCTCTTCCGCATCAAGGCCTGAAAGCTCGGCAAGCTCGCGAACAAAGGCCTCGGTGGCCTTCACCCCAATGGGAACCACCTGTGTAAAGGGCTGCTTAAAACTGCGTTTCAGAAAGCTGGCCACAGGCCCCGCGATTTCCGGATAAAGGACAACGTTGAAATCGGCCTCGGGCAGGCGGCGAAGGTCGGAGGGGCGGGCCTGCCAAGGCGCCACCACATTCACTGAAATACCCAGGGCATCGAGCAGACGACGCACCTCTTGAAGATCGTCACGATGACGAAAGCCAAGGGCCGTTGCACCCAGAATATTGCAAGAGGGTGGGCGACCTGCACGCTCTTTGGGTGTTACCCCATGCGTGAGCCGTCTTACCAACTGATAGAACGTTTCGGCGGCACCCCAGTTTTCCTTCTTCTGATAGGAAGGTAGCTCAAGGGGTACGACAGGAATATCAAGCTGCAACGCCTCAGCAAGACCCCCGGGGTCATCTTGAATAAGCTCGGCTGTGCATGACGAGCCCACAATAAGGGCCTCGGGCGCAAACCGGGCGACGGCATCTCGAGCGGCAGCCTGGAAAAGCTCTGCGGTGTCCTTGCCCAGATCGCGAGCCTGAAAGGTGGTGTAAGTGACGGGGGGGCGCTTGTCTCGCCGCTCAGTCGTTGTGAATAGCAGGTCGGCATAGGTATCGCCCTG
>Ga0181601_10000332_pt1 | contig 37589 bp, 29 predicted proteins | sample 041ome_8_FD_133020 | JGI IMG/M metagenome (GOLD analysis project Ga0181601, IMG submission 133020) | Coastal salt marsh microbial communities from the Groves Creek Marsh, Skidaway Island, Georgia - 041407BS metaG (megahit assembly) | ecosystem: Environmental > Aquatic > Marine > Intertidal zone... | reverse complement strand
CGACTTCACGCATTACTGCTGTTGGGTATGGTGAAGAGCGACCAGTAGCCAGCAATGATAGTGCAGCGGGTCGCGCCCAAAATCGAAGGGTAACCGGGGAACTGAGTTGGCGAGAAGAAGTAGAGTAAGTAATAAGAAACATGTTAATAACGGCGCTTTAGAAGCGCCGTTTTTGTATTAGTGATCTGTGACGTAAAGGGATGGGTATGGTCGAGACAATCTACTGGCACGATTACGAGACATTTGGAGCAAATCCTCCGCTTGATCGCCCCGCCCAGTTTGCCGGAATTCGCACCGATACAAACCTCGAAGTGATTGGCGACCCATTGATGGTTTACTGTAAACCTGTGGCGGATTGCCTGCCAAGCATTGATGCGTGCCTGATTACAGGCATCACTCCGCAGTTAGCTGATGACAAAGGGCTTCCCGAGCCCGAATTTATGCGTCAGATTCACGCTGAATTTATACAGCCACAAACTTGTGGCGCCGGATATAACAGCCTGCGTTTTGATGATGAAGTGACTCGTTATTCCCTGTATCGCAACTTCTACGATCCTTATGCTCGTGAATGGCAAAACGGCAACTCACGGTGGGACATTATCGATATGGTTCGACTGACCTATGCATTGCGTCCTGATGCACTCAAATGGCCCGAAAGAGAGGCCGGCGTGCCCAGCTTTCGTCTGGAAAGTTTGAGCGAGGCCAATGAACTTCAACATGAATCCGCGCACGATGCACTTTCCGATGTACTGGCGACCATTCAGTTGGCCAAGAGAATAAAAAATAGTGAACCAGGATTGTACGATTACTGTTGGAACTCCCGGCGTAAAACGGAAGTTGCAAAGCAGATTGACCTGAAATCACATAAACCGCTTGTTCATGTATCGTCCAAAATTCCGGCAAGTCAGGGCTGTACAACCATCCTGATGCCTTTGGCTATGCACCCAACCAATAAAAATGCAGTTCTTTGTGTCGACCTCTGTGCAGAGGCTAGTCCATTACTCGATCTTAGTGCAGAGGCAGTCAGGGAGCGGCTTTATACTCGTCTGGACGACTTGGGCGAGAATGAGTCCAGAATTCCCTTAAAGGCAGTTCATCTAAACCGTTGCCCGGTTTTGCTCCCACTGAAGACATTGGAGGAAGCCAATGCCAAGCGTCTGGGCATTGATTTATCCGTCGCGGAAACCAATTGGCAAACTCTTCTGCAGAAGGTTCAGGAGGTAAGCAAAAAAGCCCAAATAGCGTTTGATTCTGATTTCGAGGAGAATTTGGATGCAGACTCAGCGTTGTATCAAGGGTTTATTCCTGATGCCGATCGGCATGTTGCGGAGCAAGTAATATCCGCTTCATCCCAAGACTTGGCTTCCCATACCTTTGTTTTTCAGGATAAGCGTCTCAATGAGCTTTTATTCCGGTATAAGGCTCGACATTTTAGTGAAATTCTTTCAGGTGAAGATCAGAAAGATTGGTTAGAGCAAGTTTGTGAGCGCCTGGATTGGCCGCAACAGATTGACCGCTATGAGCAGGATCTAATGTCACGAGCTCGTCAGGAAACAGACAGCTCGAGGCTAAAAATACTTAAAGAATTGTCGGACTGGGCAGCGCAGCGGCGTAAGCTGTTTTGTGGCTCTGAAGCCATTAAATAATTTTGGCAATGCATTTCGGGGGAATTTACTGGATAATGCGCGGCCAGGAAAAGACCGTTATAAAGGCACACACTCTTGGACTTTGTCGGCTCACACATACTCTCTATCGACCAGTTTGATCGCAGCGACATTGAAAAAATATTCGCTGTCGCCGACCGAATGGAACCCTACGCATTGCGGCGTAAAAAGACCCGGGTTCTGGAAGGCGCGATTCTCGGCAACATGTTCTTTGAACCTAGCACACGAACCCGCCTGAGTTTTGGGGCGGCGTTTAATTTATTGGGTGGGCAGGTTCGGGAAACGACAGGCTTTGCCAGCTCGGCACTGGTCAAGGGCGAATCGCTCTTTGATACAGCGCGGGTCATCAGCGGCTACAGTGACATTATCTGTATGCGCCATCCAGAATCAGGCTCTGTTGCTGAGTTTTCCCAAGCCAGTCGGGTTCCAGTAATCAATGGGGGCGATGGCTCAAACGAACACCCCACTCAGGCCTTGCTAGACCTCTATACCATCAAGCGTGAACTTGTTGACCGTGGCGCCGGCATTGATGGTTTGAAAATTGCCATGATTGGCGATCTAAAGTATGGCCGAACTGTGCACTCTCTAAGCCAGCTTTTGGGCCTATATAAAGATGTGGAAATTTATTTGGTTTCACCTAAAGAGCTGCGCATGCCGGACTATATTGAAGAGCGATTGCGCAAAGCAGGCCACCGACTGGTGGTTACCGAGAGCCTGGAAGAGGGTATAAACAATGCCCAGATCGTCTATTCAACGAGAATTCAGGAAGAGCGGTTCAAATCGACCGAAGAAGCCGATCTTTATCGCGGCCGTTTCCGCATCAACCAAGCGATTTATACGGCTAATTGCCAACCCAACACTGTCATCATGCATCCACTGCCGCGCGATAGCCGGGCCGAGGCCAATGAGCTGGATGGTGATCTGGATGCTAACCCCAATCTGGCTATTTTCCGTCAGGCGGATAACGGTGTGTTGGTTAGAATGGCCCTGTTTGCATTGATTTTAAAAGTAGATCATTTGTTAGAAAAATACGAGCGTGAAGTCAGCTGGTTCACGCGCAAATAAGCGATACCTTCTGGACGAATAGTGGAATTTAACTACGACGACATCAGGCCTTACAACGACTCTGAAGTAAGTACGGTTCTAGCGCGGTTGATAACTGATGACGAGTTTCTTCTTGCGGTAAAGGAATTACGGTTCAGGTGGTTACCAGGCTGGCTGTTCCCATTCGCAAAAAAAATCATTTCATCCCGCTTATCGCGTCGGATTTCGCAAATTCATAATGTTCATGATTTCCAGCTTTCGGTAGAGCGATACCTTAGCCATTGTCTTCTCGATACGAGCCGCGAACTGGAAGTGAATGTCGAACAAGCCCTGCATCCTAAAAAAAGCTATTTGTTTATGTCCAATCATCGTGACATTGCCATGGATCCTGCAATTTGCAATCTGGCTTGTCACAGAATGGGTTTGGGGACATTCCGTATAGCCATAGGGGATAACCTGCTGACAAAGCCATTTTCATCAGATCTGATGCGACTGAACAAAAGTTTTATTGTTAAACGCAGTGTGGAAGGTCGACGAGAAAAGTTCATCGAGCTGCGGCGATTATCAGCCTATATCCGCGAGTCTATTTCAACGGATTTGGAATCAGTCTGGATCGCGCAAAGAGAGGGGCGGGCCAAGGATGGATGCGACAAAACCGATACCGCTTTAATCAAGATGTTAATGCTTTCGAAAGAGCAGGATCAGTTGTTTGGTGATGCACTTGGTAGCTTGCATATTATCCCTGTCAGTATTTCCTACGAATGGGACCCTTGTGATACGGCAAAAGCACGGGAATTGGCGGCCAAATCGCGTGATGGTAATTACCAAAAAGGCCCGCATGAGGATATCTTGAGTATTGCCAATGGAATACAGGGCTGGAAGGGACGCATTGATTTGCATTTCGGTACAGAAATCAGTGCCCAATTGGCTGATGCCGATGCAGTCGCCGCTGAAATTGACCGGCAAGTGGTAAAGAACTATCGGATTCAGCCCAGTAATGCCGTTGCTTATGAACGACTGGAGGGTAAATTGCCAGAAGTTAGCGAAAACTGGATGGAAGAAGAGTTGGATGATGCGCGGAAAGAGCTGACAAAACGAATTAATTCCCTGTCTGACGATGCTGATGCCCAGAAAATGTTATTGCAGGCATATGCCAACCCGGTACTTGCCCGCCTTTCAGTAACTGAGGTCAACGCAAAAGTGCCTGAGCCTAACGAACTCCCTCAATAATTAGTTCATCTCCAGTTTGCCGCCATTCCAGGCTGGACAAGGCGGACATTCCAAGCAGCGCGAAGCCATCCATGTTCGGATTTATTGCAGCAGGTACCTGTCTCAACTCTATGTCACCAATGTTCAATTGATCGACCACTGTGGATTGCACCTGTACATTGCCATTCGCTGTACTCACATAATAGCTATCTCCAGGAGTGAGGCCGGCAAGGCGTGCCTGTTCAGGAGTGAATACCAATTGACTGGCTCCGGTATCAACAAGAAAAGTCACCGTTGCACCATTGACACTGGAATTCAGTAAATAGTGACCATTGGCATTTCGTTTCAAAATGACTTGGCTTTGCTCACCGACAATGCGTGTCTCAACATTTCGGTTGGGATTAATGCGGTTTTGTTCCCAATTGCCAAACAGATAAGCCATAACCGAGAGAATGATCAGCCAGCCTGCATAAAGCATCAGGCGCCCAGAGCCACCATGAGGATTAGGTTCGTTTTTATTCTGTTCTTGATCAGGCATTTTCCGGCTGACGAGGAAAAACAATCAGGTGGGGGGCATCAATGCGCAGGCCATGCAAGGAGCCAATTTCATAGTCTTCGTGGCTGGGTAGCATGGTTTCAATGTAAAGGCCTGATGCCAATCTCAGTCGATAAAGGGTATTCGTGCCAATAAAGAGTTTGCGCTCAATTTTCCCTTGAATTGAGCTGGCGGGGTCTATTCGCACATCATCAGGACGAACCAGCAATTCGACGGCACTCATCTCATCCATGGGCGTCTGGCTGACTCCTTTGAGTTTTCCCAGCTCCGTTTGAACTTCCTCAGATCCGGTCACTTGGCCGGGAATGAAACTACCTCGCCCAATAAAATTGGCGACAAACCGGTGTCCTGGGCGATGATAAAGGTTGTAGGCGGTGTCCCATTGATGGAGTTTGCCCGCGCGCATTACGCCAATACGATCGGCAACGGCGAATGCTTCTTCTTGATCATGAGTGACAAGCAGAGCCGTTGTGGAGCTTTTTTTGAGAATATCCCTGACACTGCGGTTAAGCTCTCGTCGCAGTTCTACATCCAGGCCGGAAAAAGGCTCATCAAGCAGCAAGATGTCAGGCTTCATGGCAAGTGACCGAGCCACAGCAACCCGTTGTTGCTGGCCACCGGAAAGCTCAGCCGGGTATACATCCGCGTATGCACGCATATGAATCAGTTCTAAATATTCGTCACATACTTCCTGACGCTCTGAAGATGAGAGCTTGTTGAGCCCAAAAGCGAGATTTTCCCTGACCGTCATATGCGGAAACAATGCATAGTCTTGAAACACCATGCCTAGATTACGTTTTTCCGGTGGCAGGCATTTTTTTTTGTCAGAGAGACAGCGGCCGTTGACATTGATTGTGCCGGAGGATGGTTTCAGGAAGCCGGCGATGGCACGCAAAGCGGTGCTTTTCCCGCAACCACTTGGGCCTAATAGACAACCTATTTCACCACGATGCAGAGAAAAGCTAATGCCATTTATAACAGGCGTACCATCGTAGCCACACTCCAGTTGGTCGATATCCAGATAGACAGCATTAGCGTTGGAATGAAGCGTCATTTGTCCTGCAATCGAGCGGTAAAATAAAAGCCAGGTGAATTGTACTCTGGCCCTCAGTTTACTGGGTTATTGATTGAGCAGGAACTCAACCAGTGCTTTTTGCGCATGCAGTCTATTTTCTGCTTCATCAAAAACCACACTGTATCGGGTGTGCTCCAGAATCTCTTCGCTTACTTCGAGCCCACGATAGGCGGGCAGACAATGCATAAACAGCGCATCGGCTGCGGCATTGGACATAAGTTCTTCATCCACCTGATAGCCAGTAAAGGCTTTAATACGAGCCTGCTTCTCAGCTTCTTGCCCCATGGATGCCCAGGTGTCAGTAACAACCAGACTGGTGCTGTCTACCGCCTCCTCAGGAGTCTGGGTCAGGTAGACGCGGTCTGAATTGGCCTCCAGCAGCTCTGCATTGGGCTCAAATCCTTCAGGGCAGGCAATGCGAAGTTCGAAATCCCATTGTCTGGCCGCATTAATATAGGAGTTGCACATATTATTGCCATCGCCAATCCAGGCGACAGATTTTCCCTGGATATCACCACGGTGCTCGGCGAAGGTTTGCATGTCTGCCAGTAGCTGGCATGGATGAAATTCGTCAGTGAGTGCATTGATAACCGGAACGGAGGAATAGGATGCAAACTCTTCAACTTTAGAATGCTCAAACGTTCGTATCATAACGATATCTGTCATGCTGGAAATTACACGAGCACTATCCTTAATGGGTTCACCTCTGCCTATCTGCGTGTCGGTGGGTGACAAAAACAGAGCGTGACCACCCATTTGGGCCATTCCTGCCTCAAATGAGACACGGGTTCGGGTCGAAGATTTCTCAAAGATCATCGCCATGACTTTGTTTTTGGCCGATTCGTTGATTTCCCCTGCATACAATTCTTCTTTCAAGGCGATTGCTCGAGCAATGGTCCCTTTTAACTCTTCGGGAGAAAGGTCCAGTAAGGTAAGAAAATGTCGGGTGCTCATCAGATCACTCCTATTTATTCGTTTACGGCGGTATTTGCCCAGTTATTCACTAGTGAACATAGCTTGTCCAGCAATTCATCTGCTTCTGGGTCGGTCGTATTCAGTGCTGGCAGCAATCTTATTCTGTTGCCGCCTGCGATATTGATAAGCAAGCCTGCCTCAATTGCCTGACCATATAGCTCAGAACACTCTCGATTCATTTCAATAGCCATCAGCAAGCCCATATTTCGAACCTCTTTAACCGCGTGGCAATTTGCGAGCCCCGATGAAAAGCCAGCGTTCAGTTTTTCACCTAGCTGGGTTGCTCTGAGCGCCAACTGCTCTTCCTTGATGACATCAAAAACAGTGTTAGCGGCAGCACAGACCAGAGGGTTTCCGCCGTAGGTTGAACCGTGGGAACCAGGGCCAAATAAGTCTGCTGCGATGCCTCTTGCAAGGCAGGCACCTATGGGCACGCCGTTGCCTAGTCCTTTTGCTGTGGTAAGGATGTCTGGCTTTACGCCGGCTAGGGTGGCGGCAAAATATTCGCCAGAACGACCGTTACCTGTCTGTATCTCGTCAAAAACCAGAAGCCAGTCATTGTTATCGCAGACATTTCTTAGTTTTTGCAGATAGTCCGCAGCAGGTATATTAATGCCGGCTTCCCCCTGGACAGGCTCCACCATCACGGCGACAACAGATTCGTCACTAGCTAGATCAGCCACGGCATCCACGTCGTTGAAGGGAACATGGACGAATTTTTCTACCAGAGGGTCAAAACCCTGACGAACCTTTGCGCCCCAGGTTGCACTGAGCGTTGCCATGGTTCTTCCGTGAAAGCAGTTTTCCATGACCACTACAGTGGGTTTGGAAATACCTTTTTCGCGAGCGTACAAGCGGGTAAGTTTTATTGCGGCCTCATTGGCTTCAGCGCCGCTGTTGGAGAAAAAAACCTTCTCCATACCACTCTCTGAACATAGCTTTTCCGCCAGCGCTTCTTGCTGTGGAATGCGAAAATAGTTGGATACGTGGCTCAGGGTTGCCGCTTGCTCAGCAATGGTCTTGCTGACTGCCGGGTGGGAATGGCCCAGACCACAAACCGCAATCCCGGTCAGCGCGTCCAGATAGCGGCGACCTTCCGAATCCCAAACATAGCGACCATCGCCTTTCACAAGTGAAAGCGTTCTATTGCCATAATTGTTCATCAGATATGCGCCCATGCCTTTATCCTCGCGCGGTAGTTTCAATCACCAAGCACATTTTCATGTGCCCAAAACGAAAAACGGCAGCTGCTATATATCAACATTTAGCGCTGCCGTTGAAAAAAAGGAGCGGATCATATACCCAGAAAGCCAGGTTGACAATGTTCAAAGCCTCTTGTGCTGTGGCTTGAAAGGGGTTTTTCACCTTCCGGGTATACCTGATTAGTTTACTTTACTCTTTAGAGCTCTCTGGCTACGCTTAAAAGATTATTTCTTGATCCTCAGGTTGTCCCTTGAACTCTGTCCAGCTAGGTATATTTTCCAGCAAGATTTCAGCCGTCTGCGATGAAATGGGCGCAGTGCTCAGGCGCTCTGCATTTTCACCCAATATTCGAGATAGGTTGGATTTCTCTTGTGCCGTTTTTAGCCCCGAGGGTGAGCTTTGCGCCCAGGCTGCACATATTCCGGTGCATCTGGGGTCTATGGCCTATGCCATGGTCGACCTGGTCAATCATTTCGATTGGGCTGAGGGAGATACCCTGGTGGTGAATGATCCCTATCTTGGCGGTACGCATCTTCCGGATGTGACACTGGTAACTCCGGTGTTCTTTAATAAAGCGCTGGTTGGGTTCGTAGCCAATCGTGCGCACCATGCTGATATTGGTAGTGAAAGCCCTGGATCTATGCCTATTTCAAAAACTTTGGAAGAAGAAGGCATTGTTATTTCTCCCCAGTTTTTGGTGCGCAATGGCAAAATACAGGATGAAATATGGGATGAAATTGAAGGGAGGCTAGGAGAAGGGTCTGATACTCGTGGAGATTTTCTGGCTCAGCTGGGTGCGAATCAAAAAGGAGCCTTTCGGCTTTCCAGCGTGGTTTCTAGCCTGGGCCTGGAACAATTTTTTGAAGGCTTGAAAGAACTAAATCAATACGCAGAGGATTTGGCGCGTTCTTTTTATAACGAAATTCCGGATGGTATCTATGAAGCGGAAGACTTCATGGATGATGATGGCCAGGGCCAGGAAGCGATTCCGATACGTCTCCGTATGCGAGTTCAGGGCTCGGGAATTGAATTGGATTATACTGGTACACACAAACAGGTTAGCGGAAACATTAATTGCCCAATTTCGGTGGCTGCCGCCGCTGCATATTACGTGTTTAGGTGTTTGCTCCCGGATTACACTCCCGCCTGTGCCGGTGTATTTAGACCTATTCAATTAACGGCGCCGAAAGGTACGTTGGTTAATGCAGAGCGCCCGCACGCCGTCGCTGCAGGCAACGTAGAAACCAGCTCACGGCTGGTAGATCTGGTTATGGCTGCGCTTCGTAGTGCATTGCCCGATCGTATGGCGGCGGATTCGCAGGGAACAATGAACAATATCGCCATGGGTGCCCCGGGCCCTGAGCCCTGGAGCTACTATGAAACCCTTGGAGGTGGAATGGGAGCGCACTCTAAGGGTTCGGGATTGTCTGCTGTTCAGTCACACATGACCAACACACTGAACACTCCGATCGAGGTGCTGGAAACCCGATTTCCCCTCAGAATTCGAACCTATGCTTTGCGAGCGAATAGTGGTGGAAAAGGAAAGTACCAGGGAGGAACTGGACTGATCAGGGAGTATGAGTTTCTCTCCCCGGCCAAAGTGACTCTTTTGACAGAGCGACGAAGCTTTTCGCCGAAGGGAGAACTGGGTGGAGGGAATGGAGCACGGGGTATTAATCTGCTCAATGGCAAAAAACTTCCGGCAAAAGTTCAGATAGACGTTCAATCTGGTGATCGGATAACAATCAAAACGCCTGGTGGTGGCGGCTATGGTAGGAAATAGCATGCCTGTCTATCAAGTTTCTAGAGATGGGTAGAGAATTGATTTAATTCCGACTAAAATACTCAGTCTTTACATGCTAACCAGCCTAGAGGTTTTTAGTGAGCGAATCAGCCAACCCTGTACTCGATCAGATCAAGGAACAAATTGAAGGAAATCCCATCATTATTTATATGAAGGGTTCCCCTAATGCCCCCCAGTGTGGATTTAGCGCAAGAACTGTTCAGGCATTGATGGCCTGCGGCGAGCGCTTTGCTTATGTTGACGTATTGAGCAATCCGGATATAAGACAAAATCTGCCTCTGTATGGCAACTGGCCGACGTTTCCCCAACTCTGGGTAAATGGTGAGTTAATTGGCGGCTGTGACATTGTTACTGAAATGTACGAAAAAGGTGAGCTGAAGACGGTGGTTTCCGAGGCTGCAGCGTCTAATCCGGCAGAGTAAAACCCCGTTTTAATAAAAAAAACCGGCTCGTTGGCCGGTTTTTTTATGTCCGTGTTTTTGTGCGCTGGATTTGAGTGCTTAACGAAAATCGCCGCGCAAGGTTTCGACATGTCCTTGAAGAATCAATGCGTTTACTTCCTCGGGCGGGATTGCCATGCCGACTTTCAATTGTATTGCCCTACGTCTCAACCTTAGATGAAAGCCGGATCTCAAGGCCGGGCCATTTCCGTGACTAAAAAAACTCCCCCATATGCCACGTATTGCCATGGGGTATACAGGAACAGGTGCGTTTTCCAGAAGCTTTTCGACACCGCGTCTGAACGTTCCAATTTCGCCATCGGGGCTAAGACGGCCTTCCGGAAAGATCATTACCAGCTCGCCATTGCGTAGTGAATTCGCCGCCTCTCTAATGGTTTCTTCGTATGTTTTTCGATCTTCCAGAGGTGAACAAATTGCCAGTGTCCGGCTTGCCTGGAATACCAGGTTAAATGGAGCTTTGTTACGAATTTCCTTTGCCATAATAAAGCGAATAGGTCGTTTGCTTGCTCCAAAGATAACCACCGGATCTGCATATGAAACATGATTGCAAACCAATAAAGCTGGCCCTTCCTCAGGAAGCTGTGCTACCTCTTCTGATTCAATTCGATAGAACAGTCGGCTAAACACCTCCGCTAGAAAGCGTAGGCTTTGGACAGGCGTGCGGGTAAATACAAACACGGCGTAAATCAGGTTAAGGATAGATATAACGACGAGGTAGGTTGAAAGTTGGAACTGCAATACACCAAGGATGCCAATAGCAAGAATCGCCGAAGTAACCATGAAAACCGCATTGATAACATTGTTTATAGAGATAATCCTGGCGCGATTTTCCAGTGATGAAGCCTGTTGTAGCTCGGTGTACATTGGCAGTGCGAAAGCTCCGCCAAAAATACCTATAAGCAGGATGTCCAGGGAGATGCGCAAGCCTTCCGGACTGTCCAGAAACGCATTAATACCCATGAGAGAAAGTGTCTGGCTGGCCTCAATTTGGGCCAGATCAAGACCGGTTAAACCCAGTAAAAGCATGGCGATGGGTGCAATCCCTATTTCTACCACAAAGCTGGAGAGTTTGGCCGCCAGGGCGCAGCCAAGGCCAACGCCAATAATAAAGAGCGCCAGGAAAAGGGTGACAACAGACTCATCTCCACCACCAATGTAGCGGACAATGGTGGGGATTTGGGTTAAATATCCTGAGCCAATAAACCAGAACCAAGAAACCCCCAGAATGGCTGTCCAGACACGCTGTTGACCACGAGCCAGTGTAAGTAACTTGATTGACTGGCCGAGCATATTCCAGTCGACCTTGAGGTCGGGAGAACCAATTTCAATTCGGGGAATCTTCAGGGATGCAAGGTAGCCGCCTATTGCAGTGACCAGACAGCCAGTGGCTATCCAGATCCAAGCACTCTGTTGTTGTGCCAGGATTCCACCTATAAGTGTTCCCGTAAGAATGGCAATAAAAGTACCCGAGGCAATCAAGGCGTTGCCGGTTACCAGATCTTTACCCTGCAATAGCTGAGGCAATACCGCATATTTGTTAGGGCCGAACATTGCGGACTGCGTGCCCAGACAAAAAAGAATAAACAGGAGCAAGGGAATAGACTGCAAATAAAGTGCCAGAGCACCTACCAGGACAATTAGGATTTCGGCGATTTTGTTTTTCTGGATCATTACCGCCTTGTCGCCTCGATCGGCCAGTTGCCCGGCGAGCGTTGAAAACAGGAAGTAGGGCAGGATAAATAGGAGGGCCGCGACATTATTAATTGTGCTGGCTTGTGCGGCGGCATCAGTCAACTGGAAGGCCACAATGATCAGCATAGCGCTTTTAAACAGGTTGTCGTTTAACGCACCGCCAAACTGGGCTATAAATATTGGGAGAAATCTTTTGCTGGTGAATATACGCAGTAGTGATTTCATTGGACAGTGGTCGGTTGCGACTTAAAAACTTCTATTCAGGGCGAAATCGGCAAGATCAACCAAAGCTTGTTTGTATGGACTCTCGGGTAAGTTAATCAGCGCTGATTTAGCGGCATCGGATTCCCTTTCAGCAAGTGAACGTGTATAGCTCAGACCTCCGCAGGATTGCACGATATCTACAATTTTATCGATATTAGTGCTGTCACAGTTTTTTATGGCATTGCGAATTAGCTCGGCTGAATCCTGATCTGCTTCGCGCATGGCAAAAATAAGTGGCAGGGTAGGCTTTCCTTCAGCAAGATCGTCGCCAATATTCTTGCCCATCATTTCAGCATCCCCGGTGTAGTCCAAAACATCATCCTGAAGTTGAAAGACCGTTCCAAGGTGACGCCCATAGCTGGCTAAAGCCTGAACTTTGTCGTTAGGCTGGTTGGCGATAAGGGCGCCACCTGCGGTAGCTGCCTCAAAAAGAATGGCGGTTTTTTTGTGAATAACGCTGAGATAGTTTTGTTCGCTGACTTCAGGATCGCCGGCGTTAATTAATTGCTGAACCTCTCCTTCAGCAATTGCGTTGGTCGTATCGGCTAACAGCTTCATTATCGGCATATGACCTAGTTGAACCAAAATCTGGAAAGCTCGGGAATACAGAAAATCCCCTACAAGAATGGTTGGGCTATTGCCCCATTTTGCGTTTGCAGTAGGTCGGCCGCGTCGAAGCTCGGATGTATCTACGACATCATCATGAAGAAGTGTGGCTGTATGAATGAACTCGATAACACTGGCCAGCTTGATATGATCTTTCCCGGTGTAGCCACAACTTAGGGCCGCCAAAAGGACCACCAATGGGCGCAGTCGCTTTCCCCCTCCCTCGACTATGTACTCGCCAATGTTTTCAACCAAATCAACTTCTGAATGAAGCTGATCAATGATCATCTGGTTAACTTCTAGGAAGTCGCTCTCGGCAACCTTATGAAAGGGCAGCATTCAATGGATTTTCTTGTAGTTCAGTCGGGATTCGGCAGGGAATAAGCTGTCGTCGGGATGCTAGGCATCGACGGCATCTATGTCAAGAAAGCTCTTTAGATACCGGATGTTTTTTACGACCGTTGTCACCCAAAATAAATTGTCTCCAAACCGCTGAAAATAAAGCGAATTACTGCTTGAACGCCCCCCGCGTTTTACGTAGAATTGCCGCCCTTCCAGCCGGGGGTCTTTGTACGAGGCATCTGGCCAGACCATTTTTTGGAGTTAAATCAATCATGTACGCGATTTTTGAAAGCGGTGGCAAGCAGCATAAAGTTGTAGAAGGCGAAGTTCTGCGACTGGAGAAGCTCGAAGCGGCTGCGGGCGACGAAGTCAATTTTGACAAAGTGTTGCTAATCAACGATGGCAAGAAACTGACCGTAGGTGCTCCCTATGTTACTGGTAGCTCTGTCTCTGCGAAAGTTGTTGAACAAGGGCGTGGTGAAAAGGTCAAGATCATCAAGTTCCGTCGTCGTAAGCATCACGAGAAGCAAATGGGTCATCGCCAGTCCTATACCGAAGTGAAAATCACGGGTATATCACTGAAGAAAGCAGCTGCCAAAAAAGCCGCTGAACCCAAAACAGAAGAAGCGAAAGAGGCAGCACCAAAGAAAGCTGCTCCCAAGAAGGCCGCTTCCACAACAGCCAAGAAAGCTGCCCCTAAAAAGGCTGCTGCAAAGAAAGCACCTGCTAAAAAGGCAGATGCTGATTCTAAAGAGTAATTTAGAGGAGTAACAACAGATGGCACATAAGAAAGCCGGTGGTAGTACTCGAAACGGTCGCGATTCGGAAAGCAAACGTCTAGGCGTTAAACGATTCGGCGGCCAAGCAGTGAGTGCAGGCGAAATCATAGTTCGTCAGCGTGGCACTAAAATGCATCCAGGCGAAAACGTAGGCATGGGTAAAGATCACACCCTGTTTGCTAAAGTCGATGGAACCGTGGAGTTCATTACTCGCGGAGCGAATAACCGCAAATTTGTTCAGATTGCTCCCGCTTCCTGATCAAGCTGTTAAAGCTTCCGAAAAAGCTCCGTTCGCGGGGCTTTTTTTATGTCTGGTTGTCTTTGATATTCGAACCATTCATTGGTTTAAGCGTAAAATGCCATCCACTTGTATTAAGTGTTAAATGAAAACACAGGTTATATGAACCATGAAATTTGTAGATGAAGCACATATTTCGGTTACCGCCGGTAATGGGGGTAATGGTTGCCTGAGTTTTCGTCGCGAAAAATTTATTCCTCGCGGTGGCCCTGACGGAGGCGATGGTGGTGATGGTGGCAGTGTATACCTGCAAGCCGATGTCAATCTGAACACACTTATCGATTATCGCTATAAACGTAATCATGGTGCCGAGAATGGGGAGTCCGGCAGGGGACGTGATTGTCGGGGAGCATCTGGCAACGACTTGGTTTTAAAAGTGCCCGTAGGTACAACGGTTATTGATCAAGATACCGATGAGGTCCTTGGCGATTTAACCAATGCTGGCGATAAATTGCTTGTGGCCCAGGGTGGTTTTCATGGCCTGGGTAACACCAGATTCAAATCCAGTGTGAATCGCGCACCACGCCAGACTTCGCCGGGCTCTCCTGGAGAGCAGCGAAATCTTAAACTGGAGTTGAAGGTTTTGGCTGACGTAGGTCTGCTAGGACTTCCCAACGCAGGAAAGTCGACCTTTATTAGCCAGATTTCCGAAGCGAAACCAAAGATCGCGGACTATCCCTTTACGACCCTGATACCAAATCTGGGCGTCGTTAAAGTAAGTCCAATGCAATCCTTTGTTGTGGCCGATATTCCTGGCTTGATAGAAGGTGCGTCGGAGGGGCAGGGACTCGGTATTCGATTCCTTAAACATCTAACACGAACCCGGCTTTTATTGCACATGGTAGACGTAGCCCCTTTTGATGAATCCAGTCCGGTTGAAAACGCAGTTGTGATTGATGGAGAACTGGCGCTGTTTAGCCCGACATTGGCTGAGCGTGATCGTTGGCTTGTCTTGAACAAGACAGATTTAGTTGACGAGGAAACCCTTGCCCAGGTGAGAGTATCAGTGATTGAAGCTTTGGAGTGGGAAGGGCCGGTATTTGAAGTTTCGGCGGCGACAGGAAAAGGCTGTGATTTGCTGTGTCAGGCGATTATGCAACACATGGAAGCGCGTAAAAAATTGTTGATAGATAATCCTGAAGCAGCGGAGCTGGAAGAGCAACAACAGAAGCAAATGCAAGCAGAAGGGCGTGAGCGAATAGAAGAGCTTGCGCGCGAGCGGAAATTGGCTCGCAAGTCCCAGATGGATGATGAGGATGGGGACGACGGCGATGTTGAGGTAGTTTACGTTCGCGAATAATTTAGGAACTAGATTCTGGTATAAACAATGAGCAGTGAAACCGATTACGAGGCCAGCAAGATCCGCAACCAGCTTCAAAAGCCTGGTCGATGGGTTGTTAAAATAGGCTCTGCGCTCCTGACCAATGATGGTCTGGGACTGGATACTGATGCCATCGCTCATTGGGTGGAACAACTGGCAGTGCTTAAGCAGCGTGGCTACGACATTGTTCTCGTATCTTCTGGCTCAGTTGCTGAGGGTTTGGTTAGATTGGGGTGGAGTAAACGCCCAGATGAACTCTGCCAATTACAGGCCGCTGCTGCTGTGGGCCAAATGGGGTTGGTGCAAGCCTACGAGCAGGAATTTCAAAAGTATGACCTGAATACCGCACAAATATTGCTCACTCATGATGACTTATCCAACCGAACTCGTTATCTGAATGCCCGCAATACGATAAACACCCTTATTCAGGTGGATGCCGTTCCTATCATCAATGAAAACGATACGGTGGTAACCGACGAGATCCGATTTGGCGACAATGATACGTTGGCAGGTTTGGTCGCCAATCTTATTCAGGCCGATACGTTGATTATCCTTACCGATCAGCAGGGGTTGTATTCTGCTGATCCGCGTATCAACCCTGGCGCGAAATTCATCTCTGCGGCCATTGCCAGTGATGATGACGTTCTGGCTATGGCCTCACCTTCTGGTGGTGGTTTGGGGCGTGGAGGAATGCAAACCAAAATCAAAGCCGCTCGTTTTGCGACCAGATCGGGTACTCATACCCTGATTTGCTCGGGCCGTGAGCCTGAAATTTTGCTGCGCTTATCCCAGGGTGAGAGCCTTGGAACACTGCTTTATGCAGATACAGCCCCGTTTAACGCGCGCAAACAATGGCTGGCTGGTCAGCTGAGAGTGTGTGGTGAACTTCGATTGGATGAAGGAGCCAGCCGCGTTCTTAAACAAGCGGGAAAGAGCCTTTTACCTGTTGGGGTTACCCATATCAGTGGTAGATTTAAGCGCGGTGAGCTGGTGAGTATCCAGGATCAAACTGGAAAGGAAATTGGTCGCGGTTTGGTCAATTATTCAGCAGAAGATGCACTGAAAGTAATTGGTAAATCAAGTGAGCAGATTATAGAGGTATTGGGGTTTTCAGATGGTGATGCGTTAGTGCATCGCGATAATCTAATCCTGGTGTAGCGTTTAAACTTTTTCGGCCGATACGGAGACAACCATGGCGCTTTTTAAAGAACATCTCTATCAGATGGCAGCTTACGCACCGCCATTAGAGGGTCGTTCGGTCGAAAAACACCTCCTGTTGGATTTCAACGAGCGAACCCTGCCAGTCAGTGATGAAGTTGTTGAGGCGCTTTGTGATTTTATTCGCTCCGGGCAACTGCAGAAGTATCCATCATATGGCGATATTGTCTCTGAGTTAGCTGAGTATGTGGGTGTAAGTCCCGAGCAGTTAATGATTACCAATGGCTCGGATCAGGGGATAGACCTGGTTGTGCGTGCAGCCGTGTCTAAAGGAGACAGAGCGATTATTCCTGCCCCCAGTTTTGCCATGTATCGCCAGTGTGCCGAGGTAGAAGACGCAGAGATTTTGTCGCCTGAGTACGATCGTGAAACTGGTTATCCAACGGGCGAAGTGTTGGCAGAAATTAGTGTTGATACACGCTTGATTGTTGTCGCTCAGCCCAATAATCCCTGTGGCACCATTGTTTCAAGGGATGATCTGCAGATGATTCTTCGGGCTGCACCAGATGCAGTTGTACTGGTGGACGAATGTTATTACGAGTATAGCCAGCAAACCGTGGTTGACCTTGTCGACAAATATCCCAATCTTGTTGTCGCGCGAACATTTTCCAAAACCTGGGGGTTGCCCTCATTGCGTTTCGGTTTTTTGGTATCGCAGGCCAACAATATCGAACAGCTGTTAAAAATTCGTGGTCCTTACGATATCAATCAATTGTCCATCGTCGCGGTGCGAGCTGCCCTTGCCGCCCCTGACTATACGAAAGATTATGTTCGTGAAGTGATGGAGGAATCCAAACCGTTGCTGGAGAGTTGGCTGGACGAGCGAAAAATTACTTATTGGCCAAGTACAGCTAATTATATTTGGGCTTTCTTTAAACAGCCGGATCAGCTGGCAGCCTATCTTCAGGAGCAGGGCATTCTTGTTCGTCCGAAAATGGATCCTGAAGGTAAATTGGGCTTAAGAGTCACTCTTGGCAATCTGGAACAGACCCGGAGAGTAATAGAGTCGATTGAAGCGTTTTATCGCTAAGGCGAGTCTTCATCGATTTCCAGGTCTGGTTTTTCAACAGGATAGATGACTGCCAAAATCCCTATCTTTGGGTGATCAATGTAGTGGAATTCAGTACTGCGCATTCTGCGCTCGCTTTGAATTTGAACAATTTCATCGACTGCATAGCGCACGCTGGATTTTTGATTTACACCTCTTACAGCACGATTATTAGAGCCATCTGCTTCTTCCGCCAGTAAGTTTACGGATTCTTCCTGCCCGTCGACACCGAACTGGTATTCGGCGTTTGGAAAGCCTGGTGAATAACGCGTTGGCTCCAGAGGAATGCCTTCCAGGCTTTGTTGATCCTGGAACAGCTGGGTTTGCTGCATCGCGACCGTCAGTTCAGGAAACCTCTCTTCAATTTCAGACCAATAAAAGAAATTTGAGGTCGGGTAGCTCAACTGAATAGGTAAATCTTTCCCGGGATTCTCTGAGGGGACCCGGCATCCAAATGGAAAATACCAGTCTGCTGGAGCCGGATCTTCATAGAAATCTGCGGGCAATAGTCTTTCATCCTCGGGCCAAAACTCTCGCACGTAATTGCAGCCCCAGCGTACGGTGCTCACTTCTGGCAGTTGAGACCAATCGAAACGTGATTGGGCATTTACGTCAGCAGCCATCTGATCCAAGTTGAAACTGTTGCCTTGATCATCATCCTCCGACGTTGAGTCAGGTTGTTCGAAGATCGGTTCGCCACTAACCTCGGTTAACCATAAGTTAGTGTGTAAATGCAGGTAGCGAGACAGATGAACCCGGATAGCCCCTTCAAGCCGGTAGTGTTCGCCAAGTTGTTCGCCCGCTTGGACTTTGATCCATGGAGCCGATTCCTCAGGCTGTATGGGTGCTCTCCAAGCTTTGTGCCAGAGTAAGTTGTAGGCATCACGAACTCGAATGGCATAGGAATCGTTATTGAGATTGCGTTCGTCAAAGGTTAGTTCTTCAAATGGGGGCTTAACGGCAGGTACATCCTGACGTTCGACGGCGGGTTCAAGCTGGATAAGTGGGGAGGGCCATTCCAGATCAAGGACATTTGGCCAGTTTTCAGGCTTTTGCCCGGCCTGCACCGACTCCGAGTGTTCAAAAATCAGGATTTCCACTTGAAACCAATCCTGTGCGAGTGTTGCAGAGGCTCCGAGTAGAAAGACAGCGGTAATAATTAGACGTGGGAAAAACAAAAAAATAATCCAGTGTTGGGTAAATTGTTATCAACGAATATCGAGCGTCGATTGTACCCCTATAAGCTAAATTCTCTAGGCCGCAAGTCTGGTATTTAAAGTCGACTGTTTTCCAATAGATGAGCGCTTTCCTCGGCAAAGCCTGCGCCTACCTCAGAATAGAAATTAAAAGCCACGTCAGCGCCAAGGCGACAGAGTTCATCCTGTTCGTCATCGAAGTGAGCAATGGTGGCAATTTTCCCTTTAAAATCAGTTTGCTTAAGCTGATAAATAATATTTTTCATTTCTTGCACGCTGGGAATAGCCAGCATAACCAGCCTTAAATTGCTGTACTCCAGCTGTTCCCAGAAATCAATATCGTCGGCGTCGCCCGTTACCACGTTCATCCCTTTTTCCCTTTGTTTTTCCACTTTGGCCGGGTCTGCTTCGACGCCCCAAAGACGCCCGCTCATTTGTTCCTGCAACGCAGCGTAGGCACCTGATCCCACACGTCCCATTCCGACAATGATTACCTCGGCATTCGTCGGGCATCCATATCCGGTTTGATTGTGAACGGAGCTCTTTTCGAATCGACAAATCTGGCTTTTTAGTCGGGTATAAATGTGGTGAGCATATTTATATACCAAAGAACTGGTAGCGAATGAAATTGATACAGCCATCGCCATAACGACGAGCGCTTCTGGTGAAAGCCAGTCTTTTTCAACGCTGTAGTTAGCCACGATTAGCCCAAATTCACTAAAGTTCATCAGTGCCAACGAGGAAAGCAGGGCAGTACGGCCCCTTAGTCCAAAAGCCAGAAAAATCCCAAAATACAAAAGCATTTTAAATGGAAGCAAGGCGACGAGAAGCAGAGCCCAACCAAGCAGTTCCCAGGTGGGTAATGCACTAAAACCTATCATTAGGAAGAAGCCGATCAAAAACAGGTCTTTAAAACCAATCAATGACTTGTACAGCTCATTGGCCTTGGGTGTGCCGGAGATCATCATGCCCAACATCAGGGCGCCCAGATCGCCCTTGATGTCCACCATTTTGAAAATTTCTGCGCCGCCAAGTGCCAGAAAGAAACCCACCAAAACCAATAATTCACCGTGGCCACTCATGTCCAGAATCCGGGTAATTAATGGACGTCCAAGTGGCAGTAGCAAGATCAGAAAAGCCCAGGGGCTTGGGTAAATACCTGTGGCGAATACCAGGAATAAAACAGCGACTATGTCCTGGATTATTAATACGCCTATCGCCAGGTTGCTGTGTCTGGTCTTTAGCTCGGCATTTTCCTCGAACATTTTCATTACACAGACCGTGCTGCTGAAGCTAAGGGCAAAACCAAGCAGTAGCCCGGTTGTCCAGCCCAAGCTATAGCTGGCAAACATCAGGAATGAAATTGTTATTAGGCTAGTGAATACCCCTATCCACAGAGCCATGTGGGAGAGAGCACTGCCCGATACGACCGGGGAAGCCAGATCTTTCAAGCTTATTTTTAGCCCGATGGTAAACAATAGAAGAGTAATACCGAGATCGGAAAGGGTATTCAGTCCAGAAAAAGGTTCCCAACCAAAAGCGTGCAAGCCAAAACCTGCACAAAGATAGCCAACCAGGGGAGGTAAGCCGATTTGCCTGGCAGCAAAACCACAGCCAAAGGCGACAAATATCCAGAGAAAATCCATACAGGGATTCTATACGGACTTTGTGTCAAGACACTACGACTTGCGTCAATTAAAGTGTTATGTTAGTTCGCTGAGTAATTTTTCCGTGAATTCGAACCGTTGTTCGGCATTATCGGTGTTTATGGAAAAGCGAAATCCAGTCTGCCCGTCAAATCGATAGATGGCGGGTTCTTTCTGCACCATGTTAATTAATTTCATCGGATCGATGTTTGGCTCGGTTTCAAAATGAAGCTTGCCGCCCTTTTCACCGCAATCGATTTTTCGAATGCCCAGCTTTTCTGCATGCTGACGCATTCGTTGCTGGCGAATTAATAGTTTTACCTGATCTGGTAGCAGACCAAAACGGTCGATCATTTCCACCTGAAGTTCGCGTAATTCCTCTTCACTCTCTGTAGCGGCGATACGCTTGTATAGTTGCAGGCGCCCATTGACGTCTGGCATATAGTCGTCCGGAATTAACGCCGAGGCGTTGAGATTTATTTCCACAGAATGGTCTGTGATATCGATGTCAGCGGCTTTCTTGCCCGATTGCAGGCTCTTGACCGCCTGCTCAAGCATTTGTTGGTAAAGCTCAAAACCAATGGCATGGATTTGTCCGGATTGACTGTCGCCTAGCAGTTCGCCGGCACCCCTGATTTCAAGGTCATGGGTTGCGAGAGTGAAACCACTTCCCAAGTGGTCAGCGGCCTCGATAGCTTCAAGGCGTTTTTCGGCATCGGCAGTCAATGAGCGCATATCTGGAGTGAGTAGATAGGCATAGGCCTGATGATGGGAGCGGCCAACACGCCCACGCAGTTGGTGCAACTGGGCCAGACCAAATTTGTCGGCTCGATCAATAACGATCGTGTTGGCATTGGGTATATCGATACCGGTCTCGATAATGGTCGAACAGATCAGTACATCAAATCGATGATGATAAAAATCGGAAATAATGGATTCCAAATCGCGCTCTCGCATCTGGCCGTGGGCTACGCCAATGCGACATTCTGGCATTAGCTCGCGTAGTTCTTCGGCCGCGCGTTCGATAGAGCGAACTTCGTTATGAAGGTAATAAATTTGGCCGCCCCGGAGCATTTCTCGCTGGATGGCCTCGCGAACAATCGCTTTTTCGTAGTTGCGAACAAAGGTTTTTACCGCGAGTCGCTTGGCAGGAGGGGTGGCAATAATCGACAGGTCACGAACGGAAGCCATGGCCATATTCAGTGTTCTGGGTATTGGCGTTGCCGTAAGTGTAAGAATATCGACTTCTGCCTTCAGGTTTTTTAGTTTTTCTTTTTGCCGCACACCAAAACGATGCTCCTCATCGACAATTAATAAGCCCAGTTTTTCGGTTTTCACGGAATCGGTCAGCAGTTTGTGTGTGCCGATGAGAATGTCGACACCACCCTTGCTAAAATCGTTGAGGATTTTTTCCTGGTCTTTACTGCTTTTGAGGCGCGATACCGCATCAATGCGAACTGGCCAGTTGGCAAAACGGTCGCGAAAACTGTCGTAGTGTTGTCGGGCAAGCAGCGTGGTTGGGACCAGCATCAGCACTTGCTTGCCGGAACTGGCAGCGATGTAAGCGGCGCGCATGGCTATCTCGGTTTTACCAAAGCCGACATCACCACAAACCAGCCTGTCCATAGCTCTTTCAGCCGCCATGTCGGCTTCTACCGCGGCCATCGTAGTTTGCTGGTCTTCGGTTTCCTCGAAAGGAAATTCGTCGCAAAATCGTTGATAGTCACTCTCGCTAAACTGGAAGCTATGACCGGGCTTTGCCATGCGCCGGGCATAGATATCCAACAGTTCTGCAGCAGTATCCCGGATTTGCTCCCGCGCTTTACGTTTTGCCTTTTCCCATTGATCACTACCCAGACGGTTTAGCGGTGCAGAATCTACATCTGCACCGGTGTATCGGGAAATAAGGTTCAGTGATGTGACCGGTACGTAAAGCTTGTTGTTCTCCGCGTATTCCAAAAAAAGAAATTCGTTGGTTTGACCGTTCACTTTGAGGGTTTCCAGCCCCTGATAACGGCCTACGCCATGCTCGATATGTACCACTGGCGCACCAATTCTCAGTTCGGTTAGATTGCGAATAATCTGGTCGGAATCGGCCCAGCTTTGTTGCTGGGTGCGGTTAGCCCTTGGCTGACGAACTTTCTCGCTGAGCAGTTCGGTTTCAGTAATGATTGCGAGATTGCCGGAAAAGGTATCAAAGCCTTGTTCCAGTTTGGCAATGCTTACCCCAAGTTTTTCGCCTGAGTTTAGGAATTCATCCCAGCTTTGGAAGTAAGGTGCACTGATGCCGTCGCGATCGAGTAGCTCTTTAAGCACTTCGCGTCGCCCAGCAGATTCAGCAATTAACAGGCAGTGTTGAATATCCTTGATATGAGCCTGAAGGTCTTCACTAGGCGTTTCAGCCTGATGCTTTAGGGAAATATTAGGTAGTTGTCTAAACAGCGCCTCCTCTGATTTCCCCCATTCAACCCGGCAGTGGTTTTTGATTTCGCCAAGTACCTCTGCCGCGGGAATATAAACATCGACGGGTTTTAGCAGCGGACGATCAAGATTTCCTGAAAACTGCTCGTGCCTTGAGCTGATTTCCAGCCAATGCTGCTCGGCACTCCTGGCTGTCTCGGGTGCACTGACGATGACCAGGTCATCAGGCAAATAATCAAATAGGCTCGCCATTTCTTCATGAAACAAGGGCAAATAGCTTTCGACTCCCTGCGGAGAGAACCCTTTACTTACCGTTTGATAAACCTGGGATTGATTCGGGTTGCCTTCGAAGTGTGTGTGCCAGTTGTTTTTAAAACGATTGATGTCTTCACGGGTTAGACCAAATTCCCGTCCGGGAAGAATCTCCACGCCTTCAATTTTTTCAATGGTCAGTTGCGTGTCTGGATCAAAGCGTCGAATTGTTTCCACTTCATTATCAAACAGGTCAATCCGCAGGGGCAGGTCCTGGCCCATGGGAAATACGTCCATCAGTGATCCGCGGATGGCGAACTGACCGTGCTCAGTTACGGTTTCGGCATAGCGATAACCGGCGTCCGTTAACTGCTTTCGTTTGGCTTCAAGATCGAATTGATCGCCAATTTTCAGGGAGAGACTGCCTCCTACAACGAACCTCAATGGCGGCAGACGCTGCATCAAAGTGCTTATCGCCACGATACAAATAAAAGGTTTGTCTTTTTTGGTGTGAACCCCCAATCGAAATAAGGTTTTTAGCCGATCCGAAATCAGGTCCTCGCCTGGGGAGAAAAAGTCGTAAGCCAGTGTTTCATAATCCGGGAAAGAAACAATTTCTCGTCGGTTTCCAGCAAAAAACTGGAAGGCCACACTTAATTCCTGGGCCATATGGGCACTGGAAGCGACGACCAGGATCGATCTCTCAGGTAAATTTTGGGCAATCGACAGCGCCATCGCGGAGGCATTGCCCGTTGGCCAAAAGCAGGATTGCTGGTTATTTTCTGGGCGAGGCAGCTTTGGGAGTGATATCACCTGAGCGTTTTCCGGACCTGGTTCAAATAAAAGAGGCGCTATTGTAGTGATTGAGAACCGTTGGGCAAGCAAACTGCGATTCACGTCCGCATTAGGATCGAGGTGTTTGCTAGGCTAGAATGCTGGCGATAAATTTCACGTGCCCACTTATGAGCCTAGTTCGAAAACCGCTCATTGCACCTCTGGTGCTGCCATCGGTGCTTTTGGCGCTGGCGGTGTCTATTGTGCCCGTGATTTCGGAAACTACGCCTGATCGCATTCTTGTTCTCAAGCAGCTTCCATACTATCTATTACTATTGGTGACAGTATTGTCTTACTATTGGTGACAGTATTGTCACTGGTTTTGAATCGAACTCGTGAAGCTGGCTCAGCATTACTCCTGATCATAGTCTATTACTGCATCCAATCTGAGTTGCAGACACCTTTGTCCCAACCTCGACCGGGCTCTTTTTATTTTTTACTAAGTTTGTTTGTGCCCTTTGGGTTGATCTTGCTTGCTGTTCTGCCGGAGAAGAGAACCACGGAACTATGGGGAATAGGGGTTGCGCTCATAGCGCCTGTGCTTTTGGCGGCTAGCATCCTGATTTTAAAACTATGGCCTGAGCTACATCAGGTTTGGTTGCCTCGTTCTGATGCGCCCACAATTTTGTCAGCGGAAGGTTTCTACTCGTTTGTCGGGGCAACGCTGTTTTGCCTGCTTATGTTCTTTGTGAAAAGAGAGTCTACTCGCGCGGGCGTATTTTTCGTGGGCATTTTTAGTTTCGCTACTCTCAATTGGCTTCAGGTTCCCATGATTTCCACGGTGATGATGTTGGGGGCGGGGATCAGCTTGTTTGCTGGTGCCATTGCTTCCATGTTATCCATGCTCTATAGCGATGAGCTTACTGGACTATTAAATCGCAAGGCACTCAATCGGGAAATGGAAGTGCTTAAGCCAGGCGATATATTGGTAATGGCCGATATCGATAAATTTAAAGTGCTTAATGATACCCATGGTCACGATACCGGGGATGAGGTTCTGAAACTTGTCGCAGCGCTTTTGTCTCAAGTAGGAGAGAGGGGAAAGGTATATCGATATGGTGGGGAAGAGTTCAGCTTTGTTTTTCGCAATCGAGATACGGACAGAGTATTGGAAACCTTGCAAGGAGTTAGGAAAAAAATAGCGTCTTACCACATTGCTATACGCAACCGAAGCCAGCGGCCAAAAAATCATAAGTCGGGTGCCTCATACCGAAAAAATACTCAGTCGAGTAAGACAATTCGCACCACTGTCAGTATGGGCGTTGTGATGTTAAAAGATGACGAAAGCCCAAGTAAAGCTCTCAAGCGGGCAGATGCCCAGCTTTATCGGGCCAAGGAATCTGGGAGAAATTGCATCTGTAGTAGTTTTCGGTAGCTTTTCCCATGATATTCATAATAATTTCTGTAACCTTGCTACAAATGTAACTTAGTTACTTACATTCATTACTTTTGATGTTATTTTTCAAAAAAACATATAAAAAACAATAAGTTATATATATTTATAGGTTGGTGTTGAGTTCTGGGCACTCTATAATTCGCGCGCAATTTAAGATCAAACCTGCTACTTGGAGTAATACGTGAACGACCAGCAAAATCGTCCCATTCCCCATGACTTCTTCAGCGACTGGAAAGAGCGAGAAGAATTGGCCGAAAACATGATCCCGATCATCGGTCGGTTATATCGCAAGCACAATGTAGCCTGCTACATCTATGGACGCTCCCTGGTTAATCGTTCTGTGATCGATATTATGAAAGCACATCGCGCGGCCAGACAGGTTGAACGCAGCGAGCTTTCAGAGTTTGAAACATGGCCGGTTGTACAAGAATTGGCGAAACTGAACCTCGCTCCCGCGCATATCGACATTGGTCGAATTACATCAAGCTACATGTCGGATAATCGTGGTTTGTCGATTGCGGACTATGTTCGTGCAGAGGTCGGTGATGCGGCAGATGCGCCAGCCAAACCCCTAGAACAGCCACAGGACGTCGTTCTCTATGGCTTTGGCCGTATCGGGCGCCTGGTCGCAAGACTTCTGGTCGAGAAGGCTGCGGGAGGTGATGTACTGCGACTGCGAGCTATTGTGGTTCGCCGCGGTACAGCGCCTAGTGATATTGTAAAAAGAGCCAGCTTGTTGCGTCGTGATTCCGTTCACGGATCTTTCAAAGGGACTATAAGAGTGCTTGAAGACAAGGAGCAGCTCGTTATAAACGGTAATGTCGTTCAATTTATTTACGCAAGCAATCCTGCTGAAATTGATTACACGCAATACGGTATTCAGGACGCGATTATTGTTGATAACACGGGTGTTTGGAGTGATGAAGAGGGGCTTTCGCAGCATCTGAAGTCTAGGGGTGTGAAAAAAGTTTTACTCACTGCCCCGGGCAAAGGAAACATAAAAAATATAGTGGTGGGTGTGAACCATGGGGATATGCAAGATGACGACAGGATTCTCTCTGCGGCCTCCTGTACCACCAATGCAATTGTGCCACCGCTTAAACTCCTAAATGACAATTTCCACATCATTCGTGGTCACGTCGAAACCGTACACGCCTTCACAAATGACCAGAACCTGATTGATAATTACCACAAGGCAGATCGGCGAGGTCGCTCGGCGCCTATGAATATGGTGCTGACCTCTACTGGTGCCGCCAAGGCAGTAGCCAAGGCTCTGCCTGAGCTGGATGGAAAACTGACAGGTAATGCCATTCGGGTGCCAACGCCAGATGTATCCATGGCTATTCTAAACCTGACACTTGAGAAAGAGCTGACTGCAGAAGAGTTAAATGATTTTGTTCGTGATGCATCCCTGCATTCTGAGGTGCATCGACAAGTAGATTTTACGGATTCACCTGAAGTGGTTTCCAGCGATATTGTTGGCTCCCGTTCTGCTTGTGTTTTTGACGCCCAGGCCACTATCTGCAATGGCAACAGTGCGGTGGTTTATCTTTGGTATGACAATGAATTTGGTTACAGCTGCCAGGTATATCGTGTGCTGGAAAAAATGGCAGGTGTGGTATACCCGGTATATCCGCTGGGTACACCTTAGATAATATTTATCAGGCCTCATAAATACTATTTCCCAGAAGACCGGCCACAATTGTGGGTCGGTCTTTTTTGATGTGTTATCAATTACTTGAATCGCCTTGTAACTGGCATTTAGGCAAGTCGATCCCTATAATGGCCGGCTGATTTCGGCAGGCATTTTGTTGCCCGAAATCCCAAAATTTATTCAACGATGCCATCGATGTGAAGAAAGCCATCAGTTGATGCATGTTTAGGCGGCAGCGTTGAGTGCGAGCGTCAGGAATTACTCTCGCATATTCCAGTTTCTCAATAATCGGTTGTAGGCCCAAGTCTATGATTACTATAAAAAAGGGACTCGATGTTCCTATATCTGGTGTGCCGGCACAGCAGATATCCACCGGGAAAACCGTGAAAACGGTTGCCGTTATAGGTCCCGACTATATCGGCATGAAGCCCACAATGGCCGTTCGGGAAGGGGATAAAGTTGCCTTGGGTCAAAAACTTTTTGAAGACAAAAAGACGCCTGGCGTTATTTATACGGCACCTGCCGCTGGTACGGTTGTTGCGGTTAATCGCGGTGACAAGCGTGTGCTCCAGTCAGTAGTGATTGAGATTGATGATCATGGAGAGCAAAACACATTTGCCAGCTACTCCTTGGGCGAACTCAGTTCTCTCAATCGTGACCAAGTGGTCCAACAGTTGGTTGAATCCGGCCAATGGGTTGCTTTTCGAACACGTCCATTTAGCAAGGTTCCTGCTGTCGACAGTGCGCCAGAGGCAATCTTTGTTACTGCCATAGACACTAATCCACTAGCTGTCGATCCAACAATTGTGATCAGCGAGTACAGTTCGGATTTTCAGGCAGGTGTGGAAGTGCTGACTACGCTTACTGAGGGGAAGGTTTTTGTCTGTACAGGTGAAACAGACTTTTCAGTGCCAAGTCATGATCGTATCCAAGTGGAAAAATTTTCTGGTATGCATCCCGCGGGTAATGCAGGCACGCATATTCATTACTTGCGTCCGGCATCTTTAGAAAAAATGGTCTGGACACTGGGCTATCAGGATGTCATTGCCATAGGTAAATTATTCACAACAGGGAAAATCTGGAGCGAGCGAGTGGTTTCCCTCGGCGGCCCCAAGGTTTCCAACCCAAAAGTTGTGAAGACTCGACTGGGCGCAAACCTGGACGAATTAACCGAAGGCGAGCTGGAAGCGGGCGATAATCGTGTTATCAGTGGATCTATACTCAATGGCCGTAAGGCAGATGGTGCCCTGGCTTTTTTAGGACGCTATCATTTGCAAGTATCGGTTCTGGAAGAAGGAACCGAACGCCCCATGCTGCACTACTGTGTACTGGGTAAAAAACGATTTTCTGCAATGCCTATTTATATCTCTAATCTGTTGGGTAAGAAATCCTGGGATTTCACCACCACTACAAATGGTAGTGAGCGGGCTATGGTTCCTGTGGGCGCGTATGAAAAAGTGATGCCACTGGATATTCTTCCTACCCAATTACTGCGATCGCTTATTGTCGGCGACACAGCAACAGCTCAACAGCTTGGTGCGCTTGAACTCGATGAGGAAGATCTGGCCCTCTGTACATTTGTTTGTCCTGGCAAATATGAATACGGACCTATTCTCCGAGACAACCTTGACCGAATTGAGAGAGAGGGCTAGTAATGAGTTTGCGTAAAATTCTTGATGATATGGCGCCTCTCTTTGAAAAAGGCGGCAAACACGAAAAATGGTATGCGCTCTATGAAGCCGTAGATACCATTTTCTATATGCCCAGCAAACAGGCTACGGCGGCATCTCATGTGCGTGATGGCATCGACCTGAAACGGATCATGATTACCGTTTGGGCTTGTACTTTCCCCGCGATGTTTTTTGGTATGTGGAACCTTGGGTTTCAGGCCAACACATTTATCGCCGCAACCCCGGGAGTGGATGGCAGCGGTACCTGGCACGAGATTTTTATCAGCCTGTTAGCGGGACATGATCCGGGTAGTCTCTGGGATAACTTCTGGTACGGCGCGGTTTACTTTATTCCCATTTATGCAGTGACATTTATCGTCGGTGGTTTCTGGGAAGTATTGTTTGCGATGGTTAGAGGTCATGAAGTCAATGAAGGTTTCTTTGTGACATCAGTACTGTTTGCTCTTTCATGCCCGCCAAATGTTCCACTTTGGATGGTTGCCTTGGGTATCAGCTTCGGTATTGTGATTGGTAAAGAAGTTTTTGGTGGTACTGGTAAAAACTTCCTTAACCCCGCATTGTCAGGACGTGCATTTCTCTACTTTGCCTATCCTGCAAGTATGAGTGGCGATGCCATCTGGACAGCGGTTGACGGCTTTACTGGTGCAACAATGCTTAGCGTAGCAGCACAACAGGGTATGGCTGCGGTCGAAGCACAAATGACCTGGTGGGATGGTTTTTTTGGCGTTATGCAGGGCTCGGTTGGCGAGACTTCCACTCTAATGATACTTCTCGGCGGTTTGGCACTTATGGTGATGGGTATTGCCAGCTGGCGCATTATTGCCGGCACTTTTATCGGTATGGTTGTTACTGCGACATTGTTTAATTGGATTGGAAGTGATTCCAACTACATGTTTGAAATGTCCTGGCAATGGCATCTGGTTTTAGGTGGCTTCGCTTTCGGTATGATCTTCATGGCAACTGATCCCGTATCCGCCAGCATGACTCATGCAGGAAGATGGTGGTTTGGAGGCCTAATTGGCTTTATGTGTGTGCTGATTCGTGTGGCCAATCCGGCCTTCCCTGAAGGTATGATGCTTGCCATTTTGTTTGCCAACCTTTTTGCGCCGCTAATTGACTACTTTGTGGTTGAGGCCAACATCAAGAGGAGACTGGCTCGTGGCTAAATTTAAGAAAGATTCGGTTGTTGGCACTATTTTGGTCGCGTTCAGTGTCTGTTTGGTGTGTGCCATTGTGGTATCGACGGCTGCAGTCGTATTAAAACCTGCGCAGGAAGCAAATATCGAGCGCGATCGGCAGACGAATATTCTGGCGGCAGCAGGGCTGTTACAGGAAGGTGTGTCAGTCGAAGAGCAGTTTGAGTCGGTTCAGACTCGTGTCGTGGATTTGCGTACGGGGACTTTCAGCGATGATGTGGATCCTGATACCTATGACAATCTTCGGGCGGCCAAATCGACCGGCGAGCTTTCATCCAGTTTTGAAGAGCTCGGCACAGACGATATTGCCCAGATAGGTCGTCGGGAAAACTATTCGGTCGTTTATCTCATCTATGACGATAACGACAATCTAGATAAGGTGATTCTGCCGGTCCGTGGTTATGGCCTCTGGTCGACCATGCAAGGGTTTCTCGCTCTCGAGGAAGATATGACGACAGTTGCCGGTATTGGCTTCTTTGCCCATGGTGAAACGCCAGGACTTGGCGGTGAAATCGACAACCCCAACTGGAAACAGAAATGGGAAGGGAAACAGGTCTTTGAGTCTGGCGAGCTGTCTACCTTGTCTTTGAATGTCATTAAAGGATCTGTCGGACCCGATACTCCCGATGCGGAGCACAAGGTTGATGGTTTGGCGGGTGCCACTTTGACCTCTAAAGGCGTTGATAATCTGGTTAACTTTTGGCTTGGGGAATATGGCTTTCAAGAGTTCCTCAATAACCTCAAAGCGGGGAGGGCCTAACAATGGCAGTACTATCCAAGGCAGTTAAGGAAACGCTGCTGACACCAATTTTCAAGAACAACCCGATCGCGCTACAGATTCTGGGTATATGTTCAGCGCTGGCGGTGACATCCAACTTGCAGGTCACTCTGGTAATGTGTGTGGCGCTGACAACGGTCACTGCTTTCTCCAATCTGTTTATTTCGATGATCCGTCACCTGATACCTGGCAGCATTCGCATTATTGTACAAATGACTATTATTGCGTCACTGGTAATTTGTGTTGACCAAATCCTCAAAGCTGTTGTGTATGACATCAGCAAACAGCTCTCGGTATTTGTTGGGTTGATTATTACCAACTGTATTGTTATGGGTCGTGCCGAAGCTTTTGCCATGAAAAATCCTCCACGAATGAGTTTCCTCGACGGTGTTGGTAACGGTCTGGGTTATTCCATTCTATTGATTGCTGTGGCTGTGGTTCGTGAGCTTTTTGGTTCGGGAACGCTCATGGGCGTTCAGGTTATGCCAGACTTTTATGTTAACAATGGTCTGCTTTTATTGCCGCCCAGCGCCTTCTTCCTGATTGGTCTGTATATCTGGGCGCTGCGTGAGTGGAAGCCGGAGCAAAAAGAGGAGCCCGAGTTCAAAATTTGCCCCAATACCAAATTTAGCGCGCACTCCCATGGCGCAGAAGGAGGAGCCCACTAATGGAATATTATTTGGGACTCTTCATACGTTCGATTTTTATCGAAAACATGGCGTTGGCGTTCTTCTTGGGTATGTGTACCTTTCTTGCTATCTCGAAAAAGATCAGCGCAGCCATTGGTCTGGGAATCGCCGTTATTGTGGTGATCGGTATCACGGTTCCGGTCAATAATCTGATCCTCAAACTGTTGCTGGACGAAGGCGCTCTTACCTGGATTAGTTCAAGTTTTGGCGAAATTGATCTGCGATTCCTGGGCTTGCTGAGCTACATCGGTGTGATTGCCGCCATGGTGCAAATACTTGAAATGTTTTTGGATAAATTTGTGCCGGTTTTGTACAACACGCTGGGCGTATTCTTGCCTTTGATTACCGTAAATTGCGCTATTTTGGGTGCATCACTGTTCATGGTTGAGCGCGATTACAATTTTGCCGAAAGTGCCGTTTTTGGTGTCGGCGCGGGTGTTGGCTGGGCATTGGCGATCATTGCACTAGCCGGTATTCGGGAAAAACTGAAATACAGCGATATTCCCCAAGGGCTGCAAGGCCTGGGGATTGTGTTTATCACTGTTGGCTTGATGTCGCTGGGCTTTATGTCCTTCGGCGGTATCGATATTTAAGGCTGGGAGAGAATTAGCTCTATGGAACTTTTTACTGTGACGATTATCTCCGGCGTTGCCATGTTCACGGTTATCGTATTACTTCTGGTTGCCATTATTTTGCTGGCTCGTAAACAGTTGGTTTCTTCTGGCCATGTCAGGATCAATGTCAACAGCGAAAAAGAAATTACGGTTCCTGCAGGCGGGAAATTACTGGGAACCCTGGCGGACGCCGAATTATTTCTGGCATCTGCTTGTGGCGGTGGCGGTACCTGCGCCCAATGTAAATGCATCGTTAAATCAGGTGGAGGCGGAATTCTGCCTACCGAAGAATCACACTTCACTCCTCGTGAAATTGCTGAAGGCTGGCGTCTATCTTGTCAGACACCAGTTAAGCAGGACATGGAAGTGGAAGTTGAAGATGAGGTCTTTGGTGTTAAGGAGTGGGTATGTGAAGTTGTTTCAAATCCAAATGTAGCAACCTTCATTAAAGAGCTTACCTTGAAGCTTCCAGAGGGCGAAAATGTTGATTTTCGAGCTGGGGGTTATGTTCAGCTGGAGCGACCGGCAGGTACGGTAAAGTTTAAGGATTTTGATATCGAAGAAGAATTTCGAGTAGATTGGGAGCAGTTTGGCTTCTTTGACCTTGAATCTACCTGCGATGAGCCGATAATCCGTGCTTACTCAATGGCGAATTACCCAGATGAACGCGGCATCGTCAAATTTAACATTCGTATTGCCACTCCGCCCCCCAGAACCGAAGGTTTACCACCAGGCTTAATGTCTTCTTATGTATTTGGTTTGAAGCCCGGAGACAAGGTAAAAGTGTTCGGTCCGTTTGGTGAATTTTTTGCCCAGGATACCGATGCTGAAATGGTATACATTGGTGGTGGTGCAGGCATGGCGCCCATGCGCTCACATATCTTTGATCAACTTCGCCGGCTTAATACCAATCGTAAAATTAGTTTTTGGTATGGAGCCCGTAGTCTGCGCGAATGTTTTTATTCGGAGGAGTATGACCAACTTGCCGAAGAGAACGATAATTTTGAATGGCACCTGGCTTTGTCTGATGCCTTACCAGAAGACAATTGGTCTGGGTATACCGGATTTATTCATAACGTTCTATATGAAAACTATCTTAAGGATCACCCTAATCCAGAAGATTGTGAATATTACATGTGTGGCCCACCCATGATGAATAAAGCAGTAATTGATATGCTGTTAAATCTTGGAGTCGAGAGAGAGAATATTTATCTCGATGACTTTGGTGGCTAACAAGTTTTTTTAACTGATTACAAAGGGGCCGATGGGCCCCTTTTTACGATTGATATGCAATTATTTCTGCTCGCACTTGCTGGATTGCTCATTATCACTGCCATTATGTCGGTAGGGGTTATCATGGGCCGTAAGCCTATTTCAGGTTCCTGTGGAGGAGTGGGTTCAGCGCTCGGAGAAGACGACTACGTATGCGATATTTGCGGCGGCGATGAGTCCAAATGCGAAGAGCAAAATTCTTCTGAAACCTCTTCAAAGAAATCAGCAAAGACAGACTTCTACAACGCAGACCCTTCATAGGAAAAGCGTTCCTTTATTATTGTTCGCTGTTTTCCCTTGTGGGGGAAAATTCGAAGACGATCACATTTACGAAAAATATCCCGCTTGAAATTCCATTAGCTATGGAATAGATGACAAGTCATACATAAACTCCGTGAAAAATCGAAAAGCGGGGTTGGTAGAGCCGATTTATGGCGAAGCCAGTTTTATACCCTGTTAATTAGAAATAAAAAAATATTAGGCAAAAATAGGGTAAAAAAATGGCAGGGAACTCGCAGAATTTCTCGAGTGATGCTGCGCTCACGGCCGGACAGCGCCGGCTATACGAGCTTATAGATTCATCACTCTTAGAGTTTGGTTCACTGGAACCAAGTAAAAAAGCAATTGTGGCGCTTACCAAAGAGCTAAAAATAGGCAAAGAGCAGCTAAAAGAGATCGTTAATAAAGCCAGGGCTAATCATCCTCAAATCAATTCTGTGGCCAGGGTTCACAACCTTATTAAAAATGCTAAGGCTTCGGAAAAAGATCCAGATTTAACGATGTTTCGACGCTTGCAGCCAGCGGCAAAGAGTGCGGGCAAAGATGATATTTGGCTGGGACAACAGTTAGGTTACATGCCCAAGTTTCTGGAAGAAGCTAATCGAAAGAGAGGGAAGGAGTCCAAAGTAGCAATGATATTGGTGATATTACTGTTACTCGCGAGCACAGGAGGCTTTGGAAGAAATTCGGCGCTACAACCAGGGGGATGTCATTCTGGTTCAGGATGAAGATACCCGAGGCTATGTCTATCTTATTTTAACTGGGTACTGTGAAGTCGTTCATCATGATGGTAATCAGCCATTGGGCATTGCCAAATTACAAGCTGGGGACATTGTGGGTGAGATGGCAGTTATTACCGGGCGTGGTTTCCGCAACGCTAGTGTTGTTGCTGCTTCACCAGCTACTTTATGCCTTATCTCTGAAGACACATTCAAAGCGTTTATTGATGCAGAAAACTTTCGTGATAGCTTGATAACTCGATGGCAACTTAGGCCTTATATGAAATCACTTCCGCAGTTCTCTGACATCGAATCTACTTCCCTTGAATTGGCAGGGAGCATTGCCGATATAGTGCACCTGAAGGCAGCTGAATCTTTGGAGGCAGATAAAAAGAGCTGGTATATCGTTTCCAAGGGAGAAGGTATGTTTGGGGGAATAAATTGCGGTGCCGGCATGGAATTTGGGTGGCGTCCCTTAGGTTTGGAAGTTCAGGGAATGTTAACGGCGAACACCTCTATGGATATCGTGAAATTCAGCAAAAAAGAATTTGATCAAATGCGATTAAGATTGCCTGCGATGAACTATTCGCTTCGTAAATACAGGGTCTCTCAAAATGACCCTGAAGTGAACTGGTTGTTGGGTGTCGTTAGTACCGAAGGGACTATTCAGTAGTCTATTTGTTTTTTGTGTTCTAGCTAGTCAACGAAAATGGATTAATCCGGCCAAGCCCCTGTCGATCTTTGCACTTTTCTATTAAGATGCGCGCCCGTTTTTAGACACCGGAAAAAGATTATCTTGGACACAATGGTAGTTGGCCAACGTTGGATAAATGAGGCGGAGCTCTCTCTCGGACTGGGAACACTGGTCGGGATGGACGAGCGCACCTTGCGCGTAGACTTCGGCGCAGCAGAGGAAGTTCGCACTTACGCACGCCAAAGTGCAGCACTGAGCCGCGCACGTTTTGAAATAGGCGATAAATTACGAAACCGGAATGGGTTGGAACTCACGGTAACTAATTTAGAAGAGACTGATGGGCTAATTGTTTATCAAGGGGAAGGCTCTCAAGGAGAAAAGCTTGAATTCCATGAGATGGAATTAAGCGATTACACTCAGCTTAATCGAGCGAATCAGCGATTATTTACCGGTCAGATAGACAAGCCAGCGTTGTTTCAATTGAGGCAGATGTCTCGTCTGCTGGTTGACGAGATAGCACATTCCTCAACCAGGGGTTTGACCAGTGGTCGAGCAAGCCTAATCCCCCATCAACTTTATATTGCTAATGAAGTGGCACAACGATCTGCGCCACGGGTTCTGCTTGCAGACGAAGTTGGCCTTGGCAAGACCATTGAGGCAGGCTTGATTCTCAATTCTTGTCTTATCAATGGTAGTGTCCAGCGAGTACTGATATTGGTTCCAGACCATTTGGTCAACCAATGGCTGGTCGAGATGCTGAGACGCTTCAACCTGAGGTTTAGTGTATTTGATCAAAATCGACTGGATGCGGTGCCCAGTGAAGATCTGTTCATTGATGAGGATATCGGTTTTGAAATTCAGGAAGAAAACCCGTTTGAAACTGAGCAACTGGTGCTGTGCGGCCAATCATTATTTAAGAATCTGGAAGCAAGACAGAAAGTGATTGATGCCCATTGGGATCTATTAGTAGTGGATGAGGCACACCATCTGGAATGGACTCCCAAGCAGGCCAGTGAAGACTATTTACTTGTCGAGCAACTCGCCAGTCAAATTGAAAGTATTCTTCTGTTAACGGCTACGCCTGAACAGCTTGGTAAACAGGGCCACTTTGCGCGTTTGCGTCTGCTGGATCCCGCCAGGTTCTATGATTACAACGCTTATCTTGAGGAAGAGCAGGGTTATATTCATATTGCCGAGATTCTGGATTTACTTTTGTCTGATCTGAAAAGTTTGGATAAAAATGGTTGGCAACAAATTACTGAGGTGATGGACGGTCAGGATTTGCTCTCCGAATTAAACGAGTTGCGGACAGCTGTAGAAGGCGGTTCTGATTCGGTAGAAACATTACGAGCTTCATTGGTGTCCGATCTGCTCGATCGACATGGAACGGGGCGACTGTTATTCCGAAATACGCGTTCAGCAATCAAAGGATTCCCGGAACGTAAACTGGTCAAGCACGAATTGAACGCATCGCCAGAATATCTGCAAGAACTTCATTTGTCGGCAGAACACTGGAGCCAAATGTTGACCCCTGAAATAGTTGGTTTGGCTGACACCCAGTGGCAGGAACAGGATCCACGAGCAGAGTGGCTGATCCGTTTTCTCAAAGAACATCAAAGAGACAAAATCCTGGTTATAACTGCACGAGCTGAAACCGCTCTGGATTTAGCTGAGGCCCTAAGGGTGAAGACGGGTATCGTGGCTTCAGTGTTTCACGAAGGTATGAGTCTGCTCGAAAGGGATCGAGCCGCTGCTTACTTTGCTGATCCAGAGCACGGTGCGCCTTGTCTTATTTGTTCTGAAATCGGTAGTGAAGGGCGAAATTTCCAATTTGCTCACCAGATGGTTTTGTTTGATTTGCCTCGCAACACGGACCTTTTGGAGCAAAGGATTGGGCGTTTGGACCGCATTGGCCAGACTGAGACTATTAAAATTCATGTGCCTTATCTGGCAGAGACGGTTCAGGCTGAGTTACTTGGTTTTTATCATGATGCATTGGATGCTTTTGAGCATACAAGCAATGTGGCATTGAAAATAATGGCGAATCTGGGAAGCGAACTAGAGAAGCAGCTTTCTGCAGGAAAAGTTTCTGCCAAACTGATTCAGCAGGCCCAAAGCATGCGGCAAGAACTTGAGGATGAGCTGCATCGAGGCAGGGACCATTTACTCGAGCACAATTCCTGTCGAATGGATATTGCCAAAGAACTTGTAGGGCAATGCCAGAAGACGGATCAGAGCACAACATTACACCGGTTTATGAAATTATTTTGTGACTGTACAGGAGTGAGTTACGAGGAACAGACCAATGGTACGGTCATGATGCATCCGACCGAATCAATGTCAGCTGCGCTCGACGGTTTACCCGATGAGGGGCTAACACTTACCTATGATCGAGACTTCGCTCTAAGTAATGAAGATGTCCAGTTTTTTACCTGGGATCATCCAGTGGTCACGGCGGCGATGGATAGAGTGTTAAGTTCAGAGCTGGGCAACAGTAGTTTGGTGACGATCAAGGCCCCCGGAGTACGTCCAGGTACCCTCATGCTGGAAACCATCTTTGTACTTGAGCCTCCGCATAACAAGCACCTTCAGTCGAGCCGCTACTTACCAAGCTCAAGAATCCGATTATTGCTCGACCATACAGGAAAGCCTCTGGGACAAATTAGCGAGGCAGTATTGAATGACAAGCAGCAAATAGT
>Ga0181601_10000330_pt1 | contig 37742 bp, 30 predicted proteins | sample 041ome_8_FD_133020 | JGI IMG/M metagenome (GOLD analysis project Ga0181601, IMG submission 133020) | Coastal salt marsh microbial communities from the Groves Creek Marsh, Skidaway Island, Georgia - 041407BS metaG (megahit assembly) | ecosystem: Environmental > Aquatic > Marine > Intertidal zone... | reverse complement strand
AGTTGGAGCATCTTAATCTAGTTCTCTTCTTACAAATTGACCTCCTATATTTTCCCACCACATAATTAAGTTTTCATCAATATTTGAACTGAAAAAGTGAATATCTTGAGCGATAATATCAAAATCTCCATCGTCATCAGAATCTTGATCGTCATCAGAATCTTGATCGTCATCAGAATCTTCATCGTTTTCAGAACCTTCATCGTTGTCAGAATCGGAATTGTCGTCTGAACCCTCATCATTGTCTAGGCTTAAGAAATTTCCATTGAGGTCAAATCGAAGAGAGACCTCACTAGAAAGTTCGATTTCTATCGTTTGATTTTCAATCTCTACCTCTGTGATGGTCTTACCGGTGTAGTTGCTGTTGATATAGTTTGTGATTTTCTCTTGTACAGCGTTTGATAGGGAAGTATCGGATAGATTTTGATATTCATCATCGTCATTTGAAATCCCATCACCATCAATGTCGTCATCATTTTCATCGTTGATTCCATCGTCATCAATGTCGGTTCCGTTGTCGTCGATACCATCGTTATCCACATCGACGTCAGAAATATTGTTGATCCCATCTCCATCATCATCGGCACCGTTGTCCAGAATACCGTCTCCGTCAACATCCACATCTGCAGCATCATTGATCCCATCGTTGTCGGTATCCTTGCTGGTTAAGAAGTTTGATTTTTCAGAAGTAATTTCATCTGAAAGTACAAGGCTTTCAATTTCATTGGTTAAATTGTCTTGTTCATCCATTTCGTTTACAGAACAGGAGAATACTAAAAGAGAGGTAGTAAGCATTATAAATTTTTTCATGATATAAGTTGTTTTTTGATATAGAACAACTCAAAGGAGTTTTACCCTACCCCAAACTCATAAATACGTAACAAAAAGATTTTTTACAGGTCACTAAATCCTATACAAGCCCGTTGTTGAATTGGAGAAGTCTCATGAAAACAAGGGCTACAGTTAATTTGAAATCAAATCGTACGAACACAAAAAAATAAATAAATCAGTCCAAAAAAGTTTTATAAATTGTTAGTTTAAATCTTTCTACTATGAATCGTTTTGTTTTGTTCTTCGTCACAACCCTGTCTTTGACTACTTCAATACTTGCCCAAGAAACTAGAGTAACCGATCTCCGTTTAAATCAACTTACAAATCCATTAGGAGTAGATGCGTTACAGCCTCACTTTTCATGGAAAATCGAAAGCTCAAAATATGAAGTTGAGCAAGAGCAGTATCAAATTCGGGTATGGTCAACTTCCAATAAGGGAGAGTCTGTGGTATGGGATTCTGGAAAAATGAATTCTGCAAACAGTACGCATATTCCCTATGGAGGGCCCGCTTTACAGTCGAACCAAACTTATTATTGGAGGGTAAAACTTACAACAAATAAAACAAGTGATGAAATAGAAAGCGAAACAGCGCATTGGTCTATGGGATTACTCAACGATGCAGACTGGAAAGCAGATTGGATAGGTCAGTCAACAGCAGACGACGTGAATCGAGAAAGCCCCTATCTAAGAACCGATTTTAAATTACAAGACAAAACGATCGCTTCCGCCTATTTACACATTACAGCAAAAGGGATGTACGAGGCGTTTATAAATGGCAAACGAGTAGGGGACGAATACCTTTCTCCAGGATGGACGTCTTATAAAGCGCGCATTCCATATCAAACGTATGATGTAAAAGACTTATTGGGTAAAGAAAATGGCTTTGGGATTGTATTAGGAAGCGGTTGGTATCGAGGCTATCTCGCATGGGGAGATGCAAATAATCATTACGGATCCGAAATTGCATCTAAAGCTCAATTGATGGTTACCTATACCGATGGGACGACAGAAACGATCAGTACAAATTCCAATTGGACGTATACGCACGGTGCTATTATTGATTCAGAAATTTATAACGGAGAGCTCTTTGATGCACAAAGACATCAACCAGAATGGACAACGTATGGATTCACAGATACAAATTCTAAAAAAGTAGTAACGAGTGCATCGGATAATGCGAAATTGATTGCATCTAGAAACGAACCAATTCGCAAAAAGGAAACGTTCCTTGTAAAAGAAAAAATTATAACTCCATCGGGAGATATTGTTTTTGATTTTGGACAAAACCTTGTTGGCTGGGTAGAGTTTATACATCAAGGAAAAGCAGGGGATACAGTACGCGTTTATCATGCAGAAATTTTAGATAAGGAAGGTGAATTTTATACCGAAAATCTCAGGGCAGCAAAACAACTCAACACCTTTATTCTCAATGGGGATTCCCAATGGGTGTACCGTCCTCATTTTACTTTTCAAGGCTTCCGATATATTAAAATTGAAAGTAGCGCAGCTGTAAACCCAGCGGATTTTAAAGCAATTGCAATGTATTCCGACATGAGACCTACTGGGACTCTTACTACTTCGGACCCTTTAATAAATCAATTGCAACAAAACATTCAATGGGGGCAAAGAGGAAATTTCTTGGATGTTCCAACGGATTGTCCTCAACGAGATGAACGCTTGGGGTGGACTGGTGACGCTCAGGCATTTTTTAATACCGCTGCTTTTAATTACGATGTAAAAAATTTCTTTGACAAATGGCTCATAGATTTATCCATTGATCAGCGGGATGACGGTTCTGTCCCTTTTGTTATTCCTAATGTATTAGGAGAAAATGCCATGGGATCCGCGGGATGGTCTGACGCCTCAACGATTATTCCTTGGAATGCGTATCTCTATTACGGCGATAAAGAGGCATTAAAACAACATTACCCCAGTATGAAAAAGTGGGTTATGTATATGCAAAATTTAGCTAATGAGGGAATTTACAAGGGAGGTTTTCATTTTGGAGATTGGTTGTTTTACAGACCGAATGATGATAATGACGGTCGTTCGGCTGTTACCAGTAAAGAGCTGATCGCTCAATGCTTTTATGCCCATTCTACAGAGATTTTGATGAAGGCAGCCGAAACACTAGGCTATCATGAAGAATCGGTAGCTTTAAAAAATGAACTTCAAAAGATCAAAGCGGCCTTTGTTCAGGAATTTATGACTTCAAGCGGGAGGTTGATTTCAGAAACCCAAACGGCTTATGTTTTGGCACTTCATTTTGAACTGATTCCTGAAGCTTTGATTCCTCAAGCCGTAGAACGTTTGGTGACTAATATTAAAAGTTATGACAATCATTTAACGACAGGCTTTTTAGGGACGCCTTATTTATGTCATGTCCTTTCTGAAAATGGGCGATCGGATGTTGCGGTTGATCTTTTACTTCAGAAGACCTATCCTTCATGGCTGTATCCCGTTACACAGGGAGCAACGACGATATGGGAACGCTGGGACGGCTTAAAGCCCGATGGAACAACTCAAACCCCATCAATGAACTCCTACAACCATTATGCCTATGGTGCCATTGGGGAATGGATGTACCGTCAATTATTAGGAATTCAAATCAACGAATACCACCCTGGATTTAAACATTTTTTCCTAAAACCGATTTTCCCTCAGCATTTTGATCACGTTCAAGGAACGTATGAAAGTCATTACGGGACAATTGGTGTAGATTGGAAACAAAGTGAAGAAGAAATTTCTCTACATCTTGTAGTTCCACCAAACACCACAGCAACTGTAGAATTACCTATAATGACAGGAAATTGGGAGCAAGCTCGAGGAGAGAAGAGAAAACCAAAGTTTACAAGTATGGAACAGTCGAGTCAAACGCTCGGTTCAGGAGCATACGTGTTTAGATTAAAAAAATAGAATTAACTCCGACAGTTTATTTTAGTTTGCGGAAGAAGCCGTTTTTCTTTTGTAATCGACAATTCGATATACCTTACCATTACTTTTTGTAAAAAGAAACATTTCGCCAGAACTGTTTTGCCCAAATCGTAAATCGACCCGTTCGTTTGGACGAATATCGATTAATTCGGAAGGGTTATGATTAATCTCAAGACGAACCTTTTCAACCTTGGCTTGTTGACCATTTTCGATTTGGGATAAAGGAGCACTAAAAAGAGTTCCTCTTGGAATGTCTCCAAACAAATAGGTGTTTCGTAAGGAGGGAATTTGAGAACCTGCATAAACAAAACCACCGGATACGGCATTTCCCTCATCGTGATCGTATTGTATGACGGGTGGGACAAAATCAGCAGCTAGATCTTGTTCACTTGGACGATACACCATTTCAGGGTTGGCATTTACATCAAACACGAAACTTCCCTCACGAAAAGGCCACCCATAATGCGCCCCTTTAACGCCAAGATTTACTTCTTCAACACTATGCTGACCAATATTTGAAATAAACATTTTATCGGAACCTGAAATGTCCCAAGTGATTCGGTGGGGGTTTCTAAAGCCAGTACACCAGATCTCACCCAAGCCCACCGTTCCTACAAAAGGGTTGTCTTTCGGAATCCCATATTTTCCGTTTTTACTATTTGTTCCCAGGGGATCAATTCGAAGAACGCTTCCCCAAATATGAGTAGAATTTCCACAAAGCTCAGGGTATCCAGCTAAAGCGGCACCTCCATCACCCACACCTAAATAAAGAAGGCCATAATCTGGAGAATTGGGTTTCGAATAGGGGTTAAAAGTGAGTTCTTGAAAGCCATGTATTTGAGAGACCATATCCACCCGTACTAATTCTCTTCTTTTTCCTTCATAGGTTTGTTCGTTAGGGGAATCGGACTTCCATTCTGAAAGTACCCATTGCAAACGGGATTTAGCTCCCTCCGGGACAGCAAAGTCTGCAACTTTAGTTTCTGAGGGTTCAGTATGCGTCGTGTAAAGCAAACCATTGTTTTCAAAATCAGGATGAAATGCAAAACTCCCGAGTCCAGATCCCAAACCCGGCTGATCAATAAAACCTTCAAGCTGATTTTTTACATCCAAATATACAACTGGGCTTTCAGAAGTAATTTCATAGATTTTACCTCGTAAGTCGGCAATAAAAAGCCGTTCTCCTTCAGATGTAGGTAGTGCACGCAAAGTATTGATACGCGTATCGGGAGCCTTATCCGAACTGGGTGGAATGGTGGTAAAGTCTTCTATGGAGAGTATAAATTCAGAATCAGGAATTGGAGTTTCTATGGGATTTATCAATGCTCCAGTTCTATTGGAGGTATTCTTTTTTTCTCCCTCTGAAAATTTATGAATAAAGGCTAAAAGGTTTTCCAATTCGTTTTCTTTGAGATACTTAAACGAAGGCATATACACACCAAATTTTTCAAATTGGGCAACAGCTCTTTCGTCACCATTTTCAATGACTTGCTGAGGATTTTGAATAAAGCGTTTAATCCATTCTTTGTCCATAGCTTCGGTAATACCCGCTAAATTTGGACCAATTTCAGTAGTATTAAAATTATGGCAACTTGCACAATTTTGATTAAAAACCACCATCCCCTCTTGTACAGGAAGTTCTCCCCGTAAATAGTTTTGTTCTGCTTTTTTGGGTTCTTCAGACCTACAAGAGGATAAAAGAGTAAGAACGAGTAAAAGAGCAGTTGGAATAAACAGCTTTGCGGGTATTTTCATGTAGTGATTTTAATAAAGAAAAAAGGATCACTATGAATACAAGCGTTTTTAAAAACACCTGTACTCATGCGAGATCAATTGGGTATAGATTTAAACTTGATTCGGAACCTCAAATCCTTTGCGATAATTTCGCGTTAGCATTTTATCTGCCTCAGGATCGTTTACGAATTTTTCGGATTGAGGATTAAACGTGAGCACTTTTTCCATGCGGTAAGCAATATTTCCTAGATGTGCCAAACCGGAGGATAAATGCCCAGTTTCAATTGGGGCATTTAATATGCTCGCGTCATGTTTTCTAACAGCATCAATGAAATTAGCAAAATGTCCATTTGTTCCTCCATCTCCTCGATCCATTTCTGAAGCATTGGATTCACCATCGTCTCCTGATTTTCCAGGAGTCCTATTTTGTCCCAAATAAGTTTTGTATTTGTTGTATCCTTCTACAACCAAAATCCCTTTATCCCCATAGAAAATATTTCCAACGGTGGCATCTTGTTCTGTATTGGTACACCAAGGACGAACTTCAAATTGGATAATTTTACCTTCTTCTGGATAATTGTAAATGGAAGTCAGCACTTCGGGAACCTCTTTGCAATCATCCCAAAGAAATTTACCTCCCATAGAAGTGATTTTTGTGGGTAAGCCCACATCGAGTCCCCACATACACAAGTCGGTTTCATGGATGCCTTGATTTCCAACATCCCCATTTCCATAGTCCCAATGCCAGTGCCAGTTGTAGTGTACTAAATTTCTAGTAAAAGGTCTTTTTGGTGCAGGACCGGTCCACAAATCATAATCCAATCCCTCTGGGACTGGGGAGAAGCCTTTATCTCCAATATCGGCTCTCCAACGGAAGACCAAACCTCTTGCCATATAAACTCTACCGATATATCCTTCACGCATCAATTGTATTGCCTCGTTTATTGCAGGAGAACTTCTAAGTTGCACCCCATGTTGAACGATACGATCGTATTTTTGAGTTGCCTCAACCATCTTGCGCCCTTCAAATATATTGTGCGATCCTGGTTTTTCAACATAGACATCTTTTCCAGCTTGACATGCCCATATTACAGATAATGCATGCCAATGGTTCGGGGAAGCGATGCTGACTACATCGATGTCTTTATTATCCATTACACGTCTCAAATCTTGTTCAAGCGCAACGTCTTTGTTGTATTTGTCTTTAAATTGTTTTTGTCTCTCATTAAGTAAGTTCATGTCAGGATCACAAAGGGTGGTGACCTGAACATTCTTTTGTGCCATTAAGCCACTAATGTGATTTTTACCTCTTCCATTTATTCCTAATACCGCAGCATGGATACGATCATTCGCCCCAAAAACGGAGGAAGATAAAATTGTAGGCGCCAGCATGGTCGCAGAACCAGCGGCAGCAGTTTTTTTTATAAAAGTTCTTCTTGAATTTCCCACTTGTTTGTTTTTTAGTTAGTAATTAAGATTTGTTTAGTACATCGAGCCAAGCATTAGCCATCAATTGACTTCCTGCCATCGAGGGATGAACCCCATCAGGAGCCCAATAAGCAGCTTCAGCATGCTGCAAGGCATTATTAAATAGTGTTTGAAAAGGAACCCATAAGGCTCCCAATTCAGTAGCAATATGATGAGCAGCTTTTTGATACGCCTTAAAGGGTTCTACCCAGCTTTGATCCACTGCAGAGGTATTTGGAAGGATGAAGGGCTCGCAAACAATTAAACGAACACCAGGCAGTTCGCTTGTAGTACGTTGTAACAATGCCCTTAGATCATTTTCATAGATTTCGACGGTTCCCTCATATCCGTGTTTCATTTTATGCCAAAAATCATTAACTCCAATCAAGACACTAACCCAATTGGGTTTGAGGTCGAGGGCATCCTCCTGCCATCGATCCGCAAGTTGGAAAACCTTATTTCCACTAATTCCTCTGTTGTAAATAGTAAATTGATGTTCAGGAAATTTATTGAGTAAATAGGAAGCTGCTAAAAAGGCATAACCGTGACCAAAAGAACTCGAAGTATTGGGGAGTTGTTCTGTTTTTTCTCTTCGCGCATCGGTTATAGAGTCCCCTTGAAATAGGAGTACATCTCCTCGTTTAAGCGCTGAAAAAGGGGCTGTATCCGAAGCAGAAGGAGTTGATTCACAGCCTACTAATGGAATACTCAAAGCCAATGCGGTTTGTTTGAGAAAATGACGTCTTACAATTGCCATAGAAAATGTTTGTACTAAAGTTAAAAATTTTTAGATAAAAAGAATTATTTTCTTTTTTGGTTTGATCGTATAAGGAAATATAAAAACTACCAGAAATCGTTACCTTACAATCAAAAATTGGGAATGAATAAATCGATTCTACTCATCCTCTTCAGTTTTGTACTGTTGAGTAGTTCTCTTCTTCAAGCGCAACAACCAAGGGTAAAAACAATTGTGACTACAGATGGTGAAATCGACGATGTGGATACCTTTATTCGGATGCTCTTGTACACCAATGAATTTGATTTGGAAGGTTTGGTGTATTCCAGTTCAATGTGGCATTATCGAGGAGACGGAAAAGCTACCCCATTTATTTCAAAAATGGAGATGACAAAAAATATGTACGGCGAGCAAACCGATTTGCGTTGGCCAGGGACAAATTGGATTCAAGAACTCATTCAAGAGTACGCAAAAATTTATCCCAACTTGCTCAAGCATTCGGCAACCTATCCCTCCCCTGAAAAACTTATGCGAATGGTAAAAGTAGGGAATGTCAATTTTGAAGGAGAAATGGAATTGGTTACGGCCGGGTCGGAATGGATAAAAAACAAATTGCTTGATCCAGAAATAAAAGAACTTTTTCTTCAGGCATGGGGAGGAACAAACACCATAGCTCGTTCTTTGAAATCAATAGAGGAAGCGTATTCTCAAACAGCACTTTGGGATGAGGTTTATGAAGCAGTTTCCCAAAAAGCGAGTATCTATACCATTATGGATCAAGACGACACCTATATCAATTATATCAGTAAAAAATGGCCCAAAATCAGAGTCTATTATAACGCTCACCAATTTGCAGCCTTTGCCTATCCCTGGCAACAAATGGTCCCTTCTAAACTTCAAGCGAAACTTAAGGGTGGATTTATGGGACCTGAGATTATTCAAAATCACGGACCCTTGTTAAAAAAATATTATTCTTATGGGGACGGACAAAAGCAGCAAGGAGATGACGAACATATTCACGGTGACCTCACCAAATTAAAGAATGCACAGTGGGGTTCTTTTGACCTGTATGATTTTATTTCAGAAGGCGATACACCCGCTTATTTACACTTAGTAGATGTTGGATTAGATAATTACAACAACCCTTCTTATGGAGGATGGGGAGGACGATTTGTTCAATCTAAGACCAACCCATCGAAATTTGAAGATGGTGAAACAGCCTCTGATTTTAATCCAGAAACCCAAAGGAAGGATCCGTATTACCCACAATCTCGATGGGTAGAGGTTATTCAAAATGATTTTGCAGCACGAGCAGATTGGTGTATAAAATCTTTTGAAAACGCAAATCACCCTCCAAGTATTCATGTAGAACAACCCTCAAGAATTTCAGCTAAATCAGGGGAAACCGTTATTTTGGATTTTAATTCTGGTGATATCGATGGTGATCAAATAACTCATTCCGTTTGGAATTATTCTGACTTGAGTACCGCTCCAGTTGAGGTTACGTTCAACCAAAAGCAAGCAAAAATCAAATTAGGATCTAATGCAGCCTCAGGAAATCAAGTTCACATCATCGTAGAAGGGACAGATAACGGAATTCCTAAATTGACTCGATACCAAAGAATCCTCATTGAAGTAGATTAAGGGTAAGGTGGTATTGGGAGATTCGAAGCATTTGTTTAGACTTTTAAACAGTTTGTTCTTAAAAGTTAAACACCGCGTTTGAGCAAAATATAAAACAGTTGAACGTTAAGGGTTTATGAGCCTAGATTTCTTTTTCAAACATAATTTTATAGTAATTTTATTCTGTTCATATCAAGTCAAATGATGAATTTCTTAACCGTTTTGTTCCTCTGTATTCCTTTGACTGTTATGTGCCAAAATCATGAATCAATGGATAGAACCTATTTTGAAAATGGGCAAATTAAAACCGAAGGCTATCTTATCTCAGGGAAAAAGCAAGGGAAATGGATTCATTATTTTGAAACGGGCACTATTCGAACGATACAAAATTTCAATAACGGAAAACAAGAGGGAAGGTCGTTTTGGTATCATCCTAATGGGAGTATAGGGTGGGAGGAAAACTATGAGAACGGCATCGCACATGGTACTTTTCGATATTACGATGAAACGGGTCAATTAAGAATTGAAAAGACCTATGAAAAAGGAAAGGAAGTCAGTTATCTATTTGATGGTAAAGATTTAAAGAACAATTAAAGCGAGTGTTTTTATAAAACGAAATCCTAGATTTTATATTTCTAAACCTAACAAAATTCCTTTCAGAACGAGCTACAAAACAAGATAATGAATTTAAGGTTGTTCGGAGGATTCAATCCATCGAGTTTTTAAGTTGAGATCCGGAAATTCTTTATCTAGAGGAAATAACGGTCGTTGAACCCTTTGGTAACCCAGTCGCTCTAAATCTTGATCAACTCCACCCGGGGTTAAAGCCATAATCCAATCTCCTCTGAGATCATAAAGTTCGGGGACTAAATAGCCTATTTTTACAATAAGGACATCGCTATTTCTGGGATCAAGCCCCAGTTGAGTAAAATCTTTTTCTCGGTGATAGGGCTTTCTTTTTTGGGTAACAATTACACGAATACTCCCTACTCGAATTACGGCCTCAACTTCTGCATGAACATCCCCTTTATGGATTGCTTCCACGATACCCTCCAATAGAATTGGGGGTGCAAAACGATCGTCAACCTCAGCTCCGACCTTCGCTTTTACTTGACCTCCAACCCCTGCCTCTAGAGCAGCAGCGATCATTTCAGGCCCTGGTATGGAGGCATAAATCACGGTTGGTCCCTGTGCCGATTGAAATTCAGCTTGTGCCAATAATTCTCTTAAAGTCCAAGTGACATCACCGGCACCTCCAGCAGTGGGGTTGTCGCCCATATCACTTATTACAAAAGGTTTTCGGGTTGACTTTAACGCCAAGTCAAGGCTTTCTTTTAAAGTAGCTGTAGGGGCTACAAAATCGAACTGTTCACGAACATCCCAAAAATGATTGGCAAGTAGTTCAGCACTTTCACTGACGGCGGTTTGGTCGTCACCAGTAACCATAACGACAGCATGATTTCTTGGTTCGTCTGCCCAGGCATAACCAATCCAAATGGCGGCATCGATTACCCCCGCTTTCTCTGTTTGAGGCTGTACTTGAGCATAAAGACTTTTACCGGGCTCTATGCGGGTACTTGTTTTTTCTCCGGGAAGGAGAATAGGAACAGGAATCCAAGCTTTATACTTTGGTTTTCCCTTCCCCGATTGCAGTCGTTCTAAAAGATTGTCAACTGCTCTTTGTTTTGATTGAAGAGCATCTTCATGAGGCGCCATACGGTAACAAGTAATTAGATCGGTATGCTTTGCTAAACGTTCGGATACATTCCCGTGAAGATCCATAGAAGTAGAGATCAACGTTTCTGTACCGATAAGTGCCCGGATTTTTTCTATAAAATCACCTTCAGGATCCTCTATTCCTTGAACGCTCATCGCCCCGTGTATATCAAAAAATAATCCGTCATAGGGCATATTTTCTTTTAACAGCTCTAAAGTAACACCAACAAGAGAATCATAAGCTTCACGTGTTACGATTCCCCCCGGTAGGGCATGTCCTCTTAATGCAGGCAGCCATGTTGCGGCATTGCGTTGAACACTATCTTCATATAAAAAAGGATAGTAGTCAAAAATAGCCTCTCCCTGACGAGCTAAAAAGGCACTTGCAGCTGTTGTGGCTGGAGAAAAGGTACTGGACTCTATAGCAAGTCCCGCTATTGCAATTTTCGGTTTTCTGGGGGTTTTGGTCTCTAAACTACAAGCTGTGAAAAGGAGGCTCAAAATTAGGGCTACACCATACGTTCTAAAAAATGTCATGAGTAATCTATTTGTTATAAAGATACAGAGTTTGGATTGAAGTTTTAATCCGATGTTGAACAGCGATTTGGAAAATTTTTAATTGATCAAGCGATGATGCGTTTAATTCTTCTATTTTTATAAAAACAATACTACGGGAATCGACACTGTAAAAACAAGTAAAATGAAACAAGTATTTTATTGGTCATTGGTCGCTGCATTAGCAGGATTACTTTTTGGATTTGACACGGTTGTAATATCGGGAGCGGACAAAAAACTTCAAGCATTATGGGATTCCTCAAACGGATTTCATGGTGGAGTGGTGATGGCCATGGCCTTATGGGGAACCGTTGTAGGGGCTATTTTCGGTGGAATTCCAACCCAACGTTTGGGAAGAAAGAAAACGTTATTGTGGGTTGGTGTTTTTTACACAGTTTCTGCTGTAGGCTCTGCATTGGCAAATGACCCGATCACGTTTGCCCTATTTAGATTCATAGGCGGATTAGGCGTTGGAACCTCAACCATTGCTGCTCCCGCGTACATATCAGAAATTGCACCTGCAAAAAGCAGGGGACGATTGGTTGGCTTGTATCAGTTCAGCTTAGTTCTTGGAATTTTATTAGCGTTTATTTCAAACTACCTTTTAAGCGGAATCAGTGAAAACGACTGGCGGTGGATGATGGGTATTGAGGCATTTCCTGCAATCCTTTACACGTTGCTTTGTTTTGGGATACCCCAAAGCCCTAGATGGCTAATCACACAAAATAAAATTGATCAAGCCAGAGCGATTTATAAAAAGATTGATCCCACAGCATCCTTTGAAACGTTGATCGCTGAAATGGCTGAGGACACTTCTCCATCCAATGTAAAGGACTCCCTCTTTGATAAAAAATACCGTTTCCCTCTTAAGTTAGCTTTTTTGGTTGCTTTTTTTAATCAATTGTCTGGAATCAATGCCTTTCTCTATTACGCACCAAGAATTTTTGAAGAAGGCGGTTTAGGAGAAAGCACCTCGCTTTTGAGTAGTATCGGAATTGGCATAACCAATCTAATCTTCACTTTTATTGGGATTTCATTAATTGACAAGCTAGGCAGAAGACAACTGATGTACTTTGGCTCTGTGGGGTATATTATTTCATTGAGTTTGGTTTCCTGTGCATTCTTTTTTGAGTGGGGTGGCCTTTTAATCCCCATTTTTTTATTCATTTTTATTGCCTCACATGCTATCGGACAAGGGGCAATTATTTGGGTATTTATCTCTGAGATATTCCCAAATCATTTGAGAAATGCCGGACAATCTTTTGGCACAAGCGTACACTGGATACTTGCTGCCCTCATCCCCTCTTTTGTACCGATCTTGTTTGGAAGTATAGGCGCGGGGGTTGTTTTTTTAATATTCGCCTTTTTTATGGTACTTCAGCTCGTTTTTGTCCACTATATGATGCCTGAAACACAAGGAATATCTTTGGAAAAATTGAGTAAAATTTTAATCGAAAAAAACAGAAAATAAGCGCTATGAAAAAACACTTTATTTTAATATTAGGTCTTAGTATGTTTTTGTCTGCTTGTGCGGAACAGAAAAATAAGACTTCAAAGGACCCTATCGCACAAGAAGCAAAAAACGATGCCCAATACAGACCTGGATTCCATTTTACTCCAAATCAAAATTGGATGAATGATCCCAACGGGATGTTTTATTTAAACGGAACGTTTCATTTGTATTTTCAGCACCATCCAGAATCTAATGTATGGGGACCCATGCACTGGGGACATGCAACGAGTACGGATTTAATGAATTGGGAAGAACACCCCATTGCACTTTATCCAGATGCCCTGGGGACCATCTTCTCTGGAAGTGCTGTAATAGATTTTGAGAACACCTCCGGATTGGGGACTAAGGAAAACCCTCCAATAGTGGCAATATACACCAACCATGATGCTGAAGCAGAAAAAACGGGAAGCAGTACTTATCAAAATCAAAGTATTGCATATTCTACAGATAAAGGATTTACATGGTCAAAATATGAGCAAAACCCAGTTGTTAAAAACCCTGGAATTAAAGATTTTAGAGACCCCAAAGTCTTCTGGATGGACAGCCAGTCCAAATGGATTTTGTCCCTTGCAGCAGGTCAAGAGATTCAGTATTACGAATCAAAAAATCTGTTGGATTGGACGTTTTTATCCACATTTGGCACAGGCATAGGAAATCATAATGGAGTATGGGAATGCCCGGATTTATTCCCCATGAAAATTGAAGGAACAGACAGTATAAAATGGGTTCAACTGGTAAGTATTAACCCCGGTGGGCCAAATGGAGGGAGTGCTACCCAATATTTTGTTGGAGATTTTGATGGAACTCAATTTACCTTAGACAACGAGTTTCAAGCTGATTTGGAAAAGAATCATCGCTTTTGGACAGACTTCGGTAGAGATAATTATGCAGGCGTTACCTTTTCAAATTGGAAATCGGAAAAAGGAAACCCCCTTTTACTGGGATGGATGTCCAATTGGCTCTATGCAACTTCGGTTCCAACCGAACAGTGGAGAAGCGCCATGACATTACCTAGAAATTTAGAATTACATAAGATTGAGGGCAGATTTATACTAAAATCTGACCTTGCAATCAAATGGGATGCTTTTACTACCAAAAAAACCAGTAGATCCAAAACAAAAATAGAGGGAAGCAACACGCTTGTGGAAGCAAATAGTTTGGACCTTCAAGCTGCAAAAATTACTGTTGAATTAACAAATCTTGAATCGACCCGCTATACTTTTGATCTGGAAAACGATTTGGGAGATAAACTGTCCTTTGGTTATGACCACAGAACCCAACAATTTTTTATAGATCGCAGTCAGTCAGGAAAAGTTGATTTTTCAAAAGAATTTACCAAGCAGCCTTCAACAGCTCCAAGGTTTGGAGATCAAAATTCTTTGTCCATAGAACTTGTTTTAGACAAGGCATCGATAGAATTATTTTATGACGCAGGGGAAACCGTGATGACAGAAATCTTTTTCCCAAACGCACCCTATCAAACCCTAAGGCTTCGCTCTGAAGAAAAGACCAATACAGAATATTCTGCGGAGTTTATTGAACTGAATCCGTCTAAAAGTTCAGAGTAACACGCGCTTAGATAAACGATTTAATTGCCTTAAATGAAAATTACTTACCACAAAGTTAAACTGATTAAACGCTTTCCTCTTGCGATAAGTAGAGGGATACGTTACGACTCAGAGAATTTATTTTTGCGTTTAGAAAAGGAGGGGATTCAAGCTTGGGGAGAAGCTGCACCCGGAACTACTGAAGGAGCGGGGACCACTCAGGAAATTCAGCAGTGTTTGGAAAATTTTATAGCAGGAGGGATTGAAGAACAGTCTATTTATGCACTTTACGACAAGGCAAAAAAAGCAAAAATACCTCCCTGTGCATACGTGGCATTGGATACCGCTTTATGGGATTGGACAGCAAAAAAAGCAGGGCTTCCTCTTTATCAAATGCTTGGATTTCCTAAACCACACACTCCAACGTCTGTTACCATAGGGATAAATCCTCCCGAGGTAGTTCGAACTCGCGTCCCACTTCTTCTCGAAGGGACAACCGTACAATCGTTAAAAATTAAACTGGGATCTCCCGAGGGGATCGCAGCAGATAAAGCCATGTTTGAAGAAGTTGTTAAGAGCACCGCAAAGTACAAGGTAAAACTTCGAGTAGATGCCAATGGGGGATGGGACGTTCCTCAAGCCATGGAGATGATGAAATGGCTCGCAGAAAGGAAAGTGGATTATATTGAACAACCCTTAAAAGAAGGCAAAGAATCCGATCTTAAATTTTTGTATAAAAACAGACCACTTCCAATTTATGTTGATGAGTCCTGCAGATTTGCTGAAAACATTCCAAGCTTTGCTCCTTATGTAGATGGGGTGAATATGAAATTGATGAAATGTGGGGGTATTACAGAAGCACTTCGAATTATTGCTACTGCTAGAGCACACGGTTTAAAAACAATGATAGGCTGCATGAGTGAGTCTTCTGTAGCCATAGCCGCCGCCGCCGCCATTTCAGGCGGTATAGATCATGTTGATTTGGACTCGCATTACAACTTAGCTCCTGATCCTGCTTTTGGAGCACCGATGGTGGACGGAATAACATTGCCCCCCGATGTTCCCGGACACGGAGGAGAATTAAAAAAAGAATATTATGCTTAAATCACACCACAAAGTTGCCGTCTATATGCAAGGACATATAGACAGTGATTACGGGAAAATGGGTGCTGGAGTACTTCGTTATCTCAAAAATCCGATTGTAGGAGTTATCGATAAAGATTTGGCAGGGAAACCCTTGAGGGATTATATTCCTGTTACAAATGAGGTTCCAATTTTAGCTAGTATCAAGGAGGCATTGGATTTAGGAGCTGAAGTTTTAATTTTAGGAATAGCTCCCTCGGGAGGGAAAATTCCAGAGGAATGGAATCCAGTGCTTGAAGAAGCCATACAAGGAGGATTGAGCATCGTCAACGGCTTGCACGACTTGCTTCAGCCGGTATGGGGCAGTCACATTAAGAATCCAGAAAAGCAATGGATCTGGGATGTGCGTGTTCCTCAATTCACTCCAGCAATTGCTTCTGGACAAGCCGCAAAATTGCCCAATAAACGGGTTCTTTTTGTAGGAACCGACATGGCGGTTGGAAAAATGACAGCGGGATTAGAGTTGTATTCGTATTACATAAAAAGCCAGCGGAGCGTGGGATTTATTGCTACGGGTCAAATTGGAATTACGATTACCGGAAAAGGGATTCCACTGGATGCATTTAAAGTAGATCATGCTTGCGGGGCAGTCGAACAAATGGTTGTTGAGCAAAAAGATAAAGACATCGTTCTTATCGAAGGGCAAGGATCATTACTTCACCCGGGGAGTACGGCAACGCTACCCCTTATGCGAGGAAGTTGTCCAACTCATTTAATTTTGTGTTTGAGAGCAGAAAAAGACTCCTTAAGAAGTCCTGAGGGATTTAAAATTCCAGACATCAATGAATTTATTGCGCTGAACGAGGCTCTTTGTACTGTATCCGGCACCTATCCTAGAGCAAAGGTGGTTGGGATAGCAGCAAACACCAGTAAATTTTCAGAAGTACAAGCAACAAATTACCTCCAAGCACTTTCTGAGAAAACAAACTTACCCGTGACGGACCCTGTACGTTTTGGAATACAAGAAATAGGTGATCGAATTACCTTAGATTAGTACATTCGAGTACGATCTACTTGTTGAAGAAGGGGAAGCCCCTTTTGGACGCGTTCAAAACAATCCAAAACCTGATATACACTCTCTCTTGGATAAGTCAAACTTGCAATATGAGGAGTGATTTGAACCTTGGGATGCTCCCAAAGTGGACTCTTTTTTGGGAGAGGCTCTTGTTCAAAAACGTCTAAAAAAGCACCGTTTAAAAACCCTTCCTCTAGGGCTTGCACGAGATCGTTTTCAACTTGCACAGCACCTCGAGATACGTTGATCAAATAGGTAGGAGTTTTTAATTTTTGAAAAAGAGTATAATTCAAAAGGCCATGAGTTTTTGGAGTGTAAGGCACAACACAAATCAGCACGTTGATTTGAGATAGAAAAGTATCCAACTCATCTCCTGAAAATGAAGGGAATGAGGTTTTTTTTGGTCTAGTGCTGTAGCCGTAAACCGAAAAGCCTAACCCCTCTAATTTGGTAGCAATATCCATCCCTAAAAAACCGATTCCGAGTACTCCAATATTCAAATTCAGTTCTTCAAATTCAAATTGTGCCCAGCGCTTCTTTTGCTGAGCTTTTTGATAATCGTAAAAAGAACGGTGATGGTTTAAAACAGCCATCAAAACATAATTGGTCATAGAAAAAGCCATTTGTGGGTCTACGACCCGACAGATAGGTATATGATTGGGAATACTCTTATCAGACAAGATATGATCTACACCTGCGCCCATGGAGAAAATCAATTTTAAGTTTTTGAACGGGCTTAAAATTCCTGGTTTTTGCTTCCAAACCATAGCACATTCAATTTCTTCTGGATGATCCGTTTCAGCACCAACAACAAGAGGAATATGAGGAGCTATTGATTCAAATTCTCTTTTCCAATTTTGAGTTGGAACAGGAGGAGCAATCAGTATAAAACGCATAGGGAGGAATGGTTAAGATGAACTTAAAGATAGTCAAATTGATTATTTTTGGTAACTTGCCGCCCAATGATACGAATCCAACACGTGTTCTTTACACTACTAGCTTGTTTTTTATTGGGATGCTCTGCAGAGCAGACAGAAGAGGAAAATATTTTATCCTCGGATTTGAATAAATCCATCGCTGAAAAAATCCTGACGAAAACAAACGCCATTAGAAAATCAGAGGGCTTGGATAATTTAATTCAAGACGAGGAGATGGATGCTTTAGCAACCTATCACAGCGAGAATATGGTTGTCTATGATTTTTTTAGCCACAAAGATCATCAAGGAAAATCCCCCTCCGAAAGAGCGGATGATAGGGAGTTTTCTTGGTCTTCCATTGCAGAAAATATAGCCTATGTCCCATGGGCTTCTAATGTGAGTAGCTGTGGAGATACCCGAACCGCAGAGGCTATTGCCACTTGTGTTGTAGAAGGATGGAAAAACTCCCCAGGGCATTTTGCAAACATGATTGGAGACTACAAAGAATTAGGAGTAGGTGTCGCTTTCACCCAGGACAGTATTGCCTATTTTACACAAGTTTTAAGAAATCGCTAGTTTTTACTTGCAATGGTAATCCGCTGCGCGTGTAGCAATTTGGTTATTGGGTTTAACGTTTACTTTATAGCCCAATGAATTTGCCCAGCCCTTTGCGGCTGAAATCAATTTGTGTGATTTATAACTTTCATCTTCATTATAATCCATATCAATCTCAACGCGAATACTCACTTTTTTAGTCAACCACTCCGCTGTGTCCACACTGAATTCCGCTTCTTTCCATAAACGTGTCCACATATCTCGGATGATATTCACGTGGGTTTTACTTAAGATATAATGAACACCTCTACTACCTAGACGATAGGCAATTACCGTAGTATATCGACTTTGTCTATTGATGTTTTGAGAATCCGTTCCAATGTGAATTTCAACATAGGGATAATTTTTTATAACATCCAGCGTGTGTTTAACGGGATCAATTGGGTTTCCGCGAATGTCTTTAAAAAGCAACATGTTCACTAAATTAAAAAGACTATTTTGCTTTAAAGAATATTAACAACAAATTATGACCGCACTCTTATTTAATTTTTGCAATACACTTATACTATTTGTTTGGGCAGCAATTCTTTTTTTGCCGAACCACAAACTTACGATTCGTCTGATCGCATACCCCTGGATTCCCTTAGGGTTGAGCTTTTTTTACCTCTATTTCATCATCGTATCGGGAGGGATAATGGAAGCGGATTTTAGTTCGCTGGAAGGAATCCTAGTTTTATTTCAAAATGCAACTGCTGAATCTGCTGCTGCGGGGTGGCTTCATTATTTAGCATTCGATTTTTGGATGGGAGTCTGGATTTTGAAGCATAGCCAAAAAACGGGAATTAGTCATAAAATAATGGTCATCCCTTTGCTTTTTACCTTTATGTTAGGTCCAGTTGGCGTTCTAATTTACAGCTTGATTCTTTTAGGGAAAAAGGGAATTAATCGGGCCAAATAAAGGACAGATTTTGTTTAAGATCTGGGTGTAGAGAATTGGCTACTGGGCAGGTTCTAGCGGCACGTTCCAAGACGGTTTTTATTTTATCATCAAAGGAATTTGAAAAGTGAATATCGATTTTTATCTCGGTGATTCTTCTGGGAGTTGTTCCCATAATTTTATGCACCTCTGCTTTTGTTCCTTGTAGATCGATATTCAAATCTCGAGCTTTAATCCCCATGATCGTTAACAAGCAGGATGCTAAAGCAGTGGCTACAGTATCTGTAGGTGAAAAGGCTTCACCCTTTCCTTGATTATCTTTAGGAGCGTCGGTTGTAAGTTTTTGTGAAGAGGCCAAATGGGTGGCTTCAGTGCGCAGGGCACCAAGATAAATTACAGTACTGGTCATGTTGAAAAAAGTTTTAAATAAAGGAGGTTAGCAAAGGTTGATCCCACACCCAAAAGACTGGGATAAATGAAGAAGAGCCAAAGCTCATCTTTTAGGGTCAGAAGATCCCTATAGTTAGGGGTGCCAGCCAAACCCTCAAACAAGTCATACCAGGATTTGAGGTGCAACTTTGCTGAAAGGAAATTAGCAAGTATAGCAGTGATAAGGATAAAAAGCCCTATAAAATAGATTCGAATCATAAACAAAAATAAGTAATTTTCCTTATGAATGTGTAAATTGAAAAATCAAAATTATAAGTATGTTATTGAGGTGGATAGTAAAAATATTTTTTACAGTAGCTGCGATTCTTTGTAGTGTGGTCGTTGGCACAATGTACACGAAGCTTTCATTTATTGATTGGCCTTATGTCATAGGGAGTGCACTTTCATTAGGATTGGCTCTTTTCATTCCACTTAAAAAAAGAATTTAGATAAAACAAATTAACCCATGAAAAAATCAATTTTAGGAGTACTTGTGTGCTGCTTGATGACATCAGTTTTCGGACAGAACAATAAATCATTAAAGAAAGAAGTAATTGCCTCAGTAGAGATACAAAAAGAGGAGTTAATAACCGTAAGTGACAAAATATGGGCAGCTGCAGAAATTGCTTTTCAAGAAAAAGTATCTGCAGAAACATTAATTGCCTATGCTAAAGCAAATGGTTTTAATGTGGAAGAGGGGGTTGCTGATACACCAACTGCTTTTATAGCAAGTTATGGTTCAGGAAAACCAGTGATAGGTATTTTAGGTGAATTTGACGCATTACCCGGGATTTCTCAAAAAGCCGTTCCTGAAAAAACACCCTTAGTACAAGGAGCAGCGGGACACGGATGTGGGCATAACCTTTTTGGAACAGCCAGTTTAGGAGCAGCGGTAGCGATTAAAAATTTAATAGCTGAAGGCAAATTAAAGGGAACCGTTAAGTTTTTTGGAACTCCAGCAGAAGAAAAGTATTTTGGTAAATTATGGATGGCAAGAGCGGGCTTGTTTGATGACCTGGATGCTTGTTTAGATTGGCATCCTGCAGATCATACAGAAGCAGATGTCCAAAGCTCGTTAGCTTTAGTGGATTTTAAAGTTGAATTTTTTGGTCAAACGGCTCATGCCTCTGCCGACCCATGGAATGGGAGAAGTGCATCAGACGCCTTAGAATTATATACTCATGGAATCAACTCGTTCAGAGAGCATATCAAACCCACAGTACGAATTCATTACCATATTCAAGACGGGGGACAAGTTGTCAATGTCGTCCCCGATTATTCAAGAATTTGGGTGCGTGTTCGAGATACCAAAAGGGAGGGAATGAATGAGGTTTATGAGCGAGTAAAAAAAATGGCAGAAGGAGCCGCAATTTTGGCTGATGTAGATTATAAAATAAGTTTAATTTCTGGAATTCATGAAATATTACCCAATCGCACTGGAGGTGCAGCAGTTCAAAAAAACTTGGAAGCCTTAGGCGACCTCACCTACACCGAATCAGAAACAGCCTATGCCTATAAAATTCAAGAGGCAACCTCCAAGCCAAAACTTGGAATCAATGGTAAAATTACCCCACTAAAACCAACGGAGGAACACCCCATGGGAGGTTCTACGGATGTGGGGGACGTGAGTTTTCTGGTTCCGGTCGTGCGTTTAGGGGTAACAGTAGCACCAGAGGGAACGCCATGGCATTCGTGGGCAGTAGTTGCATGCGGAGGGATGTCGATAGGACACAAAGGGATGGTGTACGCCGCCAAAGCGCTGGGAATGTCTATGATCGACTTATTTACCGACAAGCAACTGCTTCAGGACGTGAAAGACGAATTTAAAATGCGAAAAGGAGAGTATCAATATGAGGCAATGCTTCCCTCAGGACCACCACCTGTAGGGGAAGAATAAATTTCCTCTTGATTAATCTAAGGAGAGCCATTGGCGTTCTTGCATTTCTTTTTTTACCCCCTTGGACAAATAGACCAAGGCAATCATGTTTGGGATACACATCAATGCAAAAGCCAAATCAATGATGCCAATTACGACCTCTACAGTAACAAGTGCAGAAAGAATTATACTTCCTACATAGAAGTAATTGTAGTAATGTCCCCAACTTTTGCGAGTTAAAAACCCAAAACATTTCACTCCGTAATAGGAATACGTAAATAAGGTAGAGATTCCAAAAACGAAAACCATAAGAAGTAAAAGTTGATCTCCAATTCCAAAAAACAAACGTCTGAATGCTTCTAAAGTCAACACAATTCCGTTGAGGTTGGGCAACAAATACGCTCCACTAATGATAACAATCAGCCCTGTAATTGAACACACCAAAACGGTATCAAAAAAGGGTCCCAACATGGCGACAAGGCCTTCGTCGGTTCCTCGAGTGCTTTGCGATTGACCGTGATACATTGGCGCATTTCCCACGCCACTTTCATTTGAAAAGACCGCTCTACGAACACCTAAAATAACGAGTCCCCAAAAACCTCCAGTTACCGCAGTTTTAAAATTTAAAGCCTCTGTAAAAATGAGTTTAAAGGTTGAAAATACCTGTTCACTGTTGGAAAATAGTATAAAAATTCCCATCAAAAAATAAAGTCCAACCATGGCAGGAACCAAATTTGATGTAACTCGGACAATAGACTTTAATCCTCCAAAAATAACAAAAGAACTGGCGACGGATAAAAGGAACCCCATGATGAATTTCCACTGAAAAGCACCCAGTAAAAAGAACGTGTCAGGTTGGACAACGTTAATAAAGGTCTGGGTGAGTTGATTTGCTGTAAACGCGGGGAGTACCCCAAAAAGTCCAGCAATGGAGAACCAAACAGCCAGAGGTTTCCCCCATTTTTTTATCCCCATTTCCATATAATACATCGGACCCCCTAGAGGTTCACCATTGTTTTCAAATTGTCTGAGTTGGACTGCAAGAGTACATGAGTAAAATTTGATAACCATCCCGATCAGTGCCGTTAACCACATCCAAACCAAAACCCCGGGACCTCCCATATGAATTGCAATGGCCACTCCAGAAATATTTCCTAAACCAACGGTGGCAGCAAGCACAGCAGAGAGCGCTTGAAATCTTGAAATCCCTTTGTTTTTTTCTTTTTGAAAAAGCAACTGAAACGCCATCTTGAATTTAAGCAGAGGCACTCCTCTACTGTGAAAAAAGAGAAAGAATCCCCCTCCTAGAACAGCAAGTAGCATGACCCACTCTAAGGGTTGGATAAGCAAACTCAATACATTTTCTAGGCTGGATGTCCAATGGCTCATTTTGAAAAGTAAGGATTAAATTTTGTTTTCAATTAAAAAAAAAAGAACTTTATAAAAATCGGTTACCATGCAAACTCGAAGAGATTGGATTCGATCTTCCCTGGGAATAGGGGGGATGCTTTTAGCTCCTAATGCTTTACTTTCTGCTAAAGAAATTGAGTATTTTCAACCCCGTGCGTTAGAATCCATCGTTCGGTTGAGCTCCAATGAGAATCCCTACGGGCCTTCCAAAAAGGTTCAGGAACGGATTAAAAACTCATTTGGTCATGCCTGCCGATATCCCTATGCGTATTCAGACGAATTAGAGGTCCAACTGGCTAAAAAACACGGAGTAGCACCAGAATCAATACTCGTTACAGGAGGTTCTACAGAAGGACTTAAAGTTGCAGGGCTTACTTTTGCTGCAAACGGAGGCGAAATAATTTCAGGGCAGCCTACGTTTTTGGCAATGATGGAGTATGCCAAGCAATGGGGCGCGACCATAAATTGGGTTCCGGTGGGAGAAGATAAAGGCTATGACCTCGATCGTATAGAAAAACAAATCTCCTCGAAAACCAAACTGGTTTTTTTGTGTAACCCCAACAATCCCACAGGCACTCTAGTCCCCGCTCAAAAATTGGTTGATTTTTGTTCCGTTGCCAGTAAAAAAACTATTGTGTTTTCAGATGAGGCCTATTATGATTTTATCGAAACACCTCATTACCCCAGTATGGTAGAGGCCGTGAAACGAGGGGATAATGTAATTGTTTCAAAAACTTTTTCAAAGGTTTACGGTATGGCAGGCTTACGAGTGGGGTATCTTATTGCCAAACCAGAAATTGCAAAAAAAATTCGAAAAAATCTGGTTGCAATGAGTAATGTTCTGGCCATTGAAGCAGCAAAAGAAGCACTTCAGGACGATGCCTTTTATCAATTTTCGCTCACCAAAAATAAAGAGGCCAAAGCACAGATTTACAAATTATTGGATCACTTAAACTTAGATTACGTGAAATCGCATACCAATTTTATCTTTTTTCATTCAAAAAAAGATATCCGTGAGCTCGGTCCTGCCATGCTTACAAAGGGAGTGCGGATTGGGCGTCCCTTTCCACCTTTTTACGATTGGTGCAGAATCAGTACCGGTACGGCTGAGGAGGTAGCGCTATTTACAAAAGGAATGTTGGAAGTATATAACGCCTAAGGTTATTTTTCTTTCACAATGATATACGTTGCTTTGACCCCCGTAGCTAGGTTCCAACGATTGGCACCAACCAGTTTCCCTTCGTCATCAAAAACACGAACTTCTGCGGTATTGGGTCCAGACTCTCCTTGATTTAAAGCCACAAAATCAATTTTATTAAAGCCGATTACCAAATCTATAGAAATGGTTTTAAAGCGCTCTAAAAGGAGCACTTGCGGGACAACTTCCTTATCATTCAAGAGGATACGAATCAAATCACCATCAGGAGACTCATGATCTCGAACGGCAATTTGCACAAATCTTCCATTGTTTTTAAAATCACCTAAATATTGGTCAACTTTGAATTGATTTGGATTTTTTTCATTCTCGGGTTTTCTATTTAGCCGATTCAAATATTGCTTGTTAGCGTCTAAAAATTGTTCGCTTTTCCCAAAATTCACAGGGGGGTTATTGATATCACTTTTGGGATCTTTAAATTCTATGGTCGGGTTGAAATAGTCCTCAGAAAGAAATTGTTTCTCTTTTTTAGGACTTAATAAACTCGGCCCCTTTTTTTCTGGGGGAGGCAAAATAAGTTGGGTAGGTTCTTTGGATTCGCCCACGATTTGTGCTTGAAGAAAATAAGTCCCCAGCATGGTGAAACAGATCAGTATGTAAAACAAGCTCCTCATCCTTTGTCAATCATTCTAGACAACACAAACCTAGGGTGAATTCGTCTGATTCTCAAGGGAATTAACAACAATTTAATTTAGATTGGCTTTTTTAGCTATCTTTAAAACGACCAAAATATTTTAACTTATGGAATTAGCATTATTCGATTGGCTAATTATTTTTCTATTTTTTGCTGTTTCTCTTGGTATAGGAATTTATGTTTCCAAAAGCTCTGGTAAAAGCGCAAATGAATTCTTTCTATCGGGGAGAAGCATGCCTTGGTGGCTCTTGGGACTTTCTATGGTTGCGACCACTTTTTCTACAGACACCCCCAATCTAGTTACCGACATTGTTCGAACGAATGGAGTGTCTGGAAACTGGGTATGGTGGGCATTTTTGATTACAGGTTTACTGACCGTTTTTGTTTATGCCAAACTATGGAGAAAATCAAATGTGAATACCGACTTGGAGTTTTATGAACTTCGATATGGAGGGAAACCAGCGAGTTTTTTACGTAAGTTCAGAGCAATTTATTTAGGGATTATTTTTAATGTAATAACCATGTCAGCGGTTACCCTCGCCGCCATAAAAATAGGGGGAATCATGCTAGGATTGGAGCCGTGGCAAACGGTCATCACAGCCGGATTGGTAACCGTTACCTTTAGTGCAATCGGAGGCTTTAAAGGAGTAGTTTATACCGATGTGATCTTATTTTTTGTTGCCATGATAGGCGCGATTGGCGCGGCCTATTATTTGGTAAACTTACCAGAAGTAGGAGGGATTCAGGCGTTATTGACTCACGAAAATGTCGTGGATAAAATCTCAATCCTACCCGATTTTGGAAATAAAGAAGCACTGATCACCCTTTTAATTATTCCTTTAGCTGTCCAATGGTGGAGCTCCTGGTACCCTGGTGCCGAACCGGGAGGGGGGGGCTATATCGCACAACGAATGCTCGCCGCAAAAGATGAAAATCATGCAATAGGAGCAACCTTTTTCTTTAACATTATGCACTATGCTCTTCGCCCTTGGCCATGGATTTTGGTGGCTTTGGCCTCTCTCGTTGTGTTCCCAGATTTGCAGAGTATTCAAACAGCCTTTCCGAATATTACAGCTGATAAACTCGGAAACGATTTGGCTTATCCAGCCATGCTCACAAAATTACCTACAGGTCTTTTAGGTCTCGTTTTAGCCTCTTTAATATCTGCTTATATGAGTACGATTTCTACCCAATTGAATTGGGGTTCTTCGTATATAGTTTATGATTTTTATAAAAGGCAAATCAATCCCGAGGCTTCCCAAAAAAGGCTGGTTGCAGTAGGAAGACTATCGACAGTTTTGTTGATGGTTTTGAGCACATTATTGGCACTGTTACTCCAGAATGCCATTCAGTTGTTTAACCTCCTTTTGGTATTTGGAGCCGGTACAGGATTGATCTTTATTTTACGTTGGTTCTGGTGGAGAATAAATGCATGGAGTGAAATAACCGCCATGATCGCATCAGGAGTAATTTCTTTGTTGCTTGCAATTCCTTCTTTTGGAATTAAAGAGGCTCTTTTTGGAGCAGGTGGGATATTTCCTGCATGGGCAGAATTTCCCTTTGTTGTAGTGGTAACCTCAACGCTTTGGATTTTGGTTACGATCTTCACACCCTCAGAAAGCAAAGAAGTTTTAAGAGCATTTTACAAAAAAATACAACCGGGAGGACCGGGTTGGAAAAGCGTATTGGAAGATGCTGAAAAAGAGTCCATCACCTTGACTGATTCAGATGCTGGGTGGACCGTACCCTCAGGAATTATAGCGATGTTGTTGGGCTGTTTAATGATCTACAGCATTATGTTTGCTACTGGGTATTTCATCTATGGAGACTATCAATTAGCACTGCCTTTATCTGCTTTAGCCATAGGCGCTGCCTTTTTCTTGATTAAAACCTGGAAAAAAATAAGAGTTAAAATACTATAAGTTTATCCCAAAATAATTCCAGCAATGGTTGCTGACATGAGGGAAACTAAGGTGCCAGCAATCATGGCTTTAAATCCTAATTCAGTTAAGGTTTTTCTGATTTTAGGGGCAATTATGCCAATCCCCCCAACTTGGATGCCTATGGAAGCAAAATTGGCAAAACCACAGAGCATATAGGTTGCCATTACCACAGATTTCTGATAGGTTAAGTGGATGGCACTTGCACTGTCTTTCAACGAGACCAATTGGGTGTAACCGACAAATTCACTAGCAACTAATTTGATTCCGATCAATTGTCCCATCAATGCCATATCTTCCTTTGCAACACCGATTAACCACATCAAAGGAGCAAACAAATAGCCCAAAATAAATTCAATAGAAAAGGTAGAATAAATCGTATTCTCTGCTATCCAAGCATTAAGCCCGATCACACCACCGATACTAGACAGCATTCCGCTCATCATGGCAATAAGGGCAAAAAAGACGAGCAGCATGGCACCGACATTGACCGCCATTTTTATACCCTCTCCAGTTCCTATAGAAATTGCAGACAGAAAATTGGAACCGATTTTAGAACTTGAAATTTTTATGTCGGGTTGAATTTCTTCTGTTTGGGGGTAGATGATTTTAGCAATCGCCACAGAACCCGGCGCAGCCATAACGGAAGCGGCAAGTAAACTTTTGGCAAATTCCAACCTTTGAACGGGATCATTCCCCCCTAAAAATCCGATATAAGCCCCTAAGACGCTTCCAGCAACAGTCGCCATCCCTCCAACCATCACTAAAAAGAGCTCGGAACGATTCATTTTTTCCAAATACCCTTTAATCATTAAAGGGGCTTCCGTTTGACCTAAAAAGATATTTCCAGCCACAGAAAGGCTTTCAGGACCGGAGATTTTTAATAGTTTAGTCAGTCCCCAGGCTAAAAAACCGACCACTTTTTGAATGATTCCAAAATAATACAAAATCGAGGTTAAGGCTGAGAAAAAGATAATCACAGGAAGGGCTTGAAACAGAAAGATAAAACCGTATTGATTCACATCGCCCAAATCACCGAGCAACATTTTTACCCCTTCTCCAGTATATTTTAAAACATTGATAAAAAATCCTCCTAAAGTCTCAAAAACCCCTTTAACCCAATCGATTTTTAAAACCCCAACAGCGATAATAACTTGGACTAACAAGGCCAAACCTACCGTTTTCCAAGCGATTTCCTTTTTGTTTTTGCTGAACAAATACGCAAGGAACAAGAGTGCTAACATTCCAAGCAGTCCCCTGAGAAGTGAAGAAAGTGTGAGCCCGGAATTGGGAATTAAATCCATATTTTTACAGTCAAGTTAAAGATAGTAAAAGCATTTATTTAATGGTAATCCTAAAGAATGATTGATTTTTTAAAAATAGTACTCCTCCTCTTTTTTGTAGGTTGTCAAGCTGATAGCGCAAGTACAGAGAATATTAACGAACAAATCCAGACCACAACACCAGCAGGAGTTCCCGAGGTAGAGAAAGTGTTAGAGTTGGTATGGTCTGACGAATTTGAGGGCACGGAACTAAATTTAGAGAATTGGAGTTTTGAATTGGGCGATGGCTGCCCTGATCTATGTGGATGGGGGAACAATGAATTACAACGATATACGGATACCAATCATAGACTGGAAGAGGGTTTTCTTATCATTGCTGCAAAAAAAGAGGAGGGATATACGTCCTCCCGTCTTATCACTAAAGGGAAAAAAGAGTTTCAGTATGGAAGAATTGAAGCACGACTGAAGGTGCCTACCGGCGGAGGTTTATGGCCGGCCTTTTGGGCTTTAGGGTATGATATTGATGCCGTTTCTTGGCCGGACTCTGGAGAGATCGATATCATGGAATATGTGGGAAGAGAGCCGGGTCAATTTTTTAATTCGGTACACACCCGGAGTAGCTATGGAAACACGATCAATACAAAAATAACCTCGGCACCCAACCTAGAAGAGGATTTTCATGTCTTTGCCATAGAATGGAATAAGGATTATATTCAATTTTATTACGATGAAGATCCTGTGTATCGTTACGCGGCACAGATTCAAACCTTTGAGAATTGGCCTTTTAACAAGCCCTTTTTTTTGATTTTAAATTTGGCAATCGGAGGTAACTTTGGGGGAACCTTAGACAGTAACCTCGATTTCCCGAGAGAGTATGTCATCGATTATGTCCGTGTATATCAATAGCCGATTACAACTTAGAATTCTGTAAGAAGAATTTTTTCAATCACTTCTTTTGCAGTCAACAACTTAATTTTGTGAACGCTATCGTTATAGTTACCGGATTGTATTTTTTGCTCAATATGATGTAAGAGCTCTTGAGCGGAAAGTGAATTTTTGTCCATAATTAGTTCATTGGTACTTCCAGTAGTAAAATTCGGGAGTTTTTATTTGCTGTGATAGAAAAAGAATCGGTTTCCCAGATTCCAAGCGCATCCCTTTTCTGTAAACTTTGAGTTGCTACAGTTCCTTCGCCTTCAATTACGAAAGCATATACTCCATTACCTGCTTTGTGAATGTGATATTCTACGTTGGTATCTTGATCAAATTCTCCCAGATGAAACCAGGCGTCTTGGTGAATCCATAGCGCAGGTCCGGTTGGATCAGGGGTAACTATAGGATAGAATGCATTGGGAGTTTTTAAATCTTTTATATTTTTTTGATCGTAGCGAGGGGTGACGTTTTGAGTATGAGGAAACACCCAAAGCTGCAACAAGTTCACAGCTTGGTCGCGGTTTTTGTTGTATTCACTGTGATAGACCCCAGTGCCTGCACTCATCACTTGAATTTCATCGGCTTCTATAACTCCGACATTATCCATGCTGTCCTTATGCTCTAATGCGCCTTCCAAAGGAATGGTAATAATCTCCATATTGTCGTGAGGATGCGTTCCAAATCCCATCCCCGGGGCAATGATGTCATCATTCAGAACTCTTAACACTCCAAACTGCATACGTTCTGGATTAAAATAATTTGCAAAACTAAAAGAGTGTTTGGCGTGGAGCCAGCCATGGTTAGCTTCACCTCTTGAAGAGGCCGGGTGATACGTCATTTTCATAAAATATAGAATTGCATTAACACTGTTGTAGGTACAAATGTAGTGCTATTTTTCGGATTTATGCTTTTTAACTGAATCCTGGAGTTTTACGACTTGATCAATCAGCTTTTTTTTGGTTTCGAAATACTGAATCAAGGTTTTCACTTTTTCCTCATTAGCCTGAGTTTCGGCTGCTTTTTCTTTCTCCTCAGCAATGGTTTTTTTGATCTCCATATAGGTTGTTACACCAAAGCCAATGACTATAGCAATACAAGCAATATAAGCGAAAATCTCTTCGAGTTCAGAGAGGTACATATTCATTATCTTAGCACAAATTTATAAAATGCTGCTCAAGAAGTTCCTTATGCCCCATACAATTTTAAAGCACTTTGCCCTTAAAGTCGTTCTCCTGCTCCCAGTGTTTGGTATAGCCCAAACCCTTTCACAAACCTCAACCATCACACTTCAAGAAGTTGCTGTAGAAGCTACCAAACTTGAAACGGATCGTTTTGTCGTTCCTGCATCCATTTCCGTTATCAATTTAATTCCCCTCCAAGGGATGCAACAACAACTGTCTTTACAAGAATACCTCAGTGCGGTTCCGGGGGTATTTTCACTTAACGCAAACAACTACGCCCAAGACTTGAGACTTTCTATCCGAGGTTTTGGATCTAGAGCAGCATTTGGGATTCGAGGAGTAAAAATAATTGTGGATGGCATCCCAGAAACTACCCCAGATGGACAAGGGCAAGTGGACAACCTCCCTTTGGGTTTATTAAGTCGCTTGGAAGTGCTGCGGGGTTCTTCGGCAAGTTTATACGGCAATGCTGCCGGTGGAGTAGTTTATCTGAATACTCTGGATAGCCTTCAGGGAGAGTCGGTTCAATTGCGAACTACATTGGGATCCTATGCCTATCAAAATTATCAGTTGATTGGAAATGTAAAGGGGGAGAAAACCACGGCAGTTTTTGCTTTAAACAGAACCGTAACGGATGGTTTTCGAGTTTTTAGCGGCCTTTCCCAACGTATTTTAAACACGAAAATTAAACACCAAATAAATCCCAACTCGTCTTTAACTTTTCAATTAAATTATACCGACAGCCCCAGAGCAGAGGATGCTGGTGGGCTGACGCTCGAGGAAAGTGAAACCGATTTTAGACAGGCACGCCAAAGAAATGTGGACTTCGACACCTATGAACAGATTGAACAGTTTAAAACGGGATTAAGATGGCAGCAGCAATGGAATTCACGGTGGAGTATGGACAGTTACGGATTTTATAGTTTTCGTGATTTTTATGGAAAATTACCTTTTGAAAATGGAGGAATTGTCGATCTTTTTAGAAATTATTACGGTGTAGGTTCTCGATTAACTTTTCAAGAAACAAAGCAAAAGCATTCTCATCAATGGCAACTCGGTTTTGATACCAGTTCCCAAAGGGATCAGCGGGATCGTTATCAAAACCTAGCAGGGAAACAAGGCGAACAAGAATTTTCTCAGTTAGAACAGTTTGGAAACATTGGAATCTTTCTTCTTGATCACATTCAATGGCAAAAAGTTCTTCTCAGTACAGGACTGAGACTCGATATTCAAAATCTAGGGGCCGATACCGATGAAGAAATCCAAAAATATACAGTATTCAATCCCAGCTTAGGATTGAGTTATGCCCTAGCAGATCAGCATCGTGTTTACGCAAATTTTTCTACCAGTTTTGAAACCCCAACACTTTCTGAACTCTCAGCGAATCCCAACGGAGGAGAAGGGCTGAATTTAGACTTGATGCCATCCAAAGCGATCAATTATGAATTGGGATGGAAAAACCGAACTTCATCAGGATACCTCGAAGCGACTACTTTTTATATTGAAAGTTCGAATGAAATTTTACCCTATGAACTCGAAGCTTTTCCCGGACGTGCTTTTTATCGAAATGCAGGAGCAACTTCTCGTTTTGGATTGGAGCTTGCGGGGAGTTATCAATGGAACAAATGGGCAATTCAAGCCAGCATGACTCAAGCTCAATATAGATTGGAAGGCTTGGATACCGCCAATGAAGTTGAGGGTAAAAAGATACCCGGTATTCCAAGCAGTCAGTTTTTCTTTCAACTTAAATACCGAAGTGCTTCAGATTGGCAATGGGTGCTTTCAGGAGAACACAGTGGTGCTTTTTTCGCCAACGATAGCAATAGCGTTGAAATTAAAGCCTATCAAAAAGTACGTTTTCAAGGACAGAAAACCGTTCAAACCCAATGGGGAAAACTGGACTTTTTCGGAGGGATTAACAATGTTTTGAACACCACCTATTTCGATAACATTCGATTGAATGCTTTCGGAGGAAGGTTCTACGAACCTGCACCCGGTCGAAATTTTTATTTTGGGTTGAGTTTGGGAATCTAAAGCTTCTGCTTGAGCAATTTTCAAATTGCCAACACCGCCAAGACTATCAAAAGCAACAACAGGAGCTGAAGAAGAAGCAGCTACTACTGTAAGATTACCAGTGATGGTTTTGATACGGGTAGTTACTGTATTTAATTTTGCAGGATCCATAGAAGTCTGTGCAAGTACAGTTACGTTACCGTTGATGATCGCAACTTTATCTTTCAAGCTGTCTGCAAATTCTAGAGTTGCATCAGAGTTGATGGTAAGATTGCCAGTAAACACGTTGTTAGACGCTAATAAGTCTGCTAAATCTTGCTCAACACCGTCAAGAGCGTCGTTAATGTTGTCCACATCTTCACCAGTAGCGATATTGTTGATTTGTGATTCTAAATTAGCAACAGCAGCATTAATGTCTGCTAATCCGTCAGCAAGCGCAGCATCAACCGCATCTCCCAACGAACTTTGAATTGAGTTAACGGTGTTAGTTAAGTTACTGAGGTCACTCTGAACCTGAGTGGAACTATTTTCTACAATTTCATATTAAAAAAAACGGTTTTAGTACTTTTATCCTATGAGGAAATTTTGTTTTATTGTAGGGCTGTTCTTTTCGAGTAGCCTCTTGTTCAGCCAGCAGCTTAGTGAGCGTAAGTTGGGTCGTCAGCTTAAGAAAATTCCTCAATTGGCCAACGCCTTTGTAGGGATCTCTGTCCTGTCTCTGGAAAAGCATAAAATAGTAGCAGCTTATAATGCATCCAACTATTTTACGCCAGCCTCCAATACCAAGCTCCTTACTTTTTTAGGAGCCGTTCAAACTTTTTCCAAACTGCCCGCACTTGAATACGCCATCGAAAACGACAGTATAGCGCATTTTAAATCCACGGGCTATCCCCTACTTTTCCATCCTTTCTACCCCGATACGGTTTTGCAAAATTCTTTTCAAAACCAACAGACTTGGATCTATCACCCCGCTAAAACGGCACCTAATCTGCTCGGCTCGGGCTGGTCTTGGGACGATTATTCCTACTACTATGCTGCACCTAGCAGTGTATTTCCCATCTATGGGAATACGGTTCAAGGGGTTATTAAAGAGAACAGCCCTCAATTCATCCCTTCCTTTCCAGCAAGCCTGGATACTACGGTTACGAATTTACAAAGATCGCTCTCCGAAAATACATTTTTATACAACCCTCAAAACTGGAGCTCTGAGGATACCCTATACCGTCCGTTCTTACCGAACGACCCCCTATTTGTAAAATTATTGGGGAAGGCTCTGGATAAAAAAGTAATTTTAGATACTACAACGGGGGATTCTTTCCCTTGGCAAAAACTCATTACCGAGCAGGATCCTCTTTTGTACAAAGGCTTACTTCATGATAGCGATAACGGCATAGCCGAAGCGCTTTTGCTAATGATCGCCCATGAAAAAGTGGGTGTTTTTCGTCCTGAAGTAGCTATCGATAGTCTCAAAGAGCTGTGGAAGTACTGGCTTCCAGACCCCTTGGAATGGGTAGATGGATCGGGAGTCTCCCGCTACAATATGTTTACCCCTCGTACTTTGGTTGCTGTATTGCAACAACTCAAGCAAAAGCTGTCCTGGGAAGTTTTGTCTGCTTATATGCCCCAGGGAGGTGCCACTGGAACACTGAAAGCGTACCCCGATCTTGTAAATGTCTATGCTAAAACAGGAACCCTCAGACACAACCACAATTTATCGGGCTATTGGGTGAACGCTAAAGGAAAACACTACGCTTTTTCTATACTCGTCAATCACTTTACCACTCCTACCGCAGAGGTCCGCCAAGGAATTTCGGAACTGCTGCTTTGGATGCAGCGCAAAGCGAAGTAATTTGCCCTTAGTTTCTTAAAAGGTTTATTCGGTTCTTTGCTGAAGTTGTTCAGCAATGGTCTCTACGTCCTTTAACACACGAAGCAGATTCCCGCTCCAAATCTGATAGATTTCTTCTTCAGAATAGCCCCTTTTCACCAACTCTAAAGTTACATTAAAGGTTTCGGAGGCATCCTTCCATCCGTCAATGCCACCCCCCCCATCAAAGTCGGAGCTGATGCCTACATGGTCAATGCCTATTTTGTTTTTGAGATAATCAACGTGATCCACAAAATCTGAAACGTTTACTGGAGGATGCGTTTTTTTGATTTGTTCTATTTGAGGGAGGGCTTCCAACGTTAGCTTTTCCCATTGAAGCTCATAGGCAGCTTGGTCTTCTTCGGACAATTTTCTTTGCTGGGTGGAGGTTAAATACTCCATTCCGAGTTGTTTTGCTGTTTTTCGATAGACTGCCTCTAGAGCTTCTTGGTGTTTTTCCTGTTTGGTCTTGTTAACAAAAAGCGCGAGGGCTACAGCTTGAACTACGCCCCCATTGGCCTTTACCCAGTCCAGTTGTTCGTCGTCTAAATTTCTAGGATGGTCTGAAAGGGCTCGAACACCAGAATGAGATGCAATAACAGGAGCTTTGGACCGATGGATGGTTTGGCGAATGGCTTCTTTGGAGGGATGCGAAATATCTACCATAATCCCGTAATAATTCATTGAATCGATCACTTTTTTACCCAATTCACTAATGCCGTTATGCAATGCAGTAGCATCAAATTCTCCGGTATTGGAATCCGAAAACTGATTGTGACCGTTATGAGCCAAAGACATATACCGCGCTCCTAGATCAAAATAACGTTTGATCTCGCTGAGGTTTTCTCCCAGGGGATAGGCATTTTCCACCCCAATCATCGCGATTTTTTTTCCTAGCTTTCGCAGGCTATCTACTTCCGAAACAGAAGTTGCCAGTCCCATTTTCATTGGCGCATAGGTGTCAACCAATCGATGAATGCCTTCAAACTTGGATTGTGCATTTACAGCAGCCTTTTTGTATCCCTCGGCATCCAGCTCCCCTTGACCGGTATATACTACAAACCAAGCCACGTCCAAACCGCCGCGTTCCATTTTCGGGAGGTTTACTTGGGTATCCGTATCTTGAGCGTAATTGGTTTCCGCAGAGAAATGAGTAAGGTTGATGTCATCATGCGTATCTAGAGTGAGTGCGTTTAAATGAATGCGTTGCGCTTTTTGGATTAAATCAACCTCCGTAGAAGATGTTTTTTTTTCACAACCCAGTAAAAGGGATAACGCAAAAGGGAGGAATAGTGTTCTCATGACGTTCGTTTTGGATAAAATTAAGAATAAAATGGAGGAAACACCACCTGTTATAATAAGGAATGTGGATAACTCAAAAAAATATTGCTAGCGTAAAATGCTGTAAACAAATGACTTGCATTTTAAATACCCTAGCTGTCCTGTTTTTTTAACAAATATTTCACTTTGGCACGAAACTTGCAATTATTCTCAAGTGCACTAATGCACACAAACATTTTTAATTAATTAAATTTTTATCAAATGAAAAAAGGTTTATTATCAATTTTGGCGGGAGCACTACTTGTAGTGGGATGTCAGAATTATGACGATCAATTCGACAGCCTTGAGACGCAAATCAATGCATTGGCTTCAACCGTTGCTGGTTTGTCTCAGGTTCAGAGTGATCTTGCAAGCCTAGCTGGAACAGTAGGTTCTTTATCTACAACAGTTAACAGTTTAGGTTCTACTATTGACACTGCTGTTGCAGACGGTCTTGCTGATATCCAAGCGGATATTGATGCGATCACTACTGCTGTAGCTGATGTTGCTTCTTCTGAAGAAGTTGCTGCGCTTTCTGATGCAGTTGCTGATTCTCAGTCTGATTTAGACGAGTTATTAGCTGCTTCTTCTGTTTTTACAGGTGATGTTGTTGTAAATTCAGCAGCTACCCTTAATGCGTTTCTAGCAATGAAGTCATCACTTGCCATTGTTAATGGTAACGTTACCATCACTGTAACAACAGATATGGATCAAACAAAAGTTCAAGAGCTTGTTGATAGCATTCTAACAATTGTTAATGATTTATCATACACAGCTAATGCATCTTCAATTGCTGAAACTACGTTTGATAACCTTACTGGTGTATCTTCGATTACAATTGAACAAGGAGGAGGAATTCGTTTCCCTAACTTAGTTTCTGCAACTAAAATCCGTATGAATGATGATTTTGAGAGTACAGTTGATGTAATCCACTTTGGCTCTTTAACTTCTGTTACTTCATTCGCAACAGATGCTACTTTACATACAATTCAATTTAACAAAGCCACAGAGTTACACCTAACATCTTTGGAATACTATCCTGGTGGAGCATTAACAATTGAGACCGACGAAGGTGCAGCAATGCCTTTCGCACTTGATGATATCGATGCTGATGGAGATACTTTAGAAGATGGTCTTACTTTGAACATTACGGGTCCTGCATCTTTCTCTACTTCTAAAATTGCAGATGGTTCGATCACTTTGACGGATGTTAAAACAGTTAACTTAACAGATTTTAAAGGAGCAGTAGTTCTTGCAGGTGACGTTGAGTCATTTACATCAAACTCTCTAGTGTCGTTATCAATTACTGCTGGTGCTGCAATTGAGACCATTGACGTTACAGGGGTATCTGATCCAGATGCAGAAGATGGTGATGATGCCAACTATTATGGTCCTACAATTACTCTATCTTCTTTGTCAGATTTAGAAACAGTTACAATTGCTGGGAAAGCTACTGCAGTTACTGCGTCAACTAACGGGAACTTAGCGAGTCTTACAATATCTGCGGATGTTGCTGGTGCAATTGCAATTGATAACAATTCAGATTTAACAGCGATAACGCTAACTGGAGCAAAAGCAACTTCTGTCACAGTAGATACAAATGCTGATCTAGCTGCTTTAACTGTTGATTTAGCTTACCGAGCGGGTACAGGCGATGATGCTGTATTAGATGGAACTCTTGTTGTAAAAAATAACGCATCTCTTGAGTCATTAACTGTTTCTTCAGATAAAATAGAAACCCTTACTGTAACAGGAAACGATGATTTAACAACCGTTGATTTTACTGGGGTAAAAACATTTGGTGCTACAGGAGAGCCTACAGTTAACATCTATAACAACGACTTAACGGCTACTAAAATTACAGATTCTGATGACGGAACTACAGATGCTGACAACGGAGCTGATGGGGACTTAGGATCCATTACCACTACCTCTGGTTTTGGAACCTTAAAAACATACTTAGCGGCTGTTGCTGCAGATGCAGATTCTACTGCTTCTGTATATTTTGATACAGTTGAATCTTTCACTGACGAAGACGATTCAGAATCTACAGATAAAACTTATGATGCTACTGATGGAGCTACTCAAAATGATGAGAATAAAGTTTTAGTATTAACAGCTAAGGTGGTTACAACTGCTGGTAAAGCCGACGTTCTTCGCAAAAGAGCTTATGTAATCAATCGTTCAGCTGCTTCAGCGTATAGTTTAAGCATAGGCGGAACAAACATTACAACTGATGTAAATGGATCTACTCCAAACGCTGCTGTAGCTACTATATCTTTAGATAGCAATCAAATTTTAGCATTAGCTCAAGTTAGAGCTGCTGCTTCTATTACTCGTGCTGCTGCTGTTGATGTAACTTTGGATGCTGTTGTTGGAGCTACACCTACTGTTGATATAACTATTTTAAACAGT
>Ga0181601_10000327_pt1 | contig 37828 bp, 38 predicted proteins | sample 041ome_8_FD_133020 | JGI IMG/M metagenome (GOLD analysis project Ga0181601, IMG submission 133020) | Coastal salt marsh microbial communities from the Groves Creek Marsh, Skidaway Island, Georgia - 041407BS metaG (megahit assembly) | ecosystem: Environmental > Aquatic > Marine > Intertidal zone... | reverse complement strand
GGCGGGCGGAGATGTGATCCAGGGCGGCGCCCGCGCTCCAGCTCAGGACGGGCGTCAGCCGCTGGGCGAAGGCGAGCTCGGCGCTGACGGTGGTGCCGCTGCGCTCGGTGGTGCGGGCGAGGATGCCGCCGGCGGTCACGCCGAGATCGAGTCGCGGGGCGTAGGGACCGAAGCCGAACTTGCGGCGCAGGCCGGCGCGGGCGGTGAGGGTGGCCTGGTCAAGGCCGTCCCATTGGCGCCAATGGGTCGCGTCGGCCGTGACGCCGAGGTTGCCCTGCCAGTCGCGGTTGAGTACGCGCAATGCGCTGAGGTTGAGCGTGGCGGCGACGGCCTCGTCGGATTTTTCCTCCCGCACCGAGCGGCTGGTGTTGTCATCCTGCAGCACGCTCACGGTCAGCACCGGTGAGCCGGGGACGGCGCTCAGGCCGTGTGCTGCCAGCAAGAACCCCAGAAGCCTGGCCAGGCGTCGGGGGGTCATGGGGTGAGCAACGGTTTCAGCACCGGCCACACGTTCTCCGCGACGAGTCGGTGGCCCTCCGGAGTGGGGTGGATGCCGTCCGGCAGATTCAGGCGCGCGATGCCACCGACCCCATCGAGCAGAAAGGGGATCAGCGCGGCGTCGTAGGCCTCCGCCAACGGGGCGTAGAGCGCATCGAAGTCCGCGGCATAACCGCCCATGCTGACGGGCATGCGCATGCCGGCGACGACGAGCTTGGCCGCAGGATTCCGCGCGAGGACCTTGTCGAAAATGCCGGCCAGGTTGGCGCGCAGCGTCTCCAGCGGGAGACCGCGCAGGCCATCGTTGCCTCCGAGCTCGAGCACAAACACATCCACCGGTTGGCGCAGCACCCAGTCGATGCGGCGCAGCCCGCCGGCCGAGGTTTCGCCGCTCAGGCCGGCGTTGACCACGCGGTAGGGCAGGCCGGCCTCATCGATCTTGTCCTGAATGACGGCCGGATAGGCGCTCACGGTGGGATCATCGAGCCCGTAGCCGGCGGTCAGGCTGTCGCCGAAGAACACCACGACGCCACGATCCTGCGCGCAGACCGACGCGACGATTAACAGGGGAGCAACAAACAGAAAGCAGAGTCGTTTAGCCATTTGCACAAATGGAAAACACGCGGTTGGGTTCGCGGTTCCGTGTCATGAGTGAGCAATCCATGTTGAAAGTCGAGCGCCTGACCAAATCCTACCCGACCGCGGCGGGAGCGTTGACCGTGCTGCATGAAGTCAGCTTCGAACTGACGGCGGGCGAGTCGCTAGCGATCCTCGGTCCCTCCGGCAGCGGCAAGACCACCTTGCTCGGTTTGTGCGCCGGACTCGACCGGCCCAGCGGCGGTACGGTGGCGTTGGCGGGTGAGGGCATCGGCCATCTCAGCGAGGATGAGCGGGCGCGGGTGCGCAACGACCACGTGGGCTTCGTCTTTCAGAACTTCCAGCTCGTGCCCACCCTCACCGCGTTGGAAAACGTCCTGGTGCCCCTCGAGCTACGTGGCGTGCGCGACATCGCGGCCGCGGAGGCGCGGGCGCAGGCGTTGCTCGCGCGGGTGGGACTGGGCGAGCGCACGGACCACTACCCGGTGCAGCTTTCCGGCGGCGAACAGCAGCGCGTGGCGCTGGCCCGCGCCTTCATCAACGAGCCCAAGATCCTGTTCTGCGACGAGCCGACCGGCAACCTGGACGGCGCCACCGCGCAGACGGTGGAGGAATTGATCTTCGGCCTGAATCACGAAAAGGGCACCACGCTCGTGATGGTCACCCACGACCTCGAGCTCGCCCGGAAATGCGGCCGCGTGCTCAAGCTCCGCGGCGGCGAGGTGGTGGATTGAACCACGAAATACACGAATCACACGAAAGCTTTCCGGTGCTTAAGAACGTGTTGTATGCGGATGAATCTTATCAGGTCATGGGGGCCTGTTTTGAGGTATATCGTGAAAAAGGGGCGGGTTTTTTGGAGGCAGTATATCAGGAATGCCTCGGCTTGGAGTTCACGGCTTCAGCGATTCCTTTCACCGCCCAACCGCGGCTGAAGTTGACTTATAAAGGGAGCGCACTGGCCCAGACCTATACCCCCGACTTCATCTGCTTTGATCTTATCCTAATCGAACTCAAGGCCTGCGCTGACTTGAGCGATGAACACCGGGCTCAAGTGCACAATTATCTTCGAGCAACGGGCCTACGACTTGGTCTCCTTATCAATTTCGGCCACACGCCGAAGCTTCAAAGTGAACGCATCGCCCTCTGACCCTTTCGTGTCATTCGTGTATTTCGTGGTTCTCCCTTTTCCCATCAAATGAACTTCATCCTGCGCATGGCTTGGCGGGATTCGCGGGCGTCGCGGCGGCGGTTGTTCATTGCGTCGCTTTCGATCGTGCTCGGCATCGCGGCGCTGGTGGCGATCGGGTCGTTCAACCAGAACCTGATCCGCGCCATCGACCTGCAGGCCAAGACCCTCCTCGGGGCCGACCTGCGGGTGCAGGACCGGGACGAATTCGACGAGGAGGTGGCGGCGGCGCTCGACGCGCTGGGCGGGCGGCAGGCCAGCGAGGTGGCGATGTCGACGATGATCGTGTTTCCCACCGTGCAGGACCGGACGCGGCTGGTCACCCTGCGGGCGCTGGCCGGCGGGTATCCGTTTTATGGCGACTTCAAGACCGTGCCGGCCGATGCCCCGACCCGCCTCGCGGCGGGCGAACGGGTGGCGATTCTCGAGGAAACGCTGATGGCCCAGTTCGGCCTGGCGGTCGGTGACCCGGTGCGGCTGGGCACGCAGGAGTTCACCGTCGTCGGCGCGCTCCAGCAGATCCCCGGGGATTCCGCGGCGGTGGCGATGCTGTCTCCCCGTGTGTTCATCCCGCGGGCGGAGTTGGCGGCGACGGAGCTGCTGGGACCGGGCAACCTCGCCCGGCACCGGCGTTACATCGTGTTCGATGACGGCAGTGACCCGCTGGCGGTGGAGCGGGAATTTCGCGACCGCTTCAACACCCAGCGACTCGGCTATGAGACGGTCGAGGAGCGCAAGCGCGAGTTGGGCAACAGCCTGCGCAACGTGTATGCCTTCCTGAGCCTGGTAGGGTTCGTGGCGCTCTTCCTCGGCGGCATCGGCGTGGCCAGCGCGATCCACGTGCACATCCGCCAGAAGATCGCGACCGTGGCGGTGCTGCGTTGCCTCGGGGCGAGTGCGGCCACCAGCTTTGGGGTCTACCTGGTGCAAGGCATCGTGCTCGGGCTGTTCGGTTCGCTGCTGGGTGCGGCGATCGGCGTGGGGGTGCAGTTGTCGCTGCCGCAGCTGGTGGGGCAGTTGGTGCCGGTCGATGTGGATTTTGCGATCGAGTGGACCGTCGTGCTCAAGGGAGCCGGTGCCGGCCTGGCGATCTGCGGCTTGTTCACCCTGCTGCCGTTGCTGGCGGTGCGGCGGGTGTCGCCGTTGGTGGCGATCCGCGCTTCAGTCGCGGAGTCCGCCGGCACGCGGGATCCCTGGCGGTGGGCCGTCTACGCCGGGATCGCCGGCACGGTGGCCTGGTTTGCGCTGCGGCAGGCGCCGCGGTGGGAAGTGGGCGTCGGCTTCGTGGTCGCGTTGGCGGTCAGCTTCGCGGTGCTCGGCCTGCTCGGCAAAGGGGTGGCCTGGTCGGCGCGAAAGTTCACGCCGCGGCGGGCGCCCTACGTGTGGCGGCAGGGCATTGCCAACCTGCACCGGCCGAACAACCGCACGGTGCTGCTGCTGCTGGCGCTGGGTCTCGGCACGTTCCTCATCGTCACCCTGGCGCTGACGCGCGGCACCCTGCTGGCCCAGATCGAGGGCACCGGTGGGGCGGACCGGCCCAACCTGCTGTTCTTCGACGTGCAGGACGACCAGATCCAGCCGCTGCGTGACATCCTCGTGCGCGAAGGCGCCCCGCTGCAGGCCGAGGCGCCCATCGTGACCATGCGCGTGGCCAGCGTGAAGGGCCGCAGCGTGACGGACATTTTGAACATGCCGAACAACGGCGTGGCCGACTGGACCCTGCGGCGCGAATACCGTTCGACCTTCCGGGGGGAGGTCAACGACCGCACCGAGCGGGTGATCGCGGGCGAATTCGTGTCGCATTACGAAGACGGGCTGGAAGGCGTGATTCCGATTTCGGTCGAGCGCGGCCTGGCGCAGGACATGCGCGTGGAGCTGGGGGACGAGATCGAGTGGGACGTGCAGGGCCTGACCATCCGCACCCAGGTGGCCAGCCTGCGCGAGGTCGAGTGGCGGCGGCTTGAACCGAATTTCTTCGTGGTCTTTCCGACCGGCGTCCTGGAGCCGGCGCCGAAATTCTACGTGGCGGCGACGCGCGCGGACTCGCCGACCGACTCGGCCCGTATCCAGCAGGCGGTGGTGCTCACCCTGCCCAATGTGTCGGCCATAGACCTGCAGCTCGTGATGGAGACCTTGGACAACATATTCGAGAAGGTGCAGTTCGTGATTCAATTCATGGCGCTCTTCACCGTGGCGACCGGCGTGATCGTGCTGGCGGGCGCGGTGATGAGCGGCCGGTTCCAGCGGCTGCGCGAAGTAGTGTTGCTGCGCACCCTCGGCGCCTCCGGTCGCCAGCTCTGGCAGATCCAGTTGATCGAATACGCGGTGCTTGGTGCGCTGGCGGCGTTGGTGGGCTGCTCGCTGGCCATGGTCGCGAACCAGCTGCTGGCGGTGTATGTCTTTGAGACGGTCGGAGTGATCGCGCCCGCGACCATCATCGGCGCCATCGTGACGGTGGCCGCCATCACGCTGACGACCGGGCTGCTCTCCAACCGCGGTGTGACCAACCACCCGCCGCTCGAAGTGCTGCGGGCGGAAGGCTAAGCGGTTTTCAGGCCGCGCCGGCCGGCCGGACCTCGGCGAAAAGGCCGATACCGAGCCACGACGCGGCCGTGCGGACGAGGACTGGGTTGCCGCTGATCTTCAGGTCGCCGGCGGTTTTGGCGGCGCGGAGGGTGGTGTCGCCGGCCCAAATTTCCGTCATTGTGCGCAGGTTGGAAATCAAGGTGACGTCGGCCGGCTTGCCGGGGTTGTCGACGCAGAGTTCGGAGTCGCCCTTGTCGTCCACGACGATCCACCAGTGGGGATAGACCGGCAGGCCTTCGAAGGTGAAGCGGATGATCTGCGAGCCGCCGGGTAGGGCGTCGGCGTTGAGGCGACGGCGAAAATCGATCATCAACAACTCGACGTCGAGATCGTCGTCCTCCATCTGACCGCGGGCCCAGCGGGCGCCCCATTCCCCGAGGCCGACGACCACCGGCTGCAGTTCCTTGCCGGCGGCAGTGAGAAAATACTCCGTGCGCCGCTGACCCGGCTGCTCGCGTTTCATGACCAGGCCGTAGTCCTGCAGTTGCGTGAGCCGCTTGGTCAGCAGGGTGGGCGACATCTGCGACAGGGCCCGCTGCAATTCGTTGAACCGGGACGCGCCGAGCAACAGCTCGCGAATGATCAGGATGGTCCAGCGTTCGCCGAGTACCTCGGCGGCTTTGGCGATGGGGCAGAACTGGCCGTAGGCGATGCTCATGAGGAATTTGGGTTACTACAGAAAAAGTAGTTAAACGCTACATTCTGTGTCGTGGAAGCAAAAGCGGCGGGACGATAGAGTGGTGCCATCGAAGCAACGACTGTTTCGCCAACCAGAAAACCAAAACCCAACTGAAAGGAATAACCATCATGCCACTCGTCACCGTCCAAATCATCGAGAACGTCTTCACCCCCGAGCAGAAGCGCGAGATCATCACCAAGGTCACCAACACCATGACCGCCATCGAGGGCGAGGCCCTGCGCGAGGTCACCTGGGTGAATATCGAGGAGGTCAAGGAAGGCAACTGGGGCATCGGCGGCCAGACCCTCACGGCGGCCGACGTGCACCGGATGCAGCAGGCCGCGGTCTGAGCATTCCCCCACGCCATTGCATCCACGCCGGCCCCTTGCGGGTCGGCGTTTTTTTGGGGCGGGAAGGGTGGCGCGCACCGGTTCGGCGCGGAATTCGGCTGGCGGCGGCGGGGCCCGATCCTCACGCTGCCGGGATGGCTGAACCCACGTCGAGCGGTCGCAAGGTGGTGCTCCTGATCGGCACCGTGAAAGGGATGTTCATTTACCAAAGCGACGCGGCGCGGGAGGACTGGACGCTGTCCGGACCGCACCTCGCCGGAGCGGAGGTCTTCAGCCTTTGCGGTGATCCGCGCCGTGGTCGCATCCTCGCCGGCACGGAAGAGTTCATGAGCGGGCCCATGATCAAGGTCTCGGCCGATTTTGGCGCCACCTGGTCGCCGGTCGCGCAAAGACCGGCGCTGCCCGCAGGGGCCAAGACCAAGCTCAAACACATCTGGACGATCGTGCCGGGGCACCCGAGCCAGCCCGGCACCTGGTATGTCGGCGTGGATGATGCGGCGCTGTTCGTGAGCCGCGATGACGGCGACACCTGGAACGAGCTCACCGGGCTGACCAATCATCCGTCGCGGCCGCATTGGGTGCCCGGTTTCGGTGGGCTATGCCTGCACTCGATCGTGGTCGATCCACACGACGCCCAGCGCCTCTGGGTGGCGATCTCGGCGGTCGGGGTGTTTCGCACGACCGATGGCGGCGAGACCTGGACGCTCTGCAACCACGGCCTGCCGAATGTGGCTCCTGAATTCATCAAGGGCCCGGACATGGGGCGCTGTGTGCACCGGCTCGCGCTCGATCCGGCTCAGCCAGGTGCGCTGGCCATGCAGTTTCACGGCGGTGTCTACACCTCGACCGATGGCGCGGACTCCTGGCAGAAGGTGTCGGATGGGTTGAGTCACGATTTTGGTTTCCCAATCGGCGTGACACAACGCGACCTGTTCGTGGTGCCGCTGCTGGGCGGTGAGAACCGGATCGTGCCGGACGGCGCCCTCAAGGTCTGGCGGTCGAGCGACCGCGGCCGGGTGTGGCGGGCGCTGACCAAAGGCCTTCCGCAGGAGAATCATTTCGTCGACGTGCTGCGCAACGCGCTGGCCACGGACCCGCTGTCCCCGGCCGGCATCTACTTCGGCACCACGTCAGGCGAATTGTTTTACTCCCGCGATGATGGTGACACCTGGCAGGCCTTGCCGGCGCGGTTCCCCCGGGTGACGACGGTGCAGGTCTGGATGCTCTAGGGTTGCGCGACTGGGCCCCGCGGGCGACGGTGGCCGGGCATGTCATCCGTCCGCCAAGTCGTCACGTTCCACTACACCCTCCGCGACCCCGAGAACCGGGTGCTGGATACTTCGGAAGGGGCCGACCCCATCACTTACCTGGAAGGGGCTGGCCAGATCATTGATGGCTTGGACGAGGCGCTGGGGCGGTTAGAGGCCGGCCGTAAGACCCGCATTCAAGTCCCCGCGGCGCGCGCCTACGGCCTACCCGATCCGGCTCAGATTGGCAAGGTGCCGCGCAGCCGCCTGCCCGTGGAGGGTGAACTGAAAATCGGCGACCAATTTCAAACCGGGCCGGACCGCGGCGCGCCGGTGGTGAGAGTGATCGGCATTGAGGGCGACGAAGTGGCACTCGACGCCAACCACCCGCTGGCCGGGGTCGACCTGACGTTCGATGTCGAGATCGTGGCCAAGCGGGCGGCCACCGCCACCGAGCTCGACCATGGTCACGTGCATGCGGACGGTGACACCTGTGAGTGAGACGCATTGATACGCATGGACGCGCCGCTGCTCATCATCGGCCAGGGCTTGGCGGGTTCGATGCTGGGGTGGGCGTGCGAGCAGGCGGGGGTGGCGTTTCGGATTGTCGATCGGGGCCATGATACGGCCGCGTCGCGGGTGGGGGCGGGTCTGGTCAGTCCCCTGACTGGCCGGCGGTTGGTGCCGACCTGGCGGTTTGCGGAGTGGCGTGACGAGGTGGTGGCGATCTATCGGGAGCTGGAACGCGAGCTGGGGGTGCCGTTGCTGCGCGAGGTGCGGTTGCATCGCATCCCCCGGGATGAGGCGGAGCGAAGGCGCTTCGACGAGCGCGGCCGGTTGCCGGAGGTGGCAGCGTGGATCGAGACGGCCGATGCGTTAGGGCTGGGATTGCGCGGGGCCTTCCAGGTCGACACGGGAGCGCTCATCGCCGGTTTGCGGGCTCGCTGGCTTGAACGCGGTTGGTTGGAGGAAGGCGAGGGAAGTGGGGATGCGACGCGGACGGTTTGGTGTACGGGCGCGGAGGCCGGCGATGTCTTCCCGGACATCCCTTGGGAGCCGTCTTTGGGCCAAGTGTTGGAGGGTGATTTTGCCGCACCAGATGCGGATGTGGTGCGCAACGACGGGCAGTGGTTGTTGCCGGTCTCGGTCGGCCGGGCGCGGGTGGGGGCGACGTTTGAGCGTGAGTATTCCGGTGTGCAGCCTACGGCTGCCGGCCGAGCGGAACTGCAGGCGGCGGCGCAGCGTTTGGGCGGTCGGCCGCTGGGTGAGCCGCTGGTGGCCCAGGCCGGCCTGCGGGTGACGGTACCGGACCGTCGACCGGTGGTAGGATGGGACCCGAACCAACCCACACGCGGCATTTTCGCCGGGCTGGCGGCCAAGGGCACCCTTTGGGCGCCGATGCTGGCGCGCCAGTGGGTGAAGGGCTGGCCGAGTGACGAGAATATCGAGCCCGAAGCGCGGGTGGGGCGGTTTTGAGCGAAGCGTTCGGGCAATTCGTCGCACTCAGGCGCGGTTTGGTCGCATTTTCTTTCTCTTTCGCCTCAAATCGGCCACGCCGATGCGTTTGGGCTCGATGATGCAATCCCGGTATTCGAAGTGGATCGGTTTGATCGCCGTATGGACGGCGGTTGGCCTCATCCTGAGCACCGAGGTGTATTTCACGGTGCGGGTGACCCGGCCGGAGATCGCGTTCTGGGACGTCGTCGCCTCGCAGTTTGCCCGGGTGTCGCTGTGGGCGCTGCTGACGCCGATGGTGCTATGGCTGCGCACCCTCGTGCCGCTGGATCGCGGCCGTTGGATCGGCGGGCTGGCGTTTCACCTCACGCTGAGCGTGGCGATGATGGTGGGCTATTACCTCGCCCGCATTGGATTCGTGATCATCCGCGAGGGCGAGTCACTCGGGGATTTCTGGATCCTGGCCCAGGAGAACTTCTTTGGCCGCAACCTCATCGACATGGTGTTCTACTGGGCGGTGCTGGGCGGCGGCTATGTCTTCTAAATCTACCGCAAGTACAAGAACGAGCAGATCAAGGCGGTGCAGCTGGAGACGCGTCTGGTGGAGACCGAACTCAAGTCGCTCAAGCAGCAGCTGCATCCGCATTTTCTGTTCAACACCATGAACACCATCGCGGTGCTGGTGCGGGAGCAGCGCAACGACGAGGCGGTGGCGCTCCTGTCCAAGCTCAGCTCGCTGCTCCGCATCTCGCTCGACAACAGCCGGGTGCAGGAGCTGACGGTACGGCAGGAGATGGATTTTCTGGAGCGCTACATCGACATCCAGCAGATGCGGTTTGCCGACCGGCTGTCGGTCAGGACCCGGATATCGCCGGAGGCCCGTATTCCCAATCTGCTGCTCCAACCGCTGGTGGAGAACGCCATCCTCCACGGCATCGCCCCCAAGAACGGCCCCGGTTCGGTGCTGGTGGCCGGCGAGGTGCGGGCCGACCGATCCGGCCAACATCCGCCAGGTTTCGTCGATCACGACGTGGGATGTGCAGGCGAACTACACGGCCTTCGCCGACATGGACACCTGGTATGGCGACACGAAGCTGACTGTCGGCATCCGCAACCTGTTCGACAAGGATCCGCCCTACGTCAGCGGTTGGGACGGCAACGCCAACGGCTATCCTGGCTTCCTCTACAACTCCGAGGGCCAGTTCTACTACCTGTCCCTGACCAAGAAGTTCTAAGCGCCCGGCGCTTTGCTTGGGGGAGTCCGGGCGGGGCCACCGCCTCCCGTTCATCCGGGGTGGAAGCCCGTTCATCCAAAGATCGTGCAACTTTGCGAGAATTTGCGGTGTGATGGTCGCATGCCAGTCTTCGTCCACCCGTTCATCGCCGATTTCCGCCCATTGGTCGCGAAGTCGCGTGCCTTGATCGATGTGGCGTTTTCCTCCGGCCGTCTGGCCTGCATTGCTGTCCCCGTTCGTAGTTATCAGTTGTGTTGTGGAGGAGCTCTTCGGGGCTCCTCCACGATTTTTTGGCGGACACGGGCAGGATCGGCATAGCCGGGAGAACCATAATCCTGTTTAATCGCCTTTTCGTCTCATCATGGCTTCGAATCCAACCTCCCCCCCCGCCGCCCGGCCCAAGAAGAAGAAATCCTCCGCCAAGTGGTGGATCATCGGCGGCGGCCTCCTCATCGGTGTGCTGGCCGCCGCCGGCATCGCCAAGAGCCGTGCCCAGGGCAGCGGCACCAAGGTGTTCGTCGACACCGCCCAGCGGCGCGACCTGACCCAGTTTGTCACCGCCACCGGCAAGATCGAACCCGAGGTCGAGGTGAAGATCGTGCCCGAGGTTTCGGGTGAGATCGTCGAGCTGCCCTTCGCCGAAGGCGCCCAGGTCAAGCGCGGCGAGCTGCTCATGCGGGTCAAGGACGACAACTACCGCTATCAGGTCGACCAGCGGGAGGCCGACCTCGCCTCCGCCCGTGCCGCCGCGGTGCAAAGCAACGCCCAGCTGTTCAAGGCCCGCGAGGACTTCAGCCGCAGCGAGGGGCTCTTCCGCCGCGAACTCATTTCCCCCTCCGAGCACACCGCGGCCCGCACCTCGGTCGATGTGGCCGAGGCCAACTACGAAAGTGCCCAGGCCCAGGTGCGCCGCGCCGAGGGTTTCCTTAAGCAGGCCGAGGACCAGCTGGAAAAGGCCGTCATCTACGCGCCGATGGACGGCACCATCAGCCTGCTCAACGTCGAGATTGGCGAACGCGTCGCCGCCACTGGCCAGTTCAACGCCGCCGAGGTCATGCGCGTGGCCGATCTCGCCAACATGGAGGTTGTCGTGAACGTGAATGAAAACGACGTCGTCAACGTGAAGGTCGGCGATGTCGCCCGGCTCGATGTCGATGCGTTTCCCAACCGCGAGTTCCGCGGCGCCGTCACGGAGATCGCCTCCACCGCCGTCACCTCCGGCCAGAACACCCAGGCCGAGGTCACCAATTTTGAAGTGCGCATCCGCATCAACGTCGACGGTGCCAACCTGCGCCCCGGCATGAGCGCCCTGGCCGACATTGAGACCGCGACCGTGCGCGACGTCATCACCGTGCCCATCCAGTCCGTCACCGTGCGCAGCCGCGAGGCGGACAAGACGGTCGAGCAGATGGCGACCGACCGCGAGCGCGAGCAGCGCGAGAACCGCGGGGAGGGTGCCGCCACCGCCGAGAACGTCGAGGAACGCCGCCAGCGTGAGCGCGAGGACCGCGACTCGTTGCGCCGGGTGGTCTTCGTCGTCGACAACGGCGTGGCCAAGCTGGTCGATGTCAAGACCGGCATCGCTGACACCACTCACATGCAGATCACCGCCGGCATTGAGGTGGGCCAGCAGGTGGTGAGCGGCAGCTACGCCACCATCACCCGCACGCTCAAGGACGGCATGGCCGTGCAGATTGAGGAACGCCGCAGCTCGGGTTCCACCGAGGACTGAGACCGCCCCCGCGCCGCGCCGCCGCCATGAGTGTACCCGCTCCCGTTTCCACCGCGCCCCGGACCGTGCGTCCGCCCGGCGAGCTCGTCATCGACATCTCCGATGTCACCAAACTCTACCGCATGGGCGAGGAAATCGTGCACGCCCTGCGGGGAGTCTCGATGCGCATCCATCGCAACGAATACCTCGCGGTCATGGGGCCGTCCGGTTCCGGCAAGTCGACGCTGATGAACATGCTGGGCTGTCTCGATACGCCCACCGCGGGCCATTACGAATTCGCGGGCGAGGATGTCGCGGCCATGTCCGACGATGATCTGGCCGACATCCGCAACCGCCAGATCGGGTTCGTTTTCCAGAGTTTCAACCTGCTGCCGCGCTCCAACGCCCTGCAGAACGTCGAGCTCCCGCTTATTTACGCGGGAGTGTCTGCGGCCGAACGGCATGACCGCGCCACCGCCGCCCTCGAGGCCGTGGGCCTGGGCGACCGCATGCATCACCGGCCCAACGAACTTTCCGGCGGCCAGCGCCAGCGCGTCGCCATTGCCCGTGCTCTCGTGAACCGCCCGTCGATCATCCTGGCCGACGAGCCGACCGGCGCGCTCGATTCCAAGACCGGCGTCGAGATCATGGAGCTGTTCGAGCAGCTCTACGCCAACGGCAACACGCTCATCATCGTCACGCATGAGGAGGACATCGCCCGCCACGCCCGCCGCATCGTGCGCCTGCGCGACGGCCTCATCGAGGCGGACGAGCCGAATTCCTGACGAACCGCCCAACCAACCCATGCGCCGCTGGTTCTACGAATTCTTCGAGTCGGTGCGGATCGCGGTCACGCAGATCCGGGCCAACAAGATGCGCTCGGGCCTCACCGCGCTGGGGGTCGTGATCGGCATCGTGGCCGTCACCCTCATGGTCACGGCCATCCTCGGCATCAACAAGGGCGTCAACGACAGTTTCTCCGGCTTCGGCGATGATGTGCTCTACGTGGGCAAGTGGCCGTGGCAGGGCGTCGAGGACTGGTGGGTCTACCGCAACCGCCGCGACGTGCGGGCGACCTACGCCCAACAGGTCAACGCCTGGATCGAGGAGAACCCGGAGAGTGCCCTCCTGCGGGCCGTGCCGGAGGACAGCTATCAGGTCAACGTGGTGCGTGGGGATCTGCGGGTGAACAACATTTACCTGATGGGTACCTCGGCCGAGATGTCGCTGATTTCCAAGTCCGACATGGCGGAGGGCCGGTTCTTCAACGCCTTCGAGGACCAGCAGGGATCGAAGGTTGCAGTGATCGGCTTTGACGTGGCCGACGCGTTGTTCCCCAACGAATCGCCGCTCGACCAGTCGGTCATCATCCGCGGCACCCCGTTTCGCGTCATCGGGGTGTCCGAGCGCCAGGGCAGCTTCCTCGGCATCTTCAGCTGGGATTCCGGCATCCTGGTTCCCATGCGCGCCTTCCGCTACAACATCAGCGGCGTGGACGGCGACAACACGCAGGTGCGGGTGCAGTATGACGTCACCCGCGGCGACCAGGCCCGGGACGAACTCCGGGGCCTCATGCGCCGGATCCGGCAGCTCGATCCCGAGGATCGCGACGACTTTGAGATCAACGAATCGGCGACCATCCGCGAGCAGCTCGATCCCATCAAGAACGGCATCGCCATCGCCGGCATCTTCATCACCGGCCTCGCCCTGGTGGTCGGCGCCATCGGTATCATGAACATCACCTACGTGAGTGTGAAGGAACGCACCCGTGAGATCGGCACCCGCAAGGCCATGGGGGCGCGCCGTCGCACCATCCTGCTGCAGTTCCTGATCGAGGCGATCTGCATCTGTCTGCTGGGCGGCGCCATCGGCCTCGGTCTCACCTGGGGCATGGCCAGCCTCATCGCGGTGACCGCGCCATCATTCCCCATCGTGTTCTCACCGCTCGTGGTGGTGCTCGCCATGACTCTCTCCACCGCGGTCGGCATCCTCAGCGGATTCCTGCCCGCGCTCTCCGCCAGCTCCCTCGACCCGGTCGAAGCCCTGCGTTACGAATGATCCTCTGGGAAATCATCTGCCTCGCGTTCTCGTCGCTGAAGTCGAACAAACTGCGTTCGGCGCTGACGATGCTGGGCATCTCGATCGGCATCTTCACCGTCATCGGCGTCATGACCGCGGTCAGCGGGGTGAAGTCCAAGATCCAGGACGGCCTCAATCTCCTCGGCGCGAACAGCCTGCAGGTGACGAAGTTCCCGATCGTGAACTTCAGCGACCCGCGGGAGCGCTTTGGCAACCGGCCGAACATCCTCTACCGCGACTCCCTGCGATTTAAGGAACTGATGAGCCCCTACGCGCGGGTGAGCGTGATGACCTCACGCGGCGGCCGGCAGGTGTTTTACGAGCAGGAGTACACCAATCCCAACGTCCAGTTTATCGGCACCGACGAGAATTACCTCACCAGCTATGGCTACGAGGTGTACGCCGGCCGGCCGCTCTCACCGGACGACGTCGATTTCGCCCGCTCGGTGGCCTTGATCGGCGAGGACATCCGCCAACGGCTGTTTCCCACGCGCGAGGCCATCGGCGAATCCATCCGCATCGATGGCAACACCTTCACGGTCATCGGCCTCCTTGAGGCCAAGGGGTCCTCGTTCGGCCAGTCGCTGGACAACCGCGTGGTGGTACCGATTTCGCGTTGGTTCAATGCCTACGGCCGCTCCGGCCGGTCGCTCACGATCAACATCCAGGCGGCTTCGCCGGAGGAGCTCGATGCCATCCATGAGCAGTCGATCGGGACCATGCGGCTCGTGCGCGGACTCCTGCCGGAGGACAGCAACAACTTTGAGACCACGACCAACGATTCGCTGATCAAGTCGTTCGACCAGGCTCTCGATACCGTCGCCGTAGGCGCCTTTGTGATCAGTGCCATCGCCCTGCTGGCGGCGGGCGTGGGCGTGATGAACATCATGCTGGTGAGCGTGACCGAGCGCACCCGCGAGATTGGCGTGCGCAAGAGCCTGGGTGCGCGCAAGGCGAACATCCTGACCCAGTTCCTACTCGAGGCCGTGGCCCTGTCGCTCTTTGGCGGCATCGTGGGTGTGATCGTGGGCGTGGTGGGCGGCAACGTGTTCGGCCAGCTGCTGTCCGCCAACGTGATCTTCCCCACCGGCTGGGCCATCGCCGGCATGGTGGTGTGCAGCGGCATCGGCATCACCTTCGGGCTCTACCCGGCCTGGAAGGCCGCCTCGCTCGATCCGATCGAGGCGCTGCGCTACGAGTAGCGGGCGGTGCGGGTACGGACGCCTCGGCGAGGCGTCCCTACCGGAGTCGGTTTCAGTGTCCGCGACGGATCTCCGAACCTTCGAAACGGATGGTCAGGCGAAAGACCTTCTTCACCCGGCAGCTGATGTCGCCGGTCTGCAGGTCGACTTTCTCCGGCACCTCGATGCGGTGCAGGTCGACCACGGCGTGGTAGCCTCGTTCGGAGAAGACATCGATCAGCATCGCCAGGGCCTGCGGGTCGTGCAGCAGCTGGTCCTCGGTGTTGATCTGGGACAGGCCGGAAATCGCGTGACGGCGCACGATCGGCATGATCTTGCGCTCGACGAAGTTCGCCACCTGGCGGAACAGCGCGGGATGCTCGAACTGGTAGCTGTCGAGCCGCTTCACCAACTCCTGGCGGGCATGCACGATCAGGTCGCTGGCGACCGGGATGTGCCGCAGGGTGTCATGTGTTTCCGGATCGAGCTCGAGCGTGCTCTGGTAGCGCAACTCATCGACGATGTTGCGCTCAACCTGATCGATCGCCCCCTGGGCGTTGACCAGGTGGTAGTGGAAAATCTCCTTCAGGCTCTGGAGGGCGTCCCAGGTCTGCTCCTTGAAGACGCGGTAACGGCGGCGGGCCAGGTCGATGTCGTAGTCGGTGACCCGCTCCTCCTGCAGATCTCCGGTGCCGGTGCGGCGTACCTCCTCATTGTGCTCCTTGACCTCCTGGCCGCGCTTCAGTTGGCGCTCGATGGAGATCTTCTCGTCCACGAACAGGACCATGATGTGCACGGTCGGTTGCCGGAAATGCATGCCCAGCGGCGTGCCGTGATATTCGTGCCGCAGCTTCTTCATGTTGGACACGAGGAGCTTGAGCGACTCGACCTGCACGTGGGTACGGGGGAAGCCGTCGAGGATGCAGCCGTCGCGGTATTCCGGCTTGAGCAGCTGGCGCAGCAGGATGCCCATCACCTCGCGGTCGCCGACCATCCCGCCCTGTTCCTTGATCCGCTCGGCCTCAGGGGTGTTGAGCAGGTTGCTGACGACAATGGGCGGGCAGGTCAGTCCACGGGCCTTGAGGATGAAGCCCGTATTGGTGCCCTTGCCAGCGCCCGGCGCACCACCAAGCAGGATGATCTCCTTGGGGAAACGCAGGTTGTCCCGGCCAAATTCAGCCTCCAGCTCCCGCCATACATGGTTGAAGATCAGGGCGGCGTCCTTGATCTCCAGGTCACCGGGCTTGGCGCCATGGGGGGGCGCCAACGGGGTGCTGGGCGTGGTTTCGGACGGGTGACGGGACATGTGACGAACTACTTAACGGGCTGATGACTACCGCGTTGTCGAGTCCAAGTAACGTTAGAATGAAACGCGGAACCCAAATTGTGTTTTCCGGTCTGATTAAAGAGCCGAAAGGCACCCCGGGGGAAGCGCTCCCGGGAGTTAGTTGAAGCTGGACCTGACGGGGTCGCCGCGAGGCGGCCCCGTCTTGGTTTTGGGCTCCCGCCTAACGATGGCGGCCGTGCCGCACGATGTCCCAGATCACGTAGAAGCCCACGAGGGCTGACAACAAGTAGCCGATGATGCCCAGCGCGGGATAACCGAACAGCAGGGGATGGATGCCGGTGGTCACAATCATGGATGAACCGATGATCAGGGACCCCGAGACCACGCCGAGGGTGATCCGGTTCGAGGCGGTCTTGATCGAGTCGTCGAGGTCTTCCAACCCGCGGTGCTGCAGGTTGATGCTGACGTCGTCGTGTTCGAAACGCCGCACCAGCCGGTGGATCTCGGCCGGCAAGTCGCTCAACCCGGCGATCGCGCTGCGCACGAATTCCTTCGAGCGCCGCGCGACGGCGCGCGGACCGGTGCGCTCGCGGTAGAGACTACGCAGGACCGGTCCGGCGTGCTTGCGCAGGTCAAACTCGGGGTCGAGCACGCGGCCGACTTCCTCGATCGCGAGGACGGACTTGGCCATCAGGGCGTAATCGCGCGAGAGCGGGATGCCGTGGTCACCGAAAATGAACAGCAACTTGAGCATGGCCCGGCCGATTTCCTGACGGCCGATGGCAAAGTTCAGATCCTCGCGCAGCGCCAGGGTCACGTCCTTCTCCATATCGCGCAGGTCTGTGCGCGAGCCGGGTGGGGCGAGCTCAGCCGCGATGCGCACGATGCGCTCGGCGTCGCCTTCCACGGCGGCGATCCAGAAATCGGCCAGTGCATAGCGCAGCCGCCGGGTGAGGTGACCGACGAGGCCCCAGTCGAGAAAACACAGCCGGCCATCCGGTGTCACCAGCACGTTGCCGGCATGGGGGTCGGCGTGAAAAAACCCGTCGATCAGCACCTGTCGCACGATCGACTGCGCGCCGGCGGCGGCGATCTCCCCGGCATTGCCGAGTTTGGCGACGTCGGCCCCGACCGGCTGGCCCTCGATATGGTCCATGACCAGCACTTTGGCCGTGGTGAAGGCAGGATACACGGTCGGGGCGAAGACGCGCTCTCCGTCCGGATTGATGGTGTTGAAATAGGTCTGGTTGCGGGCCTCCCCGCGAAAATCCAGTTCACGCTCCACCCCTTCACGCACCGCCTCGACCACGGCCGGCAGGTCGTAGGGTCGCAGGGCTTCGATGCGGTGGTGCAGCTGATTCGCCAACCATTCGGCGAGGTCGAGGTCGGCGCGGATCGACTTCGCGATGCCGGGGCGCTGCACCTTGACCACGACCTGCCGGCCGCTGTCACGGAGCGTGGCGCCATAGACCTGGGCCAGGGAGGCGGCGGCGAGCGGGGTTTCCTGGAATGCGGCGAACACCTCGGCCGGATCACCCTCGAGCTCCTCGGTGAGCAGTTCGCGGATCTCGTTCACGGGGGCGGGTGAGACCGCGTTCTGCAGCTTGCGCAGCTCCAGGATGAGCGGGTCCGGGATGAGGTCGGGCCGCATGCTCAGCAATTGGCCGAACTTCACCCACGCCGGCCCCAGTTCCTCGGCGGCGAGGCGGATGCGCTCCCATTTGGAGCGGCGGACCTTGTTCTCGCTCTGCAGCCGGCGGTCTATGACCGTGGGCATGTCGAGCTGGTTGATCAGGTCGGCGAAGCCATGGCGGGCGAAGACCGCAATGATCTCCTTCGCCCGGACGGCGTTGGCGAGGAGGTCGAACGGTTTCACGGCTCGCCGCTGCGGCTGGGCGGATCGGCGAGCTGGGCCTCCAGAACCTTCACCCGTTCCTCCAGGGCCGCGATGCGGGCGACCAGTTCGGCGTTCGAGCGGTCGAGCACACCGGAGATGCGGTTATTCAGATCGTGGGCGAGCTCATCGAATTCCTTGCGGCCTTGTTCGGCGATCTTGTCGGCCATGATGCGCGCGTCCTGGGCGTTGACCTTGCCCTGGCGGACGAAGTCCTCGAGCGCACCTTCGATTTTATCCTTGGTGATGACGGCGGCGCCCACGCCCGCGAGGAGGGTTTTCTTAAGCAGGTCAATCATGGCAGGTACAGACTGGAGGGGGCGGTGACGGTTCGCAAACGCAATTCCGAGCCACGGCCAACTAGCCCCCGTCGGTGGTGTTGGCCGCCGGGCCGGCCGCGGGCGGCAGGGCACTGGCCACGTGGGCATGGGCGGGATTGCGGGCTGCGTACGGTGCGATCGCGCGCAAACGCATCGCCAGCCAAATGGTCAAACCGAAGGCACCGACCGACACCCAGCCGGCGCGGGGGTAGCCGACCAGGTGGCCGTTGCTCCCGGTGGTCACAAGCTGGCCGGCGGTGATGCTGGCGAGACCGTTGGCGGCCTGCTGCGCGGCACTGACCACCGACATGAACCCGCCGCGATAACGCCCTTCCACGGCGTTCGTGATCATGGCCATCACGGCCGGGAAGCGGCTCGACATGCCGACAAAGAACAGAGCCGACACCAGCAGGGCGTGCAGTAGGGAAACCTCCGGCAACCGGGTCAGCCACAGGACCGAGATCGTGGCCGGGACCGTCACCACCAGGAGCACGTGCAGCTTGTCGAACTTATCGGTCAACCGGCCCATGAGCGGCATGGTGAAGAAGGTGCAGATGCCACCGGCCAGGTAGATCAGTGGCAACCGACCCTCGGCCACGCCGGCGTTGAGCACCATTGAGGGCGCCATGAATGGGATGATGCTCCCGCCGGCAAACACCAGCGCGGCGGCCAGCATGAGTCCGCGGCGGTGGACGGGGTGCAGCAGCAGGGTGCGCATCTGCCGCATCGGTGATTCGGCGGCCCCCTGGCTCGGGATCACGGGGACGACATACGCCACGATCGGCCAGATAAGCGCGCTGGCCCCCGCCAGCAGAAAGAAGGTCGCTTGCCATTCGAACCAATTGGCCAGTGCGATCCCTGCCGGCACGCCGAAGATCGAGGCGAGCGGGAAGGCGGCCATCACCGTCGACATCGCGCGGCCCCGGCGTTCCGGCGGGACCACATCGCCCACCATGGCGGTGATGATCGAGCCGACGAGACCCCCGCAGGCGCCGGCCGCCAGCCGCGCCGCCATGAGGCTGCCGTATGTGGGCGCCAGGGCACAGGCGAGGGTGGCCACGACGAAGCCTGCGAAAGTCACCAACAGAGCCCCTTTGCGGGGCAGGCGATCGAGCATGAACCCGCCGGCCAGTCCCGACACCGCGGCCGCGGTGCCGTAGGCCGCCACCAGCCAGCTGAAACGATCCGGTCCGATGGCGAAGACCTCCATCAAAATGGAGCCCAACGGCATCATGATCATGAAATCCATGATGTTGACGAACTGCACCGCCGCGAGGGTCAGCAGCAACAGGCGCTCCTGCCTGGGATTGAAGGTGTGGATCGGCGCCGGCACGGCGGACGTTGAAGGCATGGCCGAGCATCAACGGTCGGAATGCGGGCGCCGGCAAATCCGCGCTGCTGATTTCAGGCGCGCCGCCGCGCTTCGTTTACCTGTTCGGTTGCTCGAAGGAGCGGAACTGCTGCCGCAGCAGGTCCAGAAACTGGGCGGTGCCGCGGCTTTGATAGCGCTGGAGGTGGCGGATCACCGCAATGTCCCGGTGCGGGGTCGCCCCGGTGAGCTCGCGGTAGATGATGGTTTCGTGATCCTCCGGGCTCTGGACCAGTCGGGGCAGGATGGCGATCCCCAGGCCGAGGCCCACGAGGTGCTTCAGGTAGGAGACCTGCGCGCAGCTGTGGCCGATGCGCGGCTCGAAGTTGTGGCGCCCGCAGAAGGAATGAATCTGCCGCGTCAGGGTCGAGCTCTCCCCCAGCATGATGAACGTCTGTTCCGCCAGATCCTTGGTGGTGAACTTGCGCATGGAGGCCAGGCGATGTTTTCGGCCCACCGCCAGGATGAGCGGTTCCCGGAAAATGGGCTCGATGGCGAGTCGGCTGTCCTCGAGGGGAAGGGCGCCGAGGGCCAGATCCAGGTCACCGTCAGCCACGCCGGCGACCAGATCACCGAGAAAAGCCTCGCGGGTGTGCACCCGGACATTGGGCAGTTCGGCCCGGCAAAGCTTGATCAGGTCGGGCAGCAGGTAGGGGGCGACGGTCGGGATGGCGCCGATCGTGATGGTGCGGCCCAAGTCGGGATCATCCCGGATTTCACGCCCCGCATTATCCACCTCCAACAGGATGCGCCGAGCCCGATCGACAAACACGGTGCCGGCTTCCGTCGGCAGAGCCCGCCGGCCCTGACGGTGAAACAGCCGATGACCCAGCTCGGATTCCAATTTTGCAACCTGCTGGCTCAGGGAAGGTTGACTGACGAAGCAAGCTTCCGCCGCCCGGGTGAAGTTACCGGTCTCGGCCACCGCCAGCACGTAGCGCAACTGATGCAGTTCCATAGATAGAAACTATGGAATCCATAGATTACTAATATTTCAATTATTTCAAATAAGAGGTATTCTAGGGCCGTGGCTCGATTCCCGGGTCACCGCAAAACGAAAGACACACATCATGACCAACGAAAATCTCATGTATTCCCTGATCGGTGGCAGCACGGTTGCCCTGGCCTGGATCGCGTCGAGTTTCCTGACTTTCTCGCTCTTGGCGATGATCGTTGGATTCGGCTCGGTCGTCGCGACCTTCGCGCTCGCCGCCCTCGACTATGGGTCGAGCCCCAAGTCCCTCAAGGACTGAGGCTTGGCCTCCTTCGCTTTCCCTTCCACCTGATCGGTGGATCCCAAACGCGGCCCGGATTCCCATCCGGGCCGTTTTACTTTCCCCCGCTCAAGCACCCCGTGAACCTGCGTCCTTTGTAACCTATTGGGTTACAAACTGAGACACGCTGGGTTTTGGGCAAAGTGTAGCCATAACGATTACACTTTAGAGCGAGGGCGCGGGTAGGGTGAGTTTTTTAGACAAAAGCGGCTGCGGGTGACGCTTGGTGGTCATAGTCGATACTCCCCGACGTGATGGATGATGCACCCGATGACTCACAATGGCGCCACTGGTTTCGCACCTACGGAGGGCGGCTCCTGCTCGCGGCGCGGCAATGGTCGCGGAGTGAGGCGGATGCCGAGGACATCGTTCAGGATGCCTTCGTGCGTTATTGGCGTCACCAACGCCACCTGCCGGGCGATCCGCTGCCCCTCATGCTGGTTTCGGTACGGCGGGCGGCGTTGGATCGCATCCGCGGAGATGATCGGCGGGGCCAGCGGGAAACCGCTCACGCCGCGGATCAATCCGTTGACTGGTTTGATCCCGGGGTGGGTTCGGATGACGAGCGCCGCCGTCGCCTTGAGTCGGCGGTCGTCGAGCTGCCGGCCGAGCAGCGTGAAGTCCTCGTGCTCAAGGTCTGGGGAGAACTCACCTTTGCTGAAATCGCGGACCAACTGGCCCTTTCACCCAACACGGTCGCGTCCCGTTACCGCTATGCGCTCACGGGGCTGCGCCGGAGCCTTGCCGTTGTAGACTGCCATGGATGACGAAACCGACTTTGCCGACCTGGAAGCCGAACTGCGGGAGCTGTCACCCGCCGCCCCGCCCGCGCACCTGGAGCGGTTGCTCGCCGCTCAACTTGATCAACCGGTCCCCAAACCGGCTTACCGCACCGCCACCACCTGGACTTCCTGGAAATGGGCCAATTGGGGGGTCGCGGCGGCGTTGGTCGGCCTGATGGCGTGGTTCTCCTGGCGGACGCCCGAGGCGGACGTCTCCATGGAGAACGCCCCGCTGGCCACCCTCACCGGTCTTGGACTGGAGGTGTCGGAAACCATGGAACGCGGCGGGATTGTTTACCGGCCGGTCAGTGCCGAACGCCTGCTGCTCGGCAGCCGGGTGGACGGCGTGGTCCGGTTGGCCGACGGCACGGCGGCCGAGCGCGTGCGCGACTATTTCATCGATACGGTCACCTGGCGAGCGACCGCCGGTAAAGGCGAACTTCAGGTCAATGTGCCCCGGGAAGCCGTGCGGTTCGTCGGTTTGGCCGCCAATTGAGTCACCGTTCCCTTTTTAACCAAAACCCAGATCCCTACTCCTATGAATAACCTCTCCCAACTGTTTCGCCTGGTCCTGCTGTTGGCGCTCACCGGCCTGTCCACCGGGCTGTGGGCCCAGGATGTCCGCATGATCACAAGCCCGGACAAGGCTGCCGTCGAGGACCACGACGTGCAGGTCCACTCCTATCACTTCAAGATGGAGGATGCCGAGCCGGCCGGCCCCGTGACCTTCCTGGGCGTCGAGACGGTGAAGGCATCCGCCACGCTCGCCGCCCAATTGGGACTGCCGCCTGGCTTCGGCCTCGTCGTCATGGCCGTCACCCCCGAAAGCGGGGCCGCGGCCGTCCTGGAACCGCATGATATTCTGACGCGGTTCGGAGACCAGAAATTGGTGAGCGCCGACCAGCTCGGCACCTTGGTGCGGGCGCAGGCGGCCGGCGACAAGGTGGTCCTGACACTGCTGCGTGCCGGCCAGGAAATGACGGTCGAGGTCGAACTGGGCGAACGGGTGGCTGCCCGCCCGCAGGTCTTCGAGTTTCGCACCGGTGACGTCATCAATGGCAAGATTTCACCCCGGGCGGCCGCGGCCATCGACGCCGTGCGTCAGCACCGCATGACCGGGCTTGATTTCAGTCGCGAGGATGTGAACACGTTTCTCCACGACCTGCGCGGCCGGGAGCACGACTTTGCCTGGGTCGATCGCGGGGAAGGGGCCCAGGCCGGTCATCGCATCGTGAACCTGAACCGCGGCAACGTGATGTTCAGTGACGAGGAGGGGGTTGTGGAACTGCGCTCGGGGGACGAAACCACCGAACTGATCGTGAAAGATCCGTCGGGCCACGTGATCTTCGAAGGACCGGTCGACACGCCCGAGCAGCGCAAGGCGCTGGCGGAACCGATCCGCAACCGGCTCGAGAAGATCGATGGCCTCGGCAACGTGGACTTCGAGGTCCACGAGGATTTTCCTCAACCCGCAATCAAGATGCTGCCCGCTCGGCCCGATACCGTGAGGCTGGATCGCCTGATGCGGGCTTCGCCCCAACCCCGGCCGACGGAAGTCTGAACGGCCGCTTTGGCGCGAATGAGCAACCACGCCGGGGCAAGCGCCGCGGCGTGGTTGGGAAAGCGGATGCGGAGTTGCGCGGGCTTACGCGTTGATCAGCGGCGGCGGATCGCCGGCGGCATCATCGAAGGATTCGGTCGCCGGGCGCTTCATGAAGGCGGCGACGATCAGGGATACGATGAACCCGAAGAACAGCCCGAAGACGACGGCGAAGATGGCCTGCATCGGCACGCCGGAGAAGAGGCGGACCATGCCTTCGGCCTGGTCCAGCTGGGCGCCGGACATGCCCTCGGCCTCCAGCTTGGCCAGCTGCCCGTCCACCAGCGCGTCGACGAAGCCGGGGTTGATCACGGTGAGATACAGGACATGGAAGCCTGCCCCCAGCAGCGAGCTCCACACCGCGGTCAACGTGCCGGTGCCGAGTGCGGCGCCATAGCCGAAGCCGTCCTCAGCGCTCTGCTGTTCCCGCCGCGCCTTCATGGCGAGGCGCAGACCGACGACCGTGATCACGAGACCGACCACCAAGCCAATGAGTTGGTTGGCCGTCATGTTGGCCGGATCATCCTGCAGTCCGGCGAGGTAGAGCGCCAGATTCAGGACGGCGCCCGCGATGGCCATGCCCAGGCCGTGAAGAAAGGTGATCTTGAACATGCGACCCAGCCTGAGGGGGCCACAGGCGGACGACAACCGGGTTTGGACCGGTGGTCGCGACGCGGGACGAGCGGCAGGCGGCGCGCGTTGCCAGGGACTAGTCGCCGTCGATGAGGCGGCCGAGGCCGCCGAGCACGGAGCCTTCGCCGCGCTGCTTGCCGCCGGTGCGGGGGGCGGCGGCGATGATGCGGTCGGCCAGGCGGGAGAAGGGCAGCGATTGCAGCCAGACCTTGCCCGGTCCGCGGAGCGTGGCGAAAAACAGGCCTTCGCCGCCGAAGAGGGAGTTCTTAATACCGCCGACGAACTTGATATCGTAGTCGATCGAAGGCTGGAAACCGACGATGCAGCCGGTATCGACCCGCAGGGTCTCCCCCGGAGCCAGGGTGCGTTCGTGCAGGGTGCCGCCGGCGTGGAGGAAGGTCCAGCCGTCGCCGGTCAGGCGCTGCATGATGAAGCCTTCGCCGCCGAACAAACCGGCGCCGATCCGCTTGTTGAAGGCGATGCCGACCGCGACGCCCTTGGCGGCGCAGAGAAAGGAGTCCTTTTGGGCGATGAGCTCGCCGCCGATGGTGGAAAGTTGGACCGGCACGATCTTGCCGGGGTAGGGGGCGCCGAAGGCCACGCGGCGCTTTTCGTAGGCTTGGTTCATGAACACGGTCATGAACAGCGACTCGCCGGTGAGCAGGCGCTTGCCGGCCCCCATCAGGGCGCCGACGAAGCCGGAGGTTTGCTGGGAGCCGTCGCCAAAGATCGTCTCCATGGCGATGCCGTCGTCCATGTACATCATGCCGCCGGCCTCGGCGACGACCGCCTCCTGCGGGTCGAGTTCGATTTCGACGAACTGCATGTCGTCACCTTCGATCCGGTAGTCGATTTCGTGCATGGAATTCATGGGCGGCAAAAGTAGGGGATGCGGACGGGTTTGGGTATGAATAATTCGCCGGGATAATGTAACGAAGTGGCGGCGAACGGCGGGTGAACAAAAACAGAGGATTGGCGGCAGCGGTGGCTGCTTCCAATCCTCCGGGTCAGGCGGCGAGCGGGAGGCGCTCGACCGACTTGGCTTGGGCGGCCTTGACGGCCACCTCGGCGTAGTTGCTGGCGGGCCGGCCATAGTCGCTGAGGGCGATGGCCGCGACACCGGCGGTGGCGCTGATACCGAAGGCGATGGTGGCCGCGAGGCCGAACAGGATGGCGCCCGGCGCGAAGAGCGAGGCGGCGAGGATGTAGTTGGTGGATTTCATGGTGGAGGGTGATTGATGATTCTTGGTTATTCGTTTCACGCCTCCATCACCCCGCGACGTTTCCAGAAGTTGCAGGATTCGAAAAAAAGTCCGCCGCCGTCTCAATCGGTCGGCCGCAAGGTCACCCGGGTGGCGCCCCACCCGCCGCTGGTTTCATCACCAAGTCGGTAGCCCTGCACCAGCCCGGGCAGACGATCGAGCAGGGTGTGCACGGTGGTGCGCAGGGTCCCGGTGCCCTTGCCATGCACGATGCGCACCGAGCGCAGACCTTGCGCGCGGCAGGCAGCGAGGTAGGCCGGGATCAGTTCGCCGAGATCGGCCGACCGAAACGTGTGCAGGTCGAGCTCGCCGGTGATGGGCAGCTCGACGGGTTCGTCCTCGGCCATGTGGACGTATCCGATACTCAGATACACGCCTTGTCCGTCCCCTCATCCTCGCGCTTGGGCGGCGGAGGCGGGGTGACGGGATCCGGGGTGATGTCGGGTGACTCCAACCTGGGCTGGGTCGGGGGCGCGGGCGGTCGCGGCGGGCGCACCGGCTGGTAGGGCGGGCGGCGGGTGGCGTCGTCCACGTCCATGGCGCGCCGGATCTCATCCTCCACCCCGGAGGCGGCCTGTTTGAAGGTGCGGATCGCCTTGCCGAGGCCGCGGGCGACCTCCGGCAGTTTCTTGCCGCCGAACAGAATCAGCGAGATCACGAAGATGAGCATCATCTCCATGCCGCCGATGCCGTCGAAGATGGCGATGACCGGTGCGGGATTCATGGCAGGAACGAAAAGGGCACCGTTTGTAAGCGTGCGCGAACGGCGTGCGAAGAATTAATTTTGCCCGCCGGCCGGGCGAAATCAGCTGATCCGGACTTCCACGGTGAACTTGTCCACCAGCCCGGGGGCGACGTGACGCAGGCCGCGGCCATGTTCGGGGGCGTTGGGGGGCCCCATCCAGGGCTCCACGCAGTAGGAGGGCGCGTCGGGGGTGACCGACCACGTCACCAGGGTGGCGTCCGGATCGGGCGGGGTGACCGTGCCGACCGCCACCGCGATGGATTCACTGTGATCCGCGGGACCGAATCGCACGGTGTTGTCCGCCAGGCCCAGATGAAAAGTGTCCACCAGTGCCGGGTCGGCGAGCGAGACGCGTCGCGCCAGGTCGGGGCCGTCGATCAAGGCGCCGTCGGCGGATTGGCGCGCGGTCCGGCCGGAGGGCAGCAGCAGTTCATAGTCGCTGCGCCGATGCTGTTCGGTCCAGGGCACGGCGAAGTAGAAGTGGTGCCCCGCGCACCAGGGCAGGGGTTGGTCGCCGAGATTCTGGAGGGTGAACTCGCAGGTGAGCCGGCGTTCGCTGAAGCGGTAGGCCACGGTGAATTCGTAGTGGAAAGGATAGGCTGCGCGAGCCGTCTCATCCGGTTCGAGCGTGGCGGTGAAACCGTAGTCCTCGATATCGGTGAGCCGGAACCGGCCCTGGCGGGCGAAGCCGTGGTTCGGCATCGGTCGTCGCGTGCCCGTGCGATCGCGCCAGTAGCCGATCTCGCCGCGATCGAAGCTCCGGGCGCAGAACGGAAACAGGATCGGGTTGCCGCCGCGGACCTTGTCGATGGCGTCCAGGCTGGCCAACTCCGGCCAGTGAAGGATATCGCGGGTGGAGCCGTCGGCGCGTTCAAGCGACCAGTGCATCAGCCGGGCGCCGGCCTCGGGGTAGGCGAGGAAGGTGGCGCCGCCGATCTGCCAGCGGCGAATGGTGTGATCGAGATATGGAATGGCCTCCATGTGGACGAATACGCGGGCAGACTGACGCGACAGGTGCCTGGCGTGAATCGTTTTGTGACAAAGAACCGGTTGAATTGTAAGCGGGCGGGACTTGCCGCCATCGCGCGACCCTGTCAGGTTGGGCCCTTTGCCGATGCGAACCCCCGCCCCCCTGCACCGATCCTGGATCGGATGGCTGCTGACCATGCTGGTCCTGCCTGTGCTCACCGCCCAGGAGTCGCCGGCGGTGGCGGTCGAGACCGGCGGGAATGATCCGACGGCGGCGGCCCTGACCCACGTGGTGGTCATTCCGGTGCAGGGCGCCATCGACAAGCCGGTGCTCTACGTGCTGCGCCGCGGGTTGAAGGAGGCCATCGAGAACGGGGCCGATTTGGTCGTGATCGACATGAACACGCCCGGAGGTCGGGCCGACGTCATGCTCGAGATCATGGAGGCGTTGGACCGGTTCCCCGGGGAAACGCTGACTTACGTCGACGACGAGGCCGGGTCGGCCGGCGCGCTGATCGCGGCGGTGACCGACGAGATATATTTTGCCCCCAACGGGGTGATGGGGGCGGCGGAGATCATCACCAGCACGGGCGCCGATGTGGGCGATGCGCTCAAGCGCAAGATGACAAGCTACATCAACGCCAAGGTGCGCGCCCTGTCCGACTCCGACCCGCGGCGCGCCGATGTGCTGAAGGCGATGACGAGTGCGGATTTTGAATTGAAGATCGGTGACGAAGTGCTGAAGCCCGAAGGCGAGCTGCTGACGGTGACGGCCGACGAGGCAGTCGCACTGCATGGCGACCCGGCCACGCCCTTGCTGGCGGCGGGTATTGCGGAGGACATCGATGCCCTGTTGAACGCCAAATTGGGCGCTGGCGGTTACAGCGTGGTGCGACTCGAGACGACGTGGTCCGAGGATCTGGCGGCGTGGCTCAGCACCATCGCACCCGTGCTGATGGGGCTGGGCCTGCTCGGACTGTTCATCGAGTTCAAGACCCCGGGCTTCGGTGTCTTCGGCCTCGCGGGCGGCGCGTTGCTGGTGATCGTTTTTCTCGGCCACACCGTGGCGGGATTGTCCGGGCACGAACCCATGCTGTTCTTCGGGCTCGGCGTCCTGTTGGTGCTGGCGGAGATCGTGTTCTTTCCCGGTCTCGTTCTGCCCGCGCTCATCGGCCTCGTGCTGATGTTTGGCTCGCTGGTGTGGTCGATGGCCGACATCTGGCCCGACCAGCCCATCGAGTGGTCGGGGGACGTGTTTTTTACTCCGATGACGGATGTGGGCCTGGCTCTGCTCGTGGCGGTAGGCGGTATGATTGCGTTGTGGCGCTTCCTGCCCAAGGGCTGGGTATTATCCCGGCTGGCTTTGGGCGGCGCCCCGTTCGGCACGGCACTCGGGGTGCCGATGCCGGCCAACCGCCAAGCCGCTGCGGCGGGTAGTCCCCTGCTGGGCCGACGCGGGGTGGCTGCCACCGACCTGTTTCCTTCGGGCAAGGTGGAGATCGATGGCCGGATTTATGAAGCGTCCGTGAGCGTGGGCAACGTCACCGCAGGGGCGGAGGTCGAGGTGGTGGGGCGCAATAGTTTTGCTCTCGTGGTCCAGGAGGTGCCGTCGTGACCACGATCGTGGTGCTCTTTGCGGTCGGCATTCTGCTGCTGGCGGCGGAGGTGATCGTTCCGGGCGGCATACTCGGTATCGCCGGCGCGCTGGCGGTGGTCGGCGGCGTGGTGGTATCGTTCCAAGAGCTGGGCATGGACGGTGGCCTGATCGCCACCCTCGTCGCCAGCGTGATCGGCGCGGCCATGCTGTATTGGGAATTTGTCCTGCTGCCGCGTTCCAAGTTCATCAAGCATCTGTCGGTCGAGGCCACCGTGGCCGGCCGCAGTCAGCCGGCCCTGGCCAGGCGCGAGGAGATCGTCGGTCAGGAAGGCGTGGTGGTGACCGACCTGACGCCCTCCGGCTATGTGAACATCGGCGGCAAGCGTTACGAGGCTTCCTGCCAGACCGGCCGGCTCGAGGAGGGTACCCCGGTGCGCGTGGTGGGGGTCGACACTTTCAAACTCATCGTAACTGAAATCAAAACCTGACCATGGATATCAAATTCATCTTAGCCATTCTCATTGGCGTCGCCCTGCTGGTGCTGGGCGTAATCATGCTCAGCCTCATCGGCGCATGGGTAAAGGCGCTCTTCAACGGCGCCCCGGTGCCGATGCTGCGGCTCGTCGCCCTGAAATTCGCCCGCATCCCCTACGGCCTGATCGTCGACGCCCGTATCACGGCGGTGCGCGCCGGCATCGAGTTGTCCGCCGACCAGATCGCGTCGCACTACCAGGCGGGCGGCAACGTCATTCCGACCGTGCAGGCCCTGATCGCCGCGCAGAAAGCCGGCATCGAGCTCGACTGGGACCGCGCCTGTGCGATCGACCTGGCGACCAAGGGTTCGGGCAAGAGCGTGGTTGAGGCGGTGAGAACGTCCGTCGACCCCAAGGTCATCGACTGCCCCAATCCCGAAGGCGGGCGGTCAACCATCGACGGTGTCGCGAAGGACGGCATTCAGGTCAAGGTCCGCGCCCGGGTGACGGTGCGCACCAATCTCGACCGCTTCGTCGGCGGTGCCAAGGAGGAGACGATCATTGCCCGCGTGGGTGAAGGCATCGTCACCACCATCGGCTCGGCCGACACCTACAAGGTCGTGCTCGAATCCCCGGACACCATTTCCAAGACGGTGCTCAAGCGCGGCCTCGATGTGGGCACGGCGTTTGAAATTCTGTCCATCGATATTGCCGATGTGGATGTCGGCGAAAACGTCGGGGCCAAGTTGCAGGAGGCCCAGGCCATGGCCAACAAGAGCATCGCGCAGGCGCAGGCGGAAATTCGTCGTGCGGCGGCCGTCGCCGTCGAGCAGGAGATGAAAGCCCGCGTCGAGGAGATGCGGGCCAAGGTCGTTGAGGCGGAGGCGCAGGTGCCGTTGGCGATGGCCGAAGCGTTCCGGAAGGGCAATCTGGGCGTGATGGACTACTACAAGATGGAGAACGTCCAGGCCGACACCGGCATGCGCAAGTCGATCGGCAAGGACGACGAGGACGCCTCCTCGTAACCGGCTGGCCCGTCGCCATGGATTGGATCTTCGACAACCTTCAGCTGATCGTCGTGATCGGTTCCGGCATCGCCTGGTGGTTGATGCAGAACAAGGAGCAGGCCGACGACGACCCGCCGTCACGTTCGAACCGCGACCTCCGCGGTGATCCGCTGGGTGATCCGGACGCGTTGGAACGCACCCGGCGCATTCAGGAGGATATCCGGCGCAAGATCGCCGAGCGGCAGCGGGGCCAGACCGGCGAGGCGCCCCCGCCGATGCCCCGCGCGCCGGAGCCGGAGCTGCCCCCGATCATCCGTCACGCGCTGGGGCTGCCGCCGGAACCACCGCGCACGCCTCCGCCCATGCCGTCGGCTCCGGTGCAAAGTCATGATCGTTCGTCGCTGGATCGGCAGGAGCGGATGCAGCAGGAGATGCGCGAGCTCGAGGCCACCCGTCGCGAAGCCGAGGCCAAGGTGCGGGAGGTCAGCGCCCGCACCGCGCGCAAATTGGGCCAGCGCCGGGCTCAGGGTGCCGGCTCCGCGGTGGCGCCGATGTCACATCGTGAAATCCTGACCAGCCTGCGCGATCCGCGTGGAGCCCGTAGCGCGATGGTGCTGCGCGAGGTGCTGGGCAAGCCGGTCGGCTTGCGGTGAGGCCGATCAGGTACCGCCGTTAGGGACGCCTCGTTGAGGCGTGCTCCTGCCTCAATCCACGTTGAAGCGCCCGTAGCCGGTCAGGCCGGTGGGGAAACGCCGGCCGTCGACCTCGACCTCGAGGTTTTCACGGGCGTCGGCCGTGACCAGCAGACGCGAGCCGCGTTCGAAGGAGCGACTCTCACCGCGCACCAGCGTGCCTTGGTAGAGTTCCTCCTGGTCGGATTCCCGGACGACCTTGATCCGCACGGTGCCGAGAGCGACGAAAGTGATCTGTGGCACCTCGGCGGCGACGGTGGCGGCGGGCTCGGCACCGGGAGCGGGTTCCGCACTGCTGAAGCTGCGCGCGCCGAGGACGACCAGCGTCACCAGCGCGGCGACGGCGGCGAGCAGCAGACCGCCTTTCAGCAACAGGGCCTTGTCGACGTAGGGCAGGGCCCCGGTGCGAGGTTTGAACGTGGCGGGATTTTCCTCGTCGCTCTCGCCTTCCTCGGCCTCGGCCTGGGGCTCGGGATCGAGGTTGTCCTTGGACGACGTGGAGACGCTGATGTCCATCCGGCCATAACCTTCACGGCTGAGCGGACGGTGGGGCGTGCCGTGGCCGAGGGCGGCGAAGTCGTTGACGATCTTGTCGGGATTGAGGCCGAGGTAGCGCGCGTAGTTGCGCAGGAAGCCGCGCACGTAGATGTCCGGCAGGTTGATGTCGAACTGGTTGCTCTCGAATTTATGCAGGTAGTCGCCCCGGACCTTGTTGGCTTCGGCGGCCTCGCGAATGGAGATGCCCTTGGTTTTGCGTGCTTCCTCCAGTCGTTCACCGATCGTCTGCATAGGGGTATGAAGTAAAATTGAGGCCGGGTTAGAAACTACGAAATAAGGGAATCACGCGAATTTGCGCCTGACGGCGACGCAAATCCGGCGAAAGGGGCGGATCGGGCGCATCAAAGACTGTCGAGGTCGACGAGGATCTCGCGGGGGCTGGAACCGTTTTCGGGGCCGACGATGCCCTTGTCCTCGAGCAGGTCCATCACGCGGGCGGCACGGTTGTAGCCGATGCGGAGGCGGCGCTGGATCATCGAGGTGGAGGCGCGCTTGGTGGAGCGCAGCACGTCGAGGGCCTGGTTGTAGAGGTCCTCGTCGTCGCCCAGGTCGCTGTCACCGCCGCCGCCCTTGCCATCGTCGTCATCGCCGGCGCGGTCGATTTGCTCCTGCACGTCCTGTTTGTAGATCGGCAGGCCGTTGTGCTGCTGCATGAACTCGACGATGCTCATGACCTCTTCGTCGGAAACAAAGGCGCCTTGGGAGCGGACGAGCCGGGCGGTGCCGGGTGGGGAGAAAAGCATGTCGCCCCGGCCGATGAGGTTGTCGGCGCCCTTGGTGTCGAGGATGGTGCGAGAGTCGATTTGCGAGGCGACCTGGAAGGCGATGCGGGACGGCAGGTTGGCTTTGATGACGCCGGTGATGACGTTCACCGACGGGCGCTGGGTGGCGATGATGAGGTGAATGCCGGCGGCGCGGGCGAGCTGGGCGAGACGGGCAATGGACGTTTCAATCTCAGCCGGAGCGACCATCATGAGGTCGGCCAATTCATCGATGATGGCGACGATGTAGGGCAGCTTATCCGGCACTTCCAGTTCGTCGTCCGTGGCAGGGTCGACGCCGGGAAGACCCGGTTGGTCAGGCGGCGGCTCCGGCAGGTCGGGCGCGACGTTCTTCTTTTTCCGGTTGTTGAAACCGATGATGTTACGGACGTTGCATTTCGCGAAATACTGGTAGCGCGTCTCCATCTCGGCGAGCAGCCACTTGAGCGCCCCGGGCACCATCTTCGGCGATGTCACCACCGGGATGAGCATGTGGGGGAGGGTATTGAACACCTTCAGCTCCACGACCTTGGGGTCGACCATGATCATGCGCACTTCGTCCGGCGTCTTCGAATAGACGATCGATGCCACGATGGAGTTGATGCAGACCGATTTGCCCGAACCGGTGGCACCGGCGATGAGCAGGTGGGGCATCTTCGCGAGGTCGGAGACGAGGGGCTTGCCGGAGACGTCCTTGCCCAGGGCGATGGGCAGCTCGGCTTTTTGCGAATGCCAGTCCTGTGATTCGAGGATCTCGCGCATGCCGACCGGGGTGGGATGCTTGTTGGGCACCTCGACTCCGACGGCGGCCTTGCCGGGAATGGGGGCGAGGATGCGCACGGACTGGGCGCGCATGCCGAGGGCGATGTTCTTATCGAGTCCGGAGATTTTTTCAACGCGCACGCCGGGCGCGGGCACCACCTCATAGCGCGTGATGACCGGGCCCACGTGGATTTCGCCCAGGGAGACCTTCACGTTGAATTCCTCCAGGATGCGCAGGAGATTCTCGGCGTTGGCCTGGTGCTCCTCCTCGCTGTTCTCGACGTGGGGAACGACGGGTTCGGCGAGGAGTTTCAGCGGCGGGAACTTGTAGCTGCCGACGGCTTTGGGTTCGGCGGCGCCGCGCACCTTCTTGGTCTCCTCGGCCTGGACAATGTTGAGAGCGATTTTCGGGCCCTCGGTCTTGGCGGCGCCGGCCGGTTGCTCCGGTGCGGGCGGGGGCGCGGGGGGAGTCTCGGGTTTGGAGAGGCCGATGACCTTGGGGGGCTTGGGCGGGGCAGGGGGTGGCGTGGCTGGGACCGCCGGTTTCTGGGCCAGGGGATCGCCGGCGGCTCCGGCCAGCTTCATGGGCTTGGGCGGCTCGGGAGGAGGTGCCTCGCCCTTGGCCTTCTTCGCCGACTTCTCCTGCGCGGCGCGTTCCTTGGCCTCGGCCTTGGCGGCGGCGAGCGCGGCCTTTTCCTCCGCCTTGGCCTTGGCCTTGGCTGCCTTGGCGTCCTGTTTGTCCTGCTTGCGCTGGGCGGCGCGCTCGCGGCGCTCCTTGCGCCAGGTGTGAAAATTGGTGATGGCCTTCTCGATCTGACTGGCGATGTCGCGGGTGAAAATGAACACCAGTGCGGTGATGTAGATGGTGATCAGCAGCGACAGGGCGCCGAAGGGTCCGATCGAGTCATGCAGCATCCGGTCGTAAATCACGTGACCGACCGTGCCGCCGAGTTTGCCCTCGGGGTAGAACTGGCTGTTGGCGAGGCTTTCCAGCTTGATCATCGCCGTGAGCCCGCAGGCGGCCAGCATGGCAAAGATCATGGCGGTGAAGCGGGTGACCGCGAGGCGGCGGGCGTTGCGAATCGCCACCCAAAGGGACCAGAACGAGAAGATCGGCACGAGCCAGGCGCTGATGCCGAACCACAGGAAACTCAGCCGCGCGACATCGGCGCCGACCTGACCCACCAGATTGCGCTCACTGCCGTCGGTGGAATTACTGGTCAGCAACCCCTGCTGCAGCGGGCTGTAGTCAAGATAGGCGACGGTCAGCCACGAGCCCAGGAGCAGGCAAAGCACGGCGATTCCCCAGCTGGGCCGGTAGCGAGGCGGCTGGAATCCGGAGGGACGGTTGTTTGAGTTTGAAGTCCGGGACTTGGCCATGTGGTTTTGAACCCGCCTCACCTCGCGCGGGGTGTCGTGATCGGGGTTCTCACGTCTGGCCGGATACCGGTCAAATGTAAATAGCCCTTCTGTTTTTTCACGTTCTTCTCAAAGGATTCATGAACGAAGTCATTCGCTTTCAACCGCTTTACCAAGACCGAGTCTGGGGTGGCCGCGCGCTGGAAATGTCCCTGGGGCGCACGCTCCCTCGGGCGGGTCCGATCGGCGAAAGCTGGGAGGTCGTGGATCGCCCGGAAGCCCAGTCCACCGTGGTGGGCGGGCGCTTTGCCGGGCAGCCGATTCGCGACGTGCTGGCGGCCGAAGCGGCGGCGGTCATGGGCCCCGCGTACAATCCGCAGCGACCGTTTCCGATTCTCATCAAGTGGCTCGATTGCCGGGAGCGCCTGAGCCTGCAGGTGCATCCGCCGGCGGAGATTGCCCCGGCGATGGGCGGTGAGCCCAAGACGGAGAATTGGTACATCGCCGAGACCACGGGCGACGCCGGTCTGATCGTGGGCCTCAAGGCGGGCGCCACCCGCGGCGCATTTGCGCAGGCGCTGGTCGACCAGACGTTGGAGGACTGCGTGCATCGGTTTCCGGTCGGACCCGGGGACTCGATCCTGGTGCGCAGCGGCACGGTGCATGCCATCGACGGCGGCAACCTGATCCTCGAGATCCAGCAAAACTCCGACACGACCTACCGTGTTTACGACTGGGGGCGGCTGGGGTTGGACGGGAAGCCGCGGCAGCTGCATATCGCCGAATCGCTGGCGTCGATCGACTGGGATTTCTTCGAGCCGGAGCCGTTGCGGGCCGCGCCGGAATCCGCGGTGATCGCGGAGGCCGCGGAGTTCCGCATACGACGCGAGGTGCTGGCCCAAGGCGACTCGCTGGCCTTCGGCGCCGGCGAACAGCCGCGACTGGTCAGCGTGGTCACAGGACAGGTCACGACCGGACTGGCCGACGACACACCGCTCACCCGGGGTGACAACGTGCTGTTGCCCTTTGCGGGTGCCTTCACTCTCACGGCGTTGGAACCGGCGTTGGTCCTGGTGACCGAGAATTTCGTATGACCCGAGCAGGCCAGGCGGGACAAAAGGGAGGAGCGGGCGGAGCGCTGCTCTGTGCGATCGGTCTGGTTGCGGCGCTCATCACGCTCGGTTGGATTCTGCTCCTGGCGCCGGTCAGCGCCCGGGTGCTCAGCCAGCGGTCGGGGTTTCCCACCCGCACCGGCTGGGTGGCGGCGAATCCGTTTACGGGCTCGCTGCGGGGCAGCGAGTTGACGATCGATAATCCGTCCACCCGGGGCGGCGGCGCGTTTGTGCGCACCGGAGCGTTTTCCGCCCAAGTCGAATTGGGCTCGGTCGGCGAAGCCGAATTGGTGCTGAGTCAGGCGACGCTGGATCTGACCGCCCTGACCTTGGTGATCGAACCGGACGGTTCGACGAATGGCGGCGCCTGGCTGGAGGCTTTGAAGCAGGGCACGGATGCGCAACTGGCCAGCTTACCTCGCTACGCCCGGGCCGGCTGGCCATGGGAAGTGGGGGCGGCCGAAGGGGTGTTGATTCGCCAATTGGACCTGACGGTCGGGGTGATCGAAGTGGTTGATCGCACCGGGCCCGTGCCGCGCACCTATCGCGAGCAATTGAATTTTTCCGACTCGTTTGAAAATGTCCGGAACGTCACCGATTTGCTCACGCCCGCCCTGGTGCAGCGGCTGGCGGCGGCGCCCGCGGTATGGAACGCCTTGCTGGACAATGGGCTGGGTGAGGAGCTGGCCAAGCATCGCAATCTTCTGCAGCGCGCGGGGGATTTGCTCAATTCGGTGTTCCGTAAACTTGAAGATTCGGGGAAGCCGTAGATAGATTCGTTCCTTTGCAATGAACGAATCTGCGTCCAAGACCGACACCGAAGACACTGAAGTGACCGCCCAGCCGGCGGCCGAAGCGGCTGCGCCGAAGGCCAGCGCGACTGAATCCGCCCCGGAAACGCCGGCGGCCGAGCCGACCGTGGAGGCGCAGCTGGAGGCCGCCCGGGCCGAGATTGCCGCCGCCAAGGACGCGCAGCTGCGCGCTCTCGCCGACCTGGAAAATTTCCGCCGCCGCACGGTGCGCGAAAAGGAGGAACTGCGGGCCTTTGCCGCCGCCCGTATCGTCGAGGAACTCATGCCCGTCTTGGACAACCTCGGCCTGGCCTTGACCGCGGCCAAGGCGCCGAACGCGGAATTGTCCGCATTGGTGCAGGGCGTGGAAATGGTGGGTCAGCAGTTCCGCACCGCGCTCGTCAGCCACGGCCTCAAGGAGGTCAACCCCGCGGGCGAGACGTTCGATCCCAACTTGCACGAGGCGGTGTCCCAACTGGCCAGTGACGACGTGGAGGAAGGCAAGGTCCTCCAGGTGGTGCGGGTGGGTTACACGCTCAACGGCCGCCTGCTGCGGCCCGCCACGGTCGTCGTGTCCGGTGGCTCGGCCGACAAGGCGGCTGACGAGGCGAAAGCCTGACCCGCGGAACCGCCATGGCGAAGGAAGACTATTACGATTTGCTCGGCGTCGGTCGCGACGTCTCCGAAGGTGACCTCAAGAAGGCCTACCGGAAGAAGGCGGTGCAGTATCACCCGGACAAGAATCCGGGCGACCAGGCCGCCGAGGAGAAGTTCAAGGAGATCTCACACGCTTACGAAGTGCTGAAGGACCCGCAGAAACGCGCCGCCTACGATCGCTATGGCCATGCGGCCTTTGAGGGCGGCGGCGGTGGTGGTCCGCGCGCGGGAGGTGGTTTTGGTGGTGGCGGCGGCTTTCACGATCCGTTCGACATCTTCCGCGAAGTCTTCGGCGGCGGCATGGGCGGCGGTGGCGGCGGCGGCATCTTTGACGAGATGTTCGGCGGCGGTGGCGTCGGCGGATCGGGTGGCCGTGACGGCGCCGACATGCGCTACGACATGGAAATCACGCTCGAAGAGGCGGCCAAGGGCGTCGAACGGGAGGTCAGCTTCCGCAAGGCGATGTCCTGCGAACGCTGTCATGGCGACGGTGCCGAGCCGGGTTCCAAGCGGGTGACCTGCTCCACCTGCGGTGGCGTCGGACAGGTGCGGCGGAGTGGCGGCATCATTACCTTCCGTCAGACCTGCCCGACCTGCGGCGGCTCCGGCTCCAAGATCGAGAAACCCTGCACCGCCTGCCGTGGCGAAGGCCGCGTGGCCGGCAACGCCAAGATCAAGGTGCGCATCCCGCCGGGCGTCGACACCGGCTCGCGGCTGCGCTCGGTCGGCAACGGCGAGGCGGGCGTCGCCGGCGGCCAGCCCGGCGACCTCTACATTTTCCTCACCGTCAAGGAGCATGAGATCTTCGAACGGCAGGGCCAGGACCTGTTCTGCGAGATTCCGATCAAGTTCACTTTGGCGACCCTGGGGGGCTCGATCGAAGTGCCGACGTTGTTTGGCAAGGCGACCCTGAAGATCCCCGTCGGTACGCAAAGCGGCACCACCTTCCGTCTGCGCAGCAAGGGCATGCCCTCGCTGCGCGGCGGCAGCCAAGGCGACCAGCTCGTCCGCGTGCATGTCGAAGTGCCCAAGAAACTCAGCGATGAGCAGCGCCGGCTGCTGGAGGATTTCGCCCGGGTGAGCGGCGACGCCGACGAGCCGACCGAGAAGGGCTGG
>Ga0181601_10000325_pt1 | contig 37923 bp, 36 predicted proteins | sample 041ome_8_FD_133020 | JGI IMG/M metagenome (GOLD analysis project Ga0181601, IMG submission 133020) | Coastal salt marsh microbial communities from the Groves Creek Marsh, Skidaway Island, Georgia - 041407BS metaG (megahit assembly) | ecosystem: Environmental > Aquatic > Marine > Intertidal zone... | reverse complement strand
CAGGCTAGAAAGCCAATGCCTGCCATCCACTCCCCGATGGTTTTAAAGATGATCCGGGTTTCTTCATGGCCCTGAAATTTAAAAAACAGTGACTGAACCAATACAAATGCCGACCACGCCACTAACACCCATACAAGAATTTGTCGTTTTTGTACTTTCATGATGTTGCCTGCCTTTGCTTTGGTTGTTGGGGTACGAGTCTTGAAAAAAAGTTCGTGCCTACAAGAGTGAGGGTTTTAGTCTACCAAGGAATCTTCAGGGATGATTCGTTTTCGTTGCATGCAGCCACTGTAAGCACAGGTATAATGCCCGCCTTTCATTTCAGCCTCATTTCATATTTCAGAGTAGATAACAGGGTATATGTCCAACCTAGCTCAGGAGATCGCCAAGCGTCGTACGTTTGCGATTATTTCTCACCCGGATGCGGGTAAAACCACCATCACCGAAAAGCTGTTGCTCTACGGTAACGCAATACAGGTAGCCGGCGCAGTAAAAGCGAAGCGCGATGGAAGAAAAGCCACGTCTGACTGGATGTCCATGGAGCAGGAGCGGGGTATATCAGTCACCACGGCAGTGATGCAGTTTCCCTATAAGGGCAGGGTGGTAAATCTGCTGGATACTCCTGGGCACGAAGACTTTTCCGAGGATACATATCGCACGCTTACCGCAGTGGATTCTGTGCTGATGGTGATTGATGGCGCCAAGGGCGTGGAAGACAGAACGATCAAGTTGATGGATGTTTGTCGCCTCCGTGATACGCCTATTGTCAGCTTCATCAATAAAATGGATCGAGATATTCGCGACCCAATCGATGTGCTGGATGAAATTGAAAACGTGCTTAATATCCAGTGTGCCCCAATTAATTGGCCGCTGGGGATGGGTAAGGAATTTAAGGGGGCTTATAACCTCTACACCGATGTGATTCATGTTTATAAGCAGGGATCGGGGAGCAGAATCCCGGAAGATATCCAGATAAAAGGGTTGGAATCTGAGGAGGCACGCGCACTATTGGGAAGTTATTACGATGATTTGCTCGAAGAAATCGAGCTTGTTCGAGGTGCGACTCATGAGTTTGATCTGGACGCCTACCTTTCAGGCGAATTAACGCCGGTATTTTTTGGCACGGCATTAGGTAATTTTGGCGTGCGCGAAATGCTCAATGATTTCGTGGAGTGGGCCCCGGCGCCCCGCTCACGTGAAAATGAAACGCGACAAGTAGAGCCTCAGGAAGACAAGTTTTCCGGGTTTGTATTTAAGATCCAGGCAAATATGGATCCCAGGCATCGCGATCGCATGGCTTTTTTGCGAATCTGCTCAGGTACATATCACAAAGGTATGAAAATCAGGCAGGTGCGCACCGGAAAGGATGTGAAGATCGCTGACGCAGTGACGTTTATGGCTGGAGAGCGAGAGGCTGTTATTGAAGCCACTGCAGGCGATATTATTGGTTTGCACAACCATGGTTCTATTCAAATAGGCGACACTTTCACAGAGGGGGAAATGTCGCGATTTAAGGGCATACCCAATTTTGCGCCTGAGCTTTTCCGTCGAATTGTTCTGAAAGATCCCTTAAAAATGAAACAGTTACATAAGGGACTTCAACAGCTTTCTGAAGAAGGGTCAGTGCAAGTATTTTTCCCCGAAAGAAACAATGACATCATTGTAGGGGCCGTAGGGGTGCTACAGTTTGAAGTGGTCGCCTTTCGATTGAAAGATGAGTACAAGGTTGAGGCTATCTATGAGCCGGTCAATGTTTATACATCGCGTTGGTTGGAGTTTACCGACAATAAACAAGAGTCGGAGTTTCGACGCAAGGCCCAGGATGGTGTTGCTGTTGATGGTGCGGGGCATAAAACCTATTTGGCAAGTAGTCGCGTAAATTTAGCATTGATGGTAGAGAGATTTCCGGAAGTTGTATTCCGGGCAACACGGGAACATTAATTGGAAAGCAAGGCGAATATAAAACCTGTCAATAGCTCACCGATAGACGTTGAGATACCTCAGTCGGCGCCTCGTACTATTCATCCGGTGCTATCCAGGATAGGAATTCGTGGCTTGCGGTTTCTGGGTTGGAAAATTCGCGGAAGATTTGTTGACCAGCCCAAGATAATCGCCGTGGTTGCGCCTCACAGCTCAAACTGGGACTGGATTATAGGCGTGTTCGGATTGTGGGCGCTGGAGCTTAGGTTTCGGTATCTAATCAAGAAGCAAGCCATGATTTGGCCGCTTTCGTTAATCATTCGACGTACCGGCGGAATCCCGATTGATCGATCCCGGCCTGTTGGCATTGTCGATCAGCTAGTCGATGAATTTAATGTCTCAGATAAGCTCTGGTACGCGATTACTCCTGAAGGAACACGCAAGTCAGTATCGCGATGGAAAAATGGGTTTTTACGCGTCGCTTATGAAGCGAAAGTGCCTGTTGTGCCTGTGTCCATCGATTATCCTTCGCGGCAGATATGTATTGGTGATCCTTTCGATCTATGTGGAGAAATAGATACTGATCTGGATAATATTCGTCAGTATTTCGTGCCTTTTAGTGGCCGTATTTAAAACTTTCAATGCTTTCTCTTATTGGGCTAACTGTTTTAATAACGCTGGTTCTTCTGGTTATCTTTTTGGGGCTGATCTTTTTTAAGCCGCCGGTTTATCGATTGACGGGAAAAAACCTGGTTAGCCTTTTTGAGCTTGCGCTTTCCGGGGAGGCCACAGAGTCTGACTGGGATATTTTTATTGGTGTGCCAATACGCTATGACGACGATTTGGAAAAAATACGGCTTACTTGTGAACAGCTAACAGAAAATAAAGCCGTCTATGCGGATAGCAAAAGACGGCTATGCCTTGAACCCGAGGCGCGAAGGGCACTTGAGGCGTTTATTCAGAATCTATCACTGTAAGCGGAACGCGATAGGTATCTCTAGAACCATCGGCACTTCCATGGTCCCCTGTGGCAAAGGATCGAACGGTGAGGCATTTTCAATCGCAACAATTGCCGCTTCATCAAAGACATCGTATTGAGCCGATTCCGTCACTTCAATTTTTGATACCGCGCCGTTGGCGTTGATTGCGATGGATAAACGTAGCGAGCCTTCTCTATTTCGACGCTGCGCTGAGCTTGGATATTCAAGCTCTTGGTAAACGCCCCGAAGAACTGATCGTTGATAATTTTGGGTAGCCATAAGTGATTCTGCAGTAATCATTACAGGCGCATCTTCATCTTCTTCGACCGTATCGGCCCCAGTGCTTGAAGGCAGCTCGTTTGCTACCTCTGGTACCTCATCACTTGTAAGTTCACTTGTATCTGTGGGCTGTTCATTTTCCAAGTCTTCTTCAGTGGAAGCTATTTCAGTCTCCTGGCCGGACTCTTCATCCTGATTAGAGCTTATTGATTCTGCTTCGGAATCATTATCCGTATCCGGGGCATCGGCTACGACAGCACTAGTTGCCCAGCCTGCTATTTGAGCCGCTCGTTCCTGGTAAAGTCCATTGACCCAAACAGGATTGACGCATCCCCAGAGACGTTGCCGCCAGCGAGCAAATTACTTTTTAGTTCACTGCTGGGCGGAATTGAGCCGATAAATGCAGTCATTAAGAATTCAAAAAAACCAATTGTTTCAAAGTCCGCCATTTCGTGACCGTTGATTGACATGATAGTCAGGTCAGATGCGATTCTCTCAAACTCGACCAAATCACCAGTCCTTAATGTACCTTGCAAGACCTGGGTCATGGCAATGAGATCGTTGGTCTGGGTAGACAGTGTATCCGGTGAGTTATTAATGGACAGATTTTGGATCCAGATTTTACTCCAGGCTCTGGGAGATCGATTTTTCATGATGCGGAAAGACAGTTTTTTACTGGTGTCTACTGCAATTACTTCAACAGGATCTACGGCAGGCGCTTCAAGTTCTAGTTTTATTAGTAGGGTCGTCTCACTGAATTCAGTATAGGCTCCAACACCGTTGGTTATATAGTTCTGGGCAAATAGCGAGAAGGGCGAGAAACTGGCTGCAAACAGCAGCAGTGCAGGAAACAGTTTTTTTCGGCGGTTCTCGCGACCGGGAACACCAATTAAAATAGAAATTAAACCTGACATATGGTTACCCCAAAATTGAGTTTTTTATAGTTTTATGATGGTTGCCCCGTATTTGCTAAACAAACATTTAAATGAGTTTGTTGACCCACAAACCCAAATAAAAAGTCTTTTTAGTTCAGCTCAAAAAGTGAAAGGACACTTTTAAGAGGCACTCATGCAGTTAGCTAATATGCTAATTTAGGAATACATTAACGCTGCATATGCGAGGAGAGAAGAATTGTCATACAAACTTGTGGCCTACATCCCAGAAAATCATCTGGAAACGGTCAAAAGTGCCCTTTTTGATGCAGGGGCTGGCTCTCAGGGAGACTATGACCAATGTTGTTGGCAGGTGAGGGGGGAAGGACAGTTTCGTCCCTTGGAAGGGAGTAATCCTCATTTCGGCAAGCAAGATAGGTTGGAGCGAGTGCCTGAGTGGAGAATAGAAGTGTTAGTTGAGGATGCCTCTTTGACGGCCGTTAAGAAAGCCTTGTTAGCCAGTCATCCTTACGAAGAACCAGCCTACGATTTTTATCTTATTGCAGATGTTTAGTTTGCTTATGGCGCGTGGCGGGTAACCGACCAGACTTGCTTTTCTTTCCTGTAAATTAAGCGATCATGCAATCTGTCAGGCTGACCCTGCCAGAACTCTATGCTTTGTGGCACCAGTCGATAGCCCCCCCAATTTGATGGCCGCGGTACTGGCTTATCAAAATAGGATGATTCCAGCTCTTCGGCTTCTCTTTCAAGGACTTCGCGATTATCAATCGGCTGGCTTTGTTGTGAAACATGGGCGCCGATCTGACTACCGCGGGGACGGGTTAAGAAATAATCGTCAGACTCTTCAGCACTCATTTTTTCTACCTGGCCGATAACGATTACCTGACGTTCCAATTCTTCCCAATAGAAACAAATAGATGCCTTGGGGTTTTCCGCAAGTTGCTGGCCTTTGCGGCTTTCGTAGTTGGTATAGAAATTAAATCCGCGGGTATCAAAGCCTTTCAGTAAAACAGTTCTTGCAACTGGTTGTCCGTCCTTGCCGCACGTTGCCAGTGTCATAGGATTCGCATAGTTACTGCATTTTTCTTCAGCTTCGGCAAACCATAAGCGAAATTGCTCAAATGGATCGTCGAGAAGCCCTTTTTTGTGTAAGGGTTCAGATGTGAAGGCGGGGCCTCGATAGGCATCAATAGACATGGCAGCCTCTCTAACTTATACGACCGGTTGTTCGCACTCGCCTTGAGCCAACTTGGATTGGCGTGGCTTTGGCAGCCTGTCGATCGTCGATTTGCTTGTCGATGATGTTTTTCATAGCGATAAGCAGCCCTGTCACCATGAAGGCGCCCGGGGGGAGAATCGCCACCAGCATGCCAGATTCTATATTCAGCAGGGTTATTTTCCAGCTGCGAGCGGCCTCACCAAACAGCAAATTCATATCGGCGAACAAGGCTCCAGTCCCGAGAAACTCTCGGATAGCTCCCAGAACGATAAGTACAGCCATAAAACCGAGAGACATCATGAAGCCGTCTAGCACGGAGGGCCAAACTGAATTCTTGCTGGCAAATGCTTCTGCGCGCCCAAGAATTGTGCAGTTGGTCACGATCAGGGAGATAAACAATCCCAGTATAAGATAAAGCTCGTAGGTGTAAGCTTTCATGAGCAATTCGGTACATGTGGTAAATGCAGCAATGATCATGACAAAGGCCGGAAGGCGAATCACGTCGGTGACATGATTTCGAATCAGTGAAACGACCAGGTTAGAGCCGACTAAAACCAGCATAGTGGCTAGCCCCAGCCCCAGTGCGTTAACTACTGACCCTGTGACGGCGAGCAGGGGGCAAAGCCCCAGCAATTGAACAAGTGCCGGATTTTTGTTCCATAGTCCCATACGGCTGATTTCGGCAAAACTGCTAGTTGACACTGGCTTCAGCCTCCACATTATTCTCTATACTTGTTTCGCTTTCGTTAGCCAACTTGATCAATTCATCGGTGTTATCACGAAAGTTGACCAGCGTTGTCTTAATCATATTGACTACTGCCCTTGGCGTTATGGTTGCACCGGTAAATGCGTCAAACTGACCGCCATCCTTGCGCACGAACCATTGATTCTCGTCGGGATTTTCCAGCGACAGACCAGTGAATTGAAGAATCCAGTCGCTTTTCTGGGTGTCGACTTTATCACCCAGGCCTGGCGTTTCGCGATGTTCGACAACGCGCACACCGAGTAAATTTCCCTGAGTATCCATGCCGACAAGCATGCCAATATTGCCTGAATACCCATCAGGTGCAACCGCTGGCAAGATAAAGCCCAAGATAGTGCCATTATTGCGAATGACCCTTGCGTTAGCTTCTGTGTTTAATTGAGCGGCCATATCAGGTGACAGCTGAATCTGGTCGTTGATCAGGTCATTGTCGTAAGGTTGGTCACCTATCACTGCCAACAGGGCTTTTTCTTCAGCCAATCTCTGCGATTCGGCAATAGGCTCTCGTGTCGCAGTAAAAGTAATCCCCAACACGAGTGCGGTCCCTACCGCAAAAGCGCCAAGAGCGGCCGCGTTCAACAAGGCTTTTTTGGAGTAAGTTTCCATTAGGGTTTATTCTCGGTGAATCCGCACGTTCGAGCGTTTTTCATGCCCATAGACGCGGGGCTGGGTGTAATAGTCTACGAGTGGGGCGGCGAAGTTCATTAGCAATACACCAAAAGCGACAGCATCGGGATAATTACCCCAAGCCCGAATAATAAAAACGAGCAGACCCACGCCAGCTCCAAAAATCATGCGGCCACGATTACTGGTGCAACCGGAAACCGGGTCAGTAATAATAAAAAATGCGCCCAACATGGTAGCGCCAGTAAATAGATGGAACAGTGGAGAACCCTTGCTGGCAGAGCTGCCGCCATCGTAAAAAATGGCCGACAGAAGCAACAGTGTGGCCAGCATGGCTACAGGGGCGTGCCAAGTGTATAACTTGCGCCACAACAAATAGAGGCCGCCAAGCAAGAACGCTACATTGACCCACTCGCTGCCAGCAGATGCAAAACTGGCTGTAGACAATTGTGGCGTTTGCTCCCAGAGTTGCTCCATCAATAAACCAGAATTTTGCTTTACCAAATCCAGCGCGGTTGCCGCAGTTACGCCATCAGGCGGATGAATTCCCAGAAAAATATAGCTCAGAGCCTCACCCAGGCCTGGCAGGTCGGTCATGGTTCTTGGCGCGGCCCACTCAACCATCTGTACCGGAAATGAAATGAGCAGCACGATATAGCCCACCATGCCAGGATTAAACGGGTTGAAGCCCATCCCACCATAGAGATGTTTGGCCACAGGAATGGCGAAAAATATACCGATGAGTGTCACCCACCAGGGCGCGTACGGAGGTATGGAAAGAGCCAGCAGCATGGCGGTTACCACCGCACTAAAATCGCTTAGGTAAAACATTACCGGACGTTTTCGCAGCGCCATAATGGCTGCCTCAAAACCCAGGGCAAAAACAATCGCCAGCAACATATTGATGAGATTGCCCCAGCCATAAAAGGAGGTAAGTACGGCCAGCCCCGGCAGAAGTGCAAGGCTTACTTGTTGCATTACCCAAGAAGTTTTTGTCGGGCCATGGGCGTGAGGTGAACTAAGTTGCTTAAACATGCCTAGTCTTCTCCAAGCTCGGTGAGTTGTTTTTCCGTAGCCAGGATTTTTTCCTCGATTTTGCCTAATCCGGTTTTTAAGGCCTCGAGGGTGTCGGCACCCGAGGCTTGTGCTTCAGCGACTTTTGCTGCTGCTTTTTCTTGCCTGCTTTTTAGTGATGCTAAAGTGGATTTAAGTTTTTCCGATTCACTCATACCAGCCAAGGCTTCAGATTTTTGTTTGGCCCGTTCAATAGCGGCCGCCGCGGCATCTTTTTCTGGCGCCGGGGCGATTTCTTCTTGAGAAGCTGTATTTTCAAGTGAATCAAGTTTTTCCAGTATTCCATCCAGTTTTTTCTGGGTGTTTTTCAACTGTGAGCTAAATTTCGCTTTTATATCGTCAGATTCAGCCTCGGCAATTTTCGCCTCAATGCCCTCTATACGTTCTTCGAAAGTTTTTTTCTGTCGCTCAAGCTTTAGGCGGGTTTCTTCTGGTTTAGCGCTGGTTTGTTTAACACGCGCCATGGCGGCGGCGACCAGATCGCTTGCACCATCTGAACTTTTTCCGCTGTCTGAGGCCGCCTGTTTTGCCTTGGCTGCCTCCATCCGGGCTTTGCGTTTGGCTTCACGCTCTTCAGCCTCTTTTTCCAGACGCTCTTTGCGCGCTTCGAAACGAAGCCGAGCATGGTCAGATTTTACTTTTTCCCGTTCGCTTTCACGGATGTCACCCTTGGCTGCACGGTAATACTGGACCAGCGGGATGCTGCTGGGGCAGACATAAGCGCAGGCGCCACACTCAATACAATCAAAAAGGTTGTAATCACGCAGCTTGTCGTGGTCTTCAACCTGCGCATACCAAAACAGCTGTTGAGGCAAGAGGCTGGCAGGGCAGGCTTCTGCGCATAGACCGCAGCGTATGCAAGCCTGAGCTGGAGGCGGCGCGGGTAATTCTTTTAGACTGGGCACCAGAAGGCAGTTCGTGATTTTGGTGACAGGCACTTGGTCATTAAGCAGGGTGAAACCCATCATCGGACCACCGACAACAACTCGGTCAGATTTGTTTCTATCAATTTCAGCCAATTCGAGCAGATCGGCTACCGGGGTACCAATTCTTGCTAAATAATTATTTTGCCTGCCCAGTGCATCTCCCACGAGTGTCGTCACACGGGATACAAGAGGCTTGCCTTGTGTAATAGCTTCCCAGGCGGCGACGGCCGAGCCAACATTCTGAACCAAAATCCCCAGATCGGCTGGCAGCCCGCCAGATTTGACTTCCTTTCCAGTCAAAATCTGGATGAGTTGTTTCTCGCCGCCAGACGGATACTTGGTTGGGAAGACCCGTTGTGACAGTCGTGAATCACCAGCACGATCAATTGCTTTCTGAAGCGCTTCAATGGCGTCAGGTTTATTATCTTCAATGCCGACAAGTATCTGCTCGGGCTCTCCCACCATATAAGCCATTAACAGCGCACCTTGAATCACATCTTCGGCCCGCTCACGCATAAGGGCATGATCAGCGGTGATATAGGGCTCACATTCAGTGCCATTGAGTATCAATGTGTGAATGGTATGTCTGGGCTGCAATTTAACGGCTGTTGGAAAGCCTGCGCCTCCCATCCCAGCCAGTCCGGCATAGCGCACTTTTTCTACAAGAGTTGCTGGGTCGATATCGCGAAAATTATCTATGGGCTCCAGATCTACCCAATCATCCTGATTGTCAGACTCGATGATGATGCAGGGGCCACTCATTCCTGAAGGGTGAGCCAATGGACGGTCTTCAATGCCGGTTACTGTGCCAGAAATACTGGCATGTATAGCAGCACTCACCAGTCCCTTGGGCTCGGCAACCATTTGTCCTGTTTTTACCTTGTCACCTACTTGAACAAGCGGCTCAGCCGGAGCGCCAATATGCATGGCGAGTGGCAGAATGACCTGTTTTGGCAGGGGCGCTTCGGCAATGGGATCTTTGAGACTTTGAGCCTTGTTTTCAGGCGGGTGTATGCCGCCGGGAATATCCCAGATTTGAGCCGTCTTTATACGTTGGGTCAGGTTTTGGCTCATGGTCAGGCTGCATCATCCTGTTTGGTTTTTACTCTATCAGTGGTAATAACGTCGGTGATCTTAAAACCTTCAAGCTGTTTGGATGAGCTGGGCGGAAGTGTCCAGTGCCAGTTACTGAGTCCTTCTTCGACAGTAATCATTTCGATACAGTCTACCGGGCAGGGCTCAACACAGAGATCGCAGCCCGTGCACTCGCTGGTAATAACCGTATGCATTTGTTTGGCAGCACCGAGAATTGCATCGACAGGACAGGCCTGAATGCATTTAGTGCAGCCGATACATAGGTCTTCAATAATATAGGCAACTTTGGTTTCTTCCTCTTCAACACCGCTCTCTGCATCCAAAGGAAGAGCCTCCACGTCGAGGAGGTCGGCCAAATGATTAATGGTGGCCTGACCGCCAGGCGGGCAGCGATTAATATTGGCTTCACCGCTGGCAATAGCCTGTGCGTATGGACGGCAGCCGGGATAGCCGCATTGACCACATTGTGTCTGGGGGAGAATGCTGTCTATTTGCTCGACAATCGGGTCACCTTCTACCTTGAACTTCTCTGAGGCAAAGCCCAACACCGCACCGAAAAGCACGGCGAGCCCCACCAAAGCGATCACGGCGAAAATGAGGATAGGATCGCTAAATGCTGATTGCATAAGAAACCTCCCTTAAACCAGGCCGCTGAATCCCATAAAAGCCAATGACATCAGGCCGGCTGTAATCATGCCGACTGCGGCTCCTTTGAAGGGGACAGGTACGTCAGCCACGGCAATGCGTTCGCGCATGGCAGAGAAAAGCACTAAGACAAGAGAGAATCCCATTGCAGCGCCAAACCCATATATGGCGGACTCGAAAAAAGAAAAGGAACGTGCCGTATTCTGAAGTGCAACGCCCAGTACAGCACAGTTGGTGGTTATCAAGGGAATGTAAATTCCCAGTACACGATAAAGGACCGGGCTGGTTTTTTCGATGAACATTTTTGACAAGGAGACAACGGCAGCAATAACCAGAATGAAGGAAATTGTCTGTAAGAATTCGATCCCTAAAGGCGTCAAAATGTAGGTGTTAACCAGATAGCTGCAGATAGACGCGAGTGTTAGCACAAAAGCGGTCGCCATAGACATGCCAACGGCGCTCTCGACCTTGGTCGAAACCCCCATGAACGGGCAGAGGCCAAGGAACTGGACAAGAACAAAGTTGTTCACCAGAACTGCGCCAATAAAGATGATCAGGAGGTCCGTCAAATCTTGCGTCTCTTGCGTTTGGTTATGTATTGAATACGAGAAGGGGCATTATCCGTCCCCGTCTATATACGTTCAACATATATAAACCCCTTCATCTAGTACATTTTGTTATATGTAAAGATCGGGGGCTTACTAACGAGGGTATTGTAACTCACCGCATTAATTGCGTGAGACTGCCAACAGTAATTAGGTGACCCTCATGCCCGGTTTGGCTCCGGTATCGACATCCAGCAAATAAATTTCGTCACCGCTGGCGGCACAGAGAACCATGCCTTCAGAAACTCCGAAGCGCATTTTCCTGGGCTTTAAGTTGGCAACTAAAATGGTGTGACGACCAATCAGGTCTTCGGGTTTGTAATTGGATTTAATGCCAGAAAACACCTGTCGCGATTCTCCACCGAGATCCAGTGTGAGCTGCAATAGTTTGTCGGCGCCCTCAACATGATCGGCTTCGATGATTTTAACTACGCGTAGATCGATTTTGGCAAAATCCGGAAACTCAATCTCATCGGCAATGGGCTCATCTGCTAATGGACCCGATAGCGATTTTTCTAGCTGTTCTTTTTGAAGTGTCTCTTTGCTTTGTTCCACAATTTTTTCCACGGTTTCGAGCTCAATTCGCTGCATCAGCGGTTTAAACTTGTTGATCTGGTGGTTTGTCAGAGGTTGTAAGTCGTCAGACCAGCAGAGGTCGTCATTCAGAAATTCAGCCGTCTGTTTTGTCATTTCGGGCAGAACCGGTTGAAGGTAGATCATAATCAGCCTGAACAAGTTGATGCCAAGGCTGCAAATTTCAACAACCTTGGTGACATTGTTTTCGTCCTTGGCCAGTTTCCAGGGTTCCTGGTCCGCGATGAATTCATTGGCAATATCGGCAATTTGCATGATTTCACGAATGGCACGTGCGTATTGGCGAGACTCATAATGCTCACGAATTACCTGATTCGCCTTGATGGCGCGATTCCATAAATCGGTGTCCGAAACCTTATCGCTAAGCTTGCCTTCGTTTAAGCGAGCCACAAATCCGGCGCAACGGCTGGCAATATTAATCACCTTGCCAACGAGGTCAGAATTTACCCGGGCGACAAAATCCTCAAAATTCAGGTCGATATCATCAACACTGTTACCAAGCTTGGCTGCGTAGTAGTAGCGCAGGGGTTCAGGCCCAAGATTATTTAGCCATGTGCTGGCGTTGATGAAAGTGCCACGGCTTTTTGACATTTTGGTACCGTTTACGGTGACAAAGCCATGGGCAAAGACCCCATTGGGTAAGCGGTAGCCGGCAGACTGAAGCATTGCAGGCCAAAACAAGCCATGGAAATTGACGATGTCTTTACCTATAAAGTGATAAAGCTCGGTTTCGTGGGCAGTTTTTTGCGACCAGAAGTCGTCGAAGTTGAGCCCTTCGCGATCTGCCAGGTTTTTGAAGCTGGCCATGTAGCCGATTGGGGCGTCTAGCCAAACGTAGAAATACTTATCCGGGTGACCGGGGATCTGGAATCCAAAATAGGGCGCATCGCGACTGATGTCCCAGGCTTGCAGGCCGTTATCCAGCCATTCCTTTAGCTTGTTGGCTATCTCTGGTTGCAAGGCATCGCTGGCGAGCCATTCGGCAAGAAAGTCCTTGAACTGGGGCAAGTCAAAAAAGAAATGCTCTGAATCCTTATCGACCGGTTTGGTGCCCGAGAGAGCAGAAATTGGGTCAATAAGTTCGGTTGGCGTATAGGTTGCCCCACAGGCTTCACAGTTATCCCCATATTGATCGGGGGTTTTGCATTTGGGGCAAGTGCCCTTTATAAAGCGATCGGCTAGAAACAGGCCTTTTTCATCATCGTAGGCCTGAGTGATATTTCGCTGAATAATATGGCCGTTTTTTGAGAGCTGGTTGTATATGGCTTCCGATAGCTCACGATTCTCTTCGGAATGTGTAGAGTAGTAATTATCAACGGATATCAGGAAGTTGTTGAAATCAGCTTCGTGGGACTGCTTGATTGCGGCAATGTGCTCTTCCGGGGAAATGCCATTTTCCTGGGCCTTGAGCATGATGGCCGTGCCATGGGCATCATCGGCGCAGACATAAAAACACTCGTTGCCTTGTGCGCGCTGGAAGCGCACCCAAATATCTGTTTGCACGGCTTCGAGGATATGCCCTAAATGCAGGGGAGAATTGGCGTAAGGCAACGCGCTAGTGACTAAAATACGTCGATTACTCATTGATTCTGACTTCAATTCGCTAAGATTTGTGAAATGGCGCGCGATTGTAGCAGTTCATCACTTGATTCTCAGTGGTTCCGTTTTTATATTTCACCTAATCAGGAGTATGATGAAGGTATGAACAAAACACACTCAGCTAATAGCATAATTCTCTCCAAGCAAAAAAGAGCCTAGAGTTCCCCTGTTCTTATCAATTTGTCGCTGGCCGATACGGCGGTGGGTAAAAGTGATTTAGGATTTAAGGAAGGGTGTAAAAGTGATACAAATTGTAAGTCCGCATGGCGAAACACTTTTGGTCCTTCCTGAGTACTATTGCAATAAGCGAAGCTCTTTCAACCATATAGTAAGCCGGTCATCCGTTAATTCTGGCTGGTTTTCATCATCCAGCGCCAAACCCACAAACTCACTTTTATCTTCGGTCAACGCTTTCGATTCATTGAACGTGTAGCCTTGATTGGGCCAATGCCCTTTCAGGTCCGCGCCCAGATTTTTAAGCTTGTGATACAGGTAGCCGATGGCGTCCTGGAACCAATCGGGATAGCCTTCCTGATCACCCAGACCATAGACGGCACAAGAAAGTCCTGAAAAATCCATTTCATCCAGATCTTCCCATCGATCGTCCCAATCTTCCTGAAGCTCGCCATAGTCCCATGTCGGTATGCCAAAAATCATAAAATCGTATTGTTGAAAAGATGCTAAGTCAGCATCCTTGATATCAATTAGTTCAACACGATTTTCCCCAAGCATTTGCTGGATTTTTTCCGCAACCATCTCGGTGTAGCGGGTAGAGCTGCCATAGCACAAGCCTATCTTTTGAGCCATGTTAGATCGCTCCTGAAAACTGGTGCTGGCGCCAGGCTTCATAAACAACGACTGAAACTGAGTTGGAGAGATTCATGCTGCGGCTATTGGGTAGCATGGGGATACGCAATAACTGTTCGGATGGTAATTGATTGCGAATGGTTTCGGGTAAACCCCGGGTCTCCGGGCCGAACAGAAAGAAATCATCAGGAAGAAAATCTATGCTGGTGTGGTGGTAGCTGGCTTTGGTGGTAAAGCCAAAAATCCTGGCCGATGTATGCTCCTGAAAAAAATTGTCCCAGTTTTCCCAGACATTGAGATTGGCATGTTCACTGTAGTCGAGTCCCGCGCGACGCATTCGTTTGTCGTCGAGCGTAAAGCCCAGAGGTTTAATTAAGTGCAGACGGCAACCCGTATTTGCCGCAAGACGAATAATATTTCCCGTATTGGGTGGGATCTCGGGTTGGTATAAAAGGATGTTAAACATTCGAGACTTTAGCCGGGGTGAAGTTCTACCATCAAATCGTCGGCTAACTCTTCCAGTGATGCGGCAATCTGCTCTTCGCCGAGCCCATCAGGAATACTGATTTGTGCCTTGGCTCGGAAGAGTAATTCGTTTGACATGGGCGCAGGTTCGCAATTGGTATTGAGTTCTTCCACATTGACGCCCAGCCTTGATAATACTGAAGTAACTTCGCGAAGTATGTCTGGCCGGTCATTTGCGACAACTTCCAGCATGCGGGTCTTGATGCTGGGGCGGGCACTCAATTCAGTTTGGTGCGCTCGAATAGATAGGCCCTGCTCGGCAAGCTGTCTAACTGATGCTTCAAATTCACTAGCGTCTGCTCCAGGAATAGAGACAACGACAATGCCGGAAAACTTGCCGCGCAAGTTGGCCAGCCGGCTTTCTTCCCAATTACCGCCATGGGTTTTTATGACCTCGGCCAGTTTTTGCACCAGTCCCGGTTTGTCTTCACCGATTAATGTAAGAATGAAATGTTGAATCATATGAAAGCCTCATCGAAGAGGCGCTATTATTGTCGATCCATCCACCTTAAACCAAGGTTATTACAATGAGGATTCCCTATGAGCAGCTCGAACAAGAAGTTTTATATGAGCTTTTAAAGGAGATTGTTACCCGGGATGGAACGGATTACGGGAATACTGAGGTTTCTACAGAGGATAAAATATCTTCAGCGCTAAAGGCGCTAAAAAACGGTAGGGCAAACCTTTACTGGGACGCTGACTCAGAGACGGCAACCCTGAAGCGAGCGGATCAGTAAGGGCTAAGACAATGTCTATGTATCCATAAGCATAGCGATGGCGGCAATGGCTTCCGGATCTTTCTCTTTCAGTTTGTTGGCAATGCCATGCTGGAAGAAGTACTGGAAGCTTTCATTGGATGCAGCTGAGTAGAGGCAGGGGTCGCCAGGAAGCACAGGGGTGGTGGAGACCTTGCTCTCATCGATCAACATAGCCGTAATTTCGCCATCGTGCCGTAGCTGCCAGCTGACAACTTCGGACAAGGTGATGGATTTAAAACCATCGTCACTTAAAACGGCATGAGTGCCAATATTATCGGGGATCTCCTGAACAACATCTTCGGGGAAATCACAGTCGTATTGGTAATAGTCTGCTGCGGTCTCTAGCTCCATGGCCTTATGCTCGGGGGCTTCAAAAAAGACTTCTTCAATGCCCGGGTCGAAGTAACCTTCCCATCGACCATGAAGTGGGTCATCCAGTTCAGTACAGGAGACCACTTTATTGAGCCAGGGAACCATCGCAATCACTTCGCCATCTGCCCGAAGGCCCCAGCAAAGAATTTTTACGGTGTAGAGTTTTTCAGGATGAAGCTCGTTGGTGTAGAGCATTTCCAAACCATCCATCTCAGGAGAGAGTCGAATGATTCGTTTGGTTTCTGGTGGTGCCCACCTATCCCTGGTGAATATGTCGACGACATTGGTAAATTCTGAGAGAGCAGCTGATGCATTCATAAAAGATCTCCTCCGATCATAAATGGAGCACTTGTAGCATCCGAAAAGTTCCGCCGAAAGGGGCTGAACTACCCTATACGGTATATGTGCAATTTAAAAAACACAAGATCTTGTATAGGGGCAAATTCCATGCTGTAATGGTCGACCCTCCTAATTCGATTTTCATACCATTGACTTTAAGTTTTATGACAGCAGCTTCTGAGCCTGCTCTCCGTCATAACGGTTTGTCATATAAAGAGCTCATTTCCGTCTTTAATCGCTGTTTCCTGGACTCATATCGCTGTGAGTTAGTCTCCGGTTTTCCTGAACCAATATATTATCCTGCTGAGAATTCAACACCGGCTCGTGTCTGTTTTCGCGAAGATTTTGCCTCTTCAGCCCTACATGAAATTGCCCATTGGTGTATTGCTGGCGAAAAAAGGCGTCAGCTTGTGGATTTTGGTTATTGGTATGAACCTGATGGACGCACGGCGAAACAACAAAAAACATTTGAACAGGTTGAAGTGAAGCCTCAGGCTCTGGAGTGGCTTTTCTCTTTGGCTGCGGGTATTCGCTTTCAGGTGAGCGTTGATAATCTGGCAGGAGAGCAAACGGACACGACCGGTTTTAAACAAGCCGTTTATGCCGAAGCTAGAAGTATGATAAGTGGCCAATTGCCTAGGCGAGCGCAAATTTTTCTGGATGCAGTGAAGCAGCAAACTGGCAATTCCAGTGAATTTGAAAAGATACTGCGTTTTCAGGACATTTTATGAAGATTCTGGTTGATGAGAATATCCCGTTTGCCGAAGAAACCTTTGGTCAACATGCAGAGATTCTGAGATATCCGGGGCGTCAGTTAACACCGGGTATGTTGGCGGGCTGTGAGGCATTAATCACCCGTTCAATAACCCGTGTTAATTCAGAACTATTTGCTGAGCATCAACCCAAATTTGTCGGCAGCTGTACGATCGGCATTGATCATCTGGATATAGATTTCCTGCAGAGAACTGGCATTGAGTGGACGGCAGCGCCTGGGTGCAATGCCCAGTCGGTCGTTGATTATGTTCTTTCTGTTCTCGCCGTTATTAATTCTGGCAATTTGCCGGATACTGTTGGCATTGTGGGCTGTGGAAATGTTGGTGGCTTGTTGAGATCACGTTTATTGGAAATAGGCTGCGAATTAAAAGTTTATGACCCTTTCCTGACCAAAGACGAAATAGTTGAGCTATCGGATTCTCTGGCCGAGGTAATGGATAGTGATTTGGTCTGTATACACGCGCCACTTACTACCGATTCAGAGAGTAAATTCCCAACCCTTTATATGATTGATAGGGGAGTGCTCGACAACTTACCTGAAAACGCCATTTTGCTAAATGCCGGCCGTGGTGGGGTTATTAAAGAAGTTGATTTGAAAGCATTTATGACAGAGCGCCCGGATGTTCGGGTTGTTTTGGATGTTTGGGAAAATGAGCCCAGGGTTTGTCGGGAATTAATGTCCAGAGTAACTCTCGCAACGCCCCATATCGCCGGTTATTCCATGGAGGGCAAAGCTCGCGGGACTTCTCAAGTTTATGAAGAGTTTTGCCGTCACTTTGATTTTGAACCGTGCAACGTTGAGCTTTTGCCTCGCATTGCGCAAAAACTTAGCCAAGCGGCTAAAGATGAACTTCTTCTGCAAATCTACAACCCGCAAGTAGACACCTTTCGAATGCGAAATGCTGAGTCGCTTGCTTCGGAGGCCGAGAAGGAATCAGGGATATGGTTTGATGAGCTAAGGAAAAATTATCCGGAGAGACGGGAAATAGCCAGCTACAAGCTGGAAGGCCAGCTTGCACCTGAGCTAATGAGGTATGGGTTTACTGCAGGAGACTAGTGTTTTTGCTGTTCCTGGGAATCTGCATCCTGAAAGGCGTTGGGATCCAGTTCTAGAATGGCATCGCGAACCATATCTTCGGTAATCGCAATTTCTCGGCCGTCTTTACCGATCACGGTGCCGCCGTGAAAATCAACTTTGTCATTCGCCGACGTGCTTTTATCTGATCCAGCCATGGGATCACCCCCCTATTGCTTAATTATCGTTCTATCCCCGGTATTTTTTGAGGAAAGCAGCAAGTTTGTCAATGGCTTTAATGAGCTCTTCCTTTCTAGGCAAGAAAACAAGCCTTAAATGATCAGGCACAGGCCAGTTAAAAGCCGTACCTTGTACAACCAATACATGTTTGCTCTGCAATAGCTCTAGAACCATCTCTTCGTCGTCGGCGATAGGGTAAACCTTTGGGTCAAGTCTCGGAAAGACATAGAGGGCCCCTCGTGGTTTGACACAGCTGACCCCTGGGATGTCATTGAGCATTTCGTAGGCAATATCTCTTTGTTCTAGCAGTCGTCCTTTCGGCAGTACCAAATCCTTGATGCTCTGATAGCCGCCCAGAGCTGTTTGAACCGCAAGTTGCCCGGGCACATTGGCGCAGAGCCTCATGCTGGAAAGCATGTGTATGCCTTCGATGAAGTCACGGGCGCGATGCTTGGCGCCACTGAGAATAATCCAGCCGGAACGAAATCCGGCTAGGCGATATGACTTGGAAAGACCATTAAAGGTAATCACCAGCACGTCGTCGGTCAGAGATGCCATCGGAATATGTACAGCATCGTCATATAGGATTTTGTCGTAAATCTCATCAGCCAGAAGTACAAGATTATGTTCTTTGGCGATATTCACTAATCCCATAAGGATGTCTTTTTCGTATACAGCGCCCGTTGGGTTGTTTGGGTTGATCACAACCATTCCGCGGGTTCGCGGAGTAATTTTTCTCTTAATGTCTTCGAGGTTGGGTTGCCATCCGTTTTCTTCATCACAAAGGTAATGGACAGGGTTTCCACCGGCGAGTCTTACTGCTGCGGTCCAAAGAGGGTAGTTTGGTGCAGGGATCAGCACTTCGTCCCCGTTATTCACGAGCGCTTGCATGCACATGACGATGAGCTCGCTAACGCCGTTGCCCATGTAGATATCGTTAATAGTGACATCGGGAATGCCTCGAATCTGACACTCTTGCATGATGGCTTTACGTGCCGGGAAGAGTCCGTGAGATTTGCAGTATCCCTCAGCTGAGTTCAGGTTATAAATAACGTCCTGGATTATTTCTTCAGGCGCATGTAGGTCAAATGCGGCAGGGTTGCCTACATTGAGTTTGGTAATTCGGTAACCTTCTTCTTCCAGGCGAAGTGCTTCATCGAGGACCGGACCTCGAATCTCATATAAAACATCGTCCAGTTTCTCAGACTTTAGAAGTTCGTCGCTTTTTCTGGGCGTGGGTAGTTCTGCTGCAGTAATAGTTACGCTGTCATCTATGTCCGGCAGAAGTTCGTGACGAATCCTGAGTTCGTGTTTCTCAGGAATAGCCTCATTCAAATCCCATTTTGAGACCGCTTGTCGGCTGATGCCCAGTGCGCTGGCTACTTTGGATTTACGATTAGAGAAATGTGGAAGAATGTCTCGTAAAGTTAACATTATTCTGGCCTTTGATTGACAATGGCCGCGAATTTAAGCTTTTATTGCCGATTTAGCAATAGATTGGTTGACAAAAAATTCAAATCAGGCCTTTTTTGTCAACTTAGGATTTTTACGATTAGGGTAGCAGGTAGTACAAATCTGACAGCGATTACCCTGGCATCCGCGGGCAGTACAAAACTCACGACCATAGTAGATGATTTGTAAATGAAGACGGTTCCAGGTGTCTTTGGGAAAGACTTTTTTTAGATCTTTTTCTGTTTGGGCAACACTTTTGCCACTGGTTAATCCCCAGCGTTGGGCAAGTCGATGTATATGGGTATCTACGGGGAAAGCTGGCTGTCCAAAGGCTTGTGAGACCACGACACTAGCTGTCTTATGGCCTACGCCGGGAAGTCTTTCCAGCGATTCGATGTCTTTTGGAACTTCCCCGTCGTATTGGTCAACCAGCATTTGTGAAAGCGTTTTGATGGCTTTGGATTTTTGTGGGGCGAGTCCACAGGGACGAATGATGTCATAGATTACTTGCTGGTCTTTTGTCGCCATATCGAATGGGTTATCTGCCACAGCAAATAGGGCGGGTGTAATCTGGTTAACACGCTCATCCGTGCATTGCGCAGAAAGTAGTACGGCAACAAGCAGTGTATATGGGTTCTTGTGTTCTAGCGGAATAGGGGTTTCAGGATAAAGCGCATTAAGTCTTTCCAGAATAAATGCGGCGCGTTCTGATTTAAGCATTTTTGGTGCTGTAAACCTTACAGGGTTCCCAGGTGATTACAGAGTCGTTCCGCAGCTTGAACGCAAGACTCAACACTGCTCACCAAGGCTAGCCGAATACGCTGACTACCTGGGTTTGTACCTGCAACCTCACGAGCGAGAAAGGATCCAGGGACGACAAGAAGATTTTGATCCCGGTAGAGGCTTTTAGTGAATTCCTGATCATCAATTGGGGTTTCAAGCCATAGATAAAAGCCGTTATCAGGCGCTATAAAGCTAAATTTTTGATCAAGTAGAGGGATTACGGCGTCGTATTTTTCGCGATACAGCTGGCGATTTCTCGCTACATGGGCTTCATCCTGCCAGGCCGCCTGACTTGCTGCTTGTTGATGGAGCGCCATGGCTGAGCCATGATAAGTCCTGTACATAAGGAAATTGGCTAGTAATTCTGCGTCGCCAGCGACAAAACCTGAGCGCAATCCTGGAAGGTTTGAACGCTTGGACAGAGAGTGACAGATTAGGCAATTTTTGTAATCCATATTACCCATTTCTTCGCAGGCCTGAAGCAAACCGACACAGGGCTTATTCTCATCCAGATAGAGCTCGGAATAGCATTCATCGGAAACCAGAATGAAGTCATACTTAAGTGCAAGAGCTATCACTTTCTTAAGTTGCTCTGCGGCAATGGACTGCCCGCTGGGATTGCCTGGCGTGCATATGTACATCAGTTCGCAGCGATTTAGGTCTTGCTCAGAAATAGCATCAAAATCTGGCTGGTTGGTGGCTGGATCAATCGGGTAAAACACGGGGTCCACACCCGCAAGAATCGCCGCTCCCTCGTATATTTGATAGAAGGGGTTGGGCATCAATACACAACTTTGCTTGCCCGCTACTTTTTCATTGCCTACCAGTGCCTGAACGACAGAAAACAGAGCTTCTCGCGTGCCGTTAACGGGTAAGACATGTCTGTCTGGAAATACTGATGTCAGGTTAAAACGCTTGCCGAGCCAGTCGGTAATAGCGGTTTTAAGCTCGATGGTCCCACCGGTCGCCGGGTATTTACTGACGCCGCTAATTGCACTTTTTAGCGCCTCAATCGCAGCAGCAGGGGGCTCATGTTCAGGTTCGCCCAAGCTTAGTTTCAGCGCATTTAACTCGGAATTGGGCTCAACATTTTTCAATAATGCCCGCAGGCGCCCAAAAGGGTAAGGGTTTAACTGGGATAGTCTGGGGTTCATCAAGATTGTCAGTAATTAAACAGTGGCAATTTCATCCACTCGCTGGTCAATGATTTGGCGAATGTCTCGTTGCAGTTGTTCTGCGCGTTCGTCATTTTCAACAGGGTTTCCGTCTTTATTCTCAATCACAAACAAATCTTCCACACGCTCGCCTAGTGTTGTGATCTTGGCATTTTTTAGAACCACTTCATGGGCAATTAGTTTTTCGGCAATGGCGGCCAATAGCCCCGGACGGTCTGCAGTTATAACTTCGAGTACAGTCTGGTCTTCATCGCAGAGTAGACGGGTTTCGGTTTTTACCGGGAACTGCTTAAGACGCCTTGTGGTGCGCGCTTTCATAACGCCAGAGCTTGTGTGGTCTGTATCCAATTCCTTGTATAGCATGCTTTCCAGACGATCAATTCTCTGTAGGTTGCTGTTAAATGGGTTGGCGTTCTCATCCAGGATATAGAGTGTTAGAAGGCTGTACTTGTCGGTCTCATAAAGTCTGGCGTCCTGAATATTTAACCCCATATTACCTACGGCAGTCGCTGCTGAATAAAACAGCAAGTCTGACTTTTTGGTACGGATAGCGACGACGGTAGCTCGTTCCCTGTCGTAGTGAACGAAGGTTTTAATGCATACCAAAGGTTTTTCTGGATCGTCATCCGCAAGCAAAATTTTAGTGTGCCAGGCGACATCCTCAGAGATTTCCCGCTGGAAGTAGTATTCATCCAGACTGTCCCAGAGGTGCTTGTAGCTTTCCGCCTGGAAACCGTCCTTGCCAAGAATCTTGGCAGCACCGTCTTTGGTTTCCTGTATTAGCTCCTGGGGATCCAGCACAGAATCCTGTCCACGGCGCAGGTATTGCCGAGTGCTTTTATATAGTTGACGCATCAGGGAGGCGCGCCAGTTATTCCAGAGTGTGGGGTTGGTTGCCAAAATGTCTGCGGTGGTCAGGGTGTAAAGCAGGTTTAATCTGGTTTCATCGCCGACATGTCGTGCGAAATCCGCAATAACCTCGGGATCAGAAATATCTTCGCGCTGGGCAACCCGAGACATGAACAAATGATTTTGCACGAGCCAGATTAATAGCTTGGTGTCTCGCGGGCTAAAGTCGTGGTTGATGGCAAATTGTTCGACATCGACAGCACCCAGTTCTGAGTGATCCCCTCCACGGCCTTTACCTATGTCGTGATAGAGGCCGGCAACGACGAGAAGTTCTGGGCGAGGATAGGACGAAAAGGTATAGCTGGAAACCGGGAATTTCTTACGCGCTTCGGGAAGCCCGAATTGACGGATATTTCGCACAACAGCCATGGTGTGAATATCCACCGGATAAATGTGGAAGAGGTCATGCTGGGTCAACCCCATAATGGCTCCAAACTCCGGAAGGTATCTGCCAAGGATGGCATAACGACTCATTAACTGGAGTGGTACAGAAAGGTCTTTGGGGCTACGCAAGAGTTCCATGAACAGTTTGCGATTTTCTGGCTTGGCCCGGAAGTCATCGTCTATTAGGTAGCCGCTTGCCCGGAGCTGGCGAATAGTCTCCCCATGGATGCCTTCAATGGATTTATCCCTGGAGAGAATAATAAAAGCTTCCAACATGGCGGAGGGCGTCTCATGAAAGATGCTTTCCCGAGTAGTTTCCAGGTATTTTCCGCGCAATTGAAAACGGTCATTTATTGGGGTTATTTCTAAATTTCCCGTGCCGTTCAGCTCTTCTCCTAACAATTGCATGAGAACGTCGGTAATTTCACGAACGGAAGAGGCAGTTTGGTAATAGCGCTGCATAAACTGCTCAACGGCAAGTCGCTGTGGCGTGTCCTGATAGCCAAACATTTCTGCGAGGCGGCGCTGATTCTCAAAATCCAGCTGCTCTTTTGGGCGTCTGGACAAGCAGTGAAGGCCGTAACGAACTTTCCAGAGAAAAATCTCGGCGCTCTTTAAGGAGTTGTATTCTTCCTCCGTGTAAAACCCTCTGCCGGCAAGATTATCAAGGCCTGATACGTCGTAGGCTTTTATCGCTACCCAATGGATTGTTTGAATATCCCGAAGGCCGCCCGGCGATTCCTTAACATTAGGTTCAAGGTCAAACTCAGTAATTCCATGTCTGGAATGTCGTTGCTGCTGCTCTTGAAGTTTGGCTTTAAAAAATGCGTCCGCAGGCCAGATTTTTTGCAGATGCTTTTCCAGTGTTTCTTCGAGATCACCCGCTCCCACGATGATTCTTCTTTCCAGAAGATTCGTCATGATAGTTACATCCTCAGACGCTGATTGTCCGCACTGCTTTGGGGTGCGGACGCTATGGCCTATCTGTAACTGTAGATCCCAAAGGAAGGTAAGAAATTGTTCAATGGAGTTTTTGTATTTTTGCGGGTTGTCTTTTCTTAAAAGAAACAACAGGTCGATATCGGAATGGGGATGCATTTCCCCTCGGCCATAGCCGCCAACGGCAATCAGCGCGATATTATTGTCCCAGGAATACTGCTGCCAGGCGTAATAGATCAGGCGGTCAATAAGCGCTGACCGATCCCGGACAATCTTGTGGATCTCTTCCCCTTCGAGAAATCTTGCCTGCAAATGTTCATCCGCACTTTGAAGCGCCAGTCGGAAAGTCTCGGTTATATCTGTGCTTTCCTCAATTGATTGAGCAAACTTGGCTTCATCAAAGAAAAACAGGGCCCCAAATTCAGGGCGAACCAGAGGGGGAGAATCTTTTTTCCAGAACATTAGCTAGAAAGGTTCTTCGCTGCGCTTGGTTAAAACATCAAAACCATCACTGGTTACGGCGATGGTATGTTCGTACTGGGCAGACAGCCTTCCATCTCTTGTGACCACTGTCCAGCCGTCTGGCTTGACTTTGCCATGGTATGTCCCGGCATTAATCATGGGCTCGATAGTAAAAGTCATGCCTTCTTGCAACACCATGCCGGTATCTGGCTTGCCGTAGTGTAAAACCTGTGGATCTTCATGAAATACCTTACCTATACCGTGACCGCAATAATCCCGCACTACGGAATAATGATTGGCCTCGGCATGTGTCTGGATGACATGGCCTATGTCACCAAGTCGCGTGCCGGGCTTCACCAGTTCTATGGCTTTATACATGCACTCCTGGGTTATTCGGCAGAGGCGAAGTGCATGATCGGGGGTTTTCCCCGCGTAGTACATGCGACTGGTGTCACCATGCCAGCCATCCTTGATGACGGTCACGTCAATGTTGACGATGTCCCCGTTTTTAAGGACTTTCTTTTCTGAAGGTATCCCGTGGCAAATTACCTGGTTGACTGATGTGCAGATCGATTTGGGAAATCCCTTGTAGTTCAGCGGGGCAGGGATGGCATCTTGCTTGTTCACAATATGCTCGTGACAGATGCGATCCAATTCCTCGGTGCTGACACCGGGCTGGACATACTCCTCGATCATCTCAAGGACTTCGGCGGCGAGTTGGCCGGCAACTCGCATCTTTTCAATCTCTTCGGGAGTTTTTACGTGAACGCTCATGAATGCAGGATAGGGGGCTATTTCAGGTAAGTATTAGCAAGGCGCACATTCTATCTACATCTGTCGCTGGTTCCTACCTGTAAAAGGCCTGATATCTGCTCTTAATAGAGGTTAAAACGATCATTATTAATTATCTTGAAAATTGATTGCTGAATTCATAGCTGGATGGTGCATTGCTTTAGGAAGATGTTTACAATGCACGCCCTTTTTAGTGAGCCTTGTTGCTGAAACCGCAAGACGTGCTATCCCCAAAAATTTTGCCCATATCTAAGCCGGGAAATTTATATCTATGCTCCCTCAGGAAAAACCTGCTAATCCCAACTTTTCTTCTGGCCCCTGTTCGAAAAGACCAGGCTACAGCCTAGCCAACCTCAACACAGATACCCTGGGTCGCTCGCATCGATCAAAACTTGGTGCGGCGCGCCTGAAAGAGGCTATCGACAAAACCAAAGAATTGCTTGAAATTCCCGCTGATTATCGCGTGGGCATTGTGCCTGCATCGGATACCGGTGCGTTTGAAATGGCCATGTGGTCCATGCTGGGGTGCCGTGGCGTGGATATGTTCCACTGGGAGTCCTTTGGTAGCGGCTGGGTGACGGATATTATCAAGCAGTTGAAACTGGAGAACGCCAACAACTATCTGGCGGACTATGGCCAGTTGCCTGATATGTCCAAAGCTAACCCGGCAAACGACTGCATCTTTACTTTCAACGGTACTACGTCAGGTGTCCGTGTTCCCAATCTAGACTGGATTAATGATGATCGTGAAGGCCTAACCTTTTGTGATGCGACCTCGGCCGTGTTTGCTATGGAAATCGATTGGAGCAAAGTGGATGTCCTTACCTTCAGTTGGCAAAAAGTTCTGGGGGGAGAGGGTGCTCACGGCATGTTGGTGCTAGGACCAAGAGCGGTAGAACGCCTTGAAAGCTTTAAGGCTGACCGTCCGTTACCCAAAATATTCCGCATGATGAAAGGTGATGTGATCAATGAGGGGATCTTCAAAGGATCAACCATTAATACACCTTCCATGTTGGCTGTGGAGGATTATCTCGACGCATTGCGTTGGGTTGAATCCATTGGCGGTTTGAATGCAGCCATTGCCAAGGCCAACGCAAACCTGGCTATTCTGGAAGAGTTCGTTGCGGAGCGGGGCTGGATTGATTTTCTTGCAGAAACTCCAGAAACTCGATCTAACACCAGCGTTTGCCTGAAGCTGGACCTGCCAGAAGAAGCGGTTAAAAAGATTGTTGCGCTGCTTGATGAGCAGGAAGTTGCCTATGATATAGGCGGCTATCGCGATGCACCTTCCGGGTTGAGAATATGGTGTGGTGCAACTGTAGAGGCATCCGATCTTGAATTACTTATGCCCTGGCTCGACTGGGCATATGGGCAGGTCAAATAAATTACACGGGAATATTCATGTATAAGGTAAAAACTTTTAACGCGATATCAGAGAAGGGGCTTTCCCGCTTTGATGCAGACAAATACGTAGTCAGTCCTGAGCAGGACTCCCCTGATGCGTACATCCTGCGTAGTCATAAATTGCATGATGAAGTCATTCCCGGGTCGGTATTGGCGATTGCCAGGGCGGGCGCTGGCGTAAATAACGTGCCAGTAGATCGCTGCAGTGAGCAGGGTATCGTTGTCTTCAATGCTCCTGGGGCAAATGCCAACGCAGTTAAAGAGTTGGTTATCACCGGAATGCTGATGGCGTGCCGTGATATATCCGGCGGCGTGGCTTTTTGTCGCGGTCTGACCGATATGACAGATGATGCCGAAATGGCCAAATTGCTCGAAATCAGTAAAAAGAACTTTGCCGGTTCAGAGCTTCAGGGCAAGACATTGGGTGTTATTGGTTTGGGTGCTATTGGTGCAATGGTTGCCAATGTGGCTCTTGAGCTTGGCATGAATGTGGTGGGCTACGACCCAGCCATTTCCGTTGAGGCTGCCTGGCGACTTTCGAGTTTGGTTGAAAAAATGGACAGCCTGGAAGCGCTTATGGGACGTGCTGATTTCATCACACTGCATGTGCCGGCTATTGCAGCAACTCATCACTTGATTAACGAACAGCGTTTATCCCTGTGTAAAGAAGGGACTGTATTACTAAATTTTGCTCGTGAATCGATTGTGGATAATGCCGCGGTACTCAAGGCGTTGGATGCAGGAAAGCTCCGCAAGTATGTAACAGATTTCCCGACGGCTGAGTTGGTGGCTCGCGACGATGTGGTTCCTATGCCTCATCTGGGGGCGAGCACTGCAGAAGCAGAAGAAAACTGTGCGCTCATGGCGGTAGATCAGCTGAAAGATTATCTTGAAAATGGCAATATCAAGAATTCAGTAAACTATCCAACAGCGCATATGCCGCGAATGGGGCAGTCCAGAATCACATTTTCAAATCAAAATGTGCCCAAGGTCCTTGGTAACGTTCTTTCGATCCTTGCTGACGGCAATATTAATGTTGCTGATATGCTCAATCGTAGTCGCGGGGACCTTGCCTACAACATTATTGATGTAGAGACAGAGGTTTCTGAAGATCTGCAAGCCAAAATATCTACAGTAGAAGGTGTGGTTAAAGTCCGGGTTATATAAGGGCCGGTCGTGGATTATTTTAAAGGCGCCATCTGGCGCCTTTTCTTTGCATAAATGCTTTATGCACCAATGGCTTTATGGTATAAAGCGCGCCGCTGGAACCCCTTGAGGATTCCAGTCAACTTAAACTAAACGACACACAGGTATTCACAACCCTTTTCCGGGTGCTTTCAAGGCTCGTCCTGAAAGTAAGAAAAGAGGGAATATCTGGAGGCTTAACCCTAACAATTGGAGTTATTATGACCACTGTCAACATGCGTGACATGTTGCAGGCTGGTGTGCATTTCGGCCATCAGACCCGCTTCTGGAACCCAAAAATGGATCAATACATTTTTGGAGCCCGCAATAAAATTCATATCATTAACCTGGAACAAACCGTTCCTGCGTTTAACGAAGCGCTCGCTTTCCTTCAACAACTGGCTTCTAACAACAACAAAATATTGTTTGTTGGTACGAAACGTGCGGCCAGCAAAATTGTAAAAGAACAAGCTGAAAGAGCGAACATGCCCTTTGTTAGCCATCGCTGGCTTGGCGGCATGCTTACTAATTACAAGACCATTCGTGCATCGATTAAAAAATATCGTGATCTTGAACAGCAAAAAAATGACGGTACATTTACCAAGCTGACAAAAAAAGAAGCACTGATGCGTCAGCGCGAAATGGACAAGCTGGAATTATCTATCGGTGGTATTAAGAACATGGGCGGTTTGCCTGATGCTTTGTTTGTCATTGATGTTGACCATGAGCGTATCGCGATACTGGAAGCCAACAAACTGGGTATTCCTGTTATCGGTGTGGTCGATAGCAACAGCGATCCTGACGGAATCGACTATGTAATCCCAGGTAATGATGATGCCATCAGGGCGATCAAACTTTACGTAGTTGCAGCGGCAGATGCCATCCTTGCCGGCAAGGCAGCAAACAACAACTTCAGCTCGCGCGATGAGTTTGTTGAAGTTGATGAAGCTGATGAAGACGAGAAAAAAGGATCAAGCAAAAAAGCGAAAGCCGAGACGGCTGAAGAAGCCCCTGTCGAAGCGGAAGCTGGAGAGACTGTAGAAGCTGAAGCCAAGGTTGCTGAAGAAGCTCCTGCAACGGAAGAGGCCGAAGCGGAAAAGTAATCGATCTTTTTTGATCGAATGCGGCAGGTAACTACCTGTCGCAACTTTTCTTTCATTTTTCGGGCATATATTTGTCCGGTCTTTATCAAATACTGAATTCACACATTTAATTTAGAGGAATTTTCAATGGCCGCTATCTCTGCGTCACTAGTAAAAGACCTTCGGGAACGTACTGGCCTGGGCATGATGGAGTGTAAAAAAGCACTCGTTGAAGCCAATGGGGATATCGATCTTGCGATCGAAAATCTTCGCAAATCCAGCGGCATGAAAGCCGCAAAAAAAGCAGGGCGTGTTGCTGCTGAAGGTGTTGTAACTGCTCGAATCTCAGCAGACAATAAATCTGGCCTGCTTGTTGAAATTAACAGCGAAACTGACTTCGTTGCTCGTGACGAAGGTTTTCTGGCATTTGTAAATCTTGTTGCCGACAAAGCAGTGGAAACCAACGCTGCCAGCGTCGAGGAATTAATGTCCGGTGATCTGGAAGATGCACGTGAGGCACTGGTTCAGAAAATCGGCGAGAACATTACCGTTCGTCGTTTAGCACGGATTGAATCTGAAGGGTTCGTCGCTGCTTACGTTCATGGGAATAATCGCATTGCTGTATTAGTGGACTTGACTGCGGGCAATGAAGAGCTGGGTAAGGATGTCGCCATGCATGTGGCTGCAGTGAATCCCCAGGTCGCAAAGCCAGCAGATATGCCCCAAGAGCTTTTAGATAAAGAGAAGGAAATCTTCTCCGTCCAGGCAGCCGAATCCGGCAAGCCCGCAGAAATTATTGAAAAAATGGTCGGCGGTCGTATGAAGAAGTTCCTGGCTGAAAATAGCCTGACAGAACAAGCTTTCGTAAAAGATCCTGATATGACCGTTGGAAAGCTGCTTGCAAACGGCAATTCTGATATAAACAGCTTCGTACGTTTTGAAGTCGGCGAAGGAATTGAAAAAGTTGAAGAAGACTTTGCCGCGGAAGTTGCAAAACAGGTAGAAAGCGCTGGCGCATAATCGTCACAAACGCGACAATAATAAGACTGAACGTGCGGCTCCTTACAGGGGCCGTATTTTTAACAACAGCGAGGAGACCCGATGCCGACGACCAAAAAGGAGCGCAAATACAAGCGCATACTATTAAAGCTAAGCGGTGAAGAGCTTACCGGTGAAGAGGGTTTTGGTATTGATCCCAAAGTTCTCGATAAGATGGCTTTGGAAATTGGTCAGTTAGTTGGTATTGGTGTTCAAGTTGGTCTGGTCGTCGGTGGCGGCAATCTATTTCGGGGGCAAACCCTGAGTGCGGCTGGGCTAGATCGAGTGACTGGTGACCATATGGGTATGCTGGCCACCGTTATGAATGCTTTGGCCCTGCGCGATGCGCTTGAGCGTTCCAATATTGCCAGCCACGTTATGTCAGCAATCCCAATTGGCGGTATTGTCGAGCACTATGATCGCAGACTGGCCATGAAGTATTTGTCGGCAGGCGATGTGGTGATTTTTTCTGCAGGCACTGGAAACCCATTCTTTACAACAGATTCAGCCGCCTGCTTGCGAGCCATCGAAATTGAAGCCAGCTTGGTCTTAAAAGCGACCAAGGTTGAAGGCGTGTACGATAAAGATCCCATGAAACATAAAGATGCTGTGTTATATAGCAATCTGACCTATGACCAAATTCTTGATCAGAAGCTTGGCGTGATGGATCTTACAGCCATTTGCCTCTGTCGTGATCATGGTATGCCGGTCAGGGTATTTAAAATGTCAAAATCAGGCGCGCTGTTAAGAATAGTTGTAGGAGAAGATGAAGGTACATTGGTCGAGGATTCCATAAATGATTGATGATATTCGCAAAGACACCATCGCTAGAATGAAGAAAAGCTTGGAGGCCCTGCAGGGTCATTTCAACCGAATTCGTACCGGGCGCGCGCATCCAAGTATTCTCGATAGTATCCATTTGGACTACTACGGTGCAGATACGCCACTTAATCAGTTGGCCAACATTAACGTTGAAGATGCGCGAACATTGGCTGTTTCACCATGGGAGAAAGACCTTGTGCCGCAAATTGAAAAAGCGATTATGAAGTCTGATTTGGGTTTAAACCCGGCGACAGCCGGAACGGTTATTCGTGTGCCCATGCCGCCTCTAACTGAAGAAACCCGCCGTGGATACACAAAGCAGGCTAGGGCTGAAGCTGAAAACGCTAGAGTATCGATTCGGAATGCTCGCCGTGACGCCATGTCCATGCTTAAGGATTTGGTAAAGGATAAGGACATTTCTGAGGACGATGAGCGTCGCGCGCAGGATGAAATTCAAAAACTGACTGACAAATATGTGTCAGAAGTTGATGCCGCTCTGGCAGTGAAGGAAAAAGACCTGCTGGAAATCTAGGTGTTTAAGTGACTGAAAAACCTGAAGAACTTAACGCTAAACCCAAACATGTTGCCATCATTATGGATGGCAATAACCGCTGGACCAAAGACCGGAACCTGGTTGGGTACGCTGGTCACCAAGCGGGTGCGGATCGATTAAAGGACGTTCTTGAAGGCTGCATGGAGCAGGATGTAGAGGTACTCACTGTCTTTGCTTTTAGCAGTGAAAACTGGAACCGCTCAAAGCAAGAAGTAGGGGCGCTTATGTCACTATTTTCATCTGTCCTAAAACGCTATAAAAAAGAGCTTAAAGCCCAAGATATCAGCCTTACGGTCATTGGTCGCAGAGATCGTTTCTCTGACCGCCTGCAGAAACTTATTCGTGATACTGAAGAAGCGACAGCAGGCGGAAAGTATCGCTTGGTTGTGGCTGCTGACTATGGTGGTCGATGGGATATTACCGAGGCCGCAAAAAAACTTGCTGAACTTGTGAAATCAGACGATCTTCAACCGTCAGATATTGATGAACAGATGCTTGCAAATCATTGTTGTTTGGCTGAGCTGCCGCCTGTTGACTTGCTTATTCGTACTGGTGCGGAGTACCGCATAAGTAATTTTCTTCTATGGCAAATCTCCTACTCAGAGCTGTACTTTGCCAATTGTTATTGGCCCGATTTTGATAAAAACTGGCTGCGCAAGGCGTTGACTGACTATCAGCGCAGGCAGCGTCGTTTTGGCACCAATCCGTTGTCCGATCAGTTTGAATATGACAACGCTTCCGGGGGGTAACTTGTTAAATCAAAGGCTGGCAACGGCGTCGCTTCTGGTCGCTATACTCCTGGCAAGTTTATTTTTGCCATGGGGCGGGCTGTTTTCCCTGTTAATCATGTTCATGCTTGGTGTATCTGCATGGGAATGGGGGACATTGGCGAAACTCGAAGCGAAATCGCGCCGAATTGCTTATGTGGTAGGAATTCTGGCTCTATTTCTAATCGCTCTCTGGTTTTATGATCACATTACCGGCTTCGCTTTAAGAATAGCCACTCTGGTGTTTTGGTTCTGGATATTGCTGATTCCGGTATTGGTTAGATATCCGGAAACCCAGCCTCTATTCCAAAATCGTGGCGTTATTGCGTTTCTTGGTGGGATTATCTTGCTTTCTACTGCCTGCGGCCTGCTTTGGCTCAAAGCTCAGGAGCAAGGAGCGTGGCTGGTGCTTTGTCTTATTACTATTGTAAGTATTGCCGATTCCGGTGCCTATTTCGCTGGAATACGCTGGGGAAAAATCAAATTAGCGCCACAGATTAGCCCTGGAAAAACCCTGGAAGGGCTTTACGGTGGCTTGGTCGCTAATTTCATCTTTGCGATAACTCTGTTGTTTGGCTTAAATATGGATCCCCAGAACAGCTTCGTAATCGTTTTTGTCATTTTGTTGACCAGTTTGGTTTCTGTTGAAGGGGACCTTCTGGAAAGCGCCATCAAACGCGCGCAAGGTGTTAAGGACAGCGGTACATTCCTGCCTGGCCATGGCGGTGTGCTTGACCGCATTGATGGTGTCTGTGCGGCCACTCCCTGCTTCATTTTTTGCGTGCTTTTCTTCTCTCTTGGGTAAGCGGTAGATGAAGAAAGTCCTGATTCTGGGTTCAACGGGCTCAATTGGTCTGAGCACACTCGATGTACTGGCGCGCAACCCTGATCAATTTGAACTTTGGGGTATTACTGCCAACAGCAATAGTGCCCAGCTGCTTGAACAAATTAGACAGTATCAACCTGAATACGCTGTTATTAATGATGAAGTAGCGGCTCTGGATATCAGTAAAAAAGTTAAGGCTGAAGGCATTGATACAAAAGTTCTGACGGGAGCTGAAAATCTGCAAGAACTTGCCGGTCATGACGAAGTGGATATTGTTATGGCCGCAATTGTGGGCGCAGCAGGATTATTGCCAACACTAAAAGCGGTGGAAGCAGGGAAAAGAGTGCTTCTGGCTAACAAAGAAGCACTGGTGTGTGCCGGCCCGCTATTTATGCAAGCAGTATCCAGAAGCAATGCATTGCTCATGCCTGTAGACAGTGAGCACAATGCCATATTCCAGTGTTTACCTGATGGTCAGTACAATTCTGCGCAGATCGAAAAAATACTTTTAACCGCATCGGGTGGCCCATTTCGTGGTAAATCTTTTCAGGAGTTATCAGGCGTGACGCCAGAGCAGGCCTGCGCTCATCCTAACTGGAATATGGGGCAAAAGATTTCAGTGGATTCTGCAACCATGATGAATAAAGGGTTGGAGTTGATTGAAGCTTGCTGGTTGTTTGGAGTGTCGTCGGATCAAATTGATATAGTTCTTCATCCGCAGAGCGTGGTGCACTCGATGGTTCAATATCGCGATGGCTCGGTAATTGCCCAGATGGGTAACCCGGATATGCGTACGCCAATTGCTCATGCGTTAAGCTGGCCAGAGCGAACTTCTTCGGGCGTTGATATTCTGGATTTTGCTCGATTAAAACTGGACTTCGAAGGGATCGACTATTCTTCATATCCATGTCTGGCATTGGCGCTAGATGCTGCAAAAAGCATGGGAGCGATGCCAGTTGTCTTAAACGCGGCCAATGAAATTGCCGTCGATGCCTTCCTCCTTAGGCAAATAAGTTTCCTTGAAATAGCTAAAATCGTTGAAAAAACCCTAAATTCGACTAATTTTTCGGAACCAGTTTCCATAGACGAAGTCATAGCACTGGATTCAGAAGCGCGTGTGATTGCGCAGTCACTGATTGATACCAACCAGCAAACAAAGGTTTCCGCAAAGCTGTAATGGATGTAGTAAAAATTGTTTTTTTTGCGTTGATAGCGCTATTTGTTCTAGTCACTTTTCATGAGTTTGGCCATTACTGGGTTGCGCGAAAATGTGGTGTACGTGTGCTACGTTTTTCTATTGGTTTTGGTAAGCCACTATTGCGCTGGCAACGTGATGACACCGAATTCGTTCTCGCCGGGATTCCCCTTGGCGGTTACGTAAAAATGTACGGCGAATCAACGGATGAGGAGCCAGTGCCGGAAGATCAAAAGCATCTTAGCTTCAGTCACAAGAGTGTTTGGCAGCGTATGGCCATTGTGGTAGCAGGTCCGATTGCCAATTTATTGCTGGCTATATTTATTTATTTTTTGGTGTTTCTTGGAGGAACACGGGAAATAGCCCCACTTATTGGGGATGTGCAACAAAATTCTATTGCCGAAGCGGCAGGTGTTAACCCCGGATTAGAAATTATTCGAGTAGACAGCGAGCCGGTAGCCTCCTGGGCGGACGTGTTTGATCAGTTGCTAAATCGTATTGGTGAAACGGGTTACGTCGAAATAGAAGCGCTTGCCCCGGAATCAGGGCTGTCCAATTTATATAGTTTGCCGATTAATTCCTGGCTAAGAGATACAGATCAGCCAGATTTTTTTGGAAGTTTAGGGCTTATCCCTTATACCCCGGAAGTTGATGCTGTCATCGGACAAGTCGTAGCGGATAGTCCTGCACAGCGGGCAGGGCTGCAAGTTGGTGATCAAATTCTGGAAACAGATGAAGTTAGTATTGAAAGCTGGGAGCAATGGCGAGAAATCGTTCGTTCATCCCCATCAAGAATGCTCACAATGCGGATTGAGCGAGAGGGAGAGTTGCTCAATTTAGAGCTGATGCCTGACGAGATCGAGGAGGGTGGTGAAGTCTATGGCTTGGCCGGTGTTGCTCCCCAAGCGCCAGATTGGCCGGAAGAATTGTTGCGAGATAGGCAGTACGGCTTAATTGGCGCCCTTCAAGCCGGATTTGATAAAACCTGGTCCAGCAGCTTGTTTATTCTCGACTCCTTGAAAAAACTTATTACGGGTCAGGTGTCGACCAAATCATTGGGTGGGCCGGTTTCTATTGCTAAATTTGCAGGTGCTTCTGCTGAAGCGGGATGGCAATCTTTTTTGTCATTTCTGGGAATCATGAGTGTGATGTTAGGTATCATGAATTTACTGCCAATACCTGTATTAGACGGAGGTCATTTATTGTTTTATATAATTGAAGCAGTGAAGGGATCACCATTGAGTGAAGCTATTCAGGCCGCGGCTATGCGTGTCGGTGTCTCGATAGTTTTTGGGATTATGTTATTAGCGCTTTACAATGATTTTGCGCGCCTGTAACGTCCGCGTTCTTCTGAGTTATATATCCAGATTCCCCAAGAAAATAATGATAAAAATCAGACTATTTCTGTCGTTAGTGCTTTTGTGTCCGGCCTTAGCACTAGCTCAAACCTTTACTATTGAAGATCTTCGAGTTGAGGGCCTTCAGCGTGTCTCTGCCGGGTCGGTTTTTGCAGCGGTTCCTGTGCGGGTTGGTGATCAGGCCGACGAGACTGCCATTCAGGAAACGATTCGTTCGCTATTTCGAACTGGCTTTTTCAATGATATTGCTGTGTATAGAGATGCCAATGTCCTGGTTATTGAGGTTTCAGAGCGTCCGGCAGTTGCTGAAATCAACCTTGAAGGCAATAAAGTAATCAAGGACGAAGATCTACTGGATTCATTGCGAGATACCGGGCTCTCCGAAGGGCAAATTTTTAAACCAGCGACTTTGGATTCGCTTGGTAAAGAGCTAAGTCGTGTTTATGTTTCCCAAGGGCATTACGGTGCTGAAATTGAAACAGAAGTACGCGAATTACCGCGTAACCGTGTGGCTGTCGATATCACTATTGGTGAAGGGAAGCAAGCAAGGATTAAGGAAATCAATATTGTCGGAAACGAAACCTTCGAGGAAGAAGAGTTGCTCGATCTTTTTGAAGCGGGCGTACCTCAATGGTTTCCCTGGTTTTCCAGTATAGATAAGTATTCAAGAGAGAAATTGACCGGGGATATAGAGACGCTGGAGTCGCATTATCTGGATCTCGGTTATCTTCGATTTAACGTCGATTCTACGCAAGTATCGGTTAGCCCCGATAAGTTATCTGTATTCGTCACCATTAACATTAGTGAAGGCGATCTTTACACTGTTTCAAGTGTAGACCTCCTGGGTGACATGGTCATCCCGGAAACACAAATACGTTTACGCACTTTTGTTCGTCCACAGCAAAATTTTTCCCAGGCACTCATCACTGCATCCAAGGATGCAATATCGAATCGCCTTAATAATGAAGGCTATGCCTTTGCGGAAGTGACTGAAATACTGGATATCAATGATGAAGATAAAACGGTCGATGTGACTTTCTTTATTGATCCTCAAATGCGCACTTACGTTCGACGAATTGAATATCGAGGTAACACTCGCACCCAAGGAGAGGTGCTACGCCGCGAAATGCGCCTAATGGAATCAGCTGTTGCTTCAACCCAACTTATCGACTCAGGTAAGATTCGGTTGGATCGACTGGGGTTCTTCAGCTCTGTTGAGTCTGAGACAGTTCCTGTGCCAGGAACCAACGATGAAGTAGACGTGATTTACACCGTTGAAGAACAACCATCGGGGAGTATTAGCGCAAGTATTGGTTACGCAGGTTATGCTGGAGCAATATTAGGATTGAATCTCCAAGAGAATAATTTCTTAGGATCTGGAAACCAAGTTAGTCTGGGTATTAACCAAAGCAGGTATCAAAAATCACTGAACATAAGTTTTCTTGACCCCTACTTCACCGAGGACGGCGTATCTGCAGGTTATTCTGTTTATTATAGAGAAACGGATTACGGAGAACTTCGTATCGCGAGATACTCAAACGATGTTGCCGGTTTGAGAGTTAACTACGGTTATCCCTTGTCAGAAATATCTCGATTGCAGTTTGGTTTTGGTTATGAACAACTTAAGCTTGGTTTCGGGAACTTTGCTTCTGATGAAATCAAGGATTTTGTTGATACCGGAGGCAGGTTCAACCAATACAAGCTGAGTGCTGGATGGTCTCGAGTAACTCTAAATCGCGGTATTTTTGCTGACCGGGGAAGCAGCCAAAGTCTCTCTCTAGATCTCTCTCTCCCGGGTAGTGATGCGCCATATATCAAAACGAACTTTAATGCTCAGAAATATTTGCCAGTCGGCCCTTTGACTATGAGGTTTGCTACGAATCTAGGTATTGGTCAAAGCCTTGATTCAGACAGGCGACTTCCATTTTTTGAAAACTATTATGCCGGAGGTTTTGGTACTGTAAGGGGTTTTGAGCGCAGTACTCTTGGACCGCGTGAATCAGCAGCTTTTCGAATAACCGATGACGGTGAGGTGCAACCTTTGAGTGGATCTTATCCCATTGGTGGTAATACTCTAATTATCGGTACTGCAGAAGTTCTCATTCCTACTCCATTCTTACCTGATCCAGATTCTCTTAGAGCGACTGCTTTTATTGATGCGGGAAATGTTTTCGATACAGATTGTGGGCCTCGTCAGCCATATTGTTATCCCCCTAACATATCGGAATTAAGATATTCTTATGGCCTATCTGCAACTTGGCTTAGTTCATTTGGTCCAATGTCTTTTTCTATTGGTCGATCTGAAAATGGGGAGACTGGCACACCGAATGTTCGGGATGAAGAATCTGAATTCTTTCAGTTCACTCTTGGTCAGACGTTTTAGTAATTTTTACTTGGAGGTATAAAGTGTATAAGAAATTGATTGGTAGCCTGATTTTCGGTACAGCAATGTGCTTATCTGTATTTGCAAACGCTCAGAAAATTGCGGTTGTAAATATACAGGTAGCGATACTGGAATCCGATTATGGTCAGGCAGAACTCGCTAAACTTGAAAGCAACCCTAGCTATGCAGCGCTTGTGACTGAGTCACAGTCTCTTATAGCTGATGTACAAGCGCTCGATAACGACGCCCAGGCCAATGGCAATAGCTGGACACAGGCGCAGCTTTCGGAATACAACAAACAGCGACAGTTTTTGACAGCAGATTTGCAGCTAAACAATCAGAAAATTCAGTCAGAACGTGAAGCTGTT
>Ga0181601_10000317_pt1 | contig 38634 bp, 30 predicted proteins | sample 041ome_8_FD_133020 | JGI IMG/M metagenome (GOLD analysis project Ga0181601, IMG submission 133020) | Coastal salt marsh microbial communities from the Groves Creek Marsh, Skidaway Island, Georgia - 041407BS metaG (megahit assembly) | ecosystem: Environmental > Aquatic > Marine > Intertidal zone... | reverse complement strand
TCCTTGTATGGTAGCTTCGCTGATCATTATGTTCTACACAACGAAACTTAGACGGTAAAATTTAAGGAAAGGTTGTTGTTATTTTAGTTTAATAACATTCGCTTTGCGCAATCCTGTGCCCGAAGTGATAACGACACCGTCTAAATCTGGATATGCTTCTTTAGCAACTCTCGTCATTTCCTTGATTATTTCTTCGTAATCTGAATTACGGAAATTTTGGGGAACCTCAACCTTGCCAAGCAAAGTATACTCCGCTGTTGGATTGTTCTCGATGAAGATGTTTACACCGCCACGCCCAACAGATTCCGACAGCTGAAAGGAAGGGTCTATGCTAATTTCTTCTCCTCTTTTCGGCTTTCTCTTTTTGGCCTTTGGATCTCGATAAAACTGAATTATATCTGCTTTACAAAAACCTGTTCCAGGACGAAATATCAAGGCGTCATATTCAACATCCGGAAACTCCTTCGCTACGCGCTTGATCATATGCTCCATCATTAGATCGAATTTATCAGGAAACATTAAACCACAAGTAACCGTACCTAAATGCCGATATTGAGTTGCGGGGTTGGATTCAATATAGACTACTTTACCTTCAATTACATTTGCGGTTCCTGGCACTTTTTGAGCCCATGAAATAGAAATTGCAGCTACAGCTGCGAGAGTGAGGATTAACTTTTTCATTTTATTATTCTGCTTTTGTCCATGCGGAAGTGCGACCGATCAAAGCAAACCCCACAAAACCGCGTACGTTCAACTTATCACCATCTTTTGTTATATAGCAAGAGTAGGTCTCACCATTTTTAGGATCATAAATGGTTCCGTCTTCCCATTCATCATCATCGAACTCAAACCCTTTTAATATTTCAAGTCCCAATATAGGTCTACTCCTAAGGTCCTCATCTTCATTTTCTTTGTCAAGTTTTGGTTTACCATCTCGCATGGGTTCTTTCAACCATACGATTTTACCATCGTATTTATCTCCAGCTTTGAAAATCTTAACTTTGGCTGTTTTTTCTTGGTTATACCAAACACCTAATATGTCATCTGCTTTCTGCGAGATCGCATTGGAGCAGATAAGAAAAGTCAGGAATAATACGGATAGAATTCTCATCACGTTGTTGTTTTATAAAGGGTAAAGAAATGATTTTTTTGATTATGCATGAAAATCTACCAATACAATCATGTTGCCAAACTCAAAAAATAAGGTTCTCTTTATCGTACAATAGTCAGCGGAAAAGTCATGGAATCATCAATATGGATTAAATAGTTCCCCGCTTCTAATTCAACAAGATTCAAGGATATATGCGATTTACCTACAGCTGAATATTCTTGAATTAGTGAACCAGACATGTCGTATAGATGGATACTATTTTGTCCATTTAGGTTTTCAATAATCAAAATGTCGGAAGTTGGATTTGGATAGATTGTAATGCCAGATTCATCCACTTTCTGCAAATCCAATGTTGTGATGAGCTTCAACAAGGTGTCTTCACCAACCGTGTTCGATACTGTTTGGGTTACAGAATAGACTTGCTGACTGGCATAGGCATAGGAGCTTGGCACACTGCCCATAACAGTCCCATCTCCGAGATCAAAGGTCATGGTATCTGAGAATAAACTTAAATCTGTAAATGAGACAGTAACGCCATCATTTTGAACACCATAATCGAAGTTGGCGATGGGTGGATGCGAAAGCATAATATCGTCAATAGCAATATCACTTCTGTAATCAGAACCGGAAACACCTCTAAATCTAATGTTTACTACCTGTCCAACATATGCGGCTAAGGAGACTTCTGCTAATTCCCATTCATCCCCTTGATTGCCACTGATAAAGAAAACATCTTCGGTCCATTGGGATCCATCAAATAAGTCAATGGATAATGACCCCATGTCAAGTCCATTCATGGAATACCAAAAAGTGAGTTTAGGTTCAGTCGCTTGGGTTAAATCGATGCAAGGTGATGTAAGCATAGCCGTTTGAAAAGTACAACCGCCACTTGCCTCGAAATAGATGTATTTACCACTAGAGTTTTCTAAAGTATGATCTGCGCTTGGCCCAGTAAAGTCAGATTGCGTTCCTCCAGAATTAGTTCGCCAATCAGATTCATCAACAAGTCCAGTTGGCTCATTTACCCAATCATTTTCCATTTCGCATACTGTAAACCCGCAATCAGAGCCGGTTCCACAAAGATCGAACGATTCAAAATTCTCACTCCAAAGTACGCTGAGTGTTTCAGAATCAACAAATGGATATGAAACAACCATGGTGTCGTTATAAGGATGGCCATCGTTTGACGCATCCAAGACGATTTGAACCCCATTATTTCCACTAACTAAAGCTGCCTTTGTGCTAAATGTAAATTCGTGTGTTGATCCGCTAGCAATAGCCTGCACAAACGTCTGTGTGAATGTTTGCCCTAGGTCTGTGGTGAATGTGGCGTCCAATGCGGTTAGGCTATTTACGCCTTCGTTTTCAACTGTGAAGGAAATGTAAACGCTATCACCGTGGCAGGAAAAAAGCGTTCCTGATTCTGGCGACACAGCTACAATTCCAGCATCGTCATTAATAATGCAGTTAAATACTCCAGGAGTTTTTTGTACAGCGATCATTCGTTTGCCTTCTGCATCATTAATTCCAAGTGATGACACGCTATACCATACTTTGTCGCTTAGAGGATTTGAAAAGTAATCGACAAACTCAGTTTCCGTTGTCGTTCCAATTTCATCCATGTATTTAGCACCGAGTGAATAAACGGTGTATCCGGTTGCACTAGATGCGGCATTCCATGATAATCCAATAGAGTCTGGGCATGCATATTCGACTACCAAATTGGTCGGGGTTCTTATAACAGAAAACTCATCCGAAGCAACGACTTCACTTCCATAGGTAAGTCTCAATAGTACGTTGCCTGTAGCCAAATTCGGAACGGACCAATTATGGAAACCCTGAGCAACAGGGACAGAGCTTGTTATCGTAGTCCAACTGGCGCCACCATTCGGGCTATATTCAATCAATAAATTACCGGTCGTGTATGGAGCGTCCCATCGGATTTTTTCCGTTGTGAACGGAACGAGTGACTCACCGCCAACGGGATACGTTAATACCAATTCTTCCATTTCGTACCAATAAACGATATAAAAAGTCTGAGGCCCACTTGGAACAGATGTTCCTTTTACCTTAATCAAGTAGTTGCCAGAAGTAGGATTGAAAAACTCCACTTGTTCCACGTTATTCAAATTATCTACCCCTGGCACCGCTGGTGCATTTAAAGTGGTAGCGTTTGGAGCAGGATTCAGCAGGTAGGGTAGGTTTTCAGTGGCATTTGGATCGGTAACTGTAAGATCCAAATCATTGATTAATGCCGATGATGCGTTGACGGATGCTTCAGGGTCGGTCCAATAAAGCATAAACCGCGCACTTGCTACACCAGAAGGCACAATCAATGTGAACTGAGTGCTATCGCCATCTGATATGGATCCATTCGTAAATGAACTTGACTCAATTACTTCGTAGGCTTTTCTGGCGTTGATTCGTCCCCATCCATAGATATAGTCAGGACCGATATTGCCAAGATCTTCAGCTGTGTTTAATACAATGGCTTTCATCAACCCAGATGCTGGGAGGCTGCCTTGCTGATCTTCAAATGCTTCGTATAAAACTGCTAAGGTGCCTGAAACACCAGGGCAAGACATAGAGGTTCCAGTTTTTACACCATATTGATTGTTCTCAATGGTCGAGGTAACGGCTGTTCCTTTGGCGCTTATATCCGGCTTAATTCTACCATCTTCTGCGGGTCCGCGACTGCTTGAATTGGCTATCTGATCGTTTTCAGTCAGATTCGCAACAGTGATTACGTTTTTACCGATTTTATGGCCGCCTGTAATATTTCCCCAGGTATTCCCGGCACCATATCCACAGTTACTTGTGCCGCTATTCCCTGCAGAGAACACATGCACCAAGCTTTCGTAATCAAATACTTGTTGATCCATTTGTCTTGCCAGAGCAGTGTATCCCGCGTTACAACCATTACTATAGGAAGTCGATGTAATGACTATTCCTTTCGAAGCATAATGAATATCCATGCTGTCAAAAGCTTGATATTCAGGAGCTGCTTTATACACATAAAGGTCAGATCCTTTTGCCTGTCCTTCATGATAGGGGTTTATGTTTCCCGCTCCATTGATGGTTCCTCCAACGTGATCTCCGTGATCACCTAAGCTTGTTTGCCAGAACTGTTCAACAATTCGTCCTTCATGATCAATGTGCGGTCCGATGGATCCATCATCTTGCAATGCCACATTTATTCCAGACCCATCATAGGCGATGCCATTCGTGTTTTCGCCTGAAATGAAATTTACACGGTGAGAAGTTCTTCCAGTATAATTCTCAGGCATACCAGCATCATAGTTCCAATCTATCCATTTTACAAATGGCATTTCAAGAACAGAGTCAAACGCTGAAGGTTCAATTGCAATTACGATGTAGCCTAGCTTCTCTTCAATTTCAATTAGTGAAGCATTTGCATTACTAAGTTCTGACCAGATGGACTTCGCGCTAACATTGGCAAAGGGGTGTGCGTTTATTATTATTTGATTTCCGGTCTTGGCTCTGATGGGCGGATTTGCAACATCGATGTCACTTTTGAATTCATTCAAAAATGGACTTGACCACAAGGCTCCAAACTGTTCCAATAGATAAAGGTTTGCGTCATGTTCAATGCTTACAGAAAAACATCCCTTGGGCAAATACTCCAGTTTTGTGATGCCATTATCCGCAAGCATTTCCCATTGATCCGATGTTGGATATGTTTCAGGGCTAATTATTCCGAAATGCTTACCTCGAAACTCTGGCCATTGATTGATACTAGCTTTCAGCGAGACGATGTCAGTTTTGAGAGCCAACGAATAATTTCCAGACTTTAAGCTGAGTTCGTGTTTTTGACCTTGAGCGAGAGTAATTGATACGGTTGCGGCAAGGATAAATGAGGTTGAAATAATCTGTTTGTAGAATTTCTTCATTAGGTTCTTTTTGGAAAGTTCAGGCTAAAGGTATGAGCACCAATATTACATTTGATAACAAAGGGCGTCAAAACTTGTTTGATCTTGAGATGCTAGTTTATAATTAAAGATGAAGTTTAAAGGAATCCAGTTCATTATTTCCACGGCAGTAGCTATCCTGCTTAGTTCATATATCATTCGTGAAGCCGGCCCAGTAGATCCGCCCTCAAATGACGAAGCGGCAAAAAACAAGGTGCTCATGGGTGTGCTGATGGAGAGTATTCAATCCAGTCACTTTGAGCCGAAACCGGTGGATGATACATTCAGCGAGGGAGCCTTTGAGTTGTATCTAGAACGCTTAGATTATTCAAAGAGGTTTATGCTAAAACAAGATGTGGAGGCACTAAAGGCTTACGAAAGGCAGATTGATGATCAAATCAACTCGTCTGATTTCACCTTGTTTGATAAAAGCTGGGATATCTTACAAATCAGATTGAAGGAGGCTCAAGGATATTATAGAGAGATTCTGGAAAAACCATTTGATTTCAACATTGACGAGTCCTTAGAATTGGATGAAGAAAAGAGAGATTTTGCATCTAACAGAGATGAATTGAAAGACCATTGGCGCAAAATTTTGAAATACCAAGTTTTAACCCGCGTAGCCGAAATGGAGGAAACGCAGAATGAAGCCAAAGAAAACTCAGATACCGCTGTGGTACGCACTTTTGAAGAGATGGAGCAACGCGCTAGAGAAAAGGTCTTGAAGAGTAACGATCGGTTTTTTGAGCGGATGTCGAAGTGGGAACAAAGTGATCAAATGGAGGTTTATATCAATTCGTTGATGAATGTGTTTGGACCTCACACAGGGTATTTCGCGCCCAAGAAAAAGGAAAATTTTGACATCAGCATGAGCGGACAGTTGGAAGGAATTGGAGCTCAATTGCAAGAAAAAGATGGATACATTACGGTAATGAAAATCGTACCTGGTAGTGCATCGTATCGTCAAGGTGAGCTAGAGGAAAAAGACATCATTCTAAAGGTTGCTCAAGAAAAAGGGGATGCAGTCGATATCACAGATATGAGATTGGACGATGCCGTCAAATTGATCCGAGGCAAAAAAGGAACTACCGTTCGATTGACTGTAAAGAAACTTTCAGGTGCAATCAAAGAAGTGCCCATTGTTCGGGACGTGGTTGTGTTGGAAGAAACATACGCCAAGTCTGCGATCATCCAAAATGAAACAGGAGCAAGGGTTGGTTACATCAATTTGCCAAAGTTTTATGCAGATTTTAATCACTCTGGTGGACGTGCAGCAGCGGCAGATGTGAAGATTGAATTACAAAAATTGAAGGCAGAAAATGTAGAGGGCATCATTGTCGACCTCAGAGGAAATGGTGGTGGATCACTGCGCGATGCAGTTGAGATGACAGGTCATTTTATTGAGTCTGGACCAGTCGTTCAAGTGAAAAGTCGATACTCAAAACCAGAAGTGATGATTGATAGGAAAGCCGGGGTGGTTTATGATGGGCCATTGGTGGTGTTGCAAAATCAATACAGCGCATCGGCCTCAGAAATCTTTGCGGCAGCGGTTCAAGATTACGATCGCGGAATCATCATGGGATCAAGCGGCAGCTTTGGCAAGGGAACTGTTCAACGGTTTATCGACTTGGATAGAATGCTCACTTCTAATTACAGTGAGATGAAACCTATCGGTTCGGTAAAAATCACGACCCAAAAGTTTTATCGCATCAATGGTGGGGCAACTCAATTGAAGGGTGTTGCATCCGACATCATCATGCCAGATCGATATAGCAAATTTGAAATGGGCGAAAGGGAGCAGGATTTTGTAATGCCTTGGGATGAAATTCCGGCTGCGGAATACACACAATGGAAGCCTCCCTACAATGAAAAAGAAGTGATAAAGGCGAGTGAAGCTAGGATTGCTAAAAATGAAATATTGAACTCTATCGAAGAAAACGCCAAAAGGCTTAAGTCTCAATCTGATGACACCTCAATCACTTTGAACTATGAAGCATTCAAAAAGGAGAAGGATGTCATTGACCAAGAAGATGAAGCTTTCAAAGAACTGATAAAGCCCATCGAAACGCTGGAAATATTGAACGTCTCCGCTGATTTGGAGGAGATATCTCAAGATACAGTGAAGGTTGACCTTAACGAAAAGTGGCTTAAGAAGTTGAAAAAAGACGTTCAGTTAAATGAAGCGGTCAATGTTATTAACGATATGAAGAAGGCGGCTTGATCTCAAGCCTGATCTTCCGGCAAGTCGTATAAGAAGTGGTTGTATGGGTACCGCTTTATGTGGATTTCCTTCACCTTGTCGTAGAGCATTTCGCGCAGTTTGGACAGGTTTATTTTCTGCTTAGCGGAAATGAAAATGGTCTGATGGTCTTGCCTAGCCATCCATGATTTTTCTAAGTCCTCCAGCTTCATCGCAGGGTGTATTTCACCATCCCATTTCCACTCTTCTTCTGGGGGCTCCGGGAACTTATCAATCTTATTAAATACCAGAATTGTAGGCTTGTCAATGGCACCAATTTCGGCCAAAGTGCTTTCTACGGTTCGGATATGATCTTCAAATTGCGGATGCGAAATATCTACCACATGTATCAATAGATCGGATTCACGAGTTTCATCCAAGGTGGATTTAAAAGACTCGACCAATTGGTGAGGAAGCTTTCGGATGAAGCCGACCGTATCCGCCATCAAGAAGGGCAGATTTTTGACTACAACCTTGCGCACGGTGGTATCTAGTGTTGCAAAAAGTTTGTTTTCAGCGAACACATCACTTTTAGACACAATGTTCATGATGGTGGACTTGCCCACGTTGGTGTAACCGACCAATGCGACCCGAACCATGCTCACTCTGTTTTTCCGCTGAACATGCATCTGCTTGTCAATCTTTTCAAGCTTCTGCTTCAGCAAGGTGATCTTACTGCGAACGATTCGTCTATCCGTTTCGATTTCTTTTTCTCCAGCACCGCCTCTTGTTCCTGTTCCGCCTCGTTGTCTTTCAAGGTGTGTCCAGAGTCCTGTAAGTCTGGGGAGGAGGTATTCGTACCTAGCCAATTCCACCTGTGTTTTCGACTGCGAAGTTTGAGCTCGCATGTAGAAGATGTCTAGAATCAGCAAGTTCCGATCGAAAATCTTGCGCTTAATTTCCTTCTCTAGGTTGCGCATTTGCGATGGACTCAACTCATCGTCAAAAATAATGTAGTCTATTTCGTTGTCTTTCGCAAAAGCGGCTACTTCATTCACTTTTCCGCTACCGATAAAGGTTTGCGGATTAGGCGCGTCCAATTGTTGTGTGAAAACTTTGACCGTTTCTATGCCAGCTGTGCGAGCCAGAAACTCGAGTTCTTCCAAATACTCTTCTAGTTTTTCCATCGGTTGTTCCCGATGCGCTAGGCCAACGATAACTGCCCTGAATGGGTCGTCCGAGAAGTTTTTGTCGGGGGTTACATCCATGTACCAAAGTCCTTCATAAATGGCCAAGGAATCATCGCGAAAATTAGAATCAAGCCGATGCTATAGAATATCAATTGGGTCTTGAATTTAGCAGCGCTTTCACTCATTCTTTTCGCTCGGCTGTATCCCACTGTGATTAATGCGATGGCAATGATCATGGTAGAGATGTGTTCCACTGCGAAAAAGCGAGCGGTAGGTATGGACATGAATCCATCAACCGAAGTAATGATCTTTAATCCCTTGTCACCAATAAAATAAAGCGCTAAGCCGACAAGTAGCTGCACGTGAGAAAAGATGAGACCCAGCAGCGCAAACAACTTACTGGATTTAGAAAAGGTTTTGCCACTAGCCAAGCCAATGGCAGAGTCGACAATGGTTAACACGATGAATAATAAGACAAGATAGCGAAAGCTACTATGTAGATGGTTGAGCCCAATAATCATGATTAAATTTTGGTCAAAGTTATATGATAGCAATTGGCTAACTAACATTTGTGATTATCTTCTGTTCTATTCCGTGATTAATCACTTATGTTGGCGTTACATTTGGGCCTTTCGATGAAGTTAAAAAGCCTCCTATTTATCCTTTTTGTGGCACCGTTGCTGGCGCATTCGCAGGAAACATTTCCTGTCAATGGGGTGCATGACTCTCGGCATACGGTCCACGCATTTACAAATGCGACCATATATGTGAGCTCGGAAAACAGGCTGGATTCTGCCATGCTTGTTATTCAAGATGGGGTTGTTTTAGAAGTTTCTAAATCTGCCAAACCACCAAAAAATGCAGTGGTGCATGACTGTCGAGGTCGGATTATTTATCCATCATTCATTGATCTTTACAGCGGTTTAAACGTTGATGGGCCCAAGCGAGATAAATCGAAAACTGCAAAGCCCAATAAAGCGTCAAATTGGAATCCTGCTATTCGGCCAGAAGACGCAATGGATCTTGACTTTCCTCTGAATGAAAAGAAAGTCGATGATTGGTTGGCAAGCGGTTTTGGTGTGGTCAATTTGCATGAACGCGATGGAATCATGCGCGGGTCCTCGACTCTTATAAACCTTGGACAAGAAAACTCAAATGATGCCGTAATCAGAGCAAAAGCAGCTCAGCACTACAGCTTCTCCAAAGGTTCGAGCAAAGCGGATTATCCTTCATCGCACATCGGGGCGATTGCATTAATACGTCAAACGCTGTATGATGCGAATTGGTATTCAAAGTTGGTGGAGCCTAAGCCAGAAGCAAACCTTTCACTAGAGGCGATTAATGGAACCACCAAAGTTCCTCACATTGTTGAATTGAACCATTCGCTCTCTGCGCGCAATGTGCAGAACATCTCTAAGGAGTTTAATAAACCATTTATCATGGTCGGTGCTGGCAAGGAGTATCTTGTTCAGGATGAAATTGATCCGCAAACCTCTTTTATCTTACCGTTGAACTATCCTAAGGCGCTGGATGTGAAGGACCCATACGAAGCGCGTATGGTTTCTTTAGCTGAGCTGAAACATTGGGAGGCAGCACCATTCAACGCATATTTTTTATCTGAAAAAGGTAATACAGTGTGTTTCAGTCGAGATACCTTGAAGAGTTCAAAAGTGTTTTTAGAAAACCTGCGGAGAACGATTTCCTCTGGCACAGTCCATAATGCAGCTCTGAAAGCTTTGACTGAAACGCCCGCAAAAATGATGGGCATTTCGAGCCATTACGGTACGTTAAACCCAGGAAAAACCGCAAATTTTATCATAGCTAACTCCACGATTGATAATCAAGATTTTCAAGTATTGGAACATTGGACCAAGGGAAATAGGGCGTTTCAATCGGATCTAGCAGATCGGGACATGGTTGGTAAGTACAATTTAGTGGTGGAGAAAATCGATTATACGGTAAGTGTAAAAAGCATATCCACGAAAGGTATTGTGGCCACTATTGAGAGGGTAGGAGACACTGCTACAGTCGAATTGAAAATTGAGCGAAACGAAGATTTGTTGTCATTGTTGATTTCGGAAAAAGCCACAAAAAGTGCGAATGCTAAATTGCTATATACACTAACAGGAAAGGTGAGTTTCCAGGGGGGAGTATGGGACGGCCGTGGTCAAGACGGTTCTGGAAATTGGGTTCAATGGGCGGCTATAAAGGATCGGAAGTCCACAAAAAAACCCAAAAAAGCGGAAGAAAAAGCCGACTCTTTGATAATACCGATGCTTATAAATCCAAACGGTGCGTTTGGATGGGATAGCCTCTCAGATGAAACAACTTATGTAATCACCAATGCAGTGATATGGACGGCAGCCGATACTGGAATCATTGATCGAGGTGACATTTATGTGGTGGATGGAAAAATCAAAAATATTGGCAAAGACATACTCTTTCCTAGCGAAGTGAAGCGTATTAACGCAAATGGTCGGCACATAACGCCAGGAATTATTGACGAACACAGTCACATTGGGATCAGAGGTGGGGTGAATGAATGGGCACAGTCATCTTCGGCAGAAGTTCGGATTGGAGACGCAGTTGATCCATGGAACGTGAATATTTATAGACAGCTGGCCGGAGGAGTGACCTCTGCGCAACTGCTGCACGGATCAGCAAATCCAATAGGAGGGCAGAGTGCCTTGATAAAACTGAAATGGGGGCAAAGCGCGGAGGAGATGCTCATTGATGATGCACCTAAATTCATAAAGTTTGCCTTGGGTGAAAACGTGAAGCGATCAAACCGCTCTACTCCGGGCGATCGATTTCCACTCACTAGAATGGGCGTTGAACAGAGCATCGGAGACGCATTTGTAAGGGCTCAAGAATATAATCCAGGCACTATGCAAAATGGCCAGCCTGTGCGGAGAGACCTTGACTTGGATGCCATAAAGGAGATTTTAAATGACGAAAGAAACATCAGTTGTCATAGCTATGTGCAGTCTGAGATTTTGATGTTGATGAATTTGGCCGACAGTCTTGGTTTTAGGGTAAACACGTTCACCCATATTCTAGAAGGATATAAGGTGAGTGATAAAATGAAAACTCATGGAGCAATGGCCTCTACTTTTTCGGATTGGTGGGCATATAAATTCGAGGTCAATGATGCTATACCATATAACGCAGCCATGCTAGCAAAGGCAGGAATCGTTACTGCCATCAATTCAGACGATGCAGAAATGGGTCGTAGGCTGAATCAAGAGGCAGCTAAAACTATGAAGTATGGCGGGCTCTCTGAAGAGGAGGCCATTAAGCTGATCACCATAAACCCGGCTAGAATGCTTCACTTGGATGACCGAACAGGAAGCATTGAAATTGGCAAGGATGCGGATTTGGTTATGTGGTCAGACAATCCTCTATCCGTTTATTCTCAGGCTGAGAAAACCTTTATTGAAGGTCGTATATATTTTGACCGTAGGAAACAGGACGAAATACAATTAGAAATACAGAAAGAAAGGGCTCGTCTAATTCAGGCCATGATCTTGGATAAATCTGATTCAAAGAAAAAGCCAGAACATAAGGAAGAGAAACACATGCATTGCGACACCATTTTAGAAGACTATTCTGAAGAATGAAAATGTTGAGAAACATATTGGTAATTTGTGTTCTTACCGTCCTCGGTATGTGTCCAATAATGGCGCAAACGATCAAGCCGGCTAAAAAGGTACTGATACGCTACGCAACGGCACACGTAGGAAATGGTGAGCGAATTGATAATGCGCTGTTTGGATTTCAAGGTAATGAGATCATTCTGTTGGCCGATGGGAACAAGAGTCGGGTCAATGTGCTTGACTATGACTCTATCATTGATGCCGAAGGGAAACATATTTACCCTGGGTTTATCGTCATGGATAGCCGATTAGGTTTGGTAGAAATAGGCGCAGTGAGAGCTACGCATGACTATGATGAAACGGGAGACTTCACTCCAAACGTTAGAACCCTTCCTGCATTTAATACCGAGTCAAAAGTTATTGCCACTGTAAAAACCAATGGGGTGTTGATGGGGCAAATTGCGCCTTCGGGGGGAGTACTTTCAGGAAGTTCTTCGTGTATGCATTTTGATGGAGAGAATTGGCAAGATGCTAAGGTTCGGGCGGATGAAGGTGTTTATTTGAATTGGCCCAATGGATATCGATACAAGGGATGGTGGGCCGAGCCGGGGGAAGCTAAATCAAATGATAAATATGCCGAGAGACGCAAAGAAATTGTTGCTTTTTTCGAAGACGCAAGAGCATACTTACTGGATTCTAATCAGGCGGAGAAGAACTTAAGGTTTGAATCGATGCGCGGCCTTTTTAATGGGAAGAAGCGTCTTTATATTCGCGCTGATTGGGCAAAGGATATTATCGATGCAGTTCTGTTTTATCGCGAATCAGGCGTAAAAAATATGGCAATTGTGGGCGGGGCAGAAGCCCATTTGGTTACTACTGAATTGACTGAAAACAGTGTGCCAGTCGTTATTGATCGAGTTCACAAACTGCCCAGTCACCTTGATGACCCATTGGATCAACCGTTCAAGCTGGCATCTCAGCTTGTGGCAGCGGGTGTGGAAGTATCTTTTGCCACAAGTGGCGATATGGAGGCGATGATTAGCAGAAACCTTCCTTTTCAAGTGGGCACGGCCGTTTTTCATGGTTTAGAATATGAAAAGGCGATTCAAGCAATCACCTTGAACCCGGCAAAATTGATGGGAATTGATAGTAAATATGGCACCATAGAATCGGGGAAAAGAGCCACGTTTTTCATCTCAGAAGGCGATGCCCTTGACATTTCGACCAACAACATTTCCACAATATTTATAGAAGGAAACGTGGTGGATTTGGAAAATCACCAGATTCAACTGTACGAGAAGTTCAAAAACTAGGAATCAGTTATAACCCAATGCAGTTCTAACCTTAGTAAGGGTAACAGATCCAACAGAACGAGCCTTTGTAGCGCCTAGCGCAAGTTGTTCATCCAACGCACCTTTATCATTCATCCAACGATTGAATTCTTCTCGGGGGGCTTTATATGTGTCCATCAGAACTTCTAGAAGTGCGGTTTTAGCATGACCGTACCCATAGCCACCGGCCAAATACTTTTTACGCATTTCTTCTACTTGAGCCGTCTCTGCAACCAAGCGGTATAGACCAAAAACATTGCATGTATCTGGGTTCTTTGGTTCTTCCAATGCAAGGCTATCCGTAACTATGCTCATCACTTGTTTTTTCAGCGGCTTTTCGTCCAGAAAAATGTTGATGTAGTTATTGTAGCTCTTGCTCATTTTACGGCCGTCCGTTCCAGGAACAATCATAACTCGTTCATCGTATTTTCCTTCAGGCACCACCAAGGTTTCGCCATACATGTGATTAAAAGCCCCAGCCATGTCCCGGGTCATTTCTAGGTGCTGACGTTGGTCTTTTCCAACTGGAACATAATCTGCATCATAAAGTAAAATGTCGGCAGCCATAAGAACAGGGTAGGTGAAGAGACCCGCGTTTACATCCGAAAGGTTTTCTGATTTATCCTTGAATGAATGCGCGTTGGCCAGCATAGGAAATGGGGTGAAGCAGTTTAAATACCACATCAGTTCAGCCACCTCTGGCACATCGCTTTGTCTGTAAAAAGTGTTTTTATCGGTATCCAATCCAAAGGCAAGCCATGCGGCAGCGACCCCATAGGTGTTCGACTTAATTAGCTCAGCATTTTTAATGGAAGTCAGCGAATGCATATTGGCGATGAAGAAGAAAGCCTCGTTGCTGGCCTGATTTGCCAGTTCAATTCCTGGTTTGAGCGCGCCTAAAATATTTCCAAGATGAGGAGTTCCGGTAGCTTGAATTCCGGTTAAGATGCGTGACATACTGCTTTTTGCGTCCAAACGTAAGTGAAATATGATTAGTACTCAAGCCGTGTGGAATATTGATTTCACGGAATAATAATTAATACTCAGCGCTTGATTGTACACATACATTTGCAAAATGACATGGCTACTGCAACCGTTGAGAGTTTTGTGGAAAATTTTGTTTTTCCTATCATTTGCTCTGTCTTTGATTTTGCAGTATCCGTTGCTCTATTTTCTTCTCTCAGATCGAAGTCGATTCCATTTCACATTTAGACTAATGCGCATTTGGTCGTTATTCCTTTTGGCGTTTAATGGAATCTTTATAAAAATTGAACGCAGAGGTGAGCTACCGAATGGTCCATTTATCATTTGCCCGAATCATGGTTCCTATTTGGATATAATCACAATGTATCGCGTGTTTCGCAGATATTTTGTGTTTATGGGAAAGGTTGAAATTGTGAACTGGCCTTTATTCGGAATTTTCTTTAGCAAGGGAATGAATATTTCCGTTGATCGACAGAGCAACAGGGGCGCACATGAAGCACTAAAAAGAGCTGAGGCCGAATTGAAGTTAGGTCATAACATTGTGATATTCCCAGAAGGAACGATACCTCATACCGCTCCGAAAATGAGAGCGTTTAAGAATGGCGCCTTCAAATTGAGTTTGGATTTACAAATACCGATTGTACCGGTGACATTTATAAATAATTGGAGACGACTGCAGTCCGGTGCAATATTGAAACGAAAGGGTGGTCCAGGTTTTTCAAAAGTTGTTGTACATGCACCGGTCTATCCAAAAGACTATCAAGAAAAAGGCGTTGTCCAAATGAAGAAGGATATATTTGAAATCATAGAAACGGCACAACCAGATGGCGATAGAAATTGACGATAAGTTATTAGATAAATTGGCGGACTTAAGCCGATTGAAATTTGAGGGTGAAGCTAGAACTGCGATTCAAGCAGACCTAAAGCGAATGCTCAATTTTGTTGACAAGCTCAACGAGGTTGACACGAATGGGGTCGAACCACTGATTTACATGACTGAGGAGTCATTGACTTTGCGAAAAGATGAAGTTCGCGAGCAAGTTTCTCAAAAGGAGGCGCTGCGTAACGCTCCATCAAGCGATTCGGATTACTTCAAAGTACCGAAGGTTTTAGATAAAGAAGTATAAAAAAAGGGCGATCAATCGATCGCCCTTTTTCATTTTACGATTTTTAATTAGCAATACTCATCAAACGCAGACTTAAGGTTTTCAGCGATCATTTCGGCTGGTCTTCCTTCAATGTGGTGACGTTCAATAAAATGTACCAATTTACCATCCTTCATCAAAGCAATGCTTGGCGATGATGGAGGGTATGGTAGAAAATATTGACGAGCTTTTGCAGTAGCGTCAGAATCGACACCCGCAAAAACAGTAGCGAGTTTCACTGGCTTTTTGTCGTGCTGGATAGCCATACGGACAGCAGGGCGAGCATTAGCCGCTGCACAACCACAAACACTATTCACCATAACCAATGCCGTTCCGCTCATATCATTCATCAAAGCATCTACCTCCTCTGGAGTTCGCAATTCATCAAAACCAACCGTAGTTAGTTCCGCTTTCATCGGAGCTACTATTTCTTCTGGATACATAATTTATCGTTTAAGCCACGAAGGTATGCATTGTAAGATCATTTTTCAGATCTGCGCTCTTGGAAGAATTGCTTTATGAGAGCCGAAGACTCTACCTCCATGATACCTGAGGTTACGCTAGTTTTTGGGTGTAACATAGTTGGGTTAATCGTTTGAAACCCTCGTTTTGCATCGCGTGCTCCAAAAACTACACGACCAATTTGTGACCAAGCTAGTGCCCCAGCGCACATACCGCAAGGCTCAAGTGTTACATATAAAGTGCAATTGGTTAGGTATTTTCCTCCTAAATAATTGGCAGCAGATGTAATGGCCTGCATTTCAGCATGTGCGGTCACATCACTTAGTTGCTCCGTCAAATTATGGGCCCTGGCGATTATTTTATTTCTTGAAACCACCACAGCGCCTACAGGCACCTCTTTCTTTTCGAAGGCGGAAATGGCCTGTTGAAAGGCTGCTTTCATGAAATATTCGTCCGAAAATGCTTCGATAATATCTTCGTTTTGTCCAATCATTCTGTGTTGTATTAGCCTAGAGTGTTGTCATGTAAGGATAGAACAGGTAGATTTGCGATCTTACACAAAAATCTAACTATGAAAAGAATTGGCTACTTATTCCTTTTTCTATTCGTTGCGACAGCAGGAAAAGCTCAGCTTTCTGTTGACGTCAGCGATACGGTAGCATGCGAGGGCACTGATATTGTTATGACTGCATCGGGTATGGAAACCTATACCTGGTCTAGCACAATGGCTTTAGATACAACTGCTGGAGACTCAGTAAATGCAACACCTATCGTTGGAACATTCGGAGTAACGATCACTGGTTTTAATACAACATTGAATGATACGGATACGGTTATTGTATCAATAACGATCAATCCAAACCCTACTGCAGTTATTGTTAGTTCCGCAGCGGATAACAACGACTTTGTATGTTTTGGTTCAAGTGCAACACTGACGGCAATTTCGGATACGGCTTTGCTTGCGAGTGTTTCATGGTCTCCTGCAACGTATTTGAATGCAACATCTGGAGTTAATGTGGTGGCAACACCCGATTCTCAAATAACTTATACTGCCGTTGTTACAAACGATTTTGGTTGTACCGCGATGGGAGCGAAGGTTGTGAAGGTTGGATTTCAGGATCCTGTATTCTCTGTAGGGATTAGCCCGGCTGTTATATGTCCTGGAGATTCGTCAAGGTTTACAGCAACTCCAACTGGCATAGTCTCGGCATTTAATTGGTCTCCATCAGCAACACTTAGTGGTAGTTCAGGAACCATCGTAGATGCTTACCCAACGGTATCAACAACTTACACGATGACCGCAATTCGATTTGGGTGTGAAAAAGACACTTCTTTTACGTTAGATGTTCATACCCCTCCTGTTATGTCAATTACACAATCTACAACTGCGCCAATTAAGTTGGATCAGTCTGTGACTGTAACGGTTACCTGTCCAGATTGTGTTGAATACGTTTGGAAACTACCAAGTTCAACGTTACAAACTACGAATAACGAACAGACCATTTCACCTAATTCACCGGGAGTTAAGACGATTAAAGTAATTGGAATTGATTCTAATACATGTAAATCATCTGTTTCAACAAGCATCACAGTCGAAGATGGGTTTATTGGAACTCCATTCTCAATCAGCGAATTGTCTGAGGATCATATGATGATCTACCATAAAAATGATCAAATCACCGTTGAATCAGGAAGTCCGCTTCATTCTATTGCTATGTACAATCTTCTTGGTGAAAACATAAGAAATGTGGCTGGACAGGGTGAGATGACGAAGATGATTCCAACGAATGAGTTGGCTTCAGGTGTCTATATCATTAATGCAGTTTCTGCTAAGTCAGAGAAGTCTCAAAAAGTCTACGTTCAGTAGATCGAAGCATATAATATTTAGAAGCCTTGGTGAACTGTTTCATCAAGGCTTTTTTATTACTCCCAGCTTGGGTTGGACTAAACAAGGGGAAAACTATGAGATCAAAATGCTGACGTGACCGCATATTGTTTTATCATCGATATGCGATAGCATATATCATTTTGGTATGTTGAGATAGAAAGCGGGACAGCGCCAAAAACTTCTATTAATATTAAAGAAGCACATTGCTAAACGCAATAGGTTGCGCTTAGCAATGTCTCGCAAAGATTTTTACTTAACTACTATTCGGTGAGAAAGTTTCACATCCTCTTTTTGAAGTGTGAGAATATAAATTCCAGGATTTAATCGAGATAAATCGATGCTGACCCGATCTTGAGAAGTTTGTTGATTTTCTACAAGTTGTCCTGACATGCTGAATAATGCAAGTTGGGCATTTCTAAAGCTGAGAGGCAATATCACATTTAGTTCCTCGGAAGCAGGGTTTGGATAAACCAAAATGGCATTTTCATGCGTTTCTCCAATACCTACAAATAAGATGTCTACAACTAGGCTGTCGGTTGCAAAACATCCATTAGCATCTGTTTCGGTCACATACACGGCTCCGTTAGGTCCAGCATTCCATTGAACAAAGGCACTGTTACTGGTGGAGCTTGTCACAATTCCGCCAGTAGCGCTCCAGTCAAAACTTGATCCGTTTGAAGCAGGAACATCATATGGGAATGCTACCCAAGATTGCGCTGATGAAGGGCCGTTTATTGGGCCCACAATAGGGTCGGGGAAGATCGGATTCGAACCAACACTATCAGAGGCTGTAACGGACTGAGAGGCGTTGTCTGTGATGGTTACGGTATACACACCAGCAGCAAGACCCGAAAGGTCTTCGGTCGTAGCTCCATTGCTCCAAGCAAAGGTGAATGGAGAAACTCCTCCAATAACCGTAAGGTCTATTGATCCATTAATTGTGTTTTCGCAAGTTACGTCACCTGATACGAGCACGGCCGCCAATGCGGGAATGGTATCTACAAAGAATGATTCGATAATTGTACAACCTATTGAATCGGTTACTGTTACTGAGTAATTACCAATGGCCAGTCCTGAAATATCTTCGGTAACAGCGGCATTACTCCAAGCAAAAGAATAGGGCATCGTTCCACCGCTTACCGTTATGTCAATAGCCCCATCGTTTGAGGTTCCATTTGCTGGAGGAGTGATATTACCGCTAATGGATATTGACGTTGGCTCGTTGACCACGAATGTTTCAGTGAATGAATTGGTGTCATTGTCAGTTACTGTGACTGTATATGTTCCACCAGCTATGCCATTGAGATCTTCTGTTGTAGCTCCAGTGTTCCAAGCAAATGTATATGGTGTTGTACCGCCCGCAACAGTCAGGTCTATGGAGCCGCTAGAGTCTCCACCGCAAGCTAAATCCGTTACTACGTATGTAACAGAGAACACAACGCTGCCTGTGTCGATGACAAATGTGGCGGTGTCAGTACATCCGTTGGTGTCTGTTACCGTCACTGTATATGTACCGATGGATAAGTTCACAATGTCCTCCGTAGTCATAGCGTTTGACCATGAATAAGAGTAACCGGGGGTTCCTCCTGTAACGGTTAAGTCAATTTCACCGTCATTAGAAGCTCCACTTGTTGCATTTGTAACTGCTCCTGAAATCGAAATCGGGTCAGGTTCAACGATGGTAAAGGTGTCAATGACTGTGTTACCATTTGAGTCTGTCATGGTAGCGTAATATTCTCCAGCTGAAAGTCCGGAGAGAATTATTGAAGTATCAGCCGTACCCATAAAAGTTTCATTGGTTACGATCGCATCACTCACTCCAATGGGAACCAAACCTGCTTGATACGCAGAAGCATCACCACCTAAAACACCAGCACAGTGCAAGTTTGCGTTGGGCCCTGCAGAAATTGAGTTAAAGACATCTCCGTTAGAGCCTGCTCCACCAAAGTTTTTACCCCAAATCTCATGTTGATCAGGTCCAATCTTTCCTGCGAATGCATCTTGACCACCATTTGAAGTGAATGTCGAGTCTGCATAATCAATGCTGCCAACAAACCCACCCGCAAAAACGAGATAGTCGTCATCAATACTTTGTAAGTCATAAACTCCATCAAAGCCCGTAGCGCCAAATTGATACAGGTCATCAATGGTTCCAGTCGTATCAAAATAGGCGATAAATCCATCTGAGTTGCCGTTTGAAATATAGGTTTGAGATCCAATGGTCATAGAGCCCACCCACTGACCAGCCACATAGAGACGATCTCCTGTGGAGTTAATATCAATTGCAAAAGATTGGTCAAGACCTGAACTTCCGCCAGATTCAGCCCATATCCAGTTACCATTCGTGTCAACTTTCGCGATTAAGAAATCTCGATTACCAGCTGAAGTGACTGAATTACTTCCAAGTGTAGCTGTATTTGCGAAGTACCCAGTTACATAGGCGTACTCGGTAGCTCCACCAGAATTATAAGGAACAACGTCTTGCAAGACATCCGTTCCAGAACCTCCGCCAGTCGCTCCCCAGTAGTTTGTGGTTAACGAGGAATCAAAACACGTAACAAACATATCTATACCTCCACCACTCGCTGAAAAACTATTACCAGCAAGGGTGATGCTTTGGGTGTAATCTCCTGTAACATAAAGTCGATTATCGGCTCCTGCGCGGATGTTGGATATTTCATCTGAGCCAGCATTACCGACTTGGATAACTGTGTCAATAAGTCCGGAAGGAATATCATATTTTGCAATGAAACCTTGGTAGCTTCCAGCAGAAACGATGGTTGCGCTACCGAATTCAGTGGTTCCTTCAAAGTATCCAACCACGTAGGCTTTATCGCCAATTATATCTGCGCCATAAGCTAAGTTGTAAGTTCCTGTACCTGCAGTTGCAGCATCTGCCCATAAAAGGTTGCTGTTTGCAGCATCGAAGCAGGCCACAAAAGCAGAGGTCGCAGCACCGTTACCTTGAAGGGTTACCGTGTCAAAAGTGATGGAGTCCTCAAACCATCCTGCGATCATGTAAACATCACCGATCGATGTCGATGCTGATGTTGTTCCTAAACCTACATCAGACCCAGACCCTGAGCCATGATTTATATACGTGTACCCATCATTTTTCAATGTTGAAAAGGTCATTGCTGGCAGCGTATCGAGAGTTACGGTAACCGGTGCGAAACAAGCCTCTACACCATTGAACTCAATTTGCCCGTTAGTGTCTCCATTGCAGAGAATATTCTGTATAACAGTGTTGGAAGAGATTTGTGCAAAGGACACCTGTGCGGAAGTCAATGCAATTAACACAAGGAAGAAATGTAAGTTTTTCATCATGATAGATATTAACCAGTTGTATGCATTACGCAAAAACACTGGTTTTGGTTGAGCCACGAAAGTCGATTTATTTCACGAGCAAAGCAAAGTAAACACTTCTACTTCACTTGGAAAATCAGCTACCATACAATCATAACCCATTTCGCGAAGAGTATTTGCTGTGCTCGAGCCGAGGGCAATGATTTTAGTGAGGCTTTTTATTCGACCATTTGTTTCATGATAACCCTTGACGTTACTGGGGCTTGTAAAGACAATACAGTCAAAATCGATATCCACTTTTACTGGCGACTCAATGGTTTCATAGCAAACAACATTCAGACATTGTGCGGGATCAAGGCAATCTTGCACGGAACGTTTAGAAATTTGAGAAACAGGGAAAAGCACAACAGAGTCTTTTACTTCGTTTGCAAACTCAGCCGCTACTTCATCTGGTTGTCCTGGCTGAGCCGTAAATGCGATTTCGTCAACAAAGTTCGCCAGAGCTTTTTTTGTTGACACACCATAAGCTGCGAACTTTACATTTCCAAGTTGTTCAACATTAGTCTGTGCGAAAAAGTGCTCTACCGCATTGGAGGACGAAAAGAAAATCCAATCATATGAGTTGGGTAGTTCAAAGGATACTTTCTTAGTCTGAATGAAAGGCGCTCCGACTAGCTCAATATTGTGAGCTGAACTTGCTCGTTGTAAATAGCTTCCTTCAATAGTCTCCTTTGAAATGAGAACACGATTTGGAAGTTCATGGTTGCGAACATCCTCAAATTTAGCGAGCGCTTCTACCAGGTTATCGCATTCAAACACAGCTCGTTTCGCAATCTTATCTGACTCTTTAGCATAGGAAACTCGCACCTTGAAAAGGTCATTTTTTCGGGTTGTATAAATTCCAATCGGAATGTGACACCCACCACCAAAACCTGACAATATTTTGCGTTCAATCTCAATCTCTTCCTTGACTTGCGCATGATGGATTTGATGAACAACATGCTTCATTTCTTCATCACTTTCTCGTGTTTGGTAAGCCAGCACACCCTGCGCTGCAGCAGGAATAAACAAGCGAGGATCGATTTCAATCACGTGTAAATCACTTAAATCCAGATTTAATCGAGAAACTCCAGCTGCAGCTAATAAAATTGCATCAAACTCCCCCGAACGAAGTTTATCAATTCGCGTTGGCACATTGCCTCTTATGTCTTTAATGCTAATGTCTGGTCGAAAATTTTTGATTTGGGATTTTCTTCTAGCTGAAGAGGTGCCAATTACTGCGCCTTGTTTAAACTCAAAGTCTTGTTTGTAGTCAACTGCATTCTTGTTGATCAATAGAAGCTCAGCTGGGTTTTCGCGATAGCTAACGCCAGAAATGGTCAAACCAGGGGGTTGTTTGGTCTCTAGGTCTTTGTGCGAATGGATGGCAATATCTATCTCCTCATTGATTAATGCTGCCTCGATCTCTTTGGTGAAAAATCCTTTTCCCTCGATTTTATCGAAGCTGAGATGTTGTATTCGATCCCCTTTTGTAGTAATGATTTTAATTTCTGAAGGAATATTCAGTTCATTTAGTTGGGACTGAAAAAAGTTAGCCTGCCATAAAGCGAGATCGCTGCCTCGGCTTCCGATGATAATTTTCCTACTCAATGATTGCATCTTTTAGATCCTTGTCTAGCACAACTTGTTTAGCCATTTTCATAGGCAAGGAAATGTATTTCTTTTCAATGTAGTTTACGATTTGCACCAATTTCTCTCTGTCTTGGGGAGACATTTTTTCGAGATCCTTGGCAAAAGTGTTTTCTAGTGCCTGAGCTTTGATGCCCTTCATCAACTTAGGTATTTCGCTCATGGCGAGCTCAAGTCTTCGAGTTCTGAATGCCTCTTCAAAGTCAACTAAACGTTCTTCAACTAACTTTTCGCAATGGAATATTTCCTTTTCTCGGTGCTTCAGATTTTCTTTGGCTTCAGCTTTAAGGTCTTTGATTGAGATGTAATTAATCGGATAATTTTTAACAACGCTTGAATCGATGTCATTAGGAATTGCGAGGTCCAAAATTGTTTTTGTCCGTGTGTCATCACCGATTAGCTTCCGGTATAAAGGTTCGCTTATAACGGGGTCTTCCGAACCAGTGCAAGTAATAATAATATCGAAATGTCCGGCTTTGTCTTCAAGTTGATCGAGCGCAAAACCTTCACCTCCCAATGCGGTTGCCAGTTTCTTGGCTTTTTCGGCTGTGCGGTTAAATACCTTAATGCTCTTAAAGTCCAAAGTTTTCATATTGCCTGCGATGGCTTCAATGGTAGTGCCGGCACCAATAAACAGGACTGATTGATCGGGGTGGATATCTTGTTCGAGTAGCTTTCGAAATCCGATGTTGACCACAGAAATGGGCTTAGTGGCAATTTCCGTCTCAGTATAGACTGCTTTTGCCGTTTCAATGGCTTTAATTACTGCGATGCGAATAAAATCACCGCAAAGTCGGGACTTGACGGCAAGTTCGTGGGCGTTTCTTATTTGGGTGATTATTTCTCGTTCACCAACAATTAATGAGTCCAGCGAACTAGCAACATGAAACAAGTGTCGAACCGCATCTAAACCACTATATGTTCTGGCTTCATTGGCAGAAAGGGTGATTTCGTGAGAGCTAACTTTAGGATAATTTAAACTAAGAAAGCGTTGGATAAAGTCGTTATCAACACTTTGGTTGGTACGCATTAAAAATTCGACTCTGTTGCAGGTCGATATAAACATGAACTCTTTTATGCCAAATTGCTCTAGCGTTGGGGTAAACCTATCCTTTTGCAGTTCGGGCGGAACATGAAACTTACCTACTAGTTCAAGACCTAGTTGGCGGTGCGTTAATGCTATAAGTTTGAACTGTTTCAACGAGCTGCGAAAGTCATTCTGAAAGACACGAGTTGTGTCATAAGATTGTCAGGGCAGTGGCGATATACCTCCATCTTTCGATTTACTGCTTGCTGATTAGTCGATGGCTTTGGATGAAGATCAGTGTATCTATATAAAAAAGCCTCAATCGGTTAGATTGAGGCTTTAAATATGATTTTATATATGAATTTAACTACCGCACATTTCGCAATCGTCAGGATTGTCTAATGAACAGGCAATTTCAGCTTGGCGTTCTTCCTCTGTAACCGCAACTTCTGGTTTAGAAGCAGCTTTTTTCATTGGCTCTTCTAATTTGCTTTTATCTATGGTAAACTTGATTGCATCGCGGGCCGCTTTGGTTCTGAGGTAATACATCCCCGTCTTTAAACCAGCCTTCCAGCCATAAAAGTGCATGGAAGTAAGCTTAGCGAAATTTGCGTTTTCCATAAAGATGTTCAAAGACTGGCTTTGGTCGATATAGGCGCCTCTGTCGGCACTCATTTCGATAATCACCTTTTGGCTAATTTCCCAAGCGGTTTTATACAACTCTTTCAAATTATCTGGAATCTCATCAATTTCTTGAACAGATCCATTTGCAGATATCAGTTTGTTCTTCAAGTTATCATTCCAAAGCCCAAGCTTCACGAGGTCTCTAAGTAGGTGCTTGTTTACTACTGCAAACTCACCACTTAATGTTCTTCTGCTATAGATGTTTGAGGTGTATGGTTCAATGCATTCATTGTTACCAAGGATCTGGCTTGTTGAAGCCGTTGGCATGGGCGCCATTAGAAGTGAATTTCTAACTCCGTGCTCTTGAATCTCTTCGCGAAGCACATCCCATTCCCATCTGTTACCTGGCTGAACATTCCACATGTCAAATTGGAATTCACCTTTTGAAATTGGGGAACCTTCATAGGTTTCATAAGCACCGTCCACTTTTGAGAGATCCTTAGAAGCTGTTAAAGCTGCGTAATAGATAGTTTCGAAGATCTCCTTATTCAATTGCTTCGCTTCTGGCGAATCGAATGGGTATCTCATCAATATGAATGCATCAGCTAATCCTTGCACGCCCAATCCGATAGGACGATGGCGTAGGTTAGATTTTTTCGCTTCAGGCACAGGGTAATAATTTCGATCAATGATCTTATTCAAGTTTTTCGTTGCCACATAAGTGATTTTGAAAAGCTTATCATGATCGAACTTGCCGTCTACTACAAACTTTGGTAGGGCAAGAGACGCTAGATTACAAACAGCCACTTCATCTGGAGCTGTGTACTCCATGATTTCAGTACATAAGTTAGAAGACTTAATGGTACCTAAGTTCTTTTGGTTTGACTTTGAGTTAGCAGCATCCTTATACAACATGTATGGTGTGCCCGTCTCAATTTGAGACTCTAAAATCTTAAACCATAAGTCCTGTGCCTTGATAGTCTTCTTAACTTTTCCTTCCTTCTCGTATTTCGTATAGAGTTTCTCGAACTCCGCGCCATAACAATCAGAAAGACCAGGGCATTCGTCAGGACACATAAGTGACCAATCACCTCCTTCTTCTACGCGTTTCATGAACAAATCTGGTGTCCACATTGCGTAAAATAAATCGCGAGCACGATTTTCTTCTTTACCGTGATTTTTCTTAAGGTCCAAGAAATCAAACACATCAGCATGCCATGGTTCTAGGTAAATGGCGAAAGAACCTTTGCGCTTTCCACCACCTTGATCCACATATCGGGCAGTGTCATTGAATACGCGAAGCATAGGCACGATACCGTTGCTTGTTCCGTTTGTTCCGCGGATGTACGAGCCAGTTGCTCTAACATTATGGATAGACAAACCAATTCCACCAGCAGACTGGCTAATCTTGGCGCACTGAGTCAAAGTGTCGTAAATACCAGTAATGCTATCGTCTTTTGTGGTCAAAAGGAAACAACTTGACATTTGAGGTTTTGGAGTTCCTGCGTTGAAAAGCGTAGGTGTAGCATGTGTAAACCAGCGTTCAGACATTAAGTCGTAGGTTTCAATGGCAGCATCGATATCATCTTTATGGATTCCTATTGCTACTCGCATCAACATATGCTGCGGTCGTTCAACTACCTCTCCATCAACCTTAAGTAAGTATGATCTCTCTAAAGTCTTGAACCCAAAGTAGTCATAACCGAAGTCACGATCATAAATAATAGTGCTGTCTAAGTGCTCTGCGTGCTCAAGGATGATTTTGTAAACATCGTCAGCCAGCAATGGTGCTTTTTTACCTGTGTTTGGATCCACGTAGTTGTAAAGCGCATCCATCGTCCCCGAAAAGGATTTTTCAGTGTTTTTGTGCAGGTTTGAAACGGCAATTCTTGACGCTAATAAAGCGTAGTCGGGGTGTGTTACCGTCATTGACGCAGCTGTTTCTGCTGCAAGGTTGTCAAGTACAGTAGTGGTGACGCCATCATAAATACCTTCGATGACTTTCATCGAAATCTTTACTGGATCAACACTTGGGTGAAGTCCATAACAAAGCTTCTTAATTCGCCCGGTGATTTTGTCAAATTTCACCGCCTCGCTTCTCCCGTCTCTTTTTAATACAAACATGGTGCTGTTAGGGTTTAAATAGGTTTAATTAAATGTGGTTGGTGTGTTTTTAGAATTCTTCATCAAGCTTGAACACCTGTGATTCACTTCCATTGGCAACTCCTGCCTTCTGATATTCTGCCACACGTTTCTCAAAGAAATTTGTTTTGCCTTGAAGGCTTATCATTTCCATAAAATCGAATGGATTATCTGAGTTGTAAATTTTGTCACAATTCAACTCAGAGAGTAAGCGATCAGCAACGAATTCAATGTATTGTTGCATCATCTTTGCGTTCATTCCAATGAGTGAAACTGGTAAGGAGTCTGTGACAAATTCCTTTTCAATTTCAACCGCATCACGAATGATTTTGGTAACCGTTTCTTTGGGGAGCTTATTTACTACGTGATCGTTGTAAAGGAGGCAAGCAAAGTCGCAGTGCATTCCCTCATCACGAGATATTAATTCATTGCTGAAACTTAATCCAGGCATGAGTCCACGTTTCTTTAACCAAAAGATGGAACAGAAAGAACCAGAGAAGAAGATTCCTTCCACGGCTGCAAACGCGACCAATCGTTCTGCAAAAGAGCCATTGTCAATCCAGTCCAAAGCCCAATCCGCCTTTTTCTTCACACAATCCATTGTTTCGATTGCGTTGAACAGGTTGTTCTTCTCTGTCTTGTCCTTGATATATGTGTCAATAAGCAATGAGTAGGTTTCGCTGTGGATGTTTTCCATCGCGATTTGAAATCCGTAGAAAAACTTTGCTTCAGTATATTGAACCTCTGCCACAAAGTTTTCTGCTAAATTTTCATTTACTATACCATCGCTTGCCGCAAAAAATGCCAAGACATTCTTAATGAAGAAGCGTTCTTCATCATTTAGTTTATGCTCCCAATCGTGCAAATCTGGCCCCAAGTCAATTTCTTCAGCCGTCCAAAAACTGGCCTCAGATTTTTTGTAAAATGACCAGATATCATCGTGTTGAATTGGAAATAGGACGAATCGTTTGGGGTCTTCTTTGAGGATGGGTTCTTCTTGCATTGGTACTTATTTTTCTTTGATGCTTTTCGCTCTATATTTACTTCTTTACATTGAGCTAATCTCCTAGTTTAGAGGCGACAAGCTCCCTTTGTCATCTCTCAATGACATTGTTTAAAACACTGATCTACAATAAGTTAAATGCGGAATATGCTGTTTTAGCAAGGGGCAAAGAACATTGCCTTCCGTTTTTATTGTGAAGCAAATTTTCACAAAAATGCCTCGCGAGGCAAACCAATTTCATTAACAATCGGTCCTGTTTTTTAACACTAAATTTTAATTGAGAATGTTTAAAAATTAATTTCTTAAACCTTAACTCAACGTTAACGGGAGTTGTAAGATTTCGGCACTGTTAATTCGCTGAAGAATCACTTTTTACATTTGGTTTATTGATCTGCTTGTTTCATTTTATCCAACTCGATTACAGCCTCTTCTAATGCTGAATACCATTCTGCACCGTATTTTCTGATCAAAGGATCTTTTAAGAATTTATAAACGGGGACATTGAGTTCTTTACCTAAGCTACATGCATCCGAGCAGATGGTCCAGCGTTCATAATTCACTGCCTCAAAAGTTGGGTATTTTTTAGTTCTAATTGGATAGAGATGACATGAAATCGGCTTTCGAAAGTGCGTTGCCCCATCGTTCCAAGCCATTTCGATTCCACATTTGGCAGTTCCATCCTTTTCAAATACTGTAAATGCACACTCTTTTCCTTCCCTTAGTGGAGTCACCCAATCTCCATCTTTATCCTTCACTGATGTTCCTTGGGATTCAATAGACTCAACACCTTCAGGCCTGAGGTAGGGCCGAATATTTGAGAACTCCTTGGCAATTGTCACCATTTCCTTTTTATCCAATGGTGCTCCAGAATCTCCATGAACACAGCAAGCGCCCTTGCAGGCGCTTAGGTTACAAACAAACTCTTCTCTCAATACTTCGAGAGAGATTATCTGATCATTTATCTGAATCATAGTCGCGAAGGTGAATAATATTCCCTGTTTTGAATTATCTCAATTATTCAAAGCCTAGCCATTCTACATTTGCCGCTATGAATCAGGAAGATCAATTCAAAAATGTCATTAGCCATGCCAAGGAGTATGGGTTTGTTTTTCAGTCGAGCGAGATATATGATGGGCTTAGTGCGGTCTATGATTACGGACAGCTAGGAGCAGAGCTTAAGAATAATATAAAGCAGTATTGGTGGAAAAGTATGGTGCAAATGCATGAAAACATTGTCGGGATTGATTCCGCGATTTTTATGCACCCCACAACCTGGAAGGCTTCGGGGCATGTCGATGCATTTAATGATCCATTAATTGACAATAAAGACAGCAAAAAGCGATATCGAGCAGATGTCTTGGTAGAAGATCATATTGCAAAAATTGAAAGTAAAATCGAAAAGGAAATCACTAAGGCGGCAAAACGTTTTGGGGATTCTTTTGATGCAGAAATGTTTGCCCAAACAAACCCGCGTGTGGTTGGATACAAGGAGAAGATTGCGGCAATAGAGACTCGAATGAAGCGATGCTTGGAGGAAGAAGACCTCGAAGATTTTAAACAATTGATCATTGATGAAGAGATCGTAGACCCAGTTGGAGGCTCAAAAAATTGGACGGACGTGCGTCAGTTTAACTTAATGTTCAGCACAGAAATGGGCTCTGTGGCAGAAGGGGCAAACACCATTTACTTGCGCCCAGAGACGGCTCAGGGGATTTTCGTTAACTATTTGAACGTCCAAAAAACGGGCAGAATGAAACTTCCATTCGGAATTGCTCAAATAGGAAAGGCATTCAGAAATGAAATCGTTGCTAGACAATTCATTTTTCGAATGCGCGAGTTCGAGCAAATGGAAATGCAGTTTTTTGTGAAGCCGGGAACGGAAATGGAATGGTATGAGCATTGGAAACGAGAGAGACTTAATTGGCACTTATCTCTGGGCACTCCAGAATCGGAGTACAGATTTCATGACCACATTAAGTTGGCGCACTATGCAAATGCCGCGGCTGACATTGAATTCAATTTTCCATTTGGATTCAAGGAACTTGAAGGAATACACTCACGCACTGATTTTGATTTAAAACAACACGAAAAGCACAGTGGTAAAAAACTGCAATACTTTGACCCAGAAAGCAATGAGCACTTTGTTCCCTATGTAGTTGAAACAAGTATCGGTTTAGATAGGATGTTTTTAGCAATGCTGTGTAGTGCATATCAAAACGAACAGCTGGAGGATGGATCTGAGAGAGTTGTATTAAAGTTACCTATAAAATTAGCTCCTTATAAGGTGGCTGTTATGCCACTGACCAAAAAGGATGGATTGCCAGAAAAAGCAAGAGCAATTATTGACGAATTGAAATTTGACTTCATGTGTCAATACGATGAAAAAGATGCAATAGGACGCAGATACCGGAGGCAGGACGCGATTGGAACACCATTCGCTGTAACCGTAGATCATCAAACGCTTGAAGACAACACGGTGACCATTCGAGACAGAGATACAATGCTGCAGGACCGAGTGCATATTGATGAACTTGCAACTAGGTTGTTTTCATCGCTCCGGAAATAGGAATTGGTTTGATTTTTGCTTACTCCGCGGTTTGCAATTGAATTTTATGAAGCAAACCCTGCTTTTCATCTTTTTGGTTTTATCTTCTTCGGTTGGTGCACAAGTAGTTACGGTTCGCGATGCGGTGAACAGGCAACCACTAGAATTTGTTACTGTAATTAGTTGGCAGCCAAAAACGTATGCGATTACCGATGGAAAGGGCAGGGTTGACTTAACACAGTTTGCGGGTAGCGATAGCATTGTATTTCAAGAGGTCGGTCACAAGGAAATACAACTTACATACGATCAGTCGATAGAATTAGAAAGCATCTTGATGGAAAGGGGTGAATTTGATCTTGGTGGTGTCACGATAAGCGCTGCGAGATGGAAACAACCAAAAAGGGATGTTCCAAATAAGATCACCGCCATTGATCCTGATCAGGTCTATTTCGAAAACCCGCAAACTGCGGCAGATTTGTTAGAATCCTCAGGCGAGGTATATGTTCAAAAGAGCCAAATGGGTGGGGGAAGCCCAATGATTAGAGGGTTCGCAACAAATCGGGTAATGTTAAGTGTAGATGGAGTCCGAATGAATAACGCCATTTTCAGAAGTGGCAACCTACAAAATGTGATTTCTCTCGATCCTTTAGCCATTGAAAATGCAGAGGTGGTTTTTGGCCCTGGCTCCGTGATCTATGGAAGCGATGCCATTGGTGGTGTAATGAGCTTCTATACCACTGAACCCGATCTTTCTCAATCCGATGAACCATTGGTGAAGGGAAATGCATTTGTGAGAGGATCTACTGCTAATCGTGAGCGAACTGGACACCTAGATTTCAATATTGGATATAGAAAGTTCGCCATGGTGACCAGTGTTTCCTACTCAGACTTTGAGAATTTGATGATGGGATCAAATGGACCGGATGAATACTTGCGTTACCACTACATAATTAGTGAAAACGGGATTGATGTAATGGTTGAAAACCCAAATCCAAGGGAACAAATATCCACTGCTTACGATCAGGTTAATTTGATGCAGAAATTCAGATACAAACCCAACCGATTTTGGGAAATAACTTACGGAGGACATTATTCAACCACTTCCGACTTTGGGCGATACGATCGTCAGATCAGATATCGTGGAGATACCTTGAGGTCTTCCGAATGGTATTACGGCCCGCAAGAATGGATGATGCACACGGTAAATGTGGTAAACGTCAAACCAAATAAAATTTATGACAAGATGAGTTTGACGACTGCTTATCAGATGTTTAAAGAAAGTAGGAATGATCGGGATTATCAGTATCGATATCGTACAAACGCGGTAGAACGTGTTTATGCTCCCTCTGTGAACCTTGACTTTGAGCAAGATTTAGGAGAACGGCATGAACTGTTTTATGGGTTAGAGGGAGTGTATAATCTAGTTCATTCTAGAGCATCTATTAAGGATGTCAAATCGGAAATAAACACACTAGCTCAAACTCGATATCCCCATGAATCTATTTGGGTTTCTACTTCGGCTTATGTGTCGGATCAGTTCAGAATCAATGACATATTCACCTTGCAATCGGGCATGCGCTACAGCCTTGTAATGATCAATGCCCAACTGGACACTTCCTTTTTGCCTTTGCCAGAAACAGAAGTCGATTTAATGATGGACGCCTTGAATGGTTCGCTTGGACTGGCCTATAAGCCAAATGACAAGGTGCAATTGAACCTAAATTTGTCAACTGGATTTCGGGCCCCGAACATCGATGATATTGGCAAAACATTTGACTCGGAGCCAGGCGCAGTTGTTATACCTAACCCAGACTTGTCGCCAGAATACGCCTATAACGGTGAGCTGGGTCTAGTCAAAATTTTCAAAGATTTTTTAAAGTTAGATGCTACTATATATTATGCTTGGCTCAATAATGCCTTGGTTCGAAGAAATGATCAATTAGGAGGTCAAGATAGTGTTCAGTATGGCGGAGATTTGAGTCAAGTTCAGTCTATACAAAATGCGGCCAATGCTCAAGTGTATGGAGCGCAGGCTGGGTTTGAGTGGAAAATATGGCGTGGAATAACAATGGGGTCGCGCATAAATTACCAGAAGGGGCAAGAGGAATTGGATGATGGTTCGGTAGCTCCATTGCGTCATGCACCGCCAGTATTTGGATCAGCACGTATTGGTTATCAGCGCGAGCGCTTGCAGGCACAAGTATCCACTGAATTTAACGGTAAGGTAAGTAATCGCAACCTAGCGCCATCCGAACAAGGAAAGGATTACATCTACTCTTTGAATAGTGGGGGCGATCCATACTCACCGAGTTGGATGGTGTTAAACTCACGTGCTTCCTACCAAATAAAAGACAATTTTATGGTGAGTGCAGGAGTCGAAAATATTCTGGATAAACGCTATCGGCCCTATTCATCTGGAATATCAGCTCCAGGGAGAAATTTCATAGGCTCCGTCCGATATAGTTTCTAATTAAATCCGATCTAGTTTTGTTCGCGTAAGTATTGAATTTTCATTGTCGCCTGTATTAAGAGTGGAGGCAGGCTCGAACAGCATCACCTCAACTTCTTCTTTGGCCACTGGCTTGTGTTCTATGCCACTCGGAATTACGATAAACTCGCCTGGACTTAGGTTTACAGATTTATCTCTGAATTCTATGCATAGCTTCCCTGAAATGACGAGAAACATTTCGTCTTCATGCTCGTGCGAATGCCAAACGAACTCGCCAAGGAGCTTGGCAAGTTTCACATGCTGACCATTGAGTTCGGCTACAATCTTGGGATTCCAATGGTCATGGAAGAGATTGAGTTTTGATTGGATGTTTACTTTATTGATCATACTCCAAATTGTTTCAAGTGATGATCTAAGTGTTTGATCATTGCCCAACTCCAATCTTCGGCAGATAATTCGCCAAGCCAAACATGCTTTCTAGAAGCGGCAACATCCGGCCCATCATCTGAATACTTCTGTAAATTGGTGAGTAGTCGCGCTTTTTCCAATTCGAATTTTTCATGATTTACGACTTTGAAGTACGGAGCCGTGGGCGAACTTTGTTTGTAAGCAGATTTACCAATGATGGCTGTTTTCATCATGGGTTTGAGTAGGAAGCGCATGATGGGGTTAACTTTTGCCTGTCGTTGTCCATTGTTGTACTCAAAAACTAAACTGCAATGTGCGAGCATTTCGGAAACACTCATTTTACCCCAATCAGGTTGTGATTCAGGTGTCAATTGTTCAATTCGTGTTTTATAGGAGGCTAGGGTGGATTTGTCGAAAATGGATTCCATGTACTATGGTTTTATGAGAACACAAGAGCCACTTTTGTCTGGCATTGGTATAGGAATGAGTTTTTGTTCTTGGCAATATTCATCTACTGCTGTTCTCGCTCCAGGCCATGCATTGTAGTCGTGAACAATGATGAATCCTCCGGGATTCAATTTTGGATAGAAAAACTGTAGACCTGAGATAGTCGGTTGATATAAATCCGCATCCAAATGAACTAGGGCGAAATGATCATTTTTTAGCTCGTTTGTTACCGAATCGGGAAAGTACCCTTTGATGAATTGGATGTTACCGGTTGATGGTTTAATGATTTTTCTAACCAGATCGATACCAGTATTCGAAAAGTGATCCTCGGTGGTTGAAAGTCCTGTGACCGATTTCTCTTTGTCTACATCTTTTTTCGGGAAACCTGAAAATGTGTCTAGCAAGTAAAGCTTTCGGTCAGGAAAATAGTGATGAAACAGTTTTGCACTTTGGCCTTTGAAAACTCCTAATTCTGCGATTGAACCATTTACTTTTCTATCCCCTATGCTTTTGCAAAGCAGCAATAACATGTCTCTGCGAACATTGTCATGCATGTAAAGGCCTAGGTCATCACGTTCGATTTCGCCTTTTGGAAAAAACCCACCAAATGAATTATGAAACTCACCATCATACCAAAGTGATCGTGGATCGATATCCATTCTGCCCTGAATGAAAAAAGGAAAGGCGCTGAACCACTCCGAAAGAGTGATAAGCGCCTTAATTTTTGTTTGTTTTATTCTATTGAACACTCGAGTTGAATCGAGTTCGAAAGTCGGCTAATTGAGTTATTCCGCCAACATTATTTCTTCTGCTTTATCGACAAAAATGTCTTCGGCAGCTTGAGTAGTTACTTTGTTCTTATTGCCTTTCTTCACTGTAATGTACATTCTGCGGGATCTTGCTGGGTCAGCCCCCAACTTAGTTTCCATGTCGGCTGCATTTAAGAAAGTGCTGTGTGACCAGTTGTTTCCATCAAAAATTTGCGCACCGTCATTAGCATGAATACTAAGACCTGTACCAATTCCTGGCATATCAACATTACTCCATTTCAGGTCGCCTGAACCAGCCCCGTTGGGTGTTCCATACTCCGAACTCCAATGATTGATTAACATTTGACAATAATTACCTTCTACATAAAAGGTTCTGAGCGTTTCGCCATTTTGAACTTCTGTATCTACGTAAACATATATCGGGTCCTGAGCGTGCGCTCCAACTGCGAAAAGGGTAACTAAAAGACTAAAGACTAACGTTTTCATATTATTCTTAATTATTGTTCGAATTCTAAGATCGATTTCAGATCGAATATACATTGTTTTAGACGGTAAATAATGTGAAAGGATGCCAACACTTATTTCCATTTCCTGAATAGTCATGAATGACTCTTGAGTTGCAAGTTAATTCGACCGTTTTTTATTTGTTATTGTAGAAATTCATTGTGCGCTCTAAACCAATAGATGAGAATGAAAGTATGGCATCGCCAATCATTTTTAATCGCTCATCCAGTGCATCACTTTCTTCTTTTGTCCAGGGGGCAAGCACATAGTTCACTTGTTGCCCTGGTTGGAAATCGTTTCCCACTCCGAATCGCATTCTAGGATAGTGACTACCCCCGATCTGCTCTTGAACGCTTTTTAATCCATTGTGGCCTCCATCACTTCCCTTAGCACGAATGCGAATTTTTCCAAAAGGCAAGGACAAATCATCCGTAATAATCATCACGCGTTCAACGGGAATTTTTTCTTGCTGCATCCAATAGCGAACAGCGTTGCCGCTGAGGTTCATGAAAGTGCTTGGTTTAAGTAAAATCAAATTACGGCCTTTATGCTTTAAACTGGCGACATCACCATATCTGGCAGGTGTAAAAACAACATTGGACGCACTAGCTAGTGCGTCCAATGTTTTAAAGCCTATGTTATGTCGGGTTTCCGAGTATTGTTCACCTGGATTTCCGAGTCCAACAATTAAATACTTCATGCGAAGGATTTAGGATTCTGCTGGTGCTTCTGAAGCGTCAGCTCCTTCTGTTGCTCCCTCAGCTCCTTCTTCACCCTCTTCTTCCTCATCATCAGTAGTGACAGCCTTACGAGAAGTCTTCACTGCTACAACAACTCTGTTGCTAGATTCAAGGATTTCGAGATTTTCAATGTCAAGTCCACCGACCTTTTTGGAATCTCCAATCTTCATTTTGGAAATATCTACCACAATTTCGTCTGGAATGTTTTCAATTAAACCTCTCACCAAAAGTTTTTTGGCATTATGTCTTAATACACCGCCATTCTTTACACCTATGGAAGCTCCAGTTAGTGTCAATGGAATTCTCATCGTTGTGAGTTTACCTGGCAATACCTCAATGAAATCAAGGTGTAACAAGTTGTCCTTCACAGGATGAAATTCTGGGTTACGCATTACTGCTACCAGTTTTTTGCCATCTACATCAAGGTTTACTTGATACACATTTGGTGTGTAGATGAGCTTATTGAGTTCTCGCTCGTCAGCATAGAAGTGAACATTTGATTCACCGCCATAAGCAACACACGGAACTTGACCTTCTCTACGCAGTTGTTTGGCCGTTTTAGTGCCTAATGACTCTCGTAGATGTCCTTTAATTTCGATCGTTTTCATATCGATTCGTGATTAATAATTAAATAATGAATTGCGAACTAATTGATTCATAACTAACAACGCTTCGCATGGTGTTCGCAAATAAATCTGCCACGCTAAGCACTTTGATCTTATCCGAATTTTGTTTGAGCGGAATGGTGTCAGTCACCACCAACTCAGTCAAACTGGAATTATTTATTCTTTCATAGGCAGGACCACTCAACACAGGGTGAGTGATCATTGCACGTACTGTTTTTGCACCATGCTCCATCATCATTTCTGCTGATTTGGTCAAGGTGCCAGCGGTATCGATTAAGTCATCAACCAACACTACATCTTTTCCTTCCACATCACCAATTACGGTCATGGATTCAATCTGATTGGCCACTTTTCTTTGCTTGTAGCAGATAGCTAAATCACAATTTAGGTGTTTGGCGTATGCATTGGCTCGTTTTGTCCCTCCTGTATCTGGAGCGGCCATGATAAGGTCTGGCAATGCCAAGCTCTGCAAGTAGGGTAGAAAAATAGATGATGCGAAGAGGTGATCTACTGGAACTTCAAAGAATCCTTGGATTTGATCTGCATGAAGGTCCATGGTCATTACACGAGTAACACCTGCAGCACTCAACAAATTAGCAACCAATTTTGACCCAATCGAAACTCTAGGCTTGTCTTTTCGATCTTGTCTTGCGTAGCCATAATATGGCATAACCGCGATGATGTTTTTAGCAGAAGCGCGTTTAGCGGCATCTACCATTTGCAAAAGCTCCATCAAATTATCGCCCGGAGGGTTTGTACTTTGAATGATAAAAACATCTGCACCCCTCACTGTTTCCTCAAACGAAGGTTGAAACTCTCCATCGCTAAAGCGCAGGATGTTCACATTAGCCAGGCTCTTACCATAATGACTAGCGATGTTTTCGCCAAGAATCCTGGTCGCGGTGCCCGCGCAAATTTTTACTTCTTTTGACATAGTTGATCTTCGAAAAAGGGTTGCAAATGTAATTAATTGTACTGCTCTAAATAGAGTTAAGCGCAACTAAAATAAGCAGTTATAATGGCGTGCCAATGGTGAGTGACCAATATCAGAGTTTATTAGGTCTAAGAGATAAAGAAGGCCCGCTGTTTGGCGAGCCTTTTCTGAAAGTGTACCCAGGACCGGGGTCCCTTCAATTTCGCTGCGCTTCATTCAGGATAAACTTCTCCCCCGTTAACATTTGAGCACAAAAAAGGCCCACCAAACGGTGAGCCTTTTTGAATGTACCCAGGACCGGGGTCGAACCGGTACTTCCGAAGAAACTGGTGTTTGAGACCAGCGCGTCTACCAATTCCGCCACCTGGGCATGGTGTGTATTCACTATACTTACACAGTGTAAGTGAAGCGGGGCGCGAAAATAAAAAAGATTAGAATGTATTACTCGTTAATAATTGCCGTCCAAATGCTTTGTTTACCATTTTCAAATCGAGTCCAAATCGGACGAACTAGTCCATTGTAAACGCAAATGTTGTTATAGTCTCCAAAAAATCTGGCTCCTGTTGGGTCAAAGGGAGATTCACTGATTTTTTCATTAGTGAAAGATTGACCGCCATCATGGGTTTTGGCTAGATAGACGTCCGTTAAACTATTTGAATGATTTCTGCGATCGTAAAACACGAAATATAGGTGGCCATTCAGCTGGTCAATATCCATCCACGTGAAAAACTGGTGCGAACTGCCTTGATCGTTATTCACCTTCATGGGTTTGCTCCAAGTCAACCCAAAATCGTTGGATTTTGTGAGCCATATGTCCGTATTGTCTGCCCCATTTCTCTGGTCTGCCCAGTTGATATAAAGCGTGCCCGTATTTGGTCCGCCTGAGCGGTCGCATTTTATGATGGGCATGCCGTTGGCCCTGCCCAATCCAGGGATTTCAAAATCCCACAAAGCGCCTGAATCAATGGCAACTATCTCCTCAGATATGCTGGTTACTTCTCCAGTATTACGATCTACGGTTGATTTGACCATTATGATTTTCCCATCTAATCCCCAAGCGGTGTAAATGTTTCCAAATTCGTCCACATCAGATGTAGCCCCTTCGGCTGTGGAGCTATTGTCTACACAATTGCCTGGTAGTGTGGTGAGTTGAACAGGTTCTGACCAACGCTTGCCGTTTTTACTAAACGACCTTAGAATGTTCGATTCACATGTGGGTGATTCATCACCGTATTTGTCAAACTGGGTCCAGGTGGCGATCATACGATCAAAAATGGGGTCAAATGCCACCCATTCTTTGTCTTGCTGTTTGGGACGGTTAAGTCCGATGCTTGAGCCGCGTGACCAACGTTTACCGCTACTTTTTGACGTTTGACATACGATTCGATCTAGAATCCAAGGGCTTCCCCATCCTAAACCCGTTGGGTCGCTTAGGTGGAAATAATGGAAGTGACCTTTCAGATCAGAAACGATGCATGGATCACCGTAAACACCGTGTCGAGATCGCATTTTTTTGGATGCCCAGGTCAATCCCCCATCTTCAGATCGATACACATATTTGAGTACAGCTCCCGCGACCATCACGTTGGGCTCCGTTTTGCTGAT
>Ga0181601_10000313_pt1 | contig 38918 bp, 32 predicted proteins | sample 041ome_8_FD_133020 | JGI IMG/M metagenome (GOLD analysis project Ga0181601, IMG submission 133020) | Coastal salt marsh microbial communities from the Groves Creek Marsh, Skidaway Island, Georgia - 041407BS metaG (megahit assembly) | ecosystem: Environmental > Aquatic > Marine > Intertidal zone... | reverse complement strand
GCCAAACTCGGTGAGCCCATGGCCATGGTTGCATCCGACCGGATTGGTAAGGTCTCAAGAATCAACGATGCGGCGGGTCGATATATCGAGTTCTGCAAGAGCTGTTTTGGCTCAACTCAGAATTTGCAAGGACTGAGAATCGTTATAGATTGTGCCCACGGTGCGACCTATCACATCGCGCCCAGTGTCTTTCGAGAATTAGGGGCGGAAGTGGTTGAGATAGGTGTGTCCCCCAATGGCCTGAATATCAACGACAATATCGGCTCGACCCATCCGCAGGCGATGCAGGCGAAGGTATTGGAGGTGAATGCCGATTTTGGTATAGGTCTTGATGGTGATGGTGATCGCCTGATCATGGTGGACAAGTTAGGTGAAATCGTCGACGGTGATGAATTGTTATTTATCGTTGCCAGTCATCTGCAGAATACTCACCGTCTTAATGGCGGGGTTGTAGGAACGCTGATGAGTAATTTTGGCTTGGAGCAGGCGCTAGTCGCGCAGGGTATTCCCTTTGTTCGAGCAGCGGTAGGTGACCGTTATGTATTGGCAGAACTCGAACAGCGGGGATGGCACCTAGGGGGTGAGTCGTCTGGACACCTCTTGTGCCTTAACCTTGCGAGTACTGGCGATGGCATCATCGCTGCTCTGCAAGTCGTCGCCGCTATGATGGAGACCGGCAAGACGCTGCATGAGCTCAAGCAGGCGATGGTCAAGTTGCCGCAACGAATGATCAATGTGGCGTGTCTTGCTGAAATGGTTTCGGCGCCTGCAGTGTTGCTTGGGGTGCAGCGAGTCGAGGCTCAGCTTAACGGCCGGGGTCGAGTCCTCCTGCGACCGTCAGGCACTGAGCCAGTCGTGCGCGTGATGATTGAGGGTGAAGATTTGGCGCAGGTGAATGCCTTGACCGAAGAGCTGGCGGAAATCGTGGCGAATGCTGCGGCAACTAAGTGAGGCCCATGTTGAAACTTCAAATTAAAGTCGTTAAGCTGTGCCGCCGCGCGCGCAGGTGTAATTGGTGAGGGGGATCCTTGTCGCAGGCAACTGGAAAATGCACGGCAGTCGCGCAAGCGTTGCGGATTTAGTGCAGGGGTTGCTGCAGGGTTTAGCGCAAAGCCGGCTTGACCAGAGCAGGTCATGCGAGGTGCTGATTTGCCCGCCTCATGTCTATTTGGATCAGGTGCAGCGGCAATTGGCGGGGTCTGAAATAGGCCTGGGTGCGCAAAACCTGGATTGGCATGATAGCGGCGCCTTCACGGGAGAAGTCTCCGCAGAGATGCTCCTTGAGTTTGGGTGCAGTCATGTCTTGGTTGGACATTCTGAGCGCCGTAGTCTGTTTGGTGAAACCGATGGGCAAGTCGGGCTCAAAGTTGAAAAGTGTATAAAAAGCGGTCTGATACCGATCATTTGTGTCGGTGAGTCGCTGGTTCAGCGCCAAGCTGATGAGACTTTTGTAGTGGTTCAACGGCAACTAGATGCCGTAATTCGTCAGGTGGGTGTGACTGCACTTCGCCACAGCATCATTGCCTATGAACCCGTGTGGGCGATAGGGACGGGTGAAAGTGCGACGCCACATCAGGCTGAGGCGGTGCATATCCAGATACGAGAGTACCTGGCAAGGCTAGACGAGGAGGTTTCGCAAAATATCCGCTTGCTCTATGGCGGAAGTGTCAATCGCGAAAACGCTCTCGACCTGTTTGCGCAGGAAAATATTGACGGCGCGCTGGTAGGTGGTGCATCGCTGAATGTCGACGACTTCCTGGGTATCTGTCGGGCGGCCGAATAAATTTGGAATGGGTATTATGATGGAACTTCAAGTTCTTGAAACACTGGTATTAGTTGTTCATGTCCTGGCAGCATTGGCTATTATTGGTCTGGTGTTGATTCAGCAGGGTAAGGGCGCTGACATGGGCTCGGGGTTCGGTAGTGGGGCGTCCGCAACGGTTTTTGGCAGCGGTGGCGCTGGTAACTTCCTGACTCGAGCGACAACGGGGCTCGCCATTCTGTTTTTCATAACCAGTTTTGGCTTGGCATTTTTTGCCAAAACCAAATCTGAATCGACAAATGTCGTGGGTATGCCGGTCGTGGAGCGGCAGGTGGAAGGTGAGATCCCGGAGTTGCCGGGTTTGCCGTCCACGCAGGATCAGGAGGTCGAAATACCCAGCTTTGAGACACCTGGTAGCGACACTGAGTCGAATGAGTAAATAAGAAAAAATCGTTTGAGCCTTTGAAGTTCGTAGCCTAGGTAAACAGAGGCTGATGAGTTAAAAAACCGATAAACCAAAAGAATAAAAGCTGTTTTATCGTCAGAAAGAGAAATGCCGAAGTGGTGAAATTGGTAGACACGCTATCTTGAGGGGGTAGTGAGCTTACGCTCGTGGAGGTTCAAGTCCTCTCTTCGGCACCATTCTTTAATCGCGGTCTGTGATCACAGTTTTTAACCGCAATCGACAGTCCATCCCTCGCGCTACCCTCGACCTAGCATCAACCTAACCTTCCCCCTTACCTTTCCCACCAGCTGCTAGCACTTTTGACATCTATTTGCTGTTTAGCGTGTGGTTCTAGTTGACCATTTTTGCTTTGGGCCGTATAATTTCGGCCCTTGTTGATGCGGGGTGGAGCAGTCTGGTAGCTCGACGGGCTCATAACCCGTAGGTCGTAGGTTCAAATCCTGCCCCCGCTACCAATAAGTAGGACCCAAAAGCCCCTCATTAGGGGCTTTTTGTTAACGCAAGGTCAGGAATTGGAATTCTGAGTCTGCGAGAAGGAATGTGTGCTGCGAGGTTGGCTCATATGTCCGGTTATTGGAATGGGCTGTTTGCCCATTTTTTGTTTCAGGAGTGGCAGTTTTCTCGAGGAGTTGACCGTCAGGCTTGATGTGTTGGGGTAGGGCTAACTTAGGACTGGCTTGTTGAATAAGGATTTGAAGGCACTGATAGAGCCGGTTGTTATCGGATTGGGTTACGAGCTTTGGGGTTGCGAGCACCAAACCCAGGGAAGACACTCCCTGCTTAAGGTATATATCGATGCGCCAGAGGGCATCGAAGTGGATGATTGCGCGAAGGTCAGTCGCCAGCTAAGCAGTGTGTTAGAGGTCGAAGACCCGATTCGGAGTAACTATACGCTGGAGGTCTCTTCACCGGGGTTGGATCGCAGGCTTTATACCTTGGCGCAGTTTGAGGCGTTCAAGGGTTCAAAGGTAAAGCTGAACCTGAGCAAGCCATTCAATGGCAAACGCCGTTTCAGTGGCCTGCTTTGTGGCATTGAGGGGGACGAAGTCGTTTTACGAACCGATGATGAGGAAACCTTGTTTCCCATCGAGCAAATTGACCGAGCAAATGTGGTCCCTGAGTTTTAGTAAAGCTGATGTGGGCCAGTATAGAACTGGCAGGATTGTCAGATTGAGGCAGTATCATGGGTAAAGAAATCTTATTGGTTGTCGAGTCTGTTTCGAATGAGAAGGGTGTGCCCGAGGATGTCATTATTGACGCACTCGAAGTCGCATTGGCGACTGCGACCAAAAAGCGTTACGGCGACGAAGTCGATCTGCGTGTAGCGATTAACAAGATCACCGGCGACTATGAAACTTTTCGCCGCTGGCGTGTCATTGGCGACAACGATGAGATGGAATTTCCGGCAGCGTTGTTGCACATCACGGATGCCGAGGAGAAGGATCCCACGCTGCAGGTCGGCGATTATTATGAGGTGCCCGTAGAGTCCGTTGAGTTTGGCCGCATTGCCGCCCAGACTGCGAAGCAGGTCATAGTCCAGAAGGTTCGTGAAGCAGAACGAGCACAGGTTGTGGAGGCCTACCGAACCCGAGTTGGTGAACTGGTTAATGGTCAGGTTAAAAAGGTCACTCGTGATGCAGTTATCGTGGATCTCGGCAATAACGCAGAAGCCGTGTTGCCCAGAGAAGAATGGATTCCACGAGAAACCTTTCGTGTCGGCGATCGACTTCGCGCGCTACTTAAAGAAATTCGGCCTGAATCCCGAGGCCCGCAACTCGCATTGTCAAGAACCTCTCCAGAGATGCTTATCGAGTTGTTCAAAATAGAAGTTCCAGAAATTTCTGACGGCATCATTGAAATCTTAGGCGCTGCTCGGGATGCCGGCTCGCGCGCCAAAATAGCGGTCAAGACCAATGATGGGCGCATAGATCCCATTGGTGCTTGCGTAGGCATGCGTGGTTCTCGAGTGCAGGCGGTATCTGGAGAGCTCGGCAATGAGCGAATCGACATCGTTTTGTGGGCAGATAACATAGCCCAGCTGGCAATTAATGCTATGTCGCCTGCCGAGGTGGTTTCTATTGTTGTTGACGAAGAAACCCGAAGCATGGATATAGCGGTGAATGCCGATAATCTGGCCCAAGCTATCGGGCGTGGTGGGCAGAACGTCAAGCTCGCCAGCGAGCTGGTTGGTTGGGAACTCAATGTCATGACCGTTGAGGACGCGGCGGAAAAACACGAACAAGAGGCAGGCTCTGTGATGGAGTCGTTCATGAAGCAACTTGACGTTGATGAGGACGTGGCCGTCGTGTTGGTCGAAGAAGGATTTAGCAGTCTTGAAGAAATTGCCTACGTACCTATCGAGGAGATGTTGGCGATCGAAGGTTTCGATGAAGAGATTGTCGAAGAGCTGCGGAGTCGAGCCAAGAGTGCCCTGACCATGATCGAACTTGCCAAGGAAGAAGCCCTAGGTAATGTGGAGCCAGCGCAGGATCTGCTGGAGATGGAAGGCATGGAAAAACGTCTCGCCTATCAATTAGCGAAGATCGGCATTATCACCATGGAGGATCTTGCGGAGCAGGCAGTGGATGACCTGCTGGACGTTGAGGGTCTGGACGAGGTCAAAGCGGCTGAACTTATCATGACAGCGCGAGCACCCTGGTTCTTGGAAGACTAATGAATGGCATCTCAGGTTCGCGAAGCACCGCAACTTGACAGGCCTTGAAAGTGATAGACAATCAGGCTGTGTATATAGTCGGTTTAACACCACGGGGATATTGTAGATGGCAGATGTAACTGTATCGCAACTGGCGGAATCTGTTGGTACGCCGGTTGAACGGTTATTGCAGCAAATGCAAGAAGCTGGCCTGCCTCAAAAAAATGAGACCGACCCTGTGAGCGAAGACGAAAAGCAGTCTTTGTTAGCACATATCAAAAAAGCTCATGGTGAGTCCGATGAGGCGCCCGCCAAAATCACCTTGAAGCGAAGAACCCTGAGTACGCTGAAAACAGCCGGTTCTGCCGGTCGAGGTCGAACCGTAAACGTCGAAGTGCGAAAGAAGCGCACCTATGTTCGCGCCGATGTCGAAGAAGCCCAGCCAGGAGTCGCTGAAGTCGCCGAGCCAGGAGTTGCGCCAGCAACGCTCGAGGAGTCACCGTCGGTTGAGGCAATCGAGCCCCAGTTAGAAGCAGCTGCGCCAGAGGTCATTGATGTCGCTGCCGCAGCACAAGCGATGCGTCGAGCGGCTCAAGCAGAAGCTGCCGCTGACGCAAACCGACGCCGAGAAGAGGCGCAAGCGCTCGCCGCTGAATTGTTGGCCCAGGCCGCCAGGGAAGAGGCCCTCAAGCAGGAAGCGGCCAAGGAGGGTGGCAAATCTGAGGGTCGTCCAGCGACTGAGAAGGAGCTTGAAGAGGCCAGAATCAGTGCCAGAAAAGACAAGCGTGACCGTAGCGATCTCGACGATGCTGACTCGAGAGAAAAACGGGCCCGCCAGGGCGGTAAGAAACGCCGGGTCGAAGCCTTGCTGGAAGATGAAGTTGACGACTTGATCGTTGATGTCACGCCAGACGAGCTGAAGGAAAGCGCGACCCTTGGCTTGTCTGTGTCCCGTGGTAAGCGAGCAAAAGCCAAGCCTGCTGGACCAAGACACCAATTCAAAGCACCGACGGAAGAAATAAAACGAGAAGTAGAAATCGGCGAGTTGATCACCGTTGCGCAACTTGCGCAAAAGATGTCTGTTAAGGCAACTCAGGTGATCAAGGCGCTAATGGGTCTCGGCGTAATGGCAACCATCAATCAGACTATCGACCAGGAGACGGCGATGATGGTTGCTGAAGAATTTGGCCACGCAGTGAAAACTATCGCGGATAATGAAATCGAGAAGAATTTGCACGCAGAGATGTTATTCGAGGGCGAACTCAAGACTCGCTCGCCGGTGGTCACAGTGATGGGCCATGTGGATCATGGTAAAACCTCGTTACTGGACTATATTCGTAAGTCTCGTGTCGCAAAGGGTGAGGCCGGTGGTATCACGCAGCATATTGGTGCCTACCGAGTAAACACTGAACACGGCGAGATATGCTTTATCGACACGCCAGGTCACGCGGCTTTCAGTGCGATGCGGGCTCGAGGCGCAACAGCAACAGATATCGTTATTCTCGTGGTTGCTGCTGATGATGGCGTTATGCCACAGACCGAAGAGGCCATCAAACATGCTCGTGCTGCGAATGCACCCATTGTCGTCGCCCTAAATAAGATGGACAAGGAGGGTGCTGAACCCGATCGTGTTAAAAATGAGTTAGTCGCCAAGGGTGTTATCCCTGAAGAGTGGGGCGGTGATACCCAATTTGTCGAAGTCTCGGCTCTGACTGGTGATGGCATCGATAATCTGTTGGAAGCTGTGCTGCTCCAAGCGGAACTGTTAGAGCTCAAGGCCGTCGTTGATGGGCCAGCGCGCGGGATCGTCATTGAGTCAGAATTGGACAAAGGCCGTGGTCCGGTTGCGACCCTGCTCGTTCAGCATGGGACCTTGCAGCAGGGTGACATTATTGTGGCCGGCGAAAATTTTGGTCGGGCTCGAGCCTTGATCGATGAGAATGGCAAGATGTTGAAGACTGCCGGTCCAGCAACGCCAGTGGCAATCCTGGGTCTAAATGGCACGCCGGCTGCTGGGGATACGTTTCAAGTGGCCCGAGATGAGCGTACGGCGCGTGAAGTGGCGGACTTCCGCATGCATCGGGCGAAAGAGGAGCGTCTCGCGACACCGGCTGTGACGCTCGACAATTTATTGCTGAGCTTCAGCGCGAATGAAGTTAATTATCTAAATGTCGTTGTTAAGGCCGATGTGCGTGGTTCACTGGAGGCTATCGTTTCTGCGCTCAAGGAAATGGGCAATGATGAAGTCAAGGTGAACGTGGTACATTCGGGCGTCGGCGCCATTACTGAGTCTGATGTGACCTATGCGCAGACCTCCGGCGCGGTGATCTTCGGTTTTAACGTTCGTGCAGACACAGCGGCCCGCCGTCTGGTGGAAGCAGAGGGTCTGGATCTGCGCTACTACAAGGTCATTTACGATCTGGTTGATGACGTCAAAGCAGCCTTGTCCGGCATGCTGTCACCCGAGGTTCGAGAGGATATCGTTGGTATTGCAGAGGTCAAGGATGTCTTTGACTCGAAGAAGTTCGGAAACGTTGCAGGCTGTATGGTGATCGAAGGCACCGTCTTTAAAAACAAGAAGATTCGAGTTTTACGCGACGGTGTCGTTATTTACGAAGGTGAGCTGGAATCTCTGCGGCACTATAAAGATGAGGTGGCCCAGGTCAAGCGTGGCACCGAGTGTGGTATTGGTGTTCGCAACTACAATGATGTCAGAGTCGGTGATCAGATCGAGGTGTTCGATACCCGTGAAGTCGCACGGAAGCTCTAGTCGATGGCATCTTCACGAGGATATATGCGAGTAATCAGTGCCTAAGGAATTTAGTCGTGGGCGCAGGGTGGGTGATCACATTCAGCGAGAGCTGGCGGCCCTTATCCAGCATGAAATTAAAGATCCGCGGGTCGGCATGGTAACGATCAGTGAGGTCAAGGTGAGTCGTGATCTGGCCTATGCGGATGTGTACTTTACGCTGATAGCGGAAGACCTGTCTCAAACCGACGTCATAGAAGGAGAGGCGGTGTTAAACAATGCCGCGGGCTTTCTTCGTAGCCAACTGGCCAAATCGCTGACAACTCGCACGACACCAAGATTGCGGTTTCACTTTGACAGCACAATTGAGCACGGCGCCCATATGGACCGTATTATCCAGGCAGCCCGAGCCCGTGATGCCAAACTGCCCCAAGAACTGGGCGGTATTGAGGACAGTGAGTCGTCTAATGGCTAGACAGGGTGGTAAGCCGAATGGACGGAAGCGGGGTCGTCAGGTGGATGGCATTCTGATCCTCGACAAGCCGGCAGGCGTCACCTCTAATGGTGCGCTGCAGATGGCAAAGCGGCTGTTCGACGCGAACAAAGCGGGACATACGGGTAGCCTTGACCCGCTGGCAACCGGCCTGTTGCCTCTTTGTTTCGGCGAAGCGACAAAATTTTCTCAATTTTTGCTAGATGCGAATAAGCAATATCGTGCTCGGATTAAATTGGGCGTCACAACAGACAGTGCGGACGCAGATGGCAAGGTTCTTCATGAAGCGCCAGTACCGGTCCTGAATGCGGCGCTGCTTGAAGCCGCTGTTGCGCAGTTTCGTGGCGAAATTGAGCAGACACCACCCATGTACAGTGCATTAAAAGTGAATGGCCAGCCCTTGTATAAACTGGCTCGCCAAGGCATTGAGATTGAACGTCAGGCACGACCGGTCACCATCTTCAAGCTTGAAGTGGAAGACTTTAGTGCCGATGAGGTGGTATTGAATATCACCTGCAGTAAAGGGACCTATGTCAGAACACTGGCGGAAGACCTGGGTAAAGTGTTAGGCTGCGGCGCGCACGTGGTCGGCTTGCGGCGTCTGGCTTCCGGACCCTTTAGTCTGGCTCAGGCGCTAACGCTCGAAGAGCTTGAAGGACTGTTGCAAATTAAGGGTTTCGACGGACTTGATCGAAGCCTTTTGCCCGTCGCTGAGATTGTCAGTGACTGGCCGGCACTTGAAGTGCCGGATATGACGGCGGCATTTTTTAAACAAGGCCAGGCAGTGCAGATAGCGAAAGCGCCCACTGCTGGTTGGGTAAGGATTTTTTCAGAAGCAACGGCAAATCGAGCATTAGAGTTCTTGGGTGTTGGAGAGATTCTGGAAGATGGTAGGGTGACGCCGAAAAGGCTAGTGGCGTCATAAGGCAGTTAACGTGCAGCAATCTGCAAATATGCGTGGATTGGTGCTTGACTCAATAATGGCATATTGGAGAGAAAAGAAAATGGCATTAACAGCAGAACAGAAAGCAGTAATCGTCAAAGACTTTGGCACCGCAGAAAACGACTCTGGCTCGCCGGAAGTGCAGGTTGCATTGCTGACAGCAAATATTGAAGCGCTCCAGGCACATTTCAAAGAGCATATTCATGATCATCATTCACGAGTAGGTTTGTTACGAATGGTGAGTCAACGTCGTAAATTATTGAATTATTTGAAGAGCAAGAGCGTAGATCGATACGCTTCGCTCATTAACCGACTCGGTCTACGTAAGTAAAGACCGGTCCCAGCTGCTCGTCCTGAAGTACAGGGCAAGGTACTGCTGGCGCAGAACGTCAGTGAGCCAGTGTATTGTCATGGGCGGCAGCCACGAGAACCTGATTGGAGAAGAGTGTGAATTCTATAAGAAAGCAATTTAAGTATGGCGGCCATGACGTCGTCATAGAGACTGGCAAGATTGCCAGACAAGCGACAGCGGCAGTGGTTGTGACCATGGCAGAAACCACAGTACTAGTGGCGGTTGTTGGGCGAAGAGACGCGAAACCGAACCAAGATTTTTTCCCCTTGACGGTAAACTATGAAGAAAAAACCTATGCTGCCGGTAAAATTCCCGGTGGCTTTTTCAAGCGCGAGGGTCGTCCTTCCGAGAAGGAAACGCTGACATCCCGTTTGATCGACCGACCTATCAGGCCATTATTCCCCAAAGGTTTCATGAACGAGGTGCAAGTCACCTGCCAAGTGATTTCCGCAGCGAAAGACGTTGATCCTGATATTATCGCGATGATTGGTACTTCAGCAGCGCTCGCGCTATCTGGTATTCCATTCAGTGGCCCGATTGGGGCTGCGCGAGTCGGATTTACTGAAGCGGGTTATCTGTTAAATCCTGGTTATGAGGCCCTCGCAACCTCTGACCTGGACATGGTGGTGGCGGGTACTGCCGATGCGGTGCTGATGGTTGAGTCTCAGGCAAACGAGCTAACAGAAGACCAGATGTTGGGCGGCGTTTTATTCGCGCACCAGGAAATGCAGGTTGTCATTCAGGCAATTAATGAATTTAAAGCAGAAGCAGGTAAAGCCGTCTGGGATTGGCAGCCAGCAGCAGTGAATGAGGCTCTGACCACGGCGGTTACCGAGAAGTTCGCGGCGGGCGTTGGTGCGGCTTATCAGATAGTGGATAAAATGGCGCGCCAAGACCAGATCAGCGCCCTGCGCGATCAAGCGATAGCGGAACTGACTGACTCGGCGAATGGCGTTGACGCCGGAGACGTGGCGGGTGTATTCGGCAAGCTCGAGAAAAAGATTGTTCGACATCGTATTATCTCTGGTGAACCGCGGATTGATGGTCGAGATACAAAGACCGTTCGTCCCATTAGCGTTGAAGTAGGTATTCTGCCCAAGGCCCATGGTTCGGCGCTGTTTACTCGGGGTGAGACTCAGGCCATCGTGACGACCACGCTGGGCTCAATGCGTGACGCCGCCATTATCGATGCGCTGCATGGTAGCTTCAGAGACAATTTCCTGCTGCATTACAATTTTCCGCATTACAGCGTAGGCGAGACGGGTTTCTCCGGTGGACCTAAGCGTCGTGAAATTGGTCATGGTCGATTGGCTCGACGTGGTGTGACCGCCGTACTGCCGGCTGCAGCAGACTGGCCTTATACCACCCGCGTTGTCTCTGAAATCACAGAGTCCAACGGCTCCTCGTCAATGGCCAGCGTTTGCGGTGCCAGTTTGGCTTTGATGGATGCCGGTGTGCCACTGAAAGCGCCGGTTGCTGGTGTGGCGATGGGACTCGTCAAGGATGATGATGGATTTGCAGTTCTGACGGATATCCTTGGTGACGAAGATCATCTGGGCGACATGGATTTCAAGGTAGCTGGCACTGAAACTGGTGTGACTGCACTGCAAATGGACATCAAAATCCAGGGCATCACCGAAGAAATTATGGAGACCGCGTTGGCGCAGGCCAAAGAAGCGCGCCTGCATATCCTGGTCGAGATGAACAAAGTCATCAACAAGTCTCGCGAGTCCGTCTCAGCCAATGCGCCAGCGATGGTGACCATTAAGGTCGACTCAGACAAGATTCGCGATGTAATCGGCAAAGGTGGGGCAACGATTCGCGGTATTACAGAGCAAACCGGTGCCTCAGTAGACATTGATGACAACGGCACCATCACCATTTTTGGCGAAGGTGCTGAGTCCAGAGACGCTGCTGTCGCAATGATCATGTCAATCACGGCGGAAGCCGAGGTGGGTCAAATTTACAAAGGCAAAGTCGTCAAAATTGCAGACTTCGGTGCATTTGTAAACATTCTGCCAGGCAAAGACGGGTTGTTGCATATTTCACAAATTTCTCAGGAGCGGGTTGAGAAGGTCACTGACTTTCTGTCTGAAGGTCAAGAAATTGATGTGATCGTATTGGATGTTGAACGTGGTCGTATCAAGCTGTCGATGAAGGAGGTACCGGGACAGGCTGATGCAGATGCCTCTGCAGAGGCTGCCGAATAAGGGTAGCGTTAAAAAAACCGGTCTATGACCGGTTTTTTTTGAGCTTTTTATGTCGGCTATATGTCGGCTATATGTCGAGTAAAGGCCGTAATCAGCAACGCTTCGGCACTCTAATGTTTTGATCGCTCAGCTATCAGCGACTCTACTACGCTTGGGTCAGCCAGAGTGCTGGTGTCGCCGAGGTTATCGAGTTCATTGGCAGCGATTTTACGTAAGATTCTTCGCATAATCTTGCCAGAACGGGTTTTTGGCAGCCCTGGTGCCCACTGGATCACGTCGGGTTTGGCGATGGCTCCGATTTCTGTTCGACATTGATCCATTAGCGCCTTTCGCAGCACCTCGGTCCCCTCAACACCCTGCATTAAAGTGACATAGGCATAAATGCCCTGGCCCTTGATCGGATGGGGGAAACCAACCACCGCCGCCTCTGCCACGGCCTCGTGTAACACCAGCGCGCTTTCCACCTCAGCAGTACCCATCCTGTGTCCCGACACGTTCAGCACATCGTCGACTCGACCGGTGATCCAATAGTCCCCATCTGCGTCTCGGCGGGCCCCGTCGCCGGCAAAATAGTAGCCCGGATAGGTCGCATAGTAGGTGTTAATACAGCGATCATGATCGCCGTAGACAGTTCTAATCTGACTTGGCCAGGAGCGGCTAATGACCAGGTTGCCCTCGCCCGGTCCCTCAATCAGCTTTCCGTCACCGTCCAGCAGAGCCAATTCAACACCAAAGAAGGGTTTGGTCGCTGAACCGGGTTTGAGTGGGGTCGCACCTGGTAGGGGAGAGATCATGATGCCGCCGGTTTCTGTCTGCCACCAGGTATCAACAATGGGGCAGCGCTCGGCGCCGACAACGTGGTAATACCATTCCCATGCTTCCGGGTTGATTGGTTCACCAACACTGCCTAACAGGCGCAGAGATGCGCGAGAGGTCCGAGTAACAAACTCGTCACCTTGACCCATGAGGGCCCGCAGGGCTGTCGGCGCCGTATAGAAAATATTGACCTTATGCTTGTCGACCACCTGCCAGCAGCGAGCGGCATCAGGATAGGTTGGTATGCCCTCGAACATTAAGGTTGTGGCACCATTTGCCAGCGGTCCATAGATGATATAGGTGTGGCCTGTGACCCAGCCGACATCGGCAGTACACCAGTAGATATCGCCATCGTGATAGTCGAAAATGTATTTGTGGGTCATAGCCGCCTGCAGCATGTAACCGCCCGTCGTGTGCAACACGCCCTTGGGCTTGCCCGTTGAACCAGACGTATACAAGATAAAAAGTGGGTCTTCACTATCCATAGGTGTCGCAGCACAGCTGGGTGATGCGGCAGTAATGGCCTCTTCATAGTGAATGTCTCGAGGGCTGTGCCAGGGCACCTCTGCACCAGTGCGCTGGACGACAATCACTGTGTCGACATTTGGGCAGCCGAGCAGGGCTTGGTCAGTGTTCAACTTGAGCGGGATGGAGCGACCACCGCGAACCCCCTCATCGGCGGTAATCACAGTCCGGCAATCGGCATCGAGAATGCGATCCTGCAAGGCTTGCGGTGAAAAACCACCAAAGACCACCGAATGAACAGCGCCGATGCGGGCGCACGCCAGCATAGCGTAGGCAGCCTCGGGTATCATAGGCATGTAAATGCAAACTCTGTCACCCTTGCCCACGCCTCTGGCCTTTAGAACATTTGCCAAGCGACAGACCTTGTCGTGAACTTGAGCGTAAGTCAGGTGGGCGTCAACCCCTGGGTCATCACCCTCCCAGATAATAGCAACCTGATCTCCGCGGGCCGCTAAGTGACGATCAAGGCAGTTATAGCAGGCATTTAGCTGACCACCGATAAACCAGGCGGTCTTGCCTTGCCGCAGGTCTGACTCGGTCAGGGTCTTCCAGGGCTTATCCCACGTGAGAAATTCATTTGCCTGTTGTGGCCAAAAGGTTTCCGGTTGATTGATTGAGGCGGCGTACATTTGAGCGTAGCGCTCACTGTCAATAAACGCATGTTGCCGAGTGACCTCAGGTACCGGGTAGACCTTAGATTCTGACATTGGTTAGTTGCTCCTGTTCTTGCGCGCGGTTTGGTAGCGGCTGAGAAGTTCACGAGTCGACGGATCCAGGTTCGGCTCTGCGCCCTGATCGATCGCGGTAAAAATAGATTGGCTGAGCTTTTTGCCAAGCTCAACGCCCCATTGATCAAAGGGGTTAATCTGCCATATTTGTGCCTGACAAAAAACCTTATGTTCATATAAAGCGATGAGAGCGCCCAATGTTTCCGGGGTTAGTTGATGCAGAATAATAGTATTCGAAGGCCGGTTACCCGGCAGGGTTCGAGGCGCTTTTTCTAGGTCAGAGCCCTCAATGTTGAGCTGCTCAGCGCCCATGCCCTGCAACAACGCCTGGCTCTGGCTCAGGCAATTTGCCACCAGCCAGTCATGGTGAAGGTGGCGATCATGATGGGGTATTAGTGGCAGAATAAAGTCCAAACTGGTGAAGTGCGTGCCCTGATGCAATAGCTGGTGGAAGGCATGTTGACCATTGGTCCCCTCTCCGCCCCAAATTGTCGGGCCCGTCTGGATGGTGACCGGGTCTCCTTGGATGGATATGGATTTGCCGTTGGACTCCATATCAAGTTGCTGGAGATGCGCTGGTAAGAGTCGCAACGAATGATCGTAGGGCAGAATAGCGTGTGAACCGACGTCCATAAAGTTACGGTAAAATACGCCCAGTGCTGCGAGCATCATAGGCATATTGTGTGGCCAGTGACTGGTTCGAAAATGGTTATCCATGGCCTCGGCACCCTTTAACAAGGATTCGAAGTGGTGAAATCCGAATTTGATCGCGATGGGCAGGCTGACAGCGGACCAAAGGCTGTAACGGCCGCCAACCCAATCCCACATGGGTAGAATATTCTCATCAGCAATGCCGAACGCGCGTGCAGCCGGCACATTACTGGTTACCGCCACAGCGTGCCGATGTAACTGGGTCGCTGGAATGGTTTGACGCAACCAACGTTGAGCCGACTCAGCATTGACCTTGGTTTCGATGGTTGAGAAGGATTTAGAGACGATGATGACCAGGGTTCGATTCGGGTCTAGCCTCGCCAAGACTTGGTCGATATGTTGCCCATCAACATTAGCAACATAATCGCAATGGATCTGGCCATCACTATAGGGTGAGAGAGCTTCCTCCACCATGCGCGGTCCAAGGTACGACCCACCAATACCGAGATGTAAAACATGGGTGATGGTTTTACCGCTGGCACCCAGCCAATTGCCGCTACGCACTGCTTCGCTGATGCGCTGAACCTGAGCCAGAGACGCTTGTACAGCAGCATATTGATCTGCCAGCATTGGGTTCGCGGGTGCGGTGCTGGCCCTGAGTAACGAATGGAGCGCGGCGCGGTTTTCAGTAGGGTTGATTCTCTCGCCCGTAAACATAGCCTCAATGCCGGCGCCGAGCTGAATCTCGTCGACTAATTGCTGAAAGAGTCCCAGGGTTTCGTCGTTAATCAGATTTTTTGAGTAGTCGAGGGTCAAACCTGCGGCCTGCAAGCTATAGCGGGTTGCGCGGGATGGGTCGGCTTCAAACATCGATAACATAGAGGTGTGGCGCATTCGCCGAGCCTGGTCAGCGAGGGCTTGCCAGCAGCCGGGAAGAACGTAAGCCATATCTGTTATACCATTAGAGGAGTCGGGTTGTAGTAGTGTCGAGCGCGTTTGACCTTACTCAGGTAAGCGACAAGGGCCTCGTAGTCGGCATCACTATTGACCAGGTCAATTTCAGCAGCGTTGACGATGAGCAAAGGTGCAGCATCGTAATAATGAAAAAAATTGGTATAAGCATCGACCAGTTGAGCAAGATAGGCCTTTTCAATGTACTGTTCAGCAGCAATACCTCGCTGTTGAATTCGATCCATCAGCACGGGCACCGGAGCCTGCAGATAAATCACCAGGTCCGGCGTCGGCGCATCGATTGCGAGGTGGTTGTAGACGTTGTTGTAGAGCGCCAATTCGTCATGGTCGAGATTGATTTCGGCAAACAGTCGGTCTTTTTCTAATAAGAAATCTGCGATTCTGACCGGCTCAAACATATCACCTTGGCGCATCTCCTGAATCTGCCGACTACGTTCAAACAGGAAAAATAGCTGAGTGGGTAGCGCTGCCTGACGCCTGTTCTGATAGAAACGATCAAGAAAGGGGTTGGTCTCAGGCTTCTCGAGTACCGTTTCATAGTTAAAAGTGGTGGCCAGGCGCTTGGTGAAGGTTGTCTTGCCGACGCCGATAGGACCTTCGACAGCAATATAGTGGGGAAAGTCAGGGTGGTTTGTATCGAACTGCAAGCCTTTCTCCCGATTATGCGTCAACGAGTTGAGCAGATTGTACAATCTTTTTAGGCGTTTGAGGCTTGATTCGCCGGTTTTCTCCGCCGTCGTCGCGGGCGATTAGTTGGCGTCTGCGGCTTTTCCAGCAGATCGCCACGATCTCTTTCTTCGGTCTCCTGAAATTTTGTCCGCCAGGCGCCAAGTCCATCGAGTTCCTCGCCTGACTCTTCCCGTAATAACAGGAAATCATAGGCGGCGCGAAAGCGCTTATGCTGCAAAAGAGTCTCCGGTTTTTTGCCCACTTTAATGGGCAAACGATTTTGCAGGCTCCAGATATCCCGCATGGGGCCGGAAAAGCGTTTGGGAATAGAGGTCACCAGCAATTGCCTCAATACCACTTGATTCGCACCCTCAAAGCTGGCGACATAACTGTTCTCGCCATCTGCCTCAAGGCGATCCCGCTGTGTGAGATAGGGCTGCCAGAGCAGCGCAGCGAAGATAAATGCGGGAGTGACAGGCATATCCTGGGCAATTCGTCGATCGGTGCTGGCCAGCGCCAGGCGAATTAACTCGGCGCAGTGCGCGTTATCAAGCAAACGGTTTGTTTCAGGAAATAACCAGCCGAATAGATCGTACTCACGTAGGACCTTGAAGGATTGTTCACCATGCCCGGTCATGAAAAGCTTGAGCACTTCCTCGAATAAGCGAGCCGGCGGTATATCCCTTAAAAGCAGACCCAAGCGGTGAAGAGGCTCGGCTGTGCTCGCGTCTATCTCGAACCCGAGTTTAGCCTTGAATCTAACGGCTCTGAGCATTCGCACAGGGTCTTCTCGATAGCGGCTATCAGGCTCACCGATCAGGCGAATCTGGCGATTGCCAAGATCTTCAAGACCGTTGACCTCGTCGAGGATGGTGTCCTGCTCAGGGTCGTAATAGAGCGCATTCATGGTGAAATCGCGGCGCTCAGCATCCTCATGGAAGCTGCCATAGATATTGTCAGATAGGATCATGCCGCCATCAGAGAAATTCTGCTCTGTCTCCAGTGCACTATGGGGTGCTCTGAAAGTAGCGACCTCGATGATTTCTCGTCCAAACCTGACATGGACAATCTTGAAACGCCGGCCAATCAACCTCGAATTGCGAAATAAGTCGTGAACCTCCTCCGGACTGGCGTCGGTGGCGACATCAAAGTCTTTGGGATGACTGCCCAGTAGCAGATCACGGACACAACCACCCACCAGATACGCTTGGTAACCAGCGCTGGTCAGTCGTTTCACTACCTTCAAGGCATTGACGTTGATGTGGTCAGGCGACAAGTCTATGGGCGTTTCAGTCATTCTCATGAGCTATTTTAAAAGATGGCGACGTCCATCGGGGCAGGTCGCAGTAGTCGCTCATAGTAGCAGAGAGTGTGGCGGGAGAGTATGCAGAAAAGGGATTTGGTGCAGCGAAAAAAGCAGGGGACAAATCCATGCCCCCGGTTGCAATGGCAAGTTAGTGATTTTTATTATTCTTCGCAGTTGTTATTTTTTTTATCACGTTATTATTTTTAGTGTATCGAAGCCCGTTTGCTATTGTTGTTACATCGACACGTTAGCTTCACAGCTAGGGTAACGTTCAGCAGGAATTGTGCCAGCAACATGATCTTAAGAATAACAAAGCTTTATCGTTTTGGGTGCGCGAAAAGCGGGTCGAATAGTTACACTAGCGTGCGCGAGTGTGAACTTAAGTATCACAATGGGTGGCTTTATCGGCCGCTCCATAAGTCGCCTGAGCACCGCAGGGCGGCCGACGAGCAGAGCCTAAACGGGTCAGATTTTTCGAGAGCGCTCGCGCGGCATGCTGAACTTTTGGCGTCTTTGCCATAATGCTTTGCGGCTGATGCCGAGTTTCTGGGCCAACTCTGTTTCCGTCATGTGACCTTGATGATCTGTGACGAAGCGAGTGAAATACTCAGCCAGAGAAGCATTATCCATTGAATCGTGGTTCCCTCGATGACGGCTGTCCGCAGAGCGGTGGTGGGTCTCAATTTCGATGGCCAGTGATTCTGCATCAATCAGTATCCCCTCACACATCGTCACGCTACGTTCGATGGCATTCTTTAATTCACGAATATTACCCGGCCAAGAATAGGTTTGAATCAATGCCAACGCGTCTTGCGAAAACCGCAAGCACGACTTACCAAGTTTTCGGCTGTTCACTTGGAGAAAGTGCTCGGCCAGACTCTTCAGATCACTCGGTCTCTCGCGTAAGGGTGGCAGGTTAAGTTTGATGACATTCAAACGATAATAGAGGTCTTCACGAAACTGCCCGCTCTTTGTCAACCTTTCCAGGTTGCGGTGAGTTGCAGCGATCAGTCGAACATCCACCTTGCGGGTTTCAATGGACCCGACTTTGCGAATTTCGCCTTCCTGCAGAACCCGCAGCAACCGGGCTTGGGCCTCCAGGGGCAGCTCGCCGATTTCGTCGAGAAACAAGGTGCCTCCATTCGCAGCTTCAACAAGCCCGATTCGACTATTAATGGCACCAGTAAAAGCCCCCTTTTCGTGACCGAATAGCTCCGACTCGATCAGCGTCTCAGGAATCGCGGCACAGTTGAGCGAAACCATGCGTCGGTGACTACGGGGACTGGCCCCGTGGATAGCGCGAGCCACGAGTTCCTTGCCCGTGCCAGACTCGCCTGTAATTAATACGCTTGACTGGGTTGGCGAGACTTTGCAGATACGATCAAAGAGTTGGCGCATGGCATCACAGTCACCCAGCATTTCTGGAAATAGCGGGGGTGGGTTTTCCGTCGGCCCGATCAGCGTGACGACGGATCTCAGGAGTTCCTCGTGGTCGCAGGGTTTGGCAATATAGTCAGCTGCGCCAAGCTTCATGGTTTGCACGGCAGAGCTGATGGTGGCATTGCTGGCCATAACCAATACTGGGACGCTATTGGCGAGTCTGATGATATCGGTACCCGCTGATCCGGGCAGGCGTAAATCAGTGATGATTAGCGCGAAAGTCTCCAGATCTTTCTGCAAGGCCTCGGCTAAAGATCCAGCTTCTACCACTTTGTATAATTTTTTTTCGAGAAACTGCTTTAAGGATGTACGTAGGACCAGGTCATTTTCGACGATAAGAATATTTCTTCTGCTCATATAACACACTGCAGAACCTGACATCTGTATAGGTACTAAACAATGATGACTCATCGAAGTCAAATTTATTTCGTGGCTGACGTTCTGTAGAGGATGCGCTGCGAGCCGGGTGCCTCGAAAGCGTTCGCTAATATTGGTCTGGTGGCGCTGCAAGTTCTCGTTTTTTTGGCACCCGCTCCATCGACCATGCAGCGGTCGCAGCGCCCAGAAGTGTCTCCAGGTCGTCAACCTCGGGATGTAGCGGTTGGCAGAGCACCTTCAAGGCTTGCCTGATACAGGCGGTTGGTGCTTCCATTGATGTTGCTGCTGCGCCGGTGGATTTGCTGAGTTTGAGGCCATGTTGGTCAACCATTAACGGGATGTGCGCGTAGCTAACCTTGGGGCGATGCAAGAGCTGCGCTAAAACAATTTGTTTGGGTGTTGAGTCAAGCAGGTCGCTACCACGAACCACATGACTGATTTGCTGAAACGCATCGTCTACTGTGACTGCCAGTTGATAGGCAAACCAGCCATCCCTGCGTTTAATGATGAAGTCTCCGATTTCGGTGGGTAGTTGCCAGGCCTGTGGCCCTTGAATCGGGTCGGCTAAATTGATCGTAGTTGAAGGGATGCGCAGGCGAATCGCATAGGGTGTCAGAGTGGTCTCGAATCGCCGAGACTGGCAGGTGCCTGGATAAATCGGCGGCAGGTCACGTCGGCTGCAGGTGCAAGGATAGGCAAGACTTCGAGTTTTCAGATCCTCCAACGTCGCCTGGTAGGCATCAAGTCGCTGGCTTTGAAACAAGGGTGCGCCATCCCAGTGCAGCCCTAAAGCCGCCAGTTGTCTCATGATCTGATCGGGAGCCTTCGGGTCCTCGCGCGGCGGATCTATATCTTCAATTCGAAGCAGCCATCGGCCGTTGTGGTGGCGCGCGTCTAACCAGCTAGCCAGCGCAACAACGACCGATCCAAAGTGCAGTGGTCCAGTCGGCGAAGGCGCAAACCGGCCTATGTAGTGCTGACCCTCAGCCATGCTTCACAGGCAGGCGCAGTCTAGCCGTGAATTTGACGTTCCTTGATTTCATCGAGTGTCTTGCAGTCGATACATTGAGTCGCGGTTGGCCTGGCTTCCAGTCGCTGGATGCCGATTTCTATACCGCAGGATTCGCAGTAGCCGTAGTCGTCCTGATCGATCAGGTCGATAGTAGCATCAATCTTTCTGATCAGTTTGCGTTCCCGATCGCGGGTCCGTAACTCAAGGCTGAACTCCTCTTCCTGGGTCGCTCTATCTGCTGGATCCGGATCGTTGGCAGCAACATCTTTCATATGGTTAACAGTGCGATCAACTTCCTCCATCAACTGCAATTTCCAGTCGAGCAGAATCTGCTTGAAATGTTCCCGCTGTACCGCGTTCATATACTCTTCATCTTTTTTGCGAGTATAGGGTTTGAAATCTGCAGGCTGGGCATCTATTCGACGGCTGCCGGGTTTTTTCTTGTTAGCCTTGGCTGGTGTCTTAGCCGCTATTTTTTGCTTGACGGCTGGTTTTTCATTGGAGTCAGAGACGGTCTTGGCCACGTTTGGTTCTCGTTGGGCTGCCTTTGGAGAGCCTTTAGATGATGTTTTTGTCGCAATGTCTGCTGGCGATTCTTGCGCCACATTTAGTTTTTCGACCGCTTTCAGTTTGGCGCTAGCTTTGGCAGGTTTGGTTGCCTTGGCGTTAGGCTTTGTCACCACAGCGGTCACGGGCGCCTTTTTTACGGGTTTGGAGGCCAAGGGTTTTTGGTTGCTAGCCTTGGTTTTGGCCGAAATCGGCGTCGTCTTTACAACCTTGGCGGCGACAGTTTTCTTTTCCTGCGCCGACACTTTGACAGAGGTTTTCGCAGAGGTTTTTGCAGATGTTTTTGCAGATGTTTTTGCCACAGGTTGCTTGCTTATTGCGGTCGCAGTTGCCTTGGGTTTCTTGGTCGGATTAGTCGCGACTTTGGCCGCTGGTTTCTTGCCAACCGGCGCTTTCTTTACCGGTTTAGCAGCCGGTTTAGCAGCCGGTTTAGCAGGGGGTTTAGCAGCCGGTTTAGTGGCAGCCTTAGCGGCAGCAGGGCTTTTAGCTGGTGATTTTTTAGTCAGCTTCGAAGCGCTGGCCTGGGCTTTAGGCTTAGCAACTTTCGCTTTCGTCTCAGGCTTCACAACCTTGGTTTGGGCTGCGGGCTTAGCTTTCGTACTATTTTTAGTTTTGGCTGCCATAGTTCTATCCAGTATGCTATGTCACGTAAAACCTAAACAAAATCGAGCGCGAACGTTACCAGAATGTAGCGGTTTCTCCAATAGCCAATTCGATCATTATGGTTTTGCTTTGATCCAGGTCGATGAAAGCACGATGCTGAAAATAATCGGGATAGTCTCTGACCCGACAGCAAATTTAAGTAATACTCCAGAGTCAATCAAGTACAGGCCGAGAGCTCGGTCCAGGGATGGGTGGTAACGAATGACAGCTGACCAAAGGCCAAAATATGCCCATCGATTGAAGGATATTCAGTCATTCAAGGTGATGAAATTACTGGCCCGAGCAAATCAACTTCAGGCTGCTGGTCATGAGGTGGTTCACATGGAAGTGGGGGAGCCAGACTTTGAGACGCCGCCCTCTATTGTTTCTGCGGGAATCGATGCGTTGCGCGCTGGCAAAACCAAGTACACGCCAGCACAGGGGATCCCTGAGCTTCGCGCTTTGCTGAGTCGCCATTATGCCGACGAACATGGCGTGGACGTCGCGCCCTCAAGAATCTTCATCACGGCCGGTAGTTCCGGCGCTTTGTTGTTAGTTACCGCGTTACTGCTAAATCCTAACGAGGGATTGCTGATGACGGATCCCGGATATCCGTGTAATCGGCATTTTCTCAAGGCTTTCAGCGGTGAGGGTCACTTGGTGCCGGTTTCCGCGGCTGAGAGCTATCAGTTGAGTGCTGAGTCGGTCGCGCGGCATTGGCAAGCCTCTACTCGAGGTGTCTTGTTGGCCTCTCCGGCAAATCCGACGGGCGCGATTATCGACGAGGCTAATCTCAAGTCTGTCGCGGCGAGCGTTCGGCAGCGCGGAGGGCACCTTGTCGTCGATGAAATTTATCATGGCCTGACTTACGGCAGCCATAAGCCTTCGACCATTCTGGCGTTTGATTCTGAAGCCTTCGTGATCAACAGCTTTTCGAAATATTTCGGCATGACCGGCTGGCGCCTGGGTTGGCTGATCGTGCCGGACTCAGCGGTTGCTGAAGTCGAAAAGCTCGCACAAAACCTTTTCATTTGCCCGTCCAGCATTGCTCAGGAAGCTGCGAGAGCGGCATTCAGTGCAGAAGCTCGGGATATTATGGAGCGCCAGCGCGAAGCGTTTCAGCAGCGTCGTGATTTTTTAGTTCCCGCGCTGCGGGAACTCGGCTTTGGAATAGAAAGGATGCCGGAAGGTGCCTTCTATATCTATGCGACGCTACCTAGCGGTCTTGCCGTTGAAAGTGAGGCTTTCTGCGACAACCTGCTGGAGAATCACTATGTTGCCGTGACACCCGGCACCGACTTCGGTTTTTACAGAGCAAATGAGCATGTGCGCTTCAGCTATGCTCAGCGCCTTAACAGGCTTGAGTTGGGCGTTGATCGCATACGTCGAGCCGTTGCGGCCTATGGGTTGGCATGAAGTTTTCACCCCCGCTCGCCTCTGCTCTGCTGATAAAGCGATACAAACGATTTCTCGCCGATATTACGTTGCCAGATGGAACGGTAACCACAATTCATTGCCCCAATACGGGCTCGATGAAAAACTGCGCCATCGCAGGCGATCGAGTCTGGTATTCGACGGCTGCGAATCCGAAGCGCAAATATGCGTATACCTGGGAGCTTAATGAGACTCAAGCGGGACATTTCATCGGTATCAACACCCATCGTGCAAATGCCTTGGTCAAGGCGGCGATCGAGTTGGGGCAGATCAAGGCACTAAAGGGCTATGGGGCGATCGATGCTGAGGTCAAATATGGGCAGGAAAATAGTCGAATCGATCTTTTGCTCAGCAATCACTCGACGCTACCGCCCTGCTATGTAGAGGTGAAGAGTGTGACCTTGTGCGAGCCCCGTGGCGAGCTCAATATTGGCTATTTTCCGGACTCGGTGAGTCGTCGTGGTACCAGGCATTTACGCGAGCTCATGCAAGTCGTCGACCAGGGAGGCCGAGGTGTCTTGATATTCTGCGTACAGCATTCAGCGATCGACTCTGTTCGTCCGGCTCTGCATATTGATCCGACCTATGCGTCAACTTTGGCTTCAGCGGTGCAGTCTGGTGTTGAAGTCTTGGCTTACCGTGCAGCGTTGAGTCCGCTAGATATTTCTCTGGCAGAGCAGCTACCTGTCTCGTTGGAGGAACTGACGTGACCAGGTCAGGGGTCTGGGTCATGATGATTGTAGGGCTCTGTGGCGCTTCAGTCACTGCGATGTTTTTAGGCAGTGCTTCGATCTCGATGGCGCAGGTATTATCGCTGTTTAACCAGCCGTCGAATCCGGATTTTGCACAAACCATCTTGTTGCAAATCAGACTGCCACGGGTCCTATTAAGCGTAATAGTTGGCGCTGGAATCGCTGCTGCCGGTGCGGCGATACAGGGTATTTTTCGAAACCCGCTGGCTGATCCAGCGTTGATTGGCGTATCCAGTGGTGCTGCGCTGTTTGCCGCCGGTTTTATGGTACTGAATCTACAAAATTCGACCTGGGGATTCCTGGGCTTGGCTGGCAGTGCGTTTGTTGGTGGCTTTGTCACTACGCTGCTGGTGCTAAAAGTTGGTCAGCGCAGTGGCACCATGGCAAGCCTGTTGTTGGCTGGGGTCGCTGTCAATGCCATCGCCGCGGCTGGAGTGGGTTTATTGTCCTATCTGTCATCCGACTTGCAGTTAAGGTCTGTCGCCTTCTGGGCGCTCGGCAGTTTCAATGGCGCCGACTGGGCGAGTGTCAGACTGGCATTGCTGATTCCGATTGTCGTGTTGTTGCTGTTTTTCGATAGCCAAAAGCTCAATGCGGTAACCCTCGGCGATATTGAAGCGACGCACCTGGGTATAAACGTTCCGCGGCTGCGCACTCGAATCGTGCTGTACACAGCGGTGATAACCGGTACCAGCGTTGCTCTGGTGGGCATCATTGCGTTTATCGGGCTGGTTGTTCCGCACTTGATACGCTTGACGATGAGCTCCAACCACCGCACGGTCATCCCAGCCTCGGCGTTGTTAGGCGCCTTACTGGTGCTACTGGCAGACACATTGGGACGCGTGATCATTGCCCCTGCGGAATTACCTGTGGGGATACTGACGGCACTGTTAGGTGGACCATTTTTTATCTACCTGTTAGTCAGCCAAAAACACAGGCTTGGACTATGACCCTTTGCGCCGAACACTGTAGCCTGATCTATACGGGCAAAACTCTGTTAAGGGATATCAGCTTGCAACTCCAGTCAGGTGAGTTGCTGGCAGTGGTAGGTCCTAATGGTGCAGGCAAGTCCTCGCTCGTGGGTCTGCTTGCCGGTACGACGACACCTACTACGGGATCTGTTCGCCTCGACGAAGACTTTTATGGCGATATGACTTTGGCGAGCCGCGCCAAACGTCTGGCAGTTTTGCCACAAAATACCAGTTTGGAATTTCCCTTTAAGGTGGATGAAATCATTCAGATGGGCAGAATGCCTCATGGTGGGAGTGCGCGCTTAAATGCACCAATGCGGGCAGAAATTGCCACCCAATTAGGCCTTGAGGTCCTGCTTGAGCGGGTTTACACCAGTTTGTCGGGTGGCGAAAAACAGCGGACCCAGATTGCTCGAGTACTGTGTCAATTATGGGATTGTCTGCCTGGTGGTTATCTTTTATTTGATGAGCCTACTGCCGCACTGGATATAGCCCATCAAGTATTATTCATGAACCTTCTGGGCCAACTAACCAAGAAAGGGGCGGGGGTACTGCTGGTCATGCATGATATTAATCTCGCGGCCAGATATGCAGATCGCTTGCTGCTGCTAAAAGAAGGAGAAGTCGTGGCAACAGGTTCGCCTGAAGAGGTTCTAACGACGGATCGAATCAAAGCAGCATTTGGCGTGACGCCCGAGATTGTCCAATTGCAGGATGGTAGTCGGCAATGGTTATTATACTGATCTGGCCTAGTGGTAGTTCGTTGGCAGAAGCGTTGGCTAGCGCAACCGATAGTGAGCGTTGCGCTTGAGTGTCAAAAGGCGGTCGTTAAAAGACAGTCTCTAAAAGCCCGTTTTTAAAAGACCGTTTTTAAAAGACCGTTTTTAAAAGACATAGTCAAATCAACCGTGGTCAAATCAACCGTGGTCAAATCTACCGTGTCTAGAATTAGCATCAAACAGTGAAGGACTGAATTATTGTGACCGACGGCCGAGCTACAATCATAAGCCTCAAGGCGCTTCAGGAGCACCCATGCTGAAGGGTTTTGTGCTGACTCGGCAGTGGCTCGAAAAACCTGATGGCCAGGATCTTGTCTTTTGGTTGGCAACAGACAAGGGGCCGATCAAGGTCGTCATCGAAAACCAAGAATCGGTATTCTTTTTGCCGCTAACGCGAATTCCTGCAGCGCAGCGAATTCTTGCGGACAATCTCCGTTGGCGCGATGCCGCAGTCCCCCTGGTTGATTTTCAAAACAACCCAGTGCATGCCTGCTATTTTTCTTCGCAAAAGGATTTAAATATTGCCAGGTCACGTCTTTGGCAAGAAAATTTACAGCCGCTAGAGGCGGACATTCGGCCCACCGATCGATATTTAATGGAGCGATTTATCACTGGCGCCATGTCCGTTGAGGGTCTAGCAGAGAACGAGGGAGCGGTGCCGGTATACCGTAATCCACGCCTGGTTCCTGTGGAATATACGCCACAATTACGGGTTGTATCTCTAGATATTGAGACGTCTTATACCGAAAACATTCTTTATTCGATTGCCGTGTCTGGACCGGACTTGGCCAAGGTTTTCATGGTTGGCGATAATAGTCGACCTGATGGAGTTGTTACCGCTTCAGAGGCGAAGGTCGATTACCTTGAATACGTGCCGACTGAAGCTGCGCTGATTGAGCGGTTCCTTGATTGGTTGGCGGTGCTCGACCCGGATGTCATTATTGGTTGGAGTGTCGTGAGTTTCGACTTACATTTTCTGCAAAAACGCTGCGAATTCCATGGTCTGGCGTTTAGATTGGGTCGCGAGCGTCAGGTGGTTCGATGGCGATCCTCCAGTCAAGGGCAGCAGCGGCATTATGCGCTCGTTCCCGGTCGAGTGATCCTTGATGGTATCGAGTTGCTACGGACTGCGACTTACCAGTTTGAGAGTTTCAGCCTTGAAAATGTCGCCAGGGTTCTCTTAGGGCGTGGCAAGTTGGTAGCTGATGTTGATAGTCGTGCGGCAGAAATCCAGACCATGTATGCTCATAATCCGGTCGCGTTGGCACGTTATAATCTTGAAGATTGTATATTGGTTGAGGAAATCTTTGCCAAGACAGATTTGATTCGATTTGCACTTGAGCGTGCTCGGTTGACCGGTCTTGACCTGGACCGACCAGGAGGCTCCGTTGCGGCGTTTGACTTTTTATATCTGCCCAGACTTCACCGTCAAGGCTATGTTGGCCCGGTGGTGAACGATCAGGTGGAGACCGGCAGTCCCGGTGGCTACGTTCTGGACTCAAAACCGGGCCTCTACGAGCATGTGATTGTGCTGGACTTCAAGAGCCTTTATCCCAGTATCATTCGCACGTTTCACATAGATCCACTGGCAATGGTCTGTGGCGCGCGGGAAGACGATGCTATAGGGGGGTTCAAAGGTGCTAAGTTTTCCCGCCGACAGTTCATACTGCCTTCGATTATTGCAAGTCTCTGGCAGGCGAGAGACCGAGCAAAATTGGCCAATCAAACGGTTATGTCCCAAGCAATAAAAATCATCATGAACTCTTTTTACGGGGTGCTGGGTACACCGGGTTGTCGATTTTTTGATCCTCGACTGGTGAGCTCAATTACACTGCGCGGCCACGAAATACTGCAGACCAGCCGTGACCTGTTGGAAGACTGGGGCTATTCAGTGATCTATGGAGATACTGACTCGGTTTTCGTCTGGCTGCAGGGTCAGGATCAGACCACTGATGTGGATGCCACGGGTCAAGCTCTGATGCAGAGACTTAACCACTGGTGGCAAGCGCGGATCAGCGCCTCGGTGGGTACGGTGAGTTGTCTTGAGGTTGAGTATGAGACCCACTTTGCACGCTTTCTCATGCCGACTGTTCGCGGTTCGACTGCCGGCAGTAAAAAACGCTATGCAGGGCTGGTCAAAGTTGGGACGAAAGAGACAATGGTCTTCAAGGGTTTGGAAACCGTACGCAGCGATTGGACCCCCTTGGCTCGAAACTTTCAGCAGGAGCTTTACCGGTTACTGTTTCATGACCAGCCGGTCGCCGACTTCGTGCGAGAAACGGTGCGGTCTGTTTACGCGGGTGAACGCGACGAGGAGTTGGTGCTGCGTCGACGGCTACGCCGCAAGCTTGATGATTACACCAAGAATGTGCCGCCTCATGTCAAAGCGGCCCGAATCAGTGATGATGTCAGGGTCGCCAAGGGTCTGAGTCGACGGATGACCCATGGCGGCTGGGTTGAGTATGTGATGACACGGAACGGACCCGAGCCGCGCCAATATTTGACCTCTCAGATCGACTACCAATTTTACGTCGACAAACAGATAGCACCCATCGCAGACGCTATTCTGGCCCTCCATGCGACTTCTTTGTCGCAAGTGACAGATCGACAGCTAGGTCTATTCGAGGCCGCCGAGCCTCAGTAGTCCGAACTTAGCAAGGCGCGAACATCCATGGTGGGCATTCGAGCACCGAAATTCGTCACCAGCATGGCTGCAGCCCTGTTGGCGAGGCGCGCTGCTTCAAGGTAATTCATGCCATGGTTGATACCATACAGAAAGGCGCCGGCGAACATGTCTCCTGCGCCGGTAGTATCTATTGCTCTGGCGGGAAATCCCGGCACTAAACTGACAGTTCCGCCGTCGAAGACCATAGCGCCGTCCTTACCGCAGGTCATGGCGACGCGCGGGCAAATGGACTTCAGACGAATCATAGCTTCATCGCGAGACTTAGCGGCGGTCCAGAGTTTGGCCTCGTCCTCGTTACAAAAAATCAAATCAATGCCACCTTCAGCAAGCTCGTCAAAAGCCTGTTTGAAGTTGTCCACCATGGCTGGGTCTGAAAGCGTCAAGGAAACTTTGACGCCTGCAGCCCGAGCAATGGACTGAGCTTCCTTGGCGGCAGCCATCGCGCTTGGCGAAGTGACCAGGTAGCCTTCAATATACAGATAATTGGATTGCCTTAGTGCGTCTGGGTTGAGTTCATTGACCCCGAGTGATGCCGTGATGCCGAGATGCGTCGTCATGGTTCGTTCAGCATCAGGTGTCACCAGAGAAATACATTTGCCTGTGATGCCGGGCTCTCGTCCCGCATTTAGATTGGTCTCGACGCCGGCGGCCTGCAGGTCATGCATGAAAAAATCGCCGGTGGCATCATTGGCGACTTTGCAGCTGTAGAAGGACCTGCCGCCGAATTGGGCAACGGCCACGATGGTGTTGGCGGCAGAACCGCCGCCGGCCTGCTTGATGACCTGGAGTTCGTGTTCATGCTCCAGGAGATGGAGGAGCTTTTCCCGCGCATCTGCTTCGACCAGGGTCATGACACCCTTTTGCAGGTTGGCAATGCGGATGAACCCGTCATCTACCTCATACTCTGTATCCACCAGTGCGTTGCCTACGCCATACACGTCAAAATTTGCCATTACTGCCCCAAGGTTTGTTGAGCTTAAGAGTGTCTACCTGAGTCCGCTCAAAACGGTTCGAGCGGCTTCAATAGTTGCCAAGATATCTGCGTCAGAGTGCGCTGCCGAAACGAAGCCGGACTCAAACGGCGAGGGTGCCAAATTGATGCCCTTAGCCAGCATGCCATTAAAAAAACGATTAAATTGTTGAGTGTCAGCATTCATGACCTGGCTGAAATACCTGACTTCGGCATTAGTGAAGAAAAAGCCAAACATGCCACCCACCTGGTTAGTGGTAAAGTCGATGCCGGCGTCGTCGGCGGCGCCCTGCAGACCAGTAACGAGGGCCCGGGTTTTTTCTGTCAATTCGGTATAGAAACCCGGCGCCTGAATGATTTCCAGCGTTGCCAGTCCGGCAGTCATGGCGATGGGATTACCAGACAAGGTGCCAGCCTGGTAGACCCCGCCCAGTGGCGCCAACAAGCTCATAATATCTTTTCGGCCACCAAAGGCGCCGACGGGCATGCCGCCGCCGATAATTTTACCGAGAGTTGTGAGATCTGGTCGAATGTTATATAGCGCTTGTGCGCCGCCCAGGGCGACCCGAAAACCCGTCATCACCTCGTCGAAGATCAGGATAGCTTCGAAGGCGTCGCATTGAGCACGCAGGGCTTCAAGAAAGCCGGGAACTGGGGGTACTAGCCCCATATTGCCAGCCACGGGTTCAACAATGATGGCGGCAATTTCATGCCCGGATCTGGCGAACAATTGTTCCACTTCACCAATGTTGTTGTATTCCAGGGTGATGGTGTGTTGCGCCAGGCTGGCAGGAACGCCCAACGAGTCAGGTTCGCCCATGGTCAGGGCGCCAGAACCGGCTTTGACGAGCAGAGAGTCGCTATGACCATGATAACAGCCTTCGAATTTGACGATTTTATCCCGGCCGGTAAATCCTCGAGCCAGACGAATCGCGCTCATGGTCGCTTCGGTGCCAGAGCTGACCATGCGCAACATCTCCATGTGGGGCATGATCTCGTTCACCTTGTTGGCCATCAAGGTTTCAATTTCTGTCGGTGCGCCGAAACTTAAGCCATTATCGAGTGCTTGATGCACCTTTTGAATCACAGCAGGGTGACAATGTCCTACAATCATGGGGCCCCAGGACCCGATATAGTCAATGTATTGATGATCATCTTCATCGATGAGGTAGGCTCCGCGGCTCTGTTTAAAAAAGACCGGATTACCGCTAACTCTCTGAAAGGCTCTTACCGGTGAGTTGACGCCGCCGGGAAGGACTTGTTTAGCTGCTTCAAAAAGTGATGCTGAACGACTCATGATGTAGGACGCGATAATGAACGAGTTGCGAATTCAACCACTCCTGCGCTTACTATTCAAATCCGATCGTCACGCTAGGTCCTATTCAAAGGCCTCGCTGATACCAAGAATCGACATCATCAGTGTCGGCAAACACAGCATGGCTTTCGCCCAAGCGTCAGCAGGATGGCCCCGTCAGTAAAGTTCGTTGCGTGCCCTGCCGCGAAAGCGCCAAGCCTAAGCGCTAAGCAGGTAACAAGGAGTAAGTGAATTGCCCCCTGTCAAAACCACCAAAAGATGGATGCGGTGATAAGATCCAGCATTACATGGGGCTTTTGCAGATTTCTGTTAAACTGTCGACTTAAATCGATGTGATATCCGATTCTTATGGCGACAGTAAAAGGCAGCAGACAGCACCCGATGGTGGTGGTGCCTCACAGGCCCTGGTACCGCGTCGGCATGGCGGGTTTGTGTCTGGCAGCGCTGCTGGCGTTGGGTTGGTTGGCTTATGAGTATGGTATGCAGCAGGCGTCGGGTGCCAACGCGAGCCTGTTACGGGAGCGAGAGACGCTGCTTGATAAGCTCGCGCAGACGGACCAGGCGTTGGGAGATACTCGGCAGGCGCTTGCAGATCTGAAGCTGGGTGGTGCAGTGGACGAGCTTGCCAACGAGGAGGTTCGGCAGTCCGTTGAAGATCTGCAAAATCAGATTGCGGTGCTCAATGAGGAAATTCGATTCTATAAAGGCGTTATGGTGCCCAATGCGGACGAGAAGGGTCTCCGTATAGAACGATTTGGTGTAACCGCGACAGACAATGCTGATCAATTTCGCTATCAGTTGCAGCTTACTCAGGTGGTGGAAAAACATGAGTACGTAAGCGGTGAGGTTGAAATCTCTATTGTCGGCAAACAACCAGATGAGGTTGGCCGCGATCTGCTCAGCGAGCCAACGATTAAGACAAGTTACCAGGAGCGGTTTCGTTTTCGCTACTTTCAAAATATAGAGGGTGAAATCAAGTTGCCTCAGGGGTTTAGTCCCAACGCCGTAGTTGTCAGGCTGAAGCCGTCTGGCCAGAAGACGGACATAGAAAAGACATTCGATTGGCTTTTGAAAGGGGTTTAATCATGTTTGGTAAAAAAAAGTCAGAAGCCGGGATTTCCTTGATTGCGAACAATTGTGAAGTGTCAGGGGACCTGCGGTTTAAGGATCAGCTGCTGATCAATGGCACTGTCAAGGGCAATATCTATGCGGAAGCCGGGTCCAAAGCACAGGTTACTGTGAGCGAAAAGGGCATGGTGGTGGGCGATATACAGGCTCCCAATGTTGTTATTAACGGCAGTGTGATCGGCGATATCTGGTCCGATCGACACATTGAACTCGCCGCCAATGCCCAAATCAAAGGTAATGTTCATTACAATGTAATCGAGATGGTTGCGGGTAGCTGGGTTGAAGGTAGCCTGATTCATGACCGTCATGATCAGGCAGGTACTCGAACGCAAGATGCGGCAGGTTCGCTAAAAGGTGTCGAACGGCAAGCTGTTGTTGCCGATAAACCTGCTACAATGGAGTCCATTCCGGCGGGCCCGCCGGTGGCGGGTGGTGCTTAGGCCAAGACGACTTGATCTAACCTTAATATTGGCTGATGAGAATATTCGGCCATGGATGCCAAAGAAACCTTATGAGTGACGTAGCGACCTATAGTCCAACTGGCCTTAAATTCACAGACTCTGCTGCCCGCAAGGTCAAGAGCTTGATTACGGAAGAAGAAAATCCGGCTTTGAACCTTCGAGTTTTCGTGACAGGGGGCGGTTGCTCGGGATTTGAGTATGGTTTTACCTTTGATGAAGACGTCGAAGAAGATGACACCGTTATAGAAAACGCAGGGGTAACGCTGGTCGTCGATGCTCTGAGTTATCAATACCTTGTGGGTGCGCAAGTAGACTTCAAGGAAGACCTGCAAGGATCACGGTTTGTTGTCAGCAACCCCAATGCCAGCTCGACCTGTGGCTGCGGCAACTCCTTCTCCATTTAGGCTTTTCAAGCAAGTATGCTTTTCAAGTAAGGCTTTTCAAGTAAGGCTTTTCAAGTGAGCCCTTCCCAATAGCCCTACAGTGCGCTGCTGGGGCATTCTGTCGGCAATGACAGCGAGCAAAGCTAGCGAGTAGTCACGATCAAAGGGAGCGATCTACTGGCGCCCCTGTCGTAACCTAACGGGATGCGACGGGTGCTTCGGCGAATGCCAGGTTGCTGCTTCCAGCGACCGAGTTCAATCTTGTTAGCAAGGTCTGAGTGGAGAGTAAAAATCGGTCAAACTCTAGCTTGGGTATCGGCTGTGCATTAGGTAGCGCCACCGTCTTCGGGTTGCGGTGAACATCATTGACCAGAAACTCATAGTGCAAATGGGGTGCTGTTGCCCAGCCTGAGGCACCCACATAACCGATAACCTGTCCCTGTTTTACCAAGCTGCCGGCTCTAATGCCTCGTGCGAAAGCCGAAAGATGCAAGTATTTAGTGGTGTATTGTTCGCCGTGCTGAAGGACGATAAATCGGCCGGAAGCATTATTTTGCCTGGCGCTGCTGACCTTGCCGTCGCCGGCGGCCAGGACAGGGGTGCCAGATTTGGCGGCATAATCAATGCCTCGGTGGGGCATGACACGCTTGTGAATAGGATGTAGCCGTTTCATGTTAAAGCTGGAACTGACGTGTGAAAAGTGTACCGGATCTCGCAGAAAAGCTTTGCGCAGGCTGCTACCGTCGGGTGCAAAGTAGTTGTCCTGACCATCGCTGTCGACATATCTCACTGCGGTATAAACGTTGCCCATATTTTTGAATTGGGCTGCCAGAATTTCACCTTCTTTGACCTTGTCTCCCTCCACATAAATGTCTTCGTACAAGAGCGTGAAGGCGTCTCCTTGGCGCATGTCCAGCGCAAAACTGATATCCCATTGGAAAATATGGCTGAGCTTCATGATCAGCGCGTCTGAGAGTCCGGCAGCTTTGCCGGCCTGATACAAGGATGGATGATCGGCGGTAATAGAGGCAGATCCGAAGGAAATCAGTGTTTCTGCTTCTGCTTCTTGCCAGTAGGCTTGAAAGTGATCGCCATTGCGGACCACCATCAGGTGCTTCAGGGGGTTCTCCTCATAGCTCAGCGATTGCAATTGACCGGCTGGATCAAGCTCGAATAAGAGGGACTTGCCGGGCATGATCCGCTTCAACACAGTCACAGATTCGCCTAGCTCCATGACACGCTGCAGTTCTCCGGCGGAGAGTCCGGCGCGACTGAATATGGCAGAGAGGCTGTCGCCAGATTTGATGGTAATCAGAGTTTTGGTCAGCGTGAACGCCGGCTCACTCTGCTCGATGACAGGCTGGCTCAGAATGGGCATTGAAGATTCGACTAAAATATCCTGCAGCTGAAGATCTCCAGGCTGAATCGCTAAGGACACGGGCACGCGACTCATCTCCGGCGTTTGCTTCGCCGGCAAGGCGGTGATGGCGACAAGCAAGCAAAGGGCGAGGGCCAGCGCAGTTTTCAAGTGAGTCTTGGGATAAGCTTGCATCGACATGGACGGCCGTTGTCAGTAATTATTGTGATTTGTCATAAATCGACGCTAAATATATAAAAAATAGAGGAAAAGGGGAACCTTTTGAGCACAAGTTATCGCGCGTTAACCGGCATTGCCGGCACCCTTGGTCTTGAAATTATCTGGATTTCCTGTATTTTGCGCCTGCCTAGCCACCGATCAGTTTAGGTGGTGATACCCAAGGTACAGACAAGTTACAGGCAATTTACAGGCAAGGTACAGACAGGGCTGAACGGTATCACAACCGATAAACGATAATGAGATGCAACCCATGGCGATTCAGCAAGATCTTTTAGGCAAGTTACGCGCGCTGGGTCTGATTGCGCAGGTGAGTAGTGAGGCAGATTTAGTGGCACATCTGCAAGCCGAGTCGAGGACAGTTTACTGCGGTTTCGATCCCACAGCAGACAGTCTGCATATCGGCAATCTGGTGCCATTATTGGCTTTGCGGCGATTTCAGTTAGCCGGCCATAAGCCAATTCTGTTGGTGGGCGGCGCAACGGGTATGATCGGTGACCCGGGTGGCCGTAGCACTGAGCGAGAGCTCAAGTCGGTTCGCGAAGTACAAGATTTTGTCATCAAAATCAGGCAGCAGGCGAGCGCCTTCCTTGACTTTGATTGCGGTGAGAATTCGGCGATCGTGGTAGACAATGCCGAATGGACTGAAAAGCTGACCGTGATTGATTTCCTGCGGGACATCGGCAAACACTTCAGTGTCAATGCCATGATCCAGAAAGAAGCCGTCAGACGCCGACTTGAAGATGAGTCGCAGGGTATCAGCTACACCGAGTTCAGCTATATGATCCTGCAGTCCTATGATTTTGTGGTGCTCAATCAGCGGTATGACTGCACCATTCAAATGGGCGGCAGTGATCAATGGGGCAACATTACCAGCGGCATGGATCTTATTCGACGAATGAATGGTCGTCATGCGCACGCGATCACCTACCCCTTGATCACGAACGCCGATGGCACCAAGTTTGGCAAGAGTATGGGTAATGCGGTCTGGCTAGACAGGCAAAAGACCTCTCCATATCGTTTTTTTCAGTTCTGGCGTAATTGCGCTGATGCGGATGTGATGCATTATTTAAAGATCTTTACTTTTCTGGAGGCAGAAGAATTGAGCCGGCTGGCTGCAGTTCATGCTCAGGATCCGGGTCTGCAGGTCGCGCATAAGGCGCTCGCTGAAGCCGTGACCCGCCTGGTGCATGGTGAGGAGGGGCTGACAGCAGCCATGCGCATCAGCGAGGCGTTATTTCGAAATACCTTGGCGGACCTGGCAGAAGCGGATCTACAACAACTTGCGCAGGACGGGTTGCCTGTCACGCGAGTCGAGACTGATTCCATAGGTCTTCTGGAGGTCCTGGTGGAGTCCGGCCTGGCAGTTACGCCGAGGGGTGAGGTGACGCTGGGTCAGGCGCGTAAGCTGGTCCAATCGAATGCAGTGTCAGTAAACGGCGAAAAGGCTGTTGATGAAGCGTTGCAGTTGACACGAGGTGAGGCGCTGTACGGGCATTACTATATCGTTCAGAAGGGCAAGAAAAGTCATCACATGATTGTGATGACTTGATGTTGTAAATGATCAAAGCGTGCGTATAATACGCGACCTCGAGCTTGAGGGCCTTTAAGGATTCAACTAAGGATCAACTAGGGGTTCAACGTGTTCGAACAACGAACTTTGCTGACCGCTCTGTGAGAGCGAAGCACAAAGGTTTAGTTGGGTCTGTAGCTCAGTTGGTTAGAGCGCACCCCTGATAAGGGTGAGGTCGGTGGTTCGAATCCACCCAGACCCACCAGAATTCTAGGACGGCGCTAAACGTCAGGCGCAAGGGACTCGATATTCTGTGGGAAGGTTGATGTTAAGGGTCTGGCAAATAGCGAAGTAAAATCGTCAGATCAGTGCGTAAGGCTTGCTTGGGCAAGCCCTTTAGCAGAGAATCTCTGCGTTAAGTAGTATCCAGTTTATCTGGGGCCATAGCTCAGCTGGGAGAGCGCCTGCCTTGCACGCAGGAGGTCGACGGTTCGATCCCGTCTGGCTCCACCAAATTTCTCCAGTATTGATCCTTTATTAGGAAGTTGTAGAGCGCCTGCCTCGCATGCAGGTGGTCGCGCCGGGATCGCGCGCGATTTCGATCCCGTCTGGCTCCACCAAATTTTTCCCGCATTGATACTGTATTTATCCAGTATTGATCCTTTATAGAAACGCGCAGAGCGCCTGCAATCAGCTTGCATTCAGCAGTTGTCGGCGGTTCCGTGCAGGATCCTCCTGTGCCACAATTCGAATGTCGATCTCCTACTCGCTTAAAATTTAAGCAGGATGCCTCTTGTGTCAAATGTGCCGTCAGAACATCAAATGTCAGAGCATCAATTGTCAGAGCAACACTTGTCGCTGGAAGAGCAGATACGTCGACTTGCAAAGGGTGAGTTAGTCGAATCGAGCCAGGCATTGCTTGCCCGGCTTGACGAGCTGGGACTCGAGTTCGAGCAGTCTGCTGCAACGGTTGAGAGCTGTGAAGCGGGCCAAGTGCGTCTTGCGATGCCGCTGCAGTTGCTCGATAAACCACAAATTCTGAATGAGCTTCACGCACCTGTACGTGCGCTACTGGGCGATGTGGCCTTACATTGGGTCATAGACTCTACCAATAACGATTTGCTCAAAAAAGCCGGTGCCGAAGGCTTCCATGGCGGGGTCAGTCTGGCTGAGCAGCAGTTGGCAGGCAAGGGACGGCGAGGCAAGCAGTGGGTTAGCCCTTTTGGTAAAAATATTTATTTAAGTGTCGGCTGGCAATTCCGAGTCCCTGTGTCTGCCTTAGGGGGATTGAGTCTTGTTGCTGGCATGCAGGTCGTCAAGACGTTGCGGCAGTTGGGTGTGCAGACAGTTGGGCTAAAGTGGCCAAATGACGTCATTCTTGAAGGCGGTAAACTTGCCGGAATCCTGGTTGAGCTTTTGCCGAACAAAGACCGAGTAAGTGTTGTGCTAGGTATTGGAATCAACCTGGCGTTGAGCAAGATAGATACGCAAGCCATAGATCAGGCCTGGAGTGTCGTCCCCGAATCTATCAAGCTTGCTCGTAACCAAATGGTAGCAGCCCTTCTGAATAATCTGATCCCTGTATTGCAGGCCTTTGCGGACACAGGGTTTGCCCCCTACGGTGCTGCCTGGCAGGGGTTCAATCTGTATCAGGGTCAGGCGGTGGAGGTCAGGCTTGGCGAGCGCGTCATTCAAGGCATTGATCATGGCATTGATGCCAGTGGTCAACTCCAGGTGTTGACAGAAGAGGGCATTCAGGTCTTTAACGCCGGTGAGGTGAGTTTGAGGTTAGCGAGCTAAGCCAATGAGATATATTTTCCTGACCCTGCTGGTCGTGAACTTGGGGTATTTAGCGCTGCAGCAAATACCTTCGAGTCGCTCGGTCGGCGTTCAGTTGACCCCGGCGCAGTCGCTGGGGGAGGTCACCATCAGGCTGACACGAGAAGAGTTAAAGGACGTTGAGCGAACGCGACAGCTGAACCGGGTGGTTAATAATCCGATCGTGAGCGAGATCCTCGACAGCCCATTATGCCCAGCATTTGGGCCCTTGGCGGATCTTTTTAGAGGGCAAAACCTGGTTGAAAGACTTAAATCACTGAAGTTTGACGTGGTTTTACGTGCGGTTGATAGGCCCTCTGATGAAAATGACTACCGTGTCTTGATTCCGCCTCTGAAAACCTTGCAAGACGCGTTTCGTAAGCTTCGAGAGTTGCAGTCTCTGGAGATTGACAGCCATGTCATTACTCAAGGCCAAGACGCGCTGGGGATCTCTCTCGGTTTGTATGCCAGCCTCGCCAACGCTGAGGCTGCCAGGGCAGGTTTTGTTGAAGAGGGTTATGAAGCTGAAGTTCGTGCAATCCGACGCATCACTCGCGAATACTGGGTATATGCTCCAGAGTCAAAGGTGGAGTTAGTCATTGATTTCAGTCTTTGGACCTCGATCCTGATTGATTTTCCCGAAATAACGCAAAAAATACGGATTTGTTCTGAAAATAACGCGTTAGATGTTTGAACATAACGTCGTCTTCGCATAATATCCGCACCCTGTCTGATTTGGCGATAAAAAGCCGATGCCGCTATAGCTCAGCAGGTAGAGCAACTGATTTGTAATCAGTAGGTCCCGAGTTCGATTCTTGGTGGCGGCACCAGAGGCAACAGAGTCCGAAAGACAGAGAAAGCACAGGCTGACACGCACTTTAGTTTGCAAAGCGATATTTTGCAGACCTAGGTTTCTTATCATTGAATTTTGTTTGACATTGCACAGACTCAAAGGCAGAATCTAGCGCCTCTTTTGGGAGGGGTTCCTGAGTGGCCAAAGGGATCAGACTGTAAATCTGACGCGCGAGCTTCGGTGGTTCGAATCCACCCCCCTCCACCAAAGTGGAGCCTGGTTTTTGTTCTGAGAGACATGTAATAGCGGACATGGTGAGTGAGTGAAGCGCGGGTATAGTTCAGTGGTAGAACCTCAGCCTTCCAAGCTGATGACGCGAGTTCGAGCCTCGCTACCCGCTCCACACGCTGCCGTTTAAATCGGTAGTTTAAGACAGTAGAGCGCATAGTTAGCAGGCTCAGAGACGATGAGAGTCGATTTAGGCGTCTAGCCGGTGAATGGGTTTGTCGGAGCAGTGTTGCCGGAGCAGGGGTGCCGGAGCAGTGTTGCCGGCGCAGGTGCGACAAGAGTTAGGGACGTGTGGGAAGTGATACGCTCATATAGCTCAGTCGGTAGAGCACTTCCTTGGTAAGGAAGAGGTCACCGGTTCGAATCCGGTTATGAGCTCCAGTCCAGGTGTTCGAAAAGTGGTAGCGAGTGGTTGGGTTTGACGGGTACAGGTTTTGAGGATTTTCAGTAGACAGGTTCGGCGTTTAGGACTGGTTTAGTAGGAAAACTTCAAATGAGTGGGAAAAATGACTTTGGCAGGACAACGAACAAGGCTCACAAGCATTTCGGTTCTGGCGCGGATTACGGAGATTTAGCGAAAAATGGGTAAAGAGAAATTTGAGCGTAAAAAGCCGCACTTAAATGTCGGCACTATTGGTCACGTTGACCATGGTAAGACCACTCTGACCGCAGCGATCACGAAAGTGTGTGCTGAAACTT